>Ga0209156_10001638_pt1 | contig 18079 bp, 18 predicted proteins | sample GraSoiAngelo_124_FD_185881 | JGI IMG/M metagenome (GOLD analysis project Ga0209156, IMG submission 185881) | Grasslands soil microbial communities from the Angelo Coastal Reserve, California, USA - 14_0927_05_20cm (SPAdes) (version 2) | ecosystem: Environmental > Terrestrial > Soil > Grasslands...
AAACGTAGCGCATTTTGCTGGGAGCACCACGGCGGCATTGGTTTTTACTGTTATCGGGATCGTCGTCGCGGGGAGTCTCTTTCTGAAAACTGGGCTGGACCCTTATAGGGGCACGCACCCGGTGAAGAACAATCTTTACTCCATTTGCTGTGATGAAGTCTCAACGCGGTTCCGCGATTTCTACCGCAGTTTCGCCACAGTCATGGGCGCACAGATCACGATTTCCTTGATCAATACGATATTGACCGCGATTTTCGTTTTCGCCGTTCGCCTGCCGTACGCGCCGCTCGTAATTGCGATCACATTTCTCTGCGGGCTGGTGCCCATCGTCGGCAACCTCGTCAGTAATACGATCATTGTTTTCATTGCGTTGACGGTTTCTTTGAAACTGGCGATCGGGGCTCTGGTGTTTCTCGTCGGGATTCATAAGCTCGAATATTTTTTGAATAGCAAAATCATCGGCGACCGGATTCGGAACCCGGTTTGGCTGACGTTGATCGCGCTGATCATTGGCGAAAGGCTCATGGGCATTCCTGGCCTGATCTTGGCACCGGTGGTGTTGAATTATCTGCGTGTGGAAATGTTGACAGTGGAAGTGCCGGTGCCGGAAGAAGTTGAATCGCTTAATCGTTAAATCGTTGAAGCGTTTTTCCGTTGTAACGATTTAACATTTTTGACCATTTACGCTGCGACGTAGACGATGAAAGCGGGTTTTCCATTTTGTCATTCCGAGCGAAGTCGAGGAATCTCTCATTTTCGAACAACTCTGATCACGCCATGAAAGCTGGTTTTCTTGAGAAACTAATCGAGCGACTCGGACGCATTGGGCCGGAAGAGGTGCAGAATTATTTTTTGCGCCTGGCCCAGGAGAAAGGTTTTCTCGAAACGGTTTTCAATGCCATTCAGGAAGGGATCATCGTAACGGATTCGAAAGGCCGGATCACTTATCTTAACGACTCCGCCTGCCGGTTATTTGGGCTTCATGCCGGCGATGCAATCGGAAAACGCCTCGACGAACGCGTGCGCGGTCTCGACTGGCTATCTCTTACGCAAAGCGGCGGACCGGTCAGTCGTGATATGGAAATTTTCTATCCAGAAAATCGCTTTATCAATTTTTATATCGTGCCGTTGATCATTGAACACCGCGAGACTGGTGAGAAGATCGACAAGAAGGCGGCGATAGTTGCTGGCTCGGAGGCGTTGTGGGACGGGCAAAACGACCAAGTCGGCCACGCCATGATCCTGCGCGATATAACCGAGAGCCGGCGCTCAGCGCAGCAGACTATTGAGTCAGAGCGATTGAACGCGCTCACGTTGCTCGCCGCCGGCGTGGCGCACGAGATCGGCAATCCACTGAACTCGCTCCACATCCATCTACAATTGATGGAGCGCAAGGTGCACGACCTGGAGGACGGTGCGAAGGCGGAGCTTCAGGAATCGATCGACATTGCCCGGGCCGAAGTCAACCGGCTCGATTCGATCGTCACACAATTTTTGCGCGCTATCCGGCCTTCCAAACCGCAACTCAACCCGGAGAACGTGAACACAATTGTCGAGGAAGCGGTGCGTTTTTTCGCGCCTGAAATTCAGGATCGCGATGTCGTCGTCGAGCAGAGACTGCGGTCGGACCTGCCTTTGCTTCAGATCGATCGCGATCAGATGAAGCAAGCTTTTTATAATGTGATCAAGAACAGTCTGGAAGCTATGAAGCGGCGCGGCACGCTGCGCATTCACACCGACATGGACGACACGCATGTCTTGATCAGGTTCATCGATACCGGCAGCGGCATGTCCGCTGAAAATTTGGGCCGCGTTTTTGAGCCGTACTTCACAACCAAGCCGGCTGGCACGGGTCTTGGACTACTGATTGTGCGCCGAATTGTGCGTGAGCACGGCGGCGAGCTCTCCATCCAGAGCAGCCAAGGGAAGGGTCTCACGCTCACAATTAGATTGCCCTATATCGAGAAGCACGTGCGCATGCTGGAGGCAGGCGAAAGCAAAACGCAGCCTCAAGGAACGACGGCTACCCAGTCCGCCAGTCGGACGGACTCGTGCCGTCGCGAGCCGTCGAGTTAAGCGGGACGGCCTGGAAGCCGTCACTCCTTGAGCTTGCGCAACGCGCTCTCAATTGCCGCCGAAGACTTTTTTTAGCCAGCCTTCGAACTGGCGAAAAAGAAGACCGAGATAGGCACCGGGCGATTCCTTGAAAAGCTCGACAATCCGCGGGCTCAGATCTTGTTTGGGTTCATCGATCGTGCCGGACAGCTGCACAGTGGTCCAGAGATAGCCGCTTTGCGCACGACTGAAGACTTCTTCGGGCTTCGGCAACCAATCGAGATATTGACGGGTGATCCCAAGTCTCATTGCTCCGCGCAAGGAACGGCGATCGACCGTGACCGCTCCCTCGATCCGAAATTTCCCTTTCTCTTCAATTGCGATGTCTGAGATGTCGATCCTTGGGTAGCGCCACGTAAAACTGAGCGAGCAATCATTTAACGCCAGGTGCTCGAGCGATTTTTTCTGCGCGAGTTCGGCGAGCTTTTCCAAAAACGCAAGATTATCAATACCTCCGTCGTGCACCCGCAGGGAGCCTTCGCCGGACGAACTTTCGAGCTTCGGATTTTCTCCCGTCCAATGGACCATTCCGGAAGCACCGCCGCTCACATACTCTTTCCACTTCGCTGGCAGCCACGGACGAATTGGGACGGAATCGAAGGTCGCTTTGAAATCGATGCTTTTGTCTTTCCCGATGCCCGCGTTTCCCTCGCCATGGATGCTTCCCTCGCCGCGTTCATCCGCGAGATCAACATCGTAAATGGTGAGCAGCGTCTTTGTGATCAGAAAGTTTCCACGGCGGAGGTAAAGGTCGGGAACTAGCGCCATTTTCAATGTGCCGCCGGTTGCGACGTACTCGAAATCGCGACCGTGCGGCGTGATGAGCAATTGTGTGCCGAGAAAGCCCGCCCGCTCGCCGCGAAATCGCCAGGTCACGTTAGCCTGCTCCGATTCAATCCTCTCCAGGTAAACTCGGTTCGGCAAAAAAAATGAAAACCACGGTTTCGACCTCACCTTTTCAGGAGTCGCTTGGTAAATTTGAAGTTCGACGTCGCCCGATTGAACGCGCACGACACCAAATCGCCATTGCCGCAGGAACAGGCCCCACGGATTAAACGCGGCCGTGATTCCTCGAGCGTCGAGCGATCTCAGCGCCTTCTCTCCATTGCTTGCCTGGAAACGTTCGCTTCGAGCCGTTAATGAACCAGTCCGCCGAATCGGTGCGTAGCGGCCGCTGGGAAAGTGCAAACCTTTGCCAGTTTCATTTTCCATGGTTACGCGAAACGCGTCATTCTCGATGTAGTGAGTGAGCAGCGGACTGAAAAAAAGGGCCGTTCCTGTCGCGGCTGCGATTACGAAAAAAATCGCAATCGCTCCGGTGTAAATCAGCAATCTCCTTCGCAACAACGACAATGTCGCCGATCACGAAGATCGGTGCGAGTGCAGCCTGACTCTTGGTGTAATCGGTGTGCCAATGTTTGCGCTTGGAAATCCATACCGATCACGGTGAGAGCGATGTTTGGGATGACCTCTGCTTCTCGGACATATCGAGTTGTGCAAAAAGAAACGCGTAAATGTCCGCCAATTGTTTGATTCGCTCGCTCAACGCGGTGCCAATTCCATGACCGGCACTAGAACTCGTCCGCAAGAGAATGGGATTGTCGGATTTGTTCGCTTCTTCCAGGCGCGCCGTCATCTTGCGCGAGTGATACGGCGCGACACGCCCGTCGTTTGCGCCCGTCATCATTAAGATGGAGGGGTATTTCGTCCCGTCGACAACGTGATGATAGGGTGAGTAAGCATAAAGGGCTTTGAATTGTTCCGGATTTTTTACCGTGCCGAATTCCGTCACATTAAACGCGCCATTCGGCGCAAGTTCGACGCGCAGCATGTCGTAAATGCCGACTGCGGAAACGACTGCCCACACTAAATCGGGATGCTGCGTGATCATCGCGCCCATCAAGAGGCCGCCATTGCTTCCGCCTTGGATCGCAAGCTTTTCCGGGCGCGTGTACTTCTCCTTGATCAAGTATTCGGCAGCGGCCGCGAAATCGTCGAACACGGTTTGCTTTCTCGTAAGATTGCCCGCCTTGTGCCACTCCTCGCCGAATTCACCGCCGCCTCGAATGTTCGCTACCACATAAACCCCGCCGCGATCGAACCAGAGCCGGCGAGTAAAGTCGAAATTCGGCGACATGCTGATCCCGTAACCACCGTAGCTGTAAAGCAGCGTCGGATTTTGACCGTCCCGTTTCATTCCTTTTCGGAAAATGATGTTGAGTGGAATCTTGGTGCCGTCGTTTGAAATGGCGAACTCGCGCGTCACTTCGATGTCAGCAAACGAGACCGGCGACGTAGTGCGTAGGGCCGTCTCCACGGGCTCGGTTTTTCCTTGCGCGCAATGGAACCACGCCGACGGCTGGGTGTAACTCACATCGCGAAACAGGAGCGAGTTATCTTCAAGCGCGACCATTTCCTGCACAGCCGATATCATTGGAATCGGAATCATGGTCTCGCCTTTCCCATCCAACCCAAAGCGCCGGATCTGAGACGGGCCGCCGAGTAGATCGCCGACATAAAGCGCATTGGCCGTGGGAACGATTTGCTCGATGACCGCTTCCCCGGCGGGAACGATCTCAACCGCGTTCTTTAATTCCGGGGTGCCGAGCGATAAGCGCGGAATTTTGCCGCGTGGCGCGCCGGCGCGCGAGAGAAGATAAAGCGCATTATCGCGTCCAAGGCGGGCAGCTTTGATTTGATCGCTGAACTGCGTGATTTGCTTCCAGGTCCCGTTCGGGCCGAGGAGATAATGTGCGAAATCCCCGCCATCGCCATTTGCTACCGTCGCGAGAATGTATCTCCCATCGCGCGAAGCTTGGAGCACGATCTCCGCGATCCGTGGAAAGTCTTTGCCGATCGAGTAAGTGTCGTCGGTATCAGCGGTACTGAGTTTGTGAAAATAAATCTGCTGATAGAAATTCAGATCAGCTTCGGGTCGCTCACCCGTCCGGGGGAAGCGCGTGTAATAAATACCGGTGCCGTCGTTGTTCCAAGCCGCGCTGCCGCCCGCTGTGGGATATTGCACGTGCGCGATCGTGTCCGGCAGTGCTTTTCCGGTCGCGGTTTCGTAAAAGTGAAGCGTGCCATCTTCGCTGCCGCCTTTGGACAGTGAGATCGCGACATGTTTGCCATCCAATGATGGCACAAACCAATCGATCGCGGTCGTGCCCTTGGCGTCCAGCACATTCGGATCGAGAACGACTTTCTCCGATTTTAGATCGTCTGCCGAAGTGAGCGTCACCAGCAGCGGTTGCTGCTTTGGCGGCTGGAATTTCATCGCGAACAAGGTTCCCGGCCGCGAGATGAGCGAAAAATAACTCGGCGAAGTTTTCGCGTACCACTCCGTCAATTGTCTTTCAATCGCCGCACGGTCCGGCAACTTGTCGAGATATTGGCGAGTCCGCTGATTCTGTGCGTTCGACCACGCCTTCACCTCGGGGTCATCATCCTTTTCAAGCCACTGATAGGGATCCTCCACCATCGTGCCGGCGTATTCGTTCGACACAGGTTTCTTCGGAGTCTGTGGCGTGGACTCGACAGCCGGCAAACTGATTAGGGTCAGGCCAATTAGTGCACCGATTAGAAACAGAAGACGATACGCTTTCATCGAGAATGAGAACAGGCTGTCGCGCGTTACTTGCAAATGATTTCGCACGATCTGTAGCCGGGGTTGGTGAGCGCGGCTACAACCCGGCGCGTAGCGCGTATTTTGGATCTTTTACCTGCTTGCGAATCGCTGCGAAGAGACTGCTGATTCCCGTCTGGCTCGCGCGATTGGCGATAAACGACGGGATCATTCCACCACTATCGGTGTAAACGGAGTAAGTCGCGCGCGTTTTGATCGCGCCATCCGGCTCGAGCAGCCATCCGCCGTCGCAAATTTTTACTCGGACAACGCCTTTCTTTTCCGCAGGTCCCAGGTCGTTGGCCGGTTCCCATCGATTAAGATAAATCAAGCCCCCGGGGCCAGCCCACGACTTCTTCCACACACGCAGGGTGTAATCACGGTCCTGACAAATTTTTGGCGAGAGGCGTTGATAAGTAATAATCGAATCAGCCTCGCGCTTCAGGAGCCGGCATTCCAACGTATAGGGCATGAAGCTTGGATAATTCTCGAGATCGTCGATCACCGCGTGAACAGCGCAGGCCGGGGCGTCGATTGGGCCGATCGCCCTGAACTCCTTGAGCCGTGAATCTGCGTGCGATCGGCTGTAGATGGCGACATCCTTGGTTTCGACGGCTAACTTCCAGCCCTCACTCGGATCGACCGAATGGGAAACGTCATCTGCGAACGCGGTCGAGCCGCCGACGAGAAAGATCGACATCAGACCGGGGAGAATTCGGCAATGCATCGCGCGATGATACACGTTTTTATCACAAACGCCACAGTGGCCGGCATTTTCTAATTGTGGGGATCGCGGTGGAGTCCGGAGAAATTCTTTGAATCTCTGTGCACTCTGCGTTCTCTGCGGTTAATCATTACTGGTCGTCTCGTTATGACTCCACAGCCCACCATCCTCGTGGTCGATGATGAAAAGCATACGCGCGACGGCTTGCGACGTTTGCTTGAAAACGAATACGACGTGTATGTCGGCGCGGACATTTCGGGCGCGATTAGCGTGCTTGAACGAGAGCAAATCGATGTGCTCCTTACCGATCTGCGCCTTGGTAGCGAGGATGGAATGACACTGATTGATCGCGCTTTGAAAATGCCGCGTGCTCCCGTCTGCATCATGATGACGGCGTACGGCTCCATCGACGTGGCGGTCGAAGCGATGAAACGCGGCGCTTACGATTTTGTGACCAAGCCGCTCAATCTCGACAAAGTTGAATTGCTGATCGCTCGCGCGGTGCAAGGCCGCAGACTTGAGCAGGAAAATCGCGCGCTCCGGCAGCAAGTGGACGAGCGTTACGGCCTCGAAAACATCTGGGGCGACTCGGCACCTTTGCATGAAGTGCTCGATACCATCCGGCAGGTCGCGCCGTCATCGGCCAACGTGCTCATTGAAGGCGAGAGCGGCACAGGCAAAGAATTGGCCGCGCACGCCATTCATAATTTGAGTCGCAGGAACAAGGCGAGATTTGTGGCGGTGCATTGCGCCGCGCTCTCACCGCAATTGCTCGAGAGCGAACTGTTCGGACACGAGAAAGGCGCATTCACCGGGGCGCACGAACGCCGCGTCGGCCGGTTCGAGCAGGCAAATGGCGGCACAATTTTCCTCGATGAAGTGGCCGAAATCGATCCGAGCACTCAGGTCAAATTACTGCGCGTAATCAGCGAAGAACGCGCCTTCGAGCGCGTCGGCGGTAACCAAACGCTGCGGGCGGACGTTCGGCTGATTGCGGCCACAAACAAGAATCTCGAACAACTCGTGCGCGAGGGAAAGTTTCGGGACGATCTTTTCTTTCGCCTGAACGTTGTGCGCATCACCATGCCGCCATTGCGCGATCGCAAGGAAGATATTCCGATTCTCGTCCGCGGATTTTTGAAGCATTTCCGCAAGGCGAACGAAAAACCTCGTCTCGATCTAGCGCCCGACGCCATGGATGCGCTTCTCACCTACACTTGGCCGGGCAACGTTCGCGAGCTGCGCACCGCGATCGAGCACGGGGTTGTGATGGCGACCGGCCAGAAGATCACACTCCGCGATCTCCCGATGGCGGTGCGACAAGCAGGCAGAGCGACGTCCCCCCGCGGAATTTCCGCTGCCGAGGCTTTCGCGGAAAAGTCAAGTCCGCTCGACCTGCACGAAACGGAAAAAAAATTGATCATGCAAGCGCTTGCCGCGACCAATGGCAATGTGACCGCAGCGGCTAAAAAGCTCGGCATTAGCCGTCGAACGCTTCATAGAAAAATCAACGAAATGAATTTGTCCAAAAAGCCAGCCGACGCCAATGACCGAGTGCAATCACTTTGAGGGCAACGATGCGATTGAGACTTTTCTGGCGCGCGCGAAAAACTACGCCTTGTCCGCCGCGCCCAATTTTTTCCAGCAATTCGTAGTCGCCGAAGTCCATCAACATCGGCGGCGACGTAAGTTCGACATCTTCAGCGCTGTCGGGCTCGACGGCACCGATACCGGTCTCGAGCAGGCAAGCTCCACACAATTGCTGTGGTGAATTAGGCGGAATGGTTGCCCCGCATTTGCGGCAAAATCTCTTCGCGATCGTGATTCTCATCCCGTCATCGTTTTGCTCCTCAATTGGATAATGCACCGAATTCGTTAGAAGGTTACGACCGCAGCGCAGCAATCAGCTCGCGCAGCTCGTCTTCGATGTCAGCCGGTGTTGCCACGGTTTGCGCAACCTCCTCGCGCAAAAGTTGCCGGTAACGCTGGCGCAAACGATGTAAGGCCTGTTTCACCCCGTTCTCGGTCATGCCGAACTCGCGCGCCACCTCAGCCTGCGAAGGCCGATCCGGCTCGTCGGAGAGCAGCGTGCTCAAGCGCTCGAAGAGCAGCGCGTTAACGGCTCGCGCGGATTCCTCGCGCAACCGGCGAACACGCGTTCGAGCACGGTGAACGCCCATCGTCGATCGTAAAGCCGATCGGCACTCACCGTGTCGGTTCGCTCGAGCTCCCAATAATCATCTACCCCCAATGCTTTCCAGCGGAATGAGCGCCCGGCCTCCGCCGCGCTTGATCGCCGCCGCATCGCGGCGTTCGTTCGCCATGAAATGTTTCAGGGAGGCAAGAAGAAAAGAACGCAAGCGGCCTTTTTCCCGCCGGACCGACTGAAAATCTTTACGCTCTAAAAGCAGCGCAAAAAATCCCTGCGTGATGTCCTCCGCTTCCTCCCGGGTGTACCCTTCATGCCGCACAAATCCATAGAGAGGCCGCCAGTAGGTTCGACAAAGATTTTCCAGCGCCGCTTGTGCAGCGGGCGTTGGACCTTGTGCTTCCAAGACCATGCTCCAGTGCGTTGTACCGAAGGCGATCACACCATCTTGCGCACTTCCGCCAATTGTGCTTGGTGAAGTCACTTTGTCGTTAGCAAACACGCGGCGATACAAGTAAAAAATCGCCCTAAAATCAAGCCTAAGATGCTTCACAGGGAGGGACAGCTTGGGCAGCCGTCCACTTTAAGCACGGTGGCTGGGAAGTCGCCGTTCCTTGGTGCTTCCAAAGTTTCCCGTTTACGAACTACCATTCGAGCGTTTCAATTAGGCCGTGACCGAGCATAAGAAAATCTTCGGGACGGACGGCGTCCGCGGTGTTGCCAATGTCGAACCGGTCACGGCCGAAACATCGCTGAAGCTGGGTCGCGCCGCCGCGCACGTTTTCACTCAGCTCAATCCACGCAAGAACCCAGAGGGCACGCGTCCCAAAATTGTGCTCGGCAAAGACACCCGTCTTTCCGGTTATATGCTCGAAAACGCGCTCGTCGCTGGAATCACGTCGCTCGGGGTCGATGTTCTTGTCATCGGGCCGCTGCCGACTCCGGGCGTTGCTTACATCACGCGGTCGCTTCGCGCCGATGCCGGCATCATCCTCTCCGCCTCGCATAATTCGTACGAAGATAACGGAATCAAATTTTTCCGGCACGACGGCTACAAGCTGGACGATCAGGTGGAAGAACAAATCGAGCAGCTCGTTTTCACAGGCGAAATCGATTCTATCCGCCCGACTGCCGGAAGAATTGGACGGGCTGCGCGAATCGATGACGCGCTCGGCCGTTATGTCGAATTTGCCAAGGCGAGCTTTCCTCGCGGGATGTCGCTCGAAGAAATGCGCGTTGCCGTCGACGTTGCCAACGGCGCGGCTTATAAATCAACGCCGTGCGTTTTGCGCGAGCTCGGCGCGGACGTTGCCGTCGCGCACAACGAGCCAAGCGGGATGAACATCAACGACGGCTGCGGCAGCATTTACCCCAAGGAAATTCAGCGAATCGTCAAAGACACCGGCGCGGACGTCGGTATCACGCATGATGGCGACGCTGATCGCGTGCTGCTTTGCGACGAGAACGGCGAGATTGTCGATGGCGATGAGATTCTCGCCATCGCAGCTATCGATCTTTTGCGCGCCGCCCGACTTGAGCAGAATACCGTCGTGGCCACGGTCATGAGCAATTTTGGTCTCGATGAAACGCTTGCGGCACAGGGCGGAAAAGTGATTCGCACGAAAGTGGGCGATCGCTATGTCATCGAAGAAATGGTGCAGAGGAAACTGAATCTCGGCGGCGAGCAGAGCGGTCACATCATTTTCCGTGATTTCACCACTACTGGCGACGGAATCATCAGCGCGCTCCAGATTTTGCGCATCATGCACCAGACCGGTCAACCGCTGAGCAAATTAAAAACCTGCCTGAACAAATATCCCCAAGCCAAACGCGATTTGGTGGTGAAAGAAAAACCGCCGCTCTCGGAACTTTCGACTGTGATGAAGCTGATAAACGAAACGGAGGAAGGACTTTCCGGCAAGGGCCGGGTGCTGCTGCGTTATTCAGGCACCGAGCCGAAAATTCGCTTGCTTATCGAAGGCCGTGAACTCGATAAGATCGACAAGCAAGCGAACCGAATCGCCGACGCAATTCGACAAGCGATTGGAGCAAATTAGCCGGTTCACGGAATATGTTCACCGCCTGCGACCGATAGGGCATATGACTTTGTCTCGCGTAATCGAAGCGCTCCTTTTTAGCGCGCAAAAGCCGTTGTCTATCCGCGAACTGACCGCCGCGATTAAAGGCGCAGGCGCGGAGGAGGATCCGGCAGCTGCCGGACCTAACGAGTTCGCGCGCGTGGCTGAAGGGGAGATCGCTGCCGCGCTTGAAGAATTAAAGGTAGCGTATGTTCAGGAGCAGCGTGCCTTTCAAATTACCGAGAAAGCGGAAGGCTGGCAGCTCGCCACCGATGCCGCATTTGCCAGGTGGGTGCGTCAGCTTTTCCCAGTGCCCAAACCGGCGCGCCTGACCGCGCCCGGGCTGGAGACGCTCGCGATCATCGCGTATCGCCAACCGATTACGCGCGCCGATGTCGAAGCGGTGCGCGGCGTGAACATCGATGGCGTGCTGCAAACCTTGATGGAACGTGGTCTGGTCAAGATCGCCGGCCGGGCCGAAATCCCCGGCCGCCCGCTTCTCTACGAAACGACGCAATTTTTTCTCGATCATTTCGGCCTGCGCAATCTGGACGAATTGCCCAACGTGGAAGAGTTGCGCACGCGCCATCTGCCGGTCGCGCGCCCTGTAGCCGGCGTCGGTGATGCCGGCCGGCCAGGGTCACCGACCGCGGCGACAACGGTGGAACCCGACGCGCCCTCTGAGTCGTCGCCTGCCTAATTCGTTAGGGCCGACAGGCACGAGGAAGAACACGACGGCCACGAAGATGCTTCAATTTTCCGTCAGTTCGTGTTCTTCGTGGTTGAATTATCGACTAGTAACGCTGCTCATCGCGGTGCCGACAATCGCGTCTGCGGAAATCCAGCCATCGGATTGTGTGCGCGCCGCAAAATATTCCGAGGGCAAACGCGGGGTCTCGATGCTCGTCATGCAGAACGGCCACACCATTTTCGAGCACTATGCCAATGGCGGATCGGCTCGCGGTAGATGGCCGATCTTCAGCGGGACAAAAAACTTTTGGGGAATCGCCGCGCTGGCTGCGGTACGTGATGGCTTGTTTAAGCTGGACGATCCCGTCTCCGACACGATCACTGAATGGAAGAGCGACTCACGTAAATCGCAGATCACAATCCGGCAGTTGCTCAACCAAACTGATGGCATTGAAGGCGCTTCGCGTCTTCAGCGTGCATCGATTCGCGATCGAAATGCGATGGGGATTCGATTGCCGACCATTGCTGGACCGGGCTCGGCTTTCATCTATGGTCCGAGTCATCTCCAGATTTTTTCAGAACTGCTGCGGCGCAAATTGAAAAGCCGCGGCACAATCGCTTACTTCGAAGGACATGTGTCGAACGGACTTGGACTCCGTCGTCTCAACTACAAAAAAGACGCGCGCGGCAATCCGCTGCCGGCGACAGGCTTTGAATTGACCGCGCGGGAATGGGCGCGGTTCGGCGAGCTTGTGCTCGGCCGCGGCAATTATCACGGTCGCCAAATTGTTCCGGCAGATTTGTTGCGTGAAGCGTTTGCTGGCTCGCAATCAAACCCTTCGTATGGCCTAACATTTTGGCTAAATCAGGGGGCGCCGACTGGGCGCGAGATTGACATGGAGCGAATGCTCGATCTGCCGTGGCAAAACGTTCAATGGACGGATGTTTGCATCTGCAAGGATGCGCCCGCCGACATGGTGGTGGCGCTTGGCTCGGGTTACCAACGCTTGTTCATTATTCCATCGCTACACGCATTGATTGTGCGGCAAGGATCAAACGCGAAATTTTCCGACGCACATTTCTTGCGGGTGGTTTTGGGAAAATCTTCGTAGCACAGGCATCTTGCCTGCGGGGCAACCGGGCGTCTCGCCTGGTTGACGAAGAAACCGGCAGGCAAGATGCCCGCTGGCCCCACAGACAAGACGTCTGTGCTACGAGCGTGATTGACTTGGCGGCGCATTTCCGGAACGGTTCAGAACCTTATGAACAAATCTGTGATCGGTTGCGGAGCCGTGCTCGTCGTTCTGCTTTTCATTGTCGTTGTCGCGGCCCTCGCACTGGGCGGCAGTTACAATCGCCTCGTCCGCTTGCAGCAAACCGTCGATCAAAGTTGGGCGCAGGTGCAAAACGTCTATCAGCGGCGGGCAGATTTGATTCCGAACCTGGTGAACACAGTCGCGGGCGCAGCCAACTTCGAAAAATCAACTCTCGTCGAAGTGACCAATGCGCGTGCCAGCGTCGGCCGTGTGCAACTCGACCCAAACAAAGCGCCTAGCGATGCGGCGCAGCTGGAGCAATTCCAAGCCGCCCAGGGGCAATTGAGCAATGCGCTTTCGCGTCTTCTCGTGGTAGTTGAACGCTATCCAGAACTAAAGGCCAACCAGAATTTTGTGGGTTTGCAGGCGCAGCTTGAAGGAACCGAGAATCGAATCTCAGTCGAACGCGGTAACTTCAACACTTCGGTGCAAAACTACAACGTTGCCGTGCGCAGTTTCCCGACCAATCTGATTGCGGGAATGCTCGGTTTCCCGCCGCGGCCATTTTTTACCGCGCAAGCGGGCGCGGAGCGGCCACCCGCAGTGCAGTTTAACTTTGGCACGCCTGCTCCGGCGCCCGCCGCAACAGCGTCGCCGTGAGGTGACTCTGGATCATGCTCTAGTGGCGGGCGTGTCGCCCGCAGTCGAGCAGCCGACACGGCTGCCACTACAACGATTTCGCGTCAAACAAGTCGCAGCCTGCATCGCGGTGTTCGCTGCGCTGCTGCCAAAAGGCTCGCAAGCCGCCGAAGTCATTCCGCCGAAACCGGACCGCTACTTTAATGATTACGCTGGCGTCGTTTCGAAGGAAGCCGCTGATCGCTTCAATGAGCAACTGGCCCAATTTGAGCGCGACACTTCGGACCAAGTTGTGGTTGCTGTGTTTCCGAAAATGCAGAGTGGCTCTGACATCGCGGATTACACGCAACGCGTCGCGCAAGTGTGGGGCGTCGGCCAAAAGGACCGGCGTAATGGCGTCGTGCTGTTTGTCTTTGTCGTAGACCGAAAGATGTTCATTCAGGTCGGTTACGGCCTGGAAGGCGCGCTGCCGGACATTACGGCGTTCGATATCACTGAGTACCGTATCAAGCCGCATTTTCGTAATGGCGATTATGAAGGCGGACTCGCGACCGGCATCGATTTGATCTGCAAAGCCATCCGCGGCGAATACAAAGGATCGGGAAAAACGGTTGCGGAACGACGCGGTAACACCGGCGCTCCAAGTCTCTTGTTCTTCATCATCTTTGTCATTGTGTTGATCGTGATTTCGAGAGTGGTGCGGCGACTTGCTGGTTACGGCTATTCATCAGGCCGAGGTGGTCCCATTTTTTTGCCAGTCGGCGGTGGGGGCGGAGGTTGGTCGTCCGGAGGCGGTGGAGGATTCAGTGGCTTCGGCGGCGGTGGCGGTAGTTTTGGAGGCGGCGGCGCTGGATCGAGCTGGTAACGAAATGCGAACGAAAGAATTCCTGAGCAAGCTCGAGCACGACCGGATCGTGCAGGTGATTCGTGAAGCGGAATCAAAAACGTCCGGCCAGATTCGCGTTTACATTCAGCGCGGCAAGTTGAATGCCGATCCGCTGGCTGCTGCCCAGAAGAAATTTCACCGGCTCGGCATGCACAAGACAAGCGAGCGCAATGCCGTGCTCATTTTCGTCGCGCCCCGAGCGCATAAATTCGCCGTGGTCGGCGACAAAGCGATTCACGAGAAATGCGGCGAGGAATTCTGGCAGCGGGTTGTCGATGTGATGCGCACGCATTTTCAAAACGAAAAATTTAGCCATGCTATCGTCGAAGCCGTTGAGGAGATCGGCAAATTGCTGGCCACGTATTTTCCGAAAAAATCCAGATCTTCTAATGAATTGCCGGAGAAGATTGTGGAAACGTAATTCGTAGGGACGGACCGCCGGGCCGTCCGTTTCAACACAGAGTCGGCGCCCGGCGGTCGCGCCCTTACCAAGAATGCGACTTGCATTTCGTGCGACGTAATGTTGATTTATCCTCCGCAGCGAGTTTTTGAAATTACGCCGTCGGTCCCTGGGTCTCCGTCGCTGGACGTGAAACCATACTCGCCAGGGGGAACCCGGCGCTTGGAGGAATTTCGATTTAAGATTTTCGAATTTCGATTGCCTGGCCGCAGCTGGTCTTCAATCGCCAATCGAAAATCGACATTCGAAAATTAGATATGCCAATCCGTTACGGTCGTTTTGAGATGCCGAAAACCGTCGTTAAACACGAGAGCACAGCCACAGATACTTACGCCAAGTTCACTGCCGAGCCGTTTGAAGCCGGTTACGGCCACACGGTCGGAAATTCGCTCCGGCGCGTTCTGCTTTCCTCGTTGGAAGGCGCGGCCATCACTGCGGTAAAAATTACCGGCGCACAACATGAGTTCGCCACTCTTCCGGGCGTGGTGGAGGACGTGACCGATATCGTCCTCAACCTCAAGAAAGTGAAATTTAAGGCCGACGATCATGAGCCGAGGAAGCTTTCTCTGACTGTAAATAAGGAAGGCGAAATCACTGCCGGTGACATTCAGGTGGTGCAAGGCTACGACGTGCTCAATCCCAAGCAGGTGATCTGCACGCTCGACAAGAAACATAAATTTGACGCCGAGCTCGAGGTGCGTGTCGGCCGTGGTTTCGCAACTGGCGAGGAAAACAAGCGCCCCGATCAACCGATCGGTTTGATCCCGATCGATTCGATCTTTTCACCGGTCACGCGCGTCAAGTACGCAGTCGAGAATACTCGCGTCGGTCAGCGCACCGATTACGACAAACTCATTCTCGAAATCTGGACCGACGGACGCCTGACGCCCGATGACGCACTGCTCCAGGCCTCCGCCATTTTCCGGCATCATCTTGATGTCTTCGTGAATTTCAACGAGGAGGTGATCGAATTCGACGAGACGCCGGCTGGCGTGAGCGAAGAAAACCTCAAGCTCAAGAAGCTGCTCAACATGAGTGTAAATGAGATCGAGCTCAGTGTGCGGGCGGCGAATTGCTTGAATAACGCGAATATCACGACGGTCGGTCAGCTTGCCCAAAAAACCGAGGCCGAAATGCTGAAGTATCGCAATTTCGGCAAGAAATCACTCAACGAAATCAAGGACAAGCTGCAACAGCTTGGTTTGAGTCTCGGAATGAAATTCGATCCGGGCCTTGTGGACCTGCCGGTGAGCGTTGATGGTGCCAGCCCGAATGAGTCTGCTGCCAAAGAGTAATTCTTCGATCCGTCAAACCGCGTTCGCCACCTTATGAGGCACCAGAAAAAGACGATCAAGCTTGGCCGCACGGCCGAGCACCGAAAAGCGCTGCTGGCGAATCAGGTTTGTTCCTTGATCGAATATCAACGCATCAAAACAACACTGGCAAAAGCGAAGGCGGTACGACCGCTCGCGGAAAAGATGGTGACTCTCGGCAAAAGAGGATCGATTCATGCGCGCCGGACTGCCCTGGCGACATTGCGGCAAAAGAATGCTGTCAAGAAACTCTTCGACGACATCGCACCGAGATCGACGGAGCGCAACGGCGGTTACACGCGCATTGTGAAGCTCGGCCAACGCAAGAGCGACTCCGCTCCCATGGCATTCATCGAGTGGGTGGATGCAGTACAAGTCATCGAGGAAAAACCGGCGGAAGAAAAGAAGGCGAAACGGAAAGAAGCGGAGCCAATCGCAAAACAAAAGGAACCCGCGCGGAAACCAGAAGAACCAGCGACGAAAGAAGAGGAACCGACGGCGCCGCCGGCGGAAGAACCGAAGCCGAAAAAGCGGAAATGGTTCAGCCGAAAATCGACGAAGCCGGAAGAATAATTTCCGTGGCTTCCGGAATTGCCCGGAACGCTTGTGGTTCAGCGAGACTATCACCTCTTTAGCGGACCTTTTATCGCTTTTTCGAGTCCGTCGATGTATGATTGGCTCTGCATCTCATGACGCCCAATCCTTATATCTTTATCGTCATTTTCGTCGGCGTCGCGTTGGTTTTCCCGTTGATCCCGCTGGCGATGGCTTGGCTGTGGCGACGAGTATTCCAGCCGCCAAAGCCGGGCGCCCAAAAAAATGCCATTTACGAATGCGGAGTCGAGTCAATTGGCGAAGCACAGATCCAGTTTCGGTCGCAGTATTATCTTTATGCCATCATTTTTCTGATCTTCGACGTGGAAGCGATTTTCCTGGTGCCATTCGCTGTGGCCTTCACGGGTTTGCCCGTCGGGGCGTTCGTCGCGATATTGGTTTTCCTCTTGCTCCTGATTGAAGGTCTCGTCTGGGCTTGGGGAAAGGGCTGCTTAAATTGGGCTCGCTAACGCGGTAGTTAAAAGCGCCAAAAGGGATACATTGTTGCAACGGAAACGATGAGCGACATCGACGAGGGGCTTCGCAAGGAACTGCAACGACAGGGAGTCTGGGTGACTTCGATGCAGGAGCTTTACAACTGGGGACGCAAGAACTCGATTTGGCCTCTGCAATTTGGGCTCGCCTGCTGCGCGATCGAGATGATCGCAACTGCCGCCTCGCGCTACGATATTGCGCGGTTCGGCGGCGAAGTTTTCCGGCCATCGCCGCGTCAGGCAGATCTCATGATTGTCGCCGGCACGGTGACAAAAAAAATGGCGCCGCAAATCGTCCGGCTCTACAACCAGATGCCCGATCCAAAATACGTTATTTCGATGGGGGCGTGCGCCATTTCGGGCGGACCTTTCAAGCAAGGCTATAACGTGCTCAAAGGAATCGACCGTTACATCCCGGTCGATGTCTACATTCCCGGTTGCCCCCCGCGGCCAGAAGCATTGTTGCACGCTTTCATGGAACTGCAGCGCAAGATCGACAGTCAAAGATTGACGGGCGTGAGCAAGGCCGAGCATCTCGATCCAGCGGAACCGAGCGAATTCCCGGTGCCATCATTTGGCGAGCACGATTTGGAGCCGCCGGCGAATCGGGAAGTCTTTCAACCGCCGAAGATTGAAAGGTCATGAACGTGGCACAGACTTCCAGTCTGTGGGGCGACCGGGCGTCTCGCCTGGTCGATCTTCTTCAGCAGGCTGGAAGCCCGCTGGCCCCACAGGCAAGATGCCTATGCTACTGCTAAATCGCGATGGAAGCTCTCGAACAAGTCAAATCCCGCATCGAAGCGGCCGTGCCCGGCGCTAAGATCGACATCGTCCTGAATCCGGGTCCGGCAAATCAGCCGTCGCTTCTGATCGATAACGAACACGCGCCCGCGATCGCGCAGTTTCTGCGCGACGATCCTGCCTTGCGATTCGACTTTTGTTCAAACGTGACCGGCGTGGATTGGCTCGATCGAACGGTGAAGAAAACGGTGAAAGTAAAAAAATGGATCGATGGCGAAGAAAAGGAAGTCACGGAGACAACGGAAGAACATTTTC
>Ga0209156_10001641_pt1 | contig 18066 bp, 16 predicted proteins | sample GraSoiAngelo_124_FD_185881 | JGI IMG/M metagenome (GOLD analysis project Ga0209156, IMG submission 185881) | Grasslands soil microbial communities from the Angelo Coastal Reserve, California, USA - 14_0927_05_20cm (SPAdes) (version 2) | ecosystem: Environmental > Terrestrial > Soil > Grasslands...
GACCAGGGTGGCCAGCGCCTCGCCCTCGACGTCCTCGGCGATGATGAGGAACGGCTTGCCGGAGCGCGCCACCTGCTCGAGCAGCGGCAGCATGTCCTTCATCACGCTGATCTTCTTCTCGTGGATCAGCACGAGGGCGTCCTCGAGGACGACCTCCATGCGCTCGGGGTCGGTCACGAAATAGGGCGACAGGTAGCCGCGGTCGAACTGCATGCCCTCGACCACGTCCAGCACGGTGTCGGCCGACTTCGACTCCTCGACCGTGATGACCCCGTCCTTGCCGACCTTCTCCATCGCCTCGGCGATCAGGTTGCCGATCGTCTTGTCGTTGTTGGAAGCGATCGTCGCGACCTGCGCGATCTCCTTTTTGTCCTTGGTCGACTTGCTGAGCTTCTTCAGCTCCTCGGTCACCGCCTCGACGGCCGCCTCGATGCCGCGCTTGAGACCCATCGGGTTGGCGCCGGCGGTCACGTTCTTCAGGCCCTCGCGGAAGATGGCCTGGGCCAGCACGGTCGCGGTGGTGGTGCCGTCACCCGCGATGTCGGAGGTCTTGGAGGCGACCTCCTTCAACATCTGGGCGCCCATGTCCTCGTACGGGTCCTTCAGCTCGATCTCCTTGGCGACGGTGACGCCGTCCTTGGTGATCGTCGGGCTGCCGAACTTCTTGTCGATGACGACGTTGCGGCCCTTCGGGCCCAGCGTCGCTTTCACGGCCGCGGCCAGGATGTTCACGCCCTTGAGCAGGCTCGCGCGAGCATCCTCTTCGAACTTCAGCTGCTTCGGCATAGATCGTGTGCCTCCTTGATATTGTGTTGGATCGCTACTCCTGGATCGCTACTCCTGGATCGCTACTCGAGGATGGCGAGGACGTCCTCTTCCCGGAGGATGAGGTAGTCGTCACCGTCGATCTTGACCTCGTTACCGGAGTACTTCCCGAACAGGATGCGGTCGCCGCTCTTGACGTCGAGGGGCACGCGCTTGCCCTCCTCGGTGACCTTGCCGTTGCCGACGGCCACGACTTTGGCGCGCTGCGGCTTTTCCTTCGCAGTGTCGGGGATGATGATGCCGCCGATCTTCTCTTCCGATTCGTCCTCGCGCTTGACGAGGAGCCGATCATGCAGCGGACGCACTTTCATAGACCCCTTACCTCCTTGAGTTGCGGTTGCGGTTGACGCTGGGCTGGCTTTCGCCATGGCGACCGACCTCGCTTGTATGGATTAGCACTCGTCCCGAGCGAGTGCTAATATTACCGCGCTCTTGAGCCGAGTCAAGCGAAAGAATCGGAGGCCGTCGGATGCCAAAAAGTATTTTAATTTCAAATGTTTTGCCCGAGCAAGCGCGGGCAATGATCCCCAAGGAGTACGGGGTCGACTACAACGACACGGACACCCCCTTACCGAAGGCGGAGCTGATCCGACGCCTTCGCGGCAAGCAGGCGCTCATCTGCCACATCATCAGTACCGTCGACGAGGAGGTGCTGGCGGGCGCGTCGGATCTCAAGGCCGTGTGCAACGTCGCGGTCGGCTTCAACAACATCGACGTCGCCGCCTGTCGCAAGCGCGGCGTGGTGGTTACCAACACCCCCGACGTCCTCACGGAGACCACGGCCGATTTCGCCTGGGCCCTCCTCATGGCCGCGGCGCGCCGAGTGGTCGAGGCGGACCGCTTCGCGCGCTCCGGCCAATGGTCGCGCTGGCAGTGGGACCTGCTCTGGGGCAACGACGTCTACGGCAAGACCCTCGGCGTGATCGGCTTCGGCCGCATCGGCCGCGCGGTGGCGCGGCGCGCGCTCGGCTTCAACATGCGCGTGCTCTACCACGACACGGTGCGCGCCGACGGCGCGGCCGAGCGGGAGCTGAAGGCCACCTACGTGGAGCAGGACACGCTTCTGCGCGAGTCCGACTTCGTCAGCCTGCACACGCTGTTCATCCCGGAGACGAAGCATCTTCTGAACGAGCGGACGCTCCGCCTCATGAAGAAGACCGCCATCCTGGTCAACGCCGCCCGCGGGCCGATCGTCGACGAGGCGGCGCTGGTGCGGGCGCTCAGGGAAGGCTGGATCGCCGGCGCCGGACTCGACGTGTTCGAGGAGGAGCCGAAGATCCACCCCGGACTGCTCTCGCTCGCCAACGTCACCCTGGCGCCGCACATCGCCAGCGCCTCGCTCGACACGCGACTGGCCATGGCGACGCTGGCCGTGCGCAACTGCCTGGCGGTGCTGGACGGCAAGCCGGCGATCACGCCGGTCGGCTGATCTCCGTCAGCGCGGAAGGTCTCGCATCCAGTCCTGCCACAGCAAGCGCCGCGGGAAATTGAACGCGAAGGCGGCGAGCGAGGCGACGGCGAACCCACAGAAGTCCGCCCAGCGCCCACCGAGGAGAAAGAGGGCGACGCCCAGGATCGCGACCCCCTCGCAAATCGCCAGCCTCACGATGCTCAGGGTCACCAGCCGCGGCGTCACGGCCGACCCGCGCGCGGCCGTGGCGCCCGATCGCGATCCGGCGAGGATGAGCGGCGTGATGAACCTCAACATCGCGAGGTCCGCGACCGCGAGCAGCGCGAAGACCACGCGGAGGAGCCGGAGATCGATCGACGGCGCGAACCCGATGAACGGCGCGTGTTGTGCGGCAACGACGCGGAGGACGTACGCGTAGAGGGCGATGCACGACAGGAGCGACACGCCGACCAGCTGAGTGCGCCGGCACGCGGCTTCGGCATCGGGAGGCAGCTCGGTCACGTCGTCAGGCGCCGCTCGATGCGGGCGAGGCGATACGCGAAGGCATCGAGCACACGCTCGGCGGCGCCGGCGGTGCGCGCGAGGTCGAGGGCGTCGGTGACGACGGCGCGCGCGGCGGCAAAATCCCGCGCGCGGTGCTCGTGGAACTTCGCGAGCTCCTCCCACGGCCGGGGATCGAACAGCTGGCGCTGCCGCGCGGCGTCCCATAGCGCGCACGCCGTCGGCCAGCGCGCTGCGCGCTTCTCCCACCACGCCAGGCGCAGCCGTACCCAGTGCGCCATCTCGCCGGTGAGTCCCGCCTCGAGCGCGACGCGATAGCAGCCGAGTCCGCGGTCGACATCCACGGGCTCCCAGAGCCGGCCGAGCCCGGCCCATTCCTCGGCGCGCAGCGCGGGCGCCTCACCGAGGGCGACGCCGAACCAGCCCACGAGCGCCGCCAGCGACAGCACGTCGTCGCGGTTGTGGGCGAAGACGCGGGCGAGCGGGCCCGCGCGCCGGCGCCTCAACCAGTCGAAGTAGAGCGAGGGGATCAGCGCCCCGGGGACGTCTTCCTCGCGCGACAGGCCGAGCACGTCGCGCTCGAGAGTGCCGAGCCGGCAGTCGTCGAAGCAGCCGGTCCAGACGCGCCGCGAGGGACGGAGCAGGTCGAGGTGCGGCAGCGTGGCCGGCCAGCGCCGGCGCGCGAGCACGAAGCGCGTCTCGAGCAGCGGCAGGTCGAAGCCGCTGCCGTTGAACGTGACCACGCCGCCCGCGCGCTCGAGCAACGGGGCCAGCGCGGCGAGCAGTGCAGGCTCCTCGTCGAGGTCCCGCATGAAGTGCTGCGTCACCACGAACGCGTCGCCCTCGATCCAGCCGGCCCCGACGAGGAACGCGTACGTCCCCGTGCCGCCGGCCAGGCCGGTGGTCTCCGTGTCGAGGAACAAGAGCCGCTCGGCCGCGAGCCCGTCACCCTCCACGCGCGCGACGCGCGCGAGGACGTCGAGCGGCGCGCGCCGGACGCCGTCGAGCGGCACGCGGCCGTGGCGGTGGGCCAGCGGGTATTCGCGGCGCACGACGAGCAGCGATCCCGCGCCGGTGTCGACGACCTCGCCGCCCACGACACGCTCGATGGGCTCGGCGGCGACCCGGGGCGGCCGGCGCGTCTCGATGCGCCGGATGATCCGCCGGAGATCGTCCAGGCTCGGCATGCGCGTCAGGCGGTGAGTGCGCGGAGCAGCTTGGCGGCCGTGGTCTTGGCGCGTCGGCCGACCTCGTTCACAGGACCGACGCACGAGGGACAGCCGAACGCGCAGCGGCAGGCGGCGAGCGTCTCGAGACCGCGGCGCAGGAGGTCCGGCAGGATCTCGAAGACGCGCTCGGCCAGACCGATGCCGCCGGCATGCGAGTCGTAAAGATAGATGGTGGGGTTGAACTCGGCGGCGTTCATGAGGCGCGCCTTCGTCGACTCGCGCGTGGCGACGGCCCCGGTCTCGGCCGGCGTGGTGTCGCCGAGCCAGGAGCCGAGGTCGCGGACGTCGCAGAGCAGAAAGATCGGCGCCAGGTGGTGCAGCAGGTAGGTCACCGCGCGCAGGCCGTCGATGAGCTCCTCGCGCGAGGGGCTCACACGCGCGAGGGTGGCCGGGGCCACCGTCAGCCACGCGCTCGTCGTCTGCTTTTCCTGCTGCGGCAGCTCGACCTCGCCCGAGCCGACGTTCTCCATCGTCCCCAGCTTGATCTTCTTGAAGCCGACGACCTTCTCGGCCACCAGCACCTCGCCCTGCTCGGCGACGGACCCCGCCTGCTCGCGGCCCTCGAAGCGCTGGAGGATCCAGACGCCCTTGGCGCTGACGGCGTCGGTGAAGTAGTCGACGTTCACGCGTTTGACGTAGGCGACCTTCTCCTCGTCCTCGCGGAAGCGCAGCTCCTGCACCTCGTACGGCACGCTCTCCACGAGGTAGATCGCCTTCGGGTAGATGGTCGCGAAGGCGCTGCCCCAGTCGACCTCGGCGATGATGTTGCGCTTCTTCTTCTGCTGCTCGTCGCGGTGGGTGGTGTCGATGACGACGAAGTTGTCGGTGGTGACCGTACGCAGCGAGATGTGATCGGCCGGATAGGTCTCCGACGCCCAGTGGTACCGCTCGCCCGCGCGGTGCAGCAGCCCTTCGTCCTCGAGGGCGGCCGCCAGCTTGCGCACGTCCGTCTGTCCGAACGGCTCGTCGGCGACGAGCGGCAGCTCGAAGGCCGCACACTTGAGGTGGTTGGCGAGGATGAACGGGTTGTCGGGGTTGACACGCGCGTGCTCGGGCGGGGTCCCGAAGAGGTAGTCCGGGTGCGTGACCATGAACTGGTCGAGCGGCGCGCTCGTGGCGACGAGGATCGCCGCCGAGGGCCCCGAGCGCCGCCCCGCGCGCCCCGCCTGCTGCCAGAGCGAGGCGATCGTGCCCGGATAGCCGGCGAGCAGGGCGACGTCGAGGTGGCCGATGTCCACGCCGAGCTCGAGCGCGTTCGTCGACACCACGCCGAGCACGTCGCCGGCGCGCAGCGACTGCTCGACCTCGCGTCGGCGGTTGGGCAGGTAGCCGCCGCGGTAACCGCGCACGATGCCGCTGTCACCGGTGGCGCGGTCGGCCACGCCGCTCTTGATGGCGGTGAGCAGCACTTCGGTCGACAGCCGGCTCTGCGCGAAGACGATGGTGGCGATCTTCTCGCGCAGCAGGCGGATGGCCAGCTTCGCCGCCTCGCCGAGGTAGGGCGCGCGGATGCCCAGCTCGGGATTCACGACGGGCGGGTTGTAACAGAGGAAGGTCTTTTCGCCGCTCGGGGCGCCGCTCTCCGCCAGCTCGTGCACGGCCTCGCCGGTCAGGCGCGCGGCGAGCTCCCCCGGGTTGGCAATGGTGGCCGAGGCCATGATGAACTGCGGCGTCGAGCCGTAGTGGGCGCAGATGCGGCGCAGGCGGCGCAGCACGTTGCTGAGGTGCGAGCCGAAAACGCCGCGGCAGGCGTGCAGCTCGTCGATGACGACGTACTTCAGATTCTGGAAGAGCACGGCCCACTTCGTGTGATGGGGCAGGATGCCGGAGTGCAGCATGTCGGGATTCGTCAGCACGAGGTTGGCACGCGCGCGCACGGCGCGGCGGGCGTCCTGCGGCGTGTCGCCGTCGTAGGTGAACATCCGCATCTCGGGCAATTGTTTGGCGAGCTGCTCCAGTTCAGCGAGCTGGTCCTGCGCGAGCGCCTTCGTCGGGAACACGTAGAGCGCGCGCGCGTCCGGCTGGTGGACGAGCGCCTGGAGGACCGGCAGGTTGTAGCAGAGCGTCTTGCCCGACGCCGTCGGTGTGACGACCACGACGTGTCGGCCCGCCTGCACGAGGTCCCACGCGCGCGCCTGATGGCTGTAGAGCTGCTCGATGCCGCGCGCGCGAAGCGCCTCCACGATGCGCGGATCCATCGTCGCCGGGAACGCCGCGTACACGGGCGGGCGCGCGGGAAAATGTCGGGAGGCGGTGATGCAAGGGCCCGTCGAGGCGGAGATCAACAGATCGTCCAAGATCTCGCCGAGCATCGGGGCGACTGTATCATAGCGACGTGAAGCGGCTCGCTTTTTGGCTGCCGCCGCTCGTGTGGATGGCGGCCATCGTGTGGTTTTCCGGCGGCGCCTTCAGCGCCGAGAACACCGGCAGCGTCCTGCGCCCCCTCGTCCGCTGGCTGCTGCCCGGCGCCAGCGACGCGCAGATCGCCGCGCTGCACGCGCTGATCCGCAAGAGCGCGCACGTCACCGAGTACGCGGTGCTCGCCGCGCTGTGGTTCGTGGCCCTCACGCGCGAGCGCGGGCTCTCGCGGCCTCGCGCGGCCTGGCTCGCCTTCCTGGTCGCCGTCGGCTGGGCGTGCCTCGACGAGCTGCACCAGGCCACCGAGCCGAGCCGCACGGGCAGCGCGATGGACGTGGCGATCGATGCCACGGCGGCGCTGGCGGCGGCGACGATCGGCCGTCACGGCGGGGGGCGCGTGCTCGACGTGGCGGCCACCGTCGTGCTGTGGGCCGCCGCCGCCGGCGGCGCGGCCGTCATCGCGATCGATCTCGCCAGCAGCGTCTCGCCCGGCGTCCTCTGGCTGACGGTACCGACAGCGGTGGTCGCGCTCGTGCTCCGCTGGCGGAGCGGCGTGGCGCGAGGCTGAGGCCGAGCGAAATCGAGGAGCGCCACGGGTCCCCCGGCGCGCGACGAACGTTGGGGGTCGAGGCGCGCCACGGCTTCGCCGGGGCGCGACGAGCGTCGGGGATCGAGGCGCGCCACGGCTTCGCCGGGGCGCGACGAGCGTCGGGGATCGAGGCGCGCCACGGCTTCGCCGGGGCGCGACAAGCGTCGGGGGTCGAGGCGCGCCACGGCTTCGCCGGGGCGCGACGAGCGTCCGGGGGGTATGGGGGCCATTTCGGGGCCCCCCATATGATTGATAGCCGCTCAGACCTTCAGGCGGGGATCGAGCGTGTCGCGCAGACCGTCGCCGAAGAGGTTGATCCCCAGCACGGTCACGAGGATGGCGAGGCCGGGGAACGTCGCCAGCCACCACGCCGTCGAGATGTACACGCGCCCGTCGGCGAGCATCCCGCCCCACGTCGGCGTCGGCGGCTGCACGCCGAGACCCAGGAACGACAGCGCGGACTCGATCACGATCACGCGCGCCATGTCGAGGGTGGCCACCACCAGCCACGGCGTGAACACGTTGGGCAGCACGTGGCGGATGAGGATGCGCCCGTCGCCGCTGCCCAGGGCCTGGGCGGCCTGGACGAACTCCCGCTCGCGCAGCGAGAGCGCGGCGCCGCGCACGATGCGCGCGTACACGACCCAGCTCGAGACGCCGATCACGCAGATGATGGTGGTGAGGCTCGGCCCCAGCACGCCGATGACCGCGATGGCGAGCAGAATGAACGGGAATGCCAGCTGGATGTCGGCCAGCCGCATCAGGAGGTCGTCGATGCGCCCGCCGAAGTAACCGGACACGAGGCCGGCGGCCATGCCGAGGACGCCGGAGATGGCCACGGCGGCGAAGCCGACCATGAGCGCCGGGCGGGCGCCGAATACGATGCGCGCGAGGATGTCGCGGCCGAGGTGGTCGGTGCCGAGCAGGTGCGCGTGACCCGCCGCGTCGCGCGAGCCCGGCGGCTTGAGGCGCTCGCCGATGTCCTGCTCGACGGGATCGAAGGGGGTGACCCAGGCCGCGCCCACCGCGGTGATCACCACCACCGCCACCACCACGAGGCCGAAGAGCGAGGTGCGGCGGCGCGCGAGCCGGCGCAGGAACAGCCACCACTCGCCGCCGGCCGGGCGGAATTCGTCGGGCAGCGGCAGCGCCGTCGCCCGCGTGCTCACGACAGCCGGATCCGCGGATCGAGGTACGTGTATACGATGTCGACGAAGAGGTTGACGAGCACGAAGGTCGAGGCGAGCAGGAAGACGGCGGCCTGGACGACCGGATAGTCGCGGTTGTAAATCGCCTGTACCGAGAGCCGGCCCACGCCCGGCCACGCGAAGATCGTCTCCGTGATCACCGAGCCGCCGAGCAGCGTGCCCAGCTCGATGCCGACGATGGTGACGATGGGGATGGCGGCGTTCTTCAGCGCGTGCTTCCACACCACGGGCGGGTCGCTTACGCCCTTGGCGCGCGCGGTGCGGATGTAGTCCTGGCCCAGCACCTCCAGCATCCCCGACCGCGTGAGCCGGGTGATGCGCGCCGTCGTGAAGAGGCCCAGCGTGACCGCGGGCAGCACGAGGTGCCGCCACTCGCCGCGCCCCGACGACGGCAACAAGTTGAGCTGCACGGAGAAGAGCAGGATCAGCATGATGCCGAGCCAGAAGGTCGGCATGGACTGGCCGAGCAGCGCGATCACCGTCGAGACATAATCGATGAGCGTGTTGCGGCGAACGGCCGAGACGATGCCCGCCGGAATGGCCAGGCACAGCGCGAGCAGCAGCGCCGCCCCCGCCAGCTGGAACGTCGCCGGCATGCGCTCGACCACGAGGCCGAAGGCCGGCTCGCCGTGGCGGATCGACTCGCCGAAGTTTCCCTGCAGGGCGCCGCGCAGGAAGCGCGCGTACTGCACGAGGAACGGGTCGTTGAAGCCCATCCGCTCGCGGAAGAGCCGGATGTCCTCCGCCGTCGCCTCCGGCGGCAGCAGCACCAGCGCCGGGTCGCCGGTGAGGTGGAGGATGAAGAAGACGACGAACGAGATCCCGAGGAGAACGACCAGCGACTGGAGCAGTCGCCGGGTGAGGAACGTCCTCATGCCGGCCGGCGCAGGCGGGCGACGGCCTCGATGTGCGGGGTCTGCGGGAACATGTCCACCGGCTGCACCCACTCGAGCCGGTAGCCGTGCCGGGCGAGGTCGGCCACGTCGCGCGCGAGCGTGGACGGGTTGCACGAGACGTACACGATCCGCGCCGGCGCCATGGCCGCCAGCGCGAGCAGCGCCTTTGGGTGGAAGCCGGCGCGCGGCGGATCGGCCACGACGATCGACGCGCTCACACCCTGGCGCACGAGGTCGGGCAGCACGTGGCGAACCTCGCCCGCGAGAAACGTGCAGTTGTCGATGCCGTTGGCGCGCGCGTTGCGGATCGCGTCGGCGACGGCCGCCGCCGCCACCTCGATCCCGTAGACGGCGCGCACGCGTCGCGCGAGGAGCAGGCTGATGGCGCCGGTGCCGGAGTAGAGGTCGAGCAGCGTCTCCGATGAGTCGAGCTCGCAGGCGTCCGCCACCAGCGAGAACAGCCGCTCGGCCTGCTGCGTGTTGGTCTGGAAGAAGGAGTTCGCCGAGACCTGGAAGGTCACGGCTCCCAGCGTCTCGCGGATGTGGTCGCGCCCCAGCAGCAGGTGCTCCTCCGAGCCGACGGCCACGCTGGCCTTCTTGGCATTGACGTTGAGGACGACGCTGACCGTCGCGGGCACGCGCGCGCGGAGCGCGTCGGCCACGGGCGCCAGCGTCTCGACGTCGGGGGCGGCGCCGACGACGTTGACCATGGCCTCGCTGGTGCGCCGCCCCTCGCGCATCATCACGAAGCGCAGCAGGCCGCGCTCGGTCTCGGGGTCGTACACGGAGAGCGCGCGCTCGTGGACCTGCCGGCGGAACTCGTCGAGCAGCGCGTTCATCGGCTCCGACTGCAGCAGGCAGCGCTCGATGTCGAGCACGACGTCGTAGCGCTCGGCGGCGTGCAGCCCGATCGCCGGCGGCGCGTGGCCGACGGTGAACTCCATCTTGTTGCGGTAGCCGTAGGGCTCCGGCGCGGGCAGGATCGGGCGCAGCTCGAAGTCGCCGAGGCCGCCGAGCCGCTGGAGGCAGTCGCGCACCTGCTTTTCCTTGAACGCGAGCTGGGCCGCGTACGCCAGATGCTGCAACCGGCAACCGCCGCAGCGCCCAAAGTACGGGCACGGCGGCTCCACGCGATCCGGCGAGGCCACAAGCACCTCGTCGATCGTCGCGCGGCCGAAGCGGCCGCGCGCCTCGACGAGGCGCACGCGCAGGCGATCGCCCGGCAGGCCCCCGCGCACGAAGATGACGTAGCCGTCGGCGCGTCCGACGCCCTCGCCGCCGAACGCCAGGTCCTCGATCGCGAGCTCGAGCGTATCGCCGCGACGGGGTTTCGCCATGGACAGCGCCACTATAAAGGTCGGTCGGAAACGAGTCAATTTGGCGAGGACTTCGAGGTGTATCATACCGATGGTCATGAGGAGCGGAGCGCCGCGGAATATTGCCGACGTCCTGGCCGCCGCCGTCCCGCAGATCGCCGACCGACTTCCCGAGTATCGAATCCGCAAAACGTGGACGGTGCTGGTGGGTCCGGACGTGGCGCGTCGCACGCGGCCGCAGTCGCTCGCGAACGGTTGCCTGCACGTCGTCGTCGACAACTCGCCGTGGCTGCACGAGCTGACGCTGCGCGCGGCCGAGCTCACCGACCGGCTGCACGCGCAGGTCGACGCCGTCCGCTCGCTCCGCTTCAGCCTGGGCACGCTCGAGGCCGAGCCGTCGCCGCCGGCCGAGCGTCGCGAGCGCCGCGCGAAGACGCTCGACGACGACGACCGCCGTGACATCGAGGCGGCCGCTTCGGCGATCTCCGATCCCGCGCTGGCCGATGCCGCGCGCCGCCTGCTCACGAAGGCGCGTCGCTCGGATCACGCACGAGGTGCATCACGATGACCGGGTCCCGCGTCGCCGCCGTCCTCCTCCTGCCGCTCGCGCTCACCGGCTGCGCGGCCCTGTCGCGCACCACCGGCGCAGACGACGACACGCCGCGCGTGCGCGTGGCCCTGGCGCGGGACCCGCGGGCCGAGGCGTACTACGACTTCACGGCCGCGCAGCTCCTCGTGCAGGCGGGGCGCTTCAAGGACGCCATCCCGCTGCTCCGCGACGCGATCAAGCGTGATCCGAACTCCGCCTTCCTGTGGACGCAGCTCGCGCAGTGGCTGGTCCGTGTGGACCAGCCGGCAGAGGCGCTCACGGCCGCCCAGCGCGCCGTGCAGCTGGCGCCCGAGGATGTCGGCCCGCACCTCACGCTGGCCGAGCTGCTGCGCGGGCAGAAGAACTTCCGCGAGGCCGAGGCGGAACTCGAGAAGGTCATCGAGCTGAGCCCGAGCAACGAGGACGCCTACCTCACACTCGCGCGCTACCAGGTCGAGCAGAAGGCCTACGATCGCGCGCGCGCCGTCCTGCTGCGGCTGGCCGAGCGGCAGCCGCGGCTGGCGCAGGCGCAGTTCCTCCTCGGTCGCCTCGCCATCGAGACCGAGAGCTGGGACGAGGCGATTGCGCGGCTCACCAAGGCTGTCGAGCTCGATCCCGACCACGACGGCGCCTGGACGGCCCTCGGCTACGTGTACGAGACGCGCCATCGCACCGAGGAGGCGGTCGAGACCTACCGGCGGGCCGTGAAGGCCAATCCCGACAACCCCGCGTTCGTGGAGCGCCTCGGCGACCTCCTGATCCGGCTCGGCCGGTACAAGGAGGCGCAGCAGGAGATCGAGCAGCTCGCCGACATCGCCCCGCGCGACGCGCGCGTCTGGATGAAGCTCGGCGCCGTCTTCTACGAGCAGAAGATGTACGACCGCGCCAGCGACGCCTTCCGCCGCGTGGTGATGCTCGAGCCCACCAATCTCCGCGCGCGCTACTTCCTGGCCACGACCTACATGGACGCCGGCAAGGACGCCGAGGCGCGCTCCGAGCTGGAGCGCATCCTGCGCGCCGACCCGCGCTCGATCGACGCGCGCGTGCAGCTCGGCTTCCTCTACGGGCGCGCCAAGCGCTTCGACGAATCGATCGCCGTGCTGCGCGAGGCGGTGAACCTCGAGCCGCGCCGGCCGGAGCTCTTCCTCTATCTCGGCACCGCCTACTTCCGCGCCAAGGAGTACGACCGCGCGCTGGAGACGCTGGGCGAGGGCCTGTCGCTCGACGAGAAGAACCGCGACCTGCATTTCCAGGTGGGCGTGGTCCTCGAAAAGCAGGCGAAGTTCGACGATGCTGTGCGCGCCTTCGAGCGCGTCATCGCCATCGATCCCAAGCACGCCGAGGCCTACAACTACGTCGGCTACATGTATGCCGAGCGCGGGCAGAACCTCGACGAGGCGATCTCGCTCATCGGCAAGGCGCTCTCGCTCGAGCCCGACAACGGCTACTTCATCGACAGCCTCGGCTGGGCCTACTACCAGCAGGGCAAGTATCCCGACGCCCTGCGCGAGCTGAAGCGCGCCGTCGACCGTGCCAAGGAAGACCCGGTGATCTTCGAACATCTGGGCGATGCGTACGCCAAGAACGGCCTGGAGGAGGACGCGCTCGCCGCCTGGGAGAAGTCGCTGTCGCTCGATCCGAACGCCGACGGCGTCAAGCAGAAGGTCCAGGACGCGAAGGCGCGGCTGCGCCGTGCGCAGGGTTCCAAGGCGTCTCAGTAGCGCCCTCGCCGTCGCCCTCGTCCTCGCCGGGTGCGCGATCGCGCCGCCCACGCCGCACGCGCCCATCGACGCGGAGGCGCGGCGCGTGGTGGACGTGCTGGCCGCGCGCTGGCGGGAATTCCGCGATCTGCGCGCCCTCGCCGACGTCACGCTCAAGCGAGGTAAGGACCGCCAGCGGCTGAGCGGCGTCGTGCTGGCCCTCGCGCCCGCCTCGGTCCGCTTCGAGGCCCTGTCGCCCTTCGGCCAACCCTTCCTGCTCGTCACCGTGCACGACGGCAAGATCACCGCGTACAACGCGGCCACGAACGAGGCGCGGGTCGGCGCCGCAAACGTGGAGACCGCGGCCGACCTCCTGAGCCTGCCCGTCGAGCCCGAGGATCTCGTGGCGCTCCTGTCGGGCCGGGTGGCTCCGCCGAGGGATCTCCGCGTGGCCGAGATCCTGCCGCCCGACGGGCTCGGGCGATCGGTCAAGCTCGTCGGGCGCTACAACGAGCAGCGCGTCTGGACGGACTTCGAGACCGGGGTCGTCCGCCGGGTCACGATCGTCGGCGGCCGGACGGAGGCGACGGTCACCTTCCAGCGCGGCGCCGACGGCGCGCTCACCGGCTTCGACCTCACGGCCGGCAACGATTACGTGACGGGCGCCGTGCGCTACCGGTCGCTCACGCTGAATGCCGGCATCGACGCCGAGCGTTTCGCGCTCACTCTGCCCAACGACGCGAAAATACACGGCATCCGTTGACCCTCCGCGTCAGCGCGTGATAGGCTTTCGTGCTTTGTCGAAGGGGATCGGGCGCGCCCGTCGCCTCGTGCTGAACGCCGCGGCCAAGGTGAACCTCATTCTGGAAGTGCTGGGCAAGCGCGACGACGGCTATCACGAGCTCGTCACCGTGATGCAGGCCGTGGACCTCTCGGACCGGATCACGCTCGAAGACGCCGAGGTTCTCGAGCTCGCGAGCAGCCCCGGCGTGCCCGCCGACGGCCGCAATCTGGCCCTCCGGGCGGCGACGGCGCTGCGCGAGGCGGCCGGCGTCACGCGTGGCGCGCGGATCACGCTCGACAAGCGGATCCCGGTGGCGGCCGGGCTGGGCGGCGGCTCGGCCGACGCCGCGGCTGTGCTGCTGGGGCTGAATCGGCTGTGGCGACTGCGCTGGCCCGTGGCGCGGCTGGACGAGGTGGCGACGGGCCTGGGGATGGACGTGCCGTTCTTCCTGCGCGGTGGGACGGCGCTGGCGACGGGGCGCGGCGAACGGCTCGAGCCGCTACGCGGTCGCTCGCTCGGGCTGGTGCTGGTGAACCCGCGCTTCGCGGTGAGCGCGGCGGAGATGTACGCGCGGGTCACGCCGGCGATGTACACGGACGGCCGCCACGCGAAGACGCTCGGCGGCGGACTCGGCGGACGAAGCCCGGCCCGCGTGGCTGCGAGCCTCTACAATGGGCTGCAGGAGGTGGCGGTGGCCGCGTACCCGCCGATCGGGCGGATGCGGGCGGCGCTGCTGGCGGCCGGCGCGCTGGGCGCGCTGATGTCGGGCAGCGGGCCGACGGTGTTCGGCGTCGCGCGCTCGTTCGAGCACGCGCGGCAGATCCGCCGGCGGCTGACGCGGGGCGCTTGGGATTGCTGGGCGGTCCGCACGCTGACGGGACCGGCGATAAGGATGGCGCGGTGACAATGTTTCTGGGGCGTGGCCAAGCGGCAAGGCGCGGGACTTTGGATCCCGTATTCGGAGGTTCGAATCCTCCCGCCCCAACCACCCTGACGGCGAGGCGTCGATGTCCTACGACCTGAAGCTGTTTACCGGGAACGCGAACCGCCCGCTGGCGGAGGAGATCGCGCAATACCTGCGCGTGCCGGTCGCGGACGCGGAGGTCACCCGCTTCTCCGACGGCGAGGTGTACGTTCAGGTCAACGAAAACGTCCGCGGCGCGGACGTCTTCGTGATCCAACCCACCTGTCCGCCGGTGAACGACACGCTGATGGAGCTCCTGATCATGATCGACGCGCTCAAGCGCGCGTCGGCGCACCGGATCACGGCCGTGCTGCCGTACTACGGCTACGCGCGGCAAGACCGCAAGGTGCAGCCGCGGGTGCCGATCTCGGCCAAGCTGGTGGCCGACCTGCTGGAGGCGGCGGGGGTCGACCGCGTGCTCGCGCTGGACCTGCATGCCGGCCAGATCCAGGGCTTCTTCAATGTCCCGGTGGACCACCTGTTCGCGGGCCCGGTCGTGATGATCGATTATCTGAAGAAGAAGGACCTCCGCGACCCCGTCCTCGTCTCCCCCGACGCCGGCGGCGTGGAGCGCGCGCGCGCGATCGCCAAGCGGCTCAACGCGAGCCTGGCCATCATCGACAAGCGGCGCGACAAGCCCGGCGCCGCCGTCGCCATGAACCTCATCGGTGACGTCGACGGCCGCGACGCGGTGGTGATCGACGACATGATCGACACCGCCGGCACGCTGGTGCAGGCGGTCACGGCCATCCAGCGCGAGGGCGCGCGGCGCATCCTGGCCTGTGGCGTCCACGCGGTGCTGTCGGGCCCGGCCATCGACCGCATCAAGGCCTCCCCCATCGAGGAGGTCGTCGTCACCAACTCGATCGCGGTGTCGGCCGAGAAGCGGGCGGTCGGCCGGGTGACCGTGCTGACCGTGGCGCCGCTGCTCGGCGAGGCCATTCGACGGATCCACGACGAGGAATCCGTCTCGACGCTATTCGACTAGACACGAGGACCAAGGAGCCTGTGATGAACACCCCGGAGATCACCGTCAAGCGCCGCGAGGGTACGGGCAAGGGCATCGCCCGCCGCCTGCGCCGCGACGGCGTCGTGCCCGCCATCCTCTATGGCGGCGCCGCGCCGGAGACCATCGCCGTCAATCCCCGCGACGTGCTGCGGATCATCCACGGCCGCGAGGGCACCACGCAGCTGCTCTCCCTCAAGGTGGAGGGCGACGGCGGCGCGCGGATGGCCATCATCCGTGACATGCAGTTCGACCCCGTCACCGAGCGGCTCTTGCACGTGGACATCCAGGAGGTCCGCGCCGACCGCGCCATCACCGTGCGGGTGGCCGTGCATCCCGTGGGCGAGGCCATCGGCGTCAAGGACACGAACGGCATCCTCAACCTCGTCATGCACGAGGTCGAGGTCTCCACGCTGCCCATCAACATCCCCGAGCGCATCGACGCCGACGTGTCGAACCTGGCCATCGGCGACGTGCTCACGGTGCGAGACCTCCGGGCGCCCGAGGGTGTGCGGATCATCAACGACCCGGGCCAGGCCGTGGCCACCGTGTCGCCGCCCATGGCGGAGGAAGTCGCGGCCACGCCGGAGGCCACCGCGGCCGTCACGCCGGCGGAGCCGGAAGTCCTCACCGAGCGCAAGCCCAAGGAAGAGGGCGCGCCCGCCGAGGCCGAGGGCAAGAAGGCGCCCGCCGCCCCGAAGAAGGCCGAGGCCCCGAAGAAGGCCGAGAAGGAAAAGTAAGCCGGAGGCGACGCGTTGGCCCATGTGGTGGTGGGGCTCGGGAACCCCGGACCGGAGTACCGGGACACCCGCCACAACATCGGTCAGCGCGTCGTCGATCATCTCGCGCAGCAGCTGAAGAAGGCCTGGCACCCCGACGGCCGCGCGCTCGTGGCGCGCGGTTCCTGGCGCGGCGACGCCCTCTACCTCGTGAAGCCGCAGTCGTTCATGAACGTGAGCGGACCGAGCGTGCGTCACGTGCTGCTGACGCTCGGCGCGGGTCCCGAGGACCTCGTGCTCGTCTACGACGACATCGACATGGCGCTCGGCAAGGTCCGCACGCGCCTGCGAGGCAGCGCGGGCGGCCACAACGGCGTGCAGTCGGTCATCGACGCGCTCGGTACTGAAGCCATCCGCCGCGTGAAGATCGGCATCGGCCGCCCCGCACACAAGTCGCAGGTGCCCGATCATGTCCTCACGACCTTCGAGCCCGAGGAGGAGGACACCGTGGCCGCCGCGGTGGCCACCGCCGCCGAGCGCGTGCTCGGCCTCCTTCGTTAGCGCAGCTCCTCCAGCAGCCGCCGCCCCTCGTCCCACGGCCCGAATCCCGAATCGGTGTTGACGTGGCCCGCCCGCGTGAGCGTCACGAGGCGGCTGCCCCACGCGCGCGCGAAGGCTGCCGCGCGCCCCGGCGTCACGTACGGATCGTCGCTGCTCGCGACGACGACGCTCGGAAACGGCAGCCGGACGAGCGGCATCGGCGCGAAGCTCTGCACCGCCTCCACCGTGATCGCCAGGACCTCGACGTCGGCCGGAGCCACGAGGAGGGCGGCCTTGATACCGCCGCCGCCGGCCGTCACCCGATGGGCGACGAGCGCGCAGCCGAGACTATGGGCGACGAGCACCGGCGGCGCCGCGCAGGCGGCGATCTCATGCTCGAGCATCGCCAGCCACTCCGCGCGATCGGGCATCAGCCAGTCGCGCTGGAGCACCCGACGGAGGTTTCCGTCCGCCGCTTCCCACCGGCTCTGCCAGTGCCCGGGACCGGAGTCACCGTAGCCGGGCAGCACGAGCACGGGCGTCGTCACCATGGCCGTCAGCGAAAGAAGAGCAGCGTCACGATCGCGAAGAGCGGGAGCAGGATCGCGCCGCTGTAGAGCATGTAGCCGAAGAACGAGGGCATCGGGATCTTCGCCTCCTCCGCGATCGACTTCACCATGAAGTTCGGCGCGTTGCCGATGTAGGAGTTGGCGCCCATGGCGACCGAGCCCACGCTGATCGCGGCCAGCACGACGTGCGTGACGCCGGCGACCTCGTTCGGGAGGTGCAGCCCCTGGCCCAAGGCGAGGAATGCCAGATACGTGGGCGCGTTGTCGAGAAACGACGAGAGGCTTCCCGCCGCCCAGAAGAACTGCCACGGCTCGCGCACGCCGAGCTCGCCGCCCCGCACGCGCAGCAGCTCGAGCGCCGGGATCATCGTCAGGAAGATGCCGAAGAACAGCACGGCGACCTCGATCATCGGATAGGCGGTGACGCCGTTGGCCCGGCGGACGGATGCCGGCGTGTGCCAGAGCGAGCCGCCCGCCACCGCGGCGATCGCGACCTCGCGCCACGGCGCGCGCAGGAGGGCGACGGCGAGCACGATCAGAGCGAGCCCGAGCACGTTGAGGCCGCCGCGCAGCCGGAGCGGCTGGATCTCGGCGCGGTCGCGCCGCAGGGCGGCCATCGACTCGTGCGCGTACTGGCGCGTGTCCCAGACGAAGTAGAGGACGAGCAGCGCGGTGACCATGAAGAGCCACTGCGGCCAGAGCCGGAACGTCCACGCGAACGGCACGCCCGACAGGTAGCCGAGAAACAGCGGCGGATCGCCGAGCGGCGTGAGCATGCCGCCGACGTTGCTGACGAGGAAGATGAAGAAGATCACCGTGTGCTTCACGCGCCGGCGCTCGCGGTTGGTCTGCAGCACCGGAC
>Ga0209156_10001642_pt1 | contig 18064 bp, 15 predicted proteins | sample GraSoiAngelo_124_FD_185881 | JGI IMG/M metagenome (GOLD analysis project Ga0209156, IMG submission 185881) | Grasslands soil microbial communities from the Angelo Coastal Reserve, California, USA - 14_0927_05_20cm (SPAdes) (version 2) | ecosystem: Environmental > Terrestrial > Soil > Grasslands...
GAAAACGCAGTGATCAAAGCGATCGCCATCTCCAAAATTTTTCCGGATCAAATTGTAATCGCGGACGACTCCGGCCTTGAAGTGAAGTCGCTTGAGGGCGCGCCGGGAATCTTTTCGGCCCGTTACGCCGAAGAAAACGCGAGCGATCGGCGCAATGTGGAGAAACTGTTGTGCGAACTGCAAGGCGCGCCGGAACGATCGGCCCGGTTCCGCTGTGTCATCGCGCTGGTGAAAAATGGCGAATTGATAACAACGGTCGCGGGCGAAATAGCCGGCGAGATCACGAAATCTCCGCGCGGCGAAAATGGATTCGGTTACGATCCGATTTTCATCCCAGAAGGATTTGAAGAGACGTTCGCCGAATTACCGTCCGACACGAAAAACGCGATCAGTCATCGCGGCAAAGCGGTGGCCGAACTGGTTCGGTATTTTAATACTGCGCGCCGGTCAGCACGAAAGTGATTGGAATGCGAACTCGCGCTGGTGTTCCTGGTTTGAAACGCCAGCGGCGGAAGGCGGAAATGGTGGAGTTATCCAAAATCGGATTACCGATGCTTTGCTCCATCATGGCATCGACGGCCAGTCCGCTATTGGGATCGACACTGATTACGGCGACGCCGCTCCCGGTGATATGCCGGCTACGCGCTTCGTAGGGATAATCGGGTGCGGCGCGCTGAGCACGAACGCCTTGGCATTTCCCACGGCGGCAAACCGTGTTTGCCAGGATGCCCGTATGGGAACGGGAGTCCGTTGCGTTTTGATCACGCGACCAGTTTCCTGAGGTTCAATGAAATCGGCTGCCGGAACCGGTACCGGCGGCGGGACAGAAATATCGGGATCTGGAGGAGTCCGGCGGCTCGTCGGCGAAGTAAATTCCGATCGTCGTGGAATCTGTTGCTGTTGGTGGTGTTGGCGGTGATTCCTGATGGAAGGCGATTGCTACCGCCGACAAGTGAATCAGAACTGCCGCGGCGAGCGCTGTCGCGATCGGCCATTTCGATGGCCTTCGGTAGATGAACGCATTGTTTGTCACTACATCTCCTGGTGAGATCAAACACGCGAGCGGTAGAAATCTTAGGAGAAACAATTCGAGATGGCCTGAGGGTTCTATGAGCAACAATTAGAACGTGCTTCCGGTAATGGAGGGCGGAGCTCTGCGACGCCATGATGAGAACCAAGTCCTTCAAAAGGAGCCGCGGCCAACGACCGGGGCTACAGGGCTCGCAGGAGCTCGGCCTTCAAACCGGGACCATCGGCAAGGCGCCGATGCCCCAATTGGTTGCCTAACGATTCGTAGGCGGCGCGGCCCGGATCTGATACCCGACTTTTTGGATGCCGACTTGGCGGACCTTATCCAGCAGCGCAATAACGTCGCCATGGGTCGACATCATTTCGGCGCTGATCGAGATCTTAATATTCGGATTGGCGGAGTGCAGTTGAAAAAGCCGCGGCAGGACCTGATCATCCTGGACAAACTGGCCGTCGAAGAAAATCGCGTTGCCGGGCGAGACGCGGATGGCGACGTAATCTTTCGTAACCGTAGTAGGAGGCGCACCTTGGGCGGGCAGATTAACCTTAATCCCTTTCATGTGGGTCTGACTCAGACTCACCATCATGAAACTGGCAAGAAGAAAGAACATGATGTCGATGAGCGGAATGATTTCGATACGCGCCCGCTTTTTTGGGATCGGTGAAGCGACGTGCATAATTAAAACATGTTTCGCCGGCTAATAGGACGCGCCGGTCATGGTAAATGTGATTGGTATTCGAACCTTCGAAACCGTGCCCGGTTTAAATCGCCAGCGTCTGAACGCGCTCACGGCCGAGTTATCCAGGATAGGGTTTCCTATACTCTGGGCCATGCTAGCGTCAGTGACACTTCCGCTGCCTGTATCAACCGAAACCACGCAGACGCCGCTTCCGGTAATGTGTCGACTGCGTGCTTCGTAGGGATAATCTGGCCGTGGGGCACTGATCGCGACCGCTTTTGCCTGTGAGGCCGTCATCATCCCGGGCGGTTTAGGCGGGCCGACCACCTGAGGCGCCTTAATCGGCTGAGTCTTCTTATTCTTTTGTGGTGGCGGCGTTTGTTCTTCGTGGAATTCGGGTTGGATTTCCGGCGGTGGCGGCGCTTCCGGAACTGGAATGTCTTCCGGTGGCGGCGTTGGCTCGTCAGCGGGCGGCTGGTCCAGCGTTGCCTCGATCGTAGCCGTCGGGATATCAGAGGTATCGATGGGCGGCGGTTCTTTGTGGAATGCAAGTGCCACCGCAATGCCATGTACGGCCAGCGCTCCTGAGAACGCAGAGATCACCTGCCACTTCGGAGCAGGTTTATATAAAAGTGGGCCAGGGCCTTTGGCTTTCATGGTTGACCTGTGCCGGCCGACGGCACTCCCGCCGCTGCCTGGCTCTTGATTTCAAATGCGATTTTGTAAAAACCTTGCGATCGCAAAATATCGAGTACGCGAATGATATTGCCGTGCACGGTATCGCGATCCCCCCGCACGAACACCTTCGCGTCCGGGTTTTCCTGATGAACTTTTCCCAATATCGCAGTTAGCTCTTCGTAGCTGACCGGCTTTTTGTCGAAGTATGGCGTGCCATTGACGTCGACGGAGACACTGATGTAATCGCGTTTTGATTGCGTCTCGCCCGAGGCTCCGGTGGGCAAAGTCACCTTGATCCCCTTCATGTGCACCTGGCTCAAGCTCACCATCATGAAGCTGGCGAGGAGAAAGAACATGATGTCAATCAAAGGAATGATCTCAATGCGCGCTTTTTTGTGAGGGATGGGTGAGCTGACGTGCATTGGCAATTCCTAGATTGACGACCGGGTCGCGGAACTGGGCGTGGCGCTCGTTTCGATCCCTACTTCCTGCGCTTTAGTTTGGGCTTCGAGCATAACTTCCAGATTCGTTGCAGCCGTCTGCAACTCGAACTCTAGGTTAGACACGCGCGAAGTGAAAAAGTTAAAGGGAATCAGCGAGAAGATCGCGATGCCGAGACCGCAGGCGGTGGCGATGAGCGCTTCGGCAATACCGCCGGTGACTGCTTGCACGGCCAGCTCTTCGTTCCCCAGGAAGCTGAAGGAACGAATCAGACCGGTGATGGTCCCCAACAAACCAAGCAAGGGCGCCAGGGTGACCAGCGTGTCCATGACAACGAGAAAGCGGCCCGCACGTTTGATTTCGATGCCGGCGGCGACCTGCAACGCGCCCTGCAGCGACGCGTGTTGGTGATTCAGCCCGTTCCACATCATTCGCAACACCGGATCGCGTGAACCGCGGGACAAGCGCGAAGCCTCCGTGACGTCGCCCGTCTCAATCGCAGTAAAAACTTTCTCGATCCGTTTTGGATCGCGGCGCATCCACCGGCCGGTCCACCAAAACGCCCGCTCGAGCACGACCGCGACCCCGATGACCGACACAATCAGGATCGGCCACATGATCGGGCCACCTTTTTGGAAGTTATCGATCATGAAATTTGTCCAACCCGTTTTGGGTGGCGGAGCAGCGGCCGGGGCGGCGGTGGCCGCGGGCGAAGGGGCCGCGCCCAAAGTTGCGGAGACGACTGGACTTGGCATTGCGCCGGGAGCGGCGGGTGACGTTGCCGGCGCACCGGGGACGCCGGGAGCGGGCGATGGCATGACGCCGGGAGCCGCCGGTGATGCCACGGCACCAGGAGCGCCCGGTGATGTGGCCACACCTGGAGGCGGCGGCAGAGCCGGGGTTGTTGCCGCAGCCGGTGGCGGCGGCGGCGGCGGCGGCGGAGTTTGAGCAACCGCATTAAATGTAACAGCGGCGACAGCGGCGAACACAGAAACAGTCAGGAATGTTTTCATAAGCTTTAGAGATTGTGACCGGCCTTGCGATGAAGAGTTCTACTTATCCCAAACGGAGTTGCCAGGAGTCCAGCAAAACTTTTCATAACACGTTGGGACGAAAATTAATTACGTCTTAACTATCCTATCGAATTATCCAGGCTTGCGGGATGTAGTGCAAGCGCGCAAAAATCTTTTTTGCACGCAAGTTTTTCCGTTCACCTGGCAGCATTGCGCGCGCGATTGAGCAATGGCGGCCAGTCGCCGATGCGTGCTTCCAGTTCATCACCGTCGCGAATTGGGCCAACTCCAGAGGGTGTGCCGGTCAAAATGACGTCGCCCGGTAAGAGCGTCAAATTTTGGCTGGCAAAGGAGACGATGTCGGTCACGGAATAAATCATCTGACTGGTGCGGGCGCGCTGTTTCACCTCGCCATTTTGCCGGAGCGTAATTTCAAGATCGGCCACGTCGACATTCGAATAGACGAATGGTCCCATCGGGGTGTAGGTGTCGAACGATTTACAGCGACCGAATTGTTTCTCGGACTTCTGCAGTTCGCGATCGCTGATGTCTTCACCAATGCCGTAGCCAAAAATAAAATCGCGCGCGTGCTCGACGCTGACGTTTTTTGCACGCGCGCCGATGACGACGGCAAGTTCGGTTTCAAAATCAGTCTGATGTTCGGGAAACGCGATCTCGATTTCCTGTCTGTGCGCGACGAGAGAGGTCGGCGCCTTGAACCAGATTAGCGGCGTGCCGAGCGGTGTTCGCTTCATCTCCGCGATGTGTTCGGCGTAATTCAACCCGACCGCGATTAACTTCGATGGCGAAACTGGAACGCCGATTTCGAGGTCGTGCCGGTCGATTTTTTCGCCGGTTGCTTCAAGGCCAAGCCAGAAGGGCCGTTTCAACACGTTCACCTCATCGCCGATCAATTCGCCGTAAAATGTCGTGCCGCCTTTTGCCGAAAAAAACGTGCCAAATGTTCGCATGTCTTTATTGTAGGGCAACCGCATCGACTGCCGAATGAATTTGACGGCAGGCTGCAATCACTCGTCATCCCGAGCCGCGGAGACGGCAAGAGACCGCACCTTCGGAGCTTAGAGCACACAAGTTAATTCGCGTGATCCATCCCTCGCATTCGCTCGGGATGACGGAACTATTTCGCGATCACGCCAACAAAATCGCGCACCGTCTTTTCTTCCGGAATTGCAAACGCGTTTTCACCGTTGCGGCGAAACCAGAACGCGCTTGATGAGCCGCCATCGAGATTGAGCGCGCGCTGGATTTTGAAATCGCCCAGCGGCCCTGCCAGAATCCTCGCGAGGTTGGCCAAGGTTGTGTCGGAACAAAATCCCAAGGCCGCGCGATCGCCGGAACCGGTTGCGGCGAAGGTCCGGCGGGCCGCGCGCATCGCTTCCAAACCGCGAACCGGTTTTGCAAGATCAACAAGGAATGGTCCGCATTCGATTGCGGCATTTGGTTTTCGGCGCACGGAGAATTCAGCGACGCGGAAGATGTGGATGGCGTTGTCGGAAGCGAGCACGCCCCTCATCAATCGGCCGCGCGTCAATCGCGAGGTGACTTTTCCATCAATGATGCGCAGACCAAGCGGTGCAAAGTTTGGATCGAAATAGCCGCCATTGATTCCGGCAATGCAATTCGTGCGTCGCATCTCGTCAGACATAGGGGCGCCATCAGCATTATCGATTACGCGAAGCTTGCACGATTTGGTGGAGAAAAGCGCCAGATCGATAATCACGCTGTTGTTTGTTTGAGATTCTGCAAAATCGATATGTCGATGAACAACGTGCCCGTCGAATGAATTTTCGTCGTGCGAATTCTTTTCGATCCACTGCGCAGGCGCGAATGTCGCGAGCCTGAGAAAGAGAAACGCCGCGCTGACCTGCATTTTTCGCCGCCCAGGCGAAAAATGCACCCGCAGGGCAGCTACTTCTTGAAGTAGCTGAGTAGCCCACCCCTTTCCGTATCGGGCCGAGATAGGTGTTGTCGTAAGTCGTACAACCATTCGCGAGATATGCGATTAGTTTACTCGAAAGGGCTACTCGGCTTCCCGCCGCGCGGATATGGAAATATCCGGCTAAGTCTTCGCACTGTACTTGTCGAGCAAACCTTGAAAGCGCGGATCGGTTCGCAATGAGTCCCAAATCGGATTTATCTTTAGCCCTTGAGCGGTGACGGCGCTTGGCCGGCTCAACAATCCGTCCAGAATCTCAATCGCGCGATCGTTCTCGCCCAGAATGGCGTGAACTTGGGCCACTCCTTCCAGGATCTCCGGACCGCCGAATGCGTCCTTGGTTTCGGGCAGCAGTTCAGTCGCGCGCTGCGCCTCCGCTAGCGCGGAATCCCTTTCTCCAAGGCAGGCGAGCACTTTTGCCAAGTTAAGGTGCGCCTCCTCGGAATCGGGATTCCGTTTCAATTTTTCCTCGGCTGCGGTCTTCGCTTTGAGAAAAGCCACACGTGCCCCGGGTTCGTCGTGGAGCGCCCTTCGCGCGAAGCCGATCAAATAGTACTTGCTCCAGAAGTGTCCCGGAAAAGCGGAGAGCTGATCGTCCGGCAGGCTTTCAGCTTGGTCTAGCCCTTCGCGATACTTGCGTTCCAAGAGGAATACGTCCGCGCGGTCACTGGCGATCTTGAGCTTCTGCTCGTTGGTCGTCGGTACCGATTTCAGAGCCTCAAATGCCTTCTCTGCCAAACTGAAATCGCCCTTTTCAAAAATGGCCAGCTTTGACTTGACCTCCCACGCCCCGAGGGCCTTCGGGTTCAGCGCAAGTGCGCGATCGATCGTTTGGTTAGCCTTAGGGAAGTCTCGGAGCACCTGATAGTTGAAAGTGAGATTTTGCAGCGGCCACGGATCTTTCGGATTCAAACTGACCGCCCTCTCCAGGTTTGCAGTGGACTCGGCCCACTTTCCCTGCCGGCGTTGGATTGCGCCGATGGCCAGATAAACTTCCGATTCGTTAGGTAATCCGCCTCGCGCGATTTCAAATTCTCTCAGCGCCGCGTCAAAGTTGTTATCGCCGTAGTAATAGGAGAACCCCAGCGCCAGATGCGCCTCCGCCAGATCGGGTTGTAGCTGCAAGGCTCGCTCGGCCAAAGTGCGCGCTTTCTCGCGGCGCTCGGGCGCGCGATCAAGATCATGCAGGATCCAGCTTTCCAATTGCGAGTAGCGCGCAATGGCGAGAGCAAAGTTTGGGTCCAACTCAATGGCGCGCTCGTAGAGCTGCCCGCTTTGTTTCAGCTTGTTCAAATCCTCAAAAGCGGAGGAGAGATTATGTGCCTGGACAAAAGCGAGATAGGCCTCGCCGTTATCCGTAGGCTTGCGTTCCATTCGCGACTTTTCCGCGGGCGACAGTTTGGCCTGGAGCGCGTCGGTGATTTTTTGGGCGAGATCGGTTTGGATCGCAAACACATCGGTTATATCGCGATCGTAGTCGCTCGCCCAAATATGCTCGTCACTGTTCGCGTCGATCAACTGCACGTTCACCCGCACCTTGTTGCCGGAGCGGCGGACGCTGCCTTCAAGAATGTTCGAAACCCCGAGTTGCTTACCGATCTCGCGAACATTCGTACTCTTATCGCGATAGGGCATGACGGAAGTGCGCGAGATCACTTTGAGTTCACCGATTTTCGAAAGGTTGGTCAGAATGTCATCCTGGATACCATCGGCGAAATAAGCGTTCTCTTTGTCGTCGCTCAAATTTTGAAATGGCAACACCGCGATCGATTTGTCCAGCTTGCGCGCCGAGGCGCGTGGCAAGAGAAAGAAGCCGGTAATAGCCGATAGCATCACGCCGATTGTCAGCAAAATGAATAGATTGCGCCGGCCCCGATGATACGCGGGAAGGCTTGGCGGAGGCGCGGTGACGCGAACACCCTCCGGAGTGACGTCAAACGCCCAGGCCAGGATGAGGGCGATAGGAAATCCGCTTAGTAACAATACGATGAGAAGCCGCTGCGACCAGTTCGGCAACTCCCACGCGGGAAAGACCGCCGATGCAATCTGAATGATGCCTCCGGCGACAATGATGTAGGCAACCGCAACGCGATAAACCTTCCGCCGCTTCACCTCCTCGAAAAAGCCGCTCATAAAAACGTGGTCCATTGCGTGGCCAGTCGTCTCCCCCCACACCCATAGACAACTATGCTCGCGTCTTGTTGAAGCTAAACGATTTCGGCGCTGACTGCGAGGCCCCGATTCACCACGAATAATGCACCGTGTAATGAATCGTCCTTTCTTCGTCGGCTTTGACCGGAATACGAAACTCCATCGTCTGCGCATTCGTTTTCGTGAACGGGTCCGATTTTTCCGTGATGTCCCAGTTGATCCAGCGAAAGAGGTGCTCGACGACGCGAATCTCCACCGATTCTTTCTTGTGATTGCGCAGCTTGATTTCAATCGATTCGTCGAGCCAATGATTGGATGAATCTACTTTCACATTGGTGCGCCGGCGTTCGCCTACCAAATCAAAAGCATTGCCGGTGAAGACGCGTAGTGTTTCGTCTTTCGGAGTGTGGTCGATCAGATTTTCGCCGGTGAATTCCAACTGCTTGTCATCATCCTGTTTGTAGAACCGGACGCGTCCCTTCGGCAGTGGCATGCCGAGATGATTCGCTTCCGAATTTTTGAATTCGCGCATGACCGCGACCTTCGTTTCCATTTCGGTGCCGAGGTCCTGATTATTGCGGAGGTTTTCCATTCGGTAACCGCGCCACTGGTTCCAATCGACCTTCAATCCGTCGTATACGTAAATGCGCTCTGATTTCACCCCGCTGGCGCGAATGAACTCGACCTGTTTCGTCTCGCGATCGCGCAACGTCGCCGGTCGCGCCAGGGTATAGAGATGATAATCTTCAAACGCTTTCTCGCTTACCGGAGGCGGCATCGCCGCTGACACCGCCAACTCTTCATTTCTCAGGTAGCCAGCCACTTCCGCCTGCTGAATTTTGCTCACGTCGCCCGCCATCAATTTGATTTTGGCATTCTCAAAGGTCTTGCCGCTTTGGTTGTCCATCGTGACCCAGCCGACAAAATCGAGCAGGTCGCTTTTTTCCGGGGCGACGATGTTGTAATCGGCTTCCCAACTCATCCCCCCGGTGATGTAGGCCAGCTCGGCGTCCAGTTTGGCCGCCTTGTCGGCCTGCAATTGCCATTCAATGGTTGGCTTTAAAATCGTGTCGTCTCCAAGCGGCGGAAAAAGTGGCTGACCCGGTAAGGTAAAACGCAGTTTACCATCGACCTCGATGATCGGCTGCGACATACCGGCGTTCTGGTAAGCCATCGCCGATTGCGCCATGGCGTAGCGTTGCCCATAGCGTTGCATCGCTTCCTGGCCGTGCCGGGCGTAACCACTGCGGACGATCTTTCCTTGCACCATCGTGTTCGGCTTATTGGGTTCCACGACGAGAAAATCGATCGTCTTGCCTTCAAAAAGCGAGAGCAGCAACTCCTGCGAAACGGGATCGTTCCGATAATTTTGCTCGAGGATTTGCAGGTTGGTTTTGCCAGTTGGATCGCGCAAAATCACCGAATCAGGCTCAAGGTGGGCGGTCGTTTCGGTAAAGCGGACATTGTTTACCCCCTACTTTAGCTCGACCGGAACCGTGTCGCGCACGACCGCGAAATTTTGATTGTAAATCGTGAGCGCGGGTTGGCTGGCGAAAAGCGAAGATGTTAGCGCGACGCTGAACAGCACCATGGATATTCTTTTCATGTTGCCGAGTTAAACACTCGACGCCCCAAAAACCGACGATGATTTTTTTAGTAGCACAGCCATCTTGGCTGTGGGGCCAACGGCATCTTGCCCGTTGCTGCCCAGACAGCGGGTAAACTATCCGCTCGGCCGGACACCGGAATTATTTCGTCCCGGTGGCGAAGACGGTTTGGAAATTTGGGCTCTGTTTTTCCCGGGCGACTACACGAACATCAATGCTTTTGAAGCCGGCGTTTTCCAGAAATTGGTGCAATTGCACTTCGCTGAAACCGAGCCAGTGATCGGCGTAAAGCTCGCGCGCCCGCTCAAAGGAATGGTTCAATAGGTCGAGAATTACGATACGCCCATTCTTCCTCAAGATTGAATGCGCGCTCTTGATCGCCCGTTCCGGCCGCGGGGCGTGATGCAGAGCCTGACTGAAGATCGCCAGATCGACGCTGTTCTTCGCAATGGGCGGTTCCTGCATGTCGCCGAGGCGATACTCGATGTTCCGGAAACCATGTTTCTTCGCCAGCTGCGACGCGAACTCAACCATCTTCGGCGAATTATCGACCGCGATGACTTTGCGTGCGTTTTTCGCGAGCAGCTGTGCCAGTGTACCTTCGCCTGCCCCCAGATCCGCCACGGTTAGCGGCGGCAATAACGTGATCAAGACGTGCGCCAGCGCTTCCCACGAACGGCCCGGGACGTAACTCCGGCCAAACTTCCCCGCCAACTCATCGAAATATTCGCGTGCTGTGTCCTGGCGCTTGCGCAGCGCCAGCTTCAGGGCAGTGCGATCGCGCGTCGTCTCCGGAATTTCGCGTGCCATCGTTTGCACCAGTTCCTGCACGCGCGCGCGCGCCCCGTTGCGCGAGAAATCTTTCAAACCGTAATACACATTTTTGCCAGCCCGCCGATCGATCACCGCTCCGGCTCGTTTTAGCTGTGCGAGATGACTGGAAATGCGCGACTGACCCATCCCGAGAATTTCCTGTAACTCCGCCACCGACAGCTCTTCCTCTTCGAGGAGGAGAAGCACGCGCAGGCGCGTCGGATCGGCGATCAGACGCAGGAAATTAATCGTTGACGGCATCGTGCAAAAGAACGATATATCTACGTATCATGATTGGTCAATATGTCTTGCAACGACGCGGCATCGTTAAAATGTTAAATCGTTACATCGCCTGACCAATTTACCTTTGTAACGTTGTAACCTTTAACCTGTTTCACGTTTCACCATGTCTCGCCGTTACATTTTTTCCTCCGAATCCGTCACCGAAGGCCATCCCGACAAAGTCTGCGACACAATTAGCGATTATATTCTGGATGCCTGTCTGGAGCAGGACCCGCTCAGCCGGGTGGCCTGCGAAACGCTGGCCAAGGGCAATCTGGTAGTGCTCGCGGGCGAGATCACGAGCAACGCCAAATTTGAGTTGGATGAACACGTGCGTGAGGCCGTGCGCAACATTGGTTATGTCAACGGCGATTGCATTTTTCACGCTGATACCTGCCGGATCATTTGCGAGATGACCGAGCAATCGCGCGATATCAAGCAAGGGGTGGATGAGGCTGCGGCCGAAGGAAAAGGCACGGCCGAACAGGGCGCGGGCGATCAGGGGTTAATGTTTGGATTTGCCTGCAATGAAACCCCCGAGCTGATGCCAGCCCCTATCTCTTTCGCCCACAAACTCGGGCGTGAGCTGACTCGGTTGCGGAAAGAGGGCGAGATTCCCTGGCTCCGACCGGATGCCAAAACACAAGTTTCAATTGAATACCATGGCCACAAACCGGTGCGCGCGTCGGCCATAGTCGTTTCCACGCAGCACGCCGCGGACGTTAAACAAAAGGAAATTCGAGAGACCTTGATCGAGCTACTGATCAAAAAAGTAATTCCGGCGGAGTGGCTCGATGAAAAGACGACGTACCTAATCAATCCGACTGGTCGTTTTGTCGTCGGTGGCCCAGAAGGCGATGCTGGCATCACCGGCCGCAAGATTATCGTCGATAGCTATGGCGGAATGGGGCGGCACGGCGGTGGTGCCTTTTCCGGGAAAGATCCGAGCAAAGTGGATCGCAGCGCGGCCTACATGGGCCGATGGGTGGCGAAAAATGTCGTCGCTTCAGGGTTAGCCGATCGTTGCGAAGTGCAGTTCGCCTATGCCATTGGTCATCCAGAACCCGTTAGTGTTAGTATCGACACCTTTTGCACGGGCAAAGTGGATGAGGAAAAGCTGGAACGCGCGGTTTGCGAAGTCTTCAATTTCAAGCCGGCCGAGATTATCAAACAGCTCAACTTACTGCGCCCGATCTATCGAAAGACGACCAACTACGGACACTTCGGTCGCGTCGATGATCTTGATGCCATTACCTGGGAGCGGACGGATAAAGCGGAGGAACTGCAGAAAGCAGTTCGTTAGGTTTCAGGGGTTCAGGGTTCAGGGTTCAGAAAATAACTTATGGCGTTTCAATCGTTCGAAGATCTTGAGGTTTGGCAACGCGGGTGCCGACTTGCTGTCGATGTATTTCAAACATTCGCAAGTTGCCGTAACTTTACAATGCAAGATCAAGTACAGCGATCTGCTCTATCAATTCCTTGCAACGTGGCCGAAGGCTACGAGCGAAATACCAACAAGGAATTCGTTCGCTTCCTGAACATCTCAAAAGGCTCTAGCGGAGAACTTCGGACTCAGCTCTACATTTCTCGTAAGTTGGATTTCCTAACCAAATGAGATTTTAACCAATTAGTAGGCGAGTCGAAGGAAATCTCAAAGATGCTGCATGGTCTTTCGCGCGCAGTATCGAAACGATCTCCCAAAAAATCGAGGCGCGTTCGACCTGAACCATGAATCCCTGAAACCTGAACCCTTTAAGAATTTAAGTTTTATGCCCACAGAAACACAAACCAAGCGAACACAAGATTACAAAGTTGCAGATATAAGTCTGGCAGACTTTGGAAGGAAAGAGATCGGCATCGCGGAAAAAGAAATGCCCGGACTGATGGCGATCCGCGAAAAATACGCGCCAAGTAAGCCACTCGAGGGCGTACGCATCACCGGTTCATTGCACATGACGGTGCAAACAGCTGTCTTGATCGAAACACTGGGCGATCTGGGCGCGAGCGTGCGTTGGGCGTCTTGCAATATTTTCTCGACGCAAGATCATGCCGCCGCCGCCGTGGCGAAGTCGGGCGTCCGCGTTTTCGCGTGGAAGGGCGAGTCCCTCGAAGATTATTGGTGGTGCACCTACCGCGCGCTCTCGCATCCAGACGGCAAAGGCCCGCAACTCGTGGTCGACGATGGCGGCGACGCGACTCTGCTCATCCACAAAGGCTACGAACTCGAGGAAGGCAGTGATTGGGCGAAAACTAAATCGGCCAACCGGGAAGAGCAGGTCATAAAGGATTTGCTACTCGAGGTTCAGCGCGAAAATCCATTTCGCTGGCATGAGATCGTAAAGGAATGGCGCGGTGTTTCCGAGGAAACAACCACCGGGGTGCATCGACTTTACAAAATGCATCAGGAAAACCGGCTCCTCGTTCCCGCGATCAACGTCAATGATTCGGTGACCAAATCGAAATTCGACAACCTTTACGGCTGCCGGCATTCGCTGGTGGATGGATTAAACCGCGCTCTCGATGTCATGATTGCGGGCAAAGTCGCCGTAGTTTGTGGTTACGGCGATGTCGGCAAAGGTTGCGCGCAATCATTGCGCGGCCAGGGCGCGCGCGTTGTCATCACTGAGATCGATCCGATCAATGCGTTGCAGGCCGCGATGGAAGGTTACGAAGTGACTACCATCGAAGACACCCTTGGCCGGGGCGATATCTATATTGCCGCTACCGGTAACGTCGATGTGATCAAGCTCGAGCACATCGAACGCATGAAAGATCAGGCCATCGTCGCGAACATAGGCCACTTTGATAACGAGGTTCAGGTCGACGCCTTGAACTCGGCCAAAGGAGTCAAGCGCACCAACATCAAACCGCAGGTAGATAAGTATAGTTTTCCCGATGGCCATGAAATCTTCCTGCTCGCCGAAGGTCGTTTGGTCAATCTCGGCTGCGCCACTGGTCACCCGAGCTTCGTGATGTCGAATTCGTTTTCCAATCAGGTCCTGGCGCAACTCGATCTTTGGAAGAACCGCGATACCTACAAGGTTGGGGTCTATGTTTTGAGCAAGAAGCTGGACGAAGAAGTAGCTCGCCTCCATCTCAACAAAATCGGTGTTAAGCTAACGAAACTAAGTAAAGAGCAGGCCGATTATCTCGGCGTGCCGGTGGACGGGCCCTACAAGTCCGAGCATTATCGCTACTGACTTCAGTTCGGCAAGATTATCAAAGCGAGCGGAAAACTGTCCGATGGCTGGCAGACGATATTGTTATTGTGAAAAACGAAAACCGTTCGCCGCGGATCAAGCACGTCTCCTGGGGACGGCTCGAGGTGGAAGGGAGAGCCGAGCCTTACAAGGATGCAAAGCTTTTTCCAGGCGGATCGAGGGAATGGAACTGGCGCGAGACAGGCACTAATCATGTGCCCGGCATTCAGCAAACTGACGTGCAGGAACTGCTCGATCATGGCGCCAAAATCGTAGTCCTCTCACGCGGGATGAAGGAATGCCTCGAAGTCCCGCGCGAGACCCTCGAGTTCCTCAAGGGACGACAAATACCAGCGCACGTCCTGCCCACCGCCGATGCCGTAAAGCTCTACAACCAGCTCGCAGAAAAAGAACCGATTGGCGGACTATTCCACACGACATGCTGAGAAAGCAGGCGCGTTCCTTCCTAAAATTGGCGCGGGCTTAAGTTCTGAATTTCTCTGACAGCTGCGAAACGAGTTGGTCGCGATTGTTAGGGCGAATCTCGATTAGCACCACGTCAGGACGCGACTTAATCGTGTCGGTAAACGGCAGGAATCGCGAGAAGATCGTCCCAAGGACCGGGAGTTCGCTGTCGAGCGCGCCGTTGACTGCTTCACGAAAAACCACCGAGCGGATTTCCATCGGCCCGATTTCATCGATGACCACAAGCTGTCGCGCGCGCACCGCATCACGGATGGCGCTGACGCCAACAGTCTCCAGCGCAGAAAGATCCAGCCCATATTTTCCGAGGCGCTCGGGCGTTTCCAAATCGACATGGGCCAATACGCCCTCGTCGCCATCGAGTGTCACAAGCCTGAATCCGACACGGACGCCGCGGTCGCGGATTTCCTCGGTATAAAAACCAGCGGCGGGTTGCGACAGATTCTTCACAACCCGTTTGACGAGCGTTGTCTTGCCGCAACCCGGACGGCCTGTGAGCAAAACTTTCTGGTTCACATCACGGCGCAGGGTTCTGGCACTGCGCGCAAAACCACGCGTGCGACGCAGGCAATCCTGCCTGCGAATAATCGGATACGCAAGTAACTATAGGGAAGCAGGCAGGATTGCCTGCGTCACACGAATATTAAGGTGCATGGCAGCGAAGAAATTCGTTCTTGAGTTCAGCGAGGTTTCGTCACGAGATGGCGAACGGGTCGGTGGGAAAAATGCTGCGCTGGGCGAAATGATTCATGCGCTCAAAAAGAAACGCGTGCACGTGCCAGATGGTTTTGCCACGACTGCGGATGCCTTTCGTCTTTTCCTCCGCGAAAACAAGATCGACAAAAAGATTCGCGCGGAAATTGAGCACCTGAAGAAAGGATCGAAATCGCTAACCCGCGCCGGCAAAGCGCTGCGTGCACTTTTTCTGAGAGGCAAATTTCCCGAGCAAGTTGAGGAGCAAATTCGCGAAGCCTATTGTGAACTTTCCAAACGTTACAAAAAACGCGCGGTCGATGTTGCGGTGCGCAGCAGCGCCACGGCTGAAGATTTGCCCGAGGCCAGCTTCGCTGGGCAGCAGGAAACTTTCTTGAATATCTCTGGCCAAGACGCAGTCGTCGAAGCGTGCCGCAAATGTTACGCATCGCTCTTTACCGATCGCGCAATCAGCTATCGCGAAGAGAAGGGTTTTGATCATCTCAAAATCGCGCTCTCGGCCGGCGTGCAGAAAATGGTGCGCGCCGACAAAGCCGGGGTCATGTTTTCAATCGACACCGAGAGCGGCTTTCCAAACATCGTACGCATCAGCGCGGCTTGGGGCTTGGGCGAAGTCGTCGTTAAAGGCGCAGTGAATCCGGACGAATACACCGTTTTCAAACCGCTGGTCGGGAAGAAAAAGACACGGCCGATCATGGGAAAATCGCTCGGCGACAAGAAACGCAAAGTCGTTTACGCGCGCAGTCGCGGCCGGGTAACGCGCACCGTCAATACAACGAAGAAAGAGCGTGAATCATTCGTGCTCGACGACAATGAAATCTTGCGTCTGGCCGAATGGGCGTGCGCGATCGAGAAGCATTATGAAAGGCCGATGGACATCGAATGGGCGCGAGATGGAGATAGCGGTCAGCTTTTCGTCGTGCAAGCGCGGCCCGAGACGGTGCAGGCGCTGAAGGAGGCAGGTTCGCTCACTACTTATCGCTTGAAGGAAAAAGGCAATCGAGCGCTCTCCGGTCTGGCCGTCGGCGAGGCAATCGCCGCCGCGAAAGTCTGCCGCATCCAAAGCACGCGCCAACTCGGCAAATTTAAGGAAGGCTCCATTCTCGTCACCGAAATGACCGACCCTGATTGGGGTCCGATCTTCAAAAAAACCAAAGGCATCATCACCGATCTGGGCGGACGCACCTGTCACGCAGCGATCGTCAGCCGCGAGCTAGGCATTCCAGCAATCGTCGGTACAGGTGACGCGACAAAGGTTTTGCGCGATGGCCAGGCGGTGACGCTCTCCTGCGCCGAGGGCGACGAAGGTTTTGTTTACAACGGCTTGCTCGATTTCGCCGAGGAGAAGGTTAGCTTGAAAAAGCTGCCGAAGACGCGCACGCCGATCATGCTCAACATCGCCAGCCCGGGCGGCGCGTTTCGTTGGTGGAAATTGCCGTGCGACGGCATCGGCCTGGCGCGCATCGAGTTCATCATCGCCAATCGCATTCAGGTTCATCCGATGGCGCTGGCACATTTCGACGAGCTGGAGGATCGCGAGGCGCGCCGGCGCATCGAGAAATTGACTCACAGTTACAAAGACAAGCGCGATTATTTCATCGACAAACTTGCACAAGGCATCGCCCCTATCGCTGCCTCTCAGCATCCGCGTCCCGTCATCATGCGGCTGAGCGATTTTAAGACCAATGAATACGCCGCGCTGATCGGCGGCGAGCAGTTTGAACAACGTGAGCAGAACCCGATGCTCGGACTGCGCGGCGCATCGCGTTATTACCACGAAGAATTTCGCGACGCCTTCCGGCTGGAGTGCGAGGCGATCCAGCGTGTGCGCAATCAGATCGGGCTGAAAAACGTGATCGTGATGGTGCCGTTCTGCCGCACACTCGATGAAGCCGACAAAGTTCTGCGCGAGCTGGCCGAGAATGGTTTAGTGCGCGGCCCCGGCGGGCTGGAGATTTATATGATGTGCGAAATACCTGCCAATGCCGTGCTTGCCGAGAAATTTGGCGAACGCTTCGATGGTTTTTCCATTGGGAGCAATGATCTCACTCAGCTTGTGCTCGGCGTGGACCGCGATTCGGCTGAGCTGGCTGAGTTGTTCGACGAGCGGAACGAAGCGGTGAAAAACGTAGTGCGCCAAATCATCCGCGCGGCCCACAAAGCCGATTGCAAAGTCGGCATCTGCGGCGAGGCGCCGAGTGATTATCCTGAATTCGCGGCATTCCTCGTCGAGAACGGCATCGATTCGATCTCGATCAACCCCGATCGTTTCATCGAGACCAAGAAAATCGTGGCAAAAGCGGAGGGTAAATGAAAATGACGCAGACACTCTTGTCTGCGTCACTGCCATGACCTCCGAGCGAACATTGCAGTCAGTCATAGACTCGTTAGGCGAGCGTGGCGACAAGACGGCGTTGGTCGATTTCGACAAGAAAGATCGACATTGTTGGTCGTTTCAGAAACTTTCAGCTTGTGCGCGAGCTTTCGCTAATGGGCTCGTCAGGCAGGATTTTAAACGCGGCGATACCATCGCCCTCTTCGCCGAAAACAGCCCGGAGTGGATCGCAGCTGCGCTGGGAATCATTCGCGCGGGCATGGTCGCTGTGCCGCTCGATGTTCAGCTTGGCGAGAGAACTCTGGGTCACATTCTGCAAGACAGTGAGGCGCGCGCGATTATTACGACACGAAAGCGAGTGGAATGGATCGAGAGGCTTGATCTCGAAGAAAAACCAAAGCCCATCTTGTTCGATGCTGGTGAAGAGGATTGGGCTGAGGCGGATTGGAAACGGTTCCTTGAGAGTGAAGAGACAGAACTGCCGACGGTGAGTTGCGGCGATGAAGCGGTGCTCTTTTACACGTCGGGAACAACCGGCCCGCCCAAGGGCGTGCCGCTGGGTCATGGCAACATTACAGCTCAGCTCGATACTGCCGCCGAAGTGCACCTCATCACGGGCGGAGATCGTGTGCTCCTCCCGCTGCTCTTGCATCACGTCTATCCATTTGTGATCGGTATGCT
>Ga0209156_10001644_pt1 | contig 18059 bp, 13 predicted proteins | sample GraSoiAngelo_124_FD_185881 | JGI IMG/M metagenome (GOLD analysis project Ga0209156, IMG submission 185881) | Grasslands soil microbial communities from the Angelo Coastal Reserve, California, USA - 14_0927_05_20cm (SPAdes) (version 2) | ecosystem: Environmental > Terrestrial > Soil > Grasslands...
AGGCCGCCACCGAGACCGACAACGGCCTGGAGGGCGCGGGCCTGTGCTCAGGGTGCCTGCTGCTGGCGATCAAGGCGGGCGCCGAAGCGCTCGACCGCGACGACGACCTGGCCCAGGCCTGGCTGTTCGCCGTCGACTCGGGCGCCAGCGTCATCACCTCGGTGACGGCCGACCTCGGCTACACGACCTTCATGCGCCAGGCGGTCGAGTACGCGTGGCGCCACGGCGTCGTGATGGCGGAGTCCTCCAACGACTTCGACTCCACGGACCACCAGGGCAGCATGTTCTGGCCGCACGTCCTGCCCGGGAACGGCCTGGTGCCCAACTCCAACGGCCTCCCGGGCGGCCTCGCGAACGCGGAGACCACCACCTACCGGGCGCGCTCGGGCTACACGTCCTGGGGGACGCACAACATGTTCTCCGTCTCCACCCAGGGCGGCACGACCTCGGAGTCGACGCCGACCGTGACCGGCGTGATGGGGCTGGTGCTCTCCTTCGGCCGGTCGATCAGCCCCGTGCTCACGGGTCCGGAGGCCATCCAGGTCGTGCGCGCGACCGCCTCGCGCATCACGGACCCGACGCTCCCCTGGCCAGGCTCGCCGGGCGACTGGAACCTGCAGTATGGCTACGGGCGGCCGAACGTGGACCTCGCCATGAAGGCGATCCAGGTGGGACAGATCCCGCCGGTGGCCTGGATCGACTCACCCGACTGGTACAGCCTCTACGATCCCACGCAGACGGGGGCCGTCACCATCAGCGGCCACGTCGAGGACCGCCGCTCGACCAGCGGCTACCACTGGCGGCTGCAGTACGGGCTGGGGCCGCAGCCGGACACCTGGACCACCTTCGCCTCCGGCAGCGGCAGCAAGCCCAAGGACGTGTCGGGCACTCTCGACCTGAGCGGCATCCCGGCCTCCTTCTGGGACGACGCCCAGAACCCCTACCGGATGTCCGTCACCAAGACGCTGGAGACGACCGAGCAGTACACGGTCAGCCTTCGCCTCCAGGTGATCGACAACGCGAATGCGAGCCAGCCGTGGGGGACCGGCGAGGAGCGCCGCTCGATCGCCGTCCATCACGACCCGAGTCTGCTGCCGGGCTTCCCGCTCCGTCTCGGGCACGGCGGCGAGAGCCAGGCGGCCCTGGTGGACCTGCAGGGCACCGGCCATCTCGACCTGGTCTTCGGCGACAGCGACGGCTACGTCCACGCGATCGACCCGATCACGCGCCTGGAGCTGCCCGGCTGGCCGGTGCACACGTTCCCGACCCAGGTCGCCAGGCCGCACGCGGGGATCACCCCGGGCTATGAGCCGATCCTGGCGCCGGTCGCCGTGGGAGACCTCGACCACACCGGCAATCTCTGGGTGGTGGCGACCTCGACGCGCGGCAAGGTCTACGTCTTCGACGCCGCAGGCCATCTGCGCCAGGGCTGGCCGCAGGCCCTGGATCTCGACGTCTACGTCCCGCCCATCCCCAGACCGCAGCTACCCTTCACCCGCATGCCGCAGCTCGGATCGCTGTCCTCGCCGGTGCTCTACAGCCTGCGCGGCGACGGGAAGCTCCAGGTCGTGCAGGCCGCCTGGGACGGCTACATCCACGTCTTCAACCCGGATGGCAGCACGTACCGCAACATCCAGGTCACCCGGCCGCCCGACTCGGAGCTCGACTCGGGCGCCCACTGGATCAACGACCACAAGCTCGACTCCACGCCGGTGATCGCCAACCTCGACGGCCATCCCGACCTCGTGATCCGCAGCCAGTGGACGGAGACCACCAGCACCGGCGACCTGGCAGCGGGCGGCGCCGGCTTTCTGCACGCCTACAAGCCCGACGGCACGCTCCTCTGGATCGGCAAGATGCCGAGCATCGTCGAGTACTACGGCTCGGCGCAGGAGTTCCTCACCGAGGGGGCCGAGGACGAGGCGGCCGCACCCGTCATCCCGGGCGGCACCGACCAGGTGGCCTCCGGGCCCGTGCTGTCGCCGTCCTACCTCTTCAACTCGGACGGCTCCAACGCGACCGTCTACGGCCCTCTGCCCGGCAGCCCGACCGGCGTCTTTCTGCAGAACGCGGCCGCGTGTATCGCCGCGCCCTCCTCCTGCCCCTACTCGGGCGCTGAGCTGCAGAACTTCCTCGCAGGCAACCTGCCCGCGGACGCGCCGGTCTTCTTCACCACCGGCGGGGTCTTCGGCAGGCTGAGCATCCCCGGCAACCTGACCTACAGCCAGCCTGGCACCGGCGGTGCCTCACTCGCGGCGGCGCTGCTCTTCTCGGGCAGCGGCTTCGCGATCAAGAACTACCTGACTGCCTTCGACGCGGCCTCAGGTGCCAGCATGCCCGGGTTCGCACAGCAGATCCAGGGCCTCGCCTTCCTCAGCTCGCCGATCGTGGCCGACGTGAGCGGCGACGGCCAGCCCGATCTGGTGGTGGGCAGCGACTCCTCGGCCCTGATGGCCTACCAAGCGGGCGGCGCGATGCCGGGCGGGTTCCCGAAGTTCACGACCGGGTGGGCCGTCTGGGCGCCGAGCGCGGGCGACCTTCTCTCGGACGGGCATACGCAGATCGTCCAGCTGACGCGCGAGGGCTACGTCTTCGCCTGGCAGACGGCCGGCACGTACTCGGGCGACCAGGAGTGGTGGGCGGCCCATCACGACGAGTGGCGGACCGGCCGCTACGGGGTCGACTCCAGGCCGCCGGGCGCGATTCGCAACGCCAGGCTCTCCGGCTCGAAGCTCACCTTCACCGCACCCGGCGGTGACTGGTACGACGGGCAGGCGGCCGGCTACAGGGTCAGCTTCTCGAGCCAGACCATCCCCGCCACGGTGCCGGCCGGGTCGCCGCAGTCGATCACGGTGCCGGCGGGCGTCACTTCCTTCACGATCCAGGCGGTCGACCAGGCAGGCAACCTCGGGCCGGCACTCACCGTCTCCAAGAGCGGCGGCGGCCATGGCGGCTAGGCGTCCTGACCGGCAGACCCGGCGCGGGCGGTGAGCGGCGGAGTCCTACGCCCCCTTGAGCGCCGGCACCCCGAAGCGCGCGCGCAGCACGCCGAGCAGAGCCGCGTTGTCCGAGTGCCCGGTCATGCGCGCCGAGACGCGGCCGCGGAGCGGGCGGCCGAGCAGGTAGAAGTCCCCGAAGATGTCGAGGATCTTGTGGCGCACGAACTCGTCGGGGAAGCGGAGCGGCGCGTTCACCACGCCCTCCTTGCCCACCAGGATGCAGTTGTTCAGCCGCCCGCCGTTGGCGAGGCCCATCTGCTCGAGCTGCTCGATCTCCTCGACGAAGCCGAAGGTGCGCGCCGGGGCGATCTCGCGGCGGAACGCCTCGAGGTCGGTGAAGCGGAACGTGTACTCCTGGCGGCCGATGGGCGGCGGGTAGTCGAGGACGTAGTGCACCTCGAAGAGATCGGCGGGCTCGATCGCGATGCCCTTGCGGGCGGGGTCGTCGGAGCCGAGGGCGTAGCGTTGGTCGATGACGAGCTCCTCGACCGTGGCCGGCTGGTCCACCAGCCCGCTCTCTTCGAGGAGCGCACACAGCTCGAGGGCCGAGCCGTCGAGGATCGGCACCTCGGCCTGCATCTTCACGAGCAGGTTCGTCACCCCGTAGCCGTGGAGGGTCGCCATCAGGTGCTCGACCGTCTTGGCCACCATGCCGCCGCGCACGAGCGTGGTCGCGTAGCCCGTGGAGTCGACGTGATCGACCAGCGCGGGCACCGACTCGCCCGAGAGGATGCTCCCGAAGACGATGCCGCTCCCCGGCGGGAGGGGCTGGAGGATGAGCCCGGTGCGGGCCCCCGAGTGGAGCCCCTGCCCGTTCACCAGCACGCTGCGGCCGATCGTCCGCTCCGGGAAGCGCCGGGCGGGCGCGAGCGACGGCGCCGGGCCCGCGGCCGCCAGCGCCGCCGTCTCGGCGGCCGCCGCGTTCGTGCCGAGCGCGCGGCCGATCACGCCGAGGAGGGCGTCCAGCGGGAACGGCTTCTCGAGGAAGTCGAAGGCCCCGAGGCGGATGACGCGCACCGCGGTCTCGATCGTGCCGTGCCCCGAGATGACGATGATCGGCACGCCGGGCGCCTGGTTGCGCATGCGCTCGACCAGCTCGATGCCGTCCATCTCGGGCATCCACACGTCCACGATCGCGAGCCGCGGGGCGGCGTGCCGGAGCAGCTCGAGGGCGCGGCGTCCGTCGGGCGCCTCGAGCACCTCGAAGCCCTCGTCGGCGAGCACGCCGCGCAGCGTGTGCCGGATGTTCTCCTCGTCGTCCACCACCAGGATCGTCTCGGACATCCCTCACCTCCACCCGACGCTAGGCGCCGGCGTACGCTCCGTGCTGGGCGCGGGCGGCGAGCTGCGCCGCGCGCCGCTGAACCGGAAACTCGAGGACGAAGCGGCTGCCGCGCGGGAGGTTGTCCCGCACGCGGATGAACCCGCTGTGGTCCGCGACGATCGCGGACACGATCGCGAGCCCGAGGCCGGTGCCCTCGGGCTTGGTCGAGAAGTAGGGCTCGAACAGCCGCGCCTTCACCTCGGGCGTCATGCCGGCGCCGTTGTCGGCGAGCTCGAGCCGCACCACCGCGAGGCCCGTGTCGTGCCGCGTCGCCAGCTCGACGCGCGCGGGCGCGCCCGCGGCGGGCTCGCGGCGCCGGGCCTCGGTGCAGGCGGCCACCGCGTTGTCGAGCAGGTTCAAGAGCGCCCGCTTGATCCCCTCGCGGTCCATCTCGAGCTCGGGCAGCTCGGGCTCGGCATCGAACACGAAGGTGATCTCGCGGTGGCCCTCGCGGAAGAGGACGAGCGCCTCCTCGACCAGGCGGTTCAGATCCTGCGGTGCGTGCGCGCCCGCGGGCATGCGCGCGAAGGTCGAGAACTCGTTCACCAGCGCCTTCAGCTCGTCGACCTGCTGGACGATGGTGCGCGTGCACTCGTCGAACACCGCGCCGTCGGGGCCGAGGCGCGCGGCATAGCGGCGGCGGAGCCGCTGCGCCGAGAGCTGGATCGGTGTGAGCGGGTTCTTGATCTCGTGCGCGATGCGGCGCGCAACCTCCCGCCAGGCCTCCATGCGCTGCACGCGCAGCAGATGGCTCACGTCCTCGAAGAAGAGGACGAGGCCACGCGCGCCGACGGTCTCGCTCATGAGGCGGGTGCCGGTGAGCAGCACCGCGACCTCGCACCCCTCGCGCGCGAGCTTCAGCTGCCGCTCGACCGGGGCGCTCGCGGCGCCGTTCGACCCCAGGGACAGGCGCGGCAGCGGGACGCCGGCGCGGAGCTCGGCCGCGAGCTGGCGCACGTCGGCGTAGCCGTCGCCCGCGAACACCTCGTCGATCGGGCGCCCGACCGATGCGGCGGCCGACATGCGGAGCAGCCCCTCGGCGGCCCGGTTCATGGTGGTGACGCGCCCCTCGGCGTCCGTCGACACCACGCCCGCCGTGATGTTGGCGAGCAGCGTCTCCAGGTAGCGGCGGCGCGACTCGAGCTCGGTGCGGCCCGTCTTCAGCTCCGCGGTCATGCGGTTGAAGGCCGTCACCAGCGTGCCGATCTCGTCCTCGCCCTCGCCCTCGATGCGGTGGTCGAGGTCGCCGTGCGCGACCGCACGGGTGCCCTCGGCGAGGCGCTGGATGGGCACCGTGATGCCGCGCGCCAGGTAGAAGCCGAACCAGGTGGCGGAGAAGAGGACCACGATGGTCACCACCGCGAGCGTGATGGTGTAGTTGGTCTGGATGGGGCGGCGCTGGATCTTGAGGCGCAGGTACTCGTTGAAGGCGCGCTCGCTCTCGTCGCGCCGGACGACCACGCTGAAGGGCACGTAGGAATCGACCACCATCACGCCGACCGTCTTCCCCGCGTCCTGGATCGGCACCGCGGCGCGGATCACGTCCGCCTCGCCCACCCGGTCGATCACCGTGGCCTTCCCGTCCTTGGTCGCGCGCTGGATCAGGTCGGCCGACGGCTCGGCGCCGATGCCGGTGGGCAGGTCCTCGCGCCGGCTCCGCCCGAGCGCCTGCCCGTGCGCGAACACCTCGACCAGATCCAGCTGGTACTCGGCGCGCCGCGCGTCGAGGAAGCCCTTGAGCGGCTCGCGCCGGTCGCGGCCGAGGAAGCCCTGCTGGCCCACCTGCTGCGCCAGCTCTTGCGCGAAGCCGAGCGCCGTCCCGGCGAGGTCCTGGTAGTAGTCGTGCGCGACCTCGAGCGCGCCCTCGAGCGCGCGCTCCACCTGCCCGTTGAACCAGCGCTCGATCGAGTTGCCGACGAACACGAGCCCGACCAGGAAGAGGAGCGTGGCGGGGAGGAGCGCGATCGCGACGAAGGCCACCACCAGGCGGGTGCGGAGGTGCGCCCCCATGATCCGCCGCCGCCGCTCGAAGATGAGCTTGGCGATGTTCCGCCCGACCAGGAAGACGAGGAGGACGAGGAGGATCAGGTTGACGTTGATCAGGCCGATCAGGATCGCGTCGGTGCCGAGCGAGCCGCTGCCGAGGGACTGCGGGAGCCGGAACTGCGCAATCGCCAGCAGGGTGACGGCGACGATGATGCCGGCGATGATCCACCCCTCACGCCGGCGGCGGCGCACCTCGGGCGCAGGCGCCCAGGGGGGCGACGGATCGGACGGGCCGGGCATTGGAGCCGGCGGATGGTAACGACTGAGGGGCCCGAAGGCAAGGCCGGGGCACCGCAACTAAGCTGGCGAAAAAGCGTGCAAAACACTTCCGCGGGCGCCGAGGGCGCGGGTCAGCGGCGCCAGAAGAGGTTCACGACGATGGTCAGGACGACGCTCAGCACGACGCAGGTGAGGAGCGGGAAGTAGAAGGTCACCGGCCCCCGCCGCACCACGATGTCGCCCGGCAGCCGGCCGAGCCAGGGAATGCGGTCGGCGAGCAGGAGCGCCGCCCCGAGAACCAGCGCCAGGCAGCCGAGCCCGATGAGCACGCGACCCAGTTCTCGCATGGCGCCGAGCCTGCCCGAGGAGACGCGGCCCGTCTACTGCGACTGGAGCTGGTGCAGGCGGGGCGGCAGCGCCGCCTTGGCTGCGGAGCAGTTCGCTTCGCTGTTGCACGCCGGGTCGTTCCACCGGTTGGTCAGCTCGTAGGGGTCCGCGTCGAGGTCGTAGAGCTCCCGCTCGCCGGTGGTGGTGTACTCGACGTACTTCCAGGTCGCGCCGTTCACCTTGCTCTTCACCAGCCCGTTGTCGGGAATCTCGCCGTTCCAGTGCTCGTCCAGGAAGTCGGTACGCCAGCCGGTCGCACGGTTGGCGAGGAGCGGTACGAGGCTCGTGCCGTTGATGAGCGTATCGGGCACGACGCCGGCCAGGTCGGCGATGGTCGGCGCGAAGTCGATGTTCAGCACGATGCGGTCGTCCGTTCTCGGCGCTCCCACCACCAGGTCCGGGTAGCGCATGATCATCGGCACCCGGATGCACTCCTCGTAGGGACACTGCTTCGGCTTCCAGCGGTGCGAGCCCCAGGAGTAGCCGTTGTCGGAGGTGAAGATGACGAGCGTGTTGTCGCTCTGCCCGATGTCGCGCAGCGCCTTCATGATCGAGGCCACGCCCTCGTCCACCGCCTGCAGGGACTCGAGCTCCAGCTGGCGGAACTTGTCCGTCTCGCACGCATCGCATTTGTGGTGCGCGGGGCACGTGTTGCAGCCCCGTGCGTCCCAGGTGAGGCTCTGCACCCAGGCCGGCTTGTCGCTCACGTCGGGCTCGCCCCAGTTGGGCGGGCGGAAGGGCGCGATGCCGTTGAAGAGCCCGATGTGGCGCCGCGCGGGAGTCGCCGGGGCGTGGGGCGCCTTCTGGCTCAGGTGGAGGAAGAAGCGCCGGCCCTCCCTCCCCGCGCCGTGGATGAAGTCGACCGCCTTCCGGGTCATCACGTCGCCCGAGTAGTCGGCGTCGGCGCTGTCGTAGTGGGCGAGCTTGCCGTTGTCGTTCAGATCGTACTCGTAGTACTTGACCTGCACCTGCACGTGCCAGTCGTCGTACCCGGGCGGGATGCAGGGCGAGAGGCTGGCGTAGCCGTTCAGGTACTTGCCGACGAAGCCCGTCTGGTAGTTCTGCGCCTTGAGCCAGCGGGCGAGCGTGCAGTGGTCGTCGAAGACCTCGGCGCCGCCGTCCGGCGGGCTGTTGTCGTGGATGCCGGTGCGGTGCGCGTACTCGCCGGTCAGGATGCTCGTGCGGCTCGGGCAGCAGAGGGAGGTGGTCACGTAGCCCTCCGTGAAGGTGACCCCCGAGTCGGTGAGCTCCCGCTTCACGTTCGGCATGACGTAGCCGGGCCGGTTGGGCGACTGGTGCGTGGCATCGACGGTGTCCCAGCGCTGGTCGTCGGTGAGGATGATGACGAAGTTCGGCCTGGGGGCGCTCGCGACGGTTCCGACGCTGCAGGGCGCGGGCGGCTGCTGGATGCAGGTCGGCGGCTTCAGCAGCATGCGGTTCGAGAGCGCGTCGGCGGCGTTGCACACGCAGTCCGCGCCGGCGGCGGGCGCCGCATCGCCCGCACAGGTGCCGGTGAGCGGCGGCGCGATCGGATCGACGCAGCGCCGCCCGCCGCGCTCCTTGCAGCGCGCCAGGTCGTCCACGATGGGCTCCAGGCGGTTGTGGCGAAGAAGGGTCACCTTCTTCGCCATGAACCTGTAGCCCTCCTTGAAGAGCCGCTGGACGCAGCTGGTGCTGCCTTCACCGACCTCGGCGAAGAGCCCGCGCACCTCGCACTCGATCGCGGCGGCACACTGCGGATCCCTCACCCGCGCCAGCGCGGACGTCAGGTCGCAGGGGTCGACGGCGTGCCTGACACAGTCGACGAGATCCGTGCCCGCTCGCTTGATCGCGCGCGCGATCGTCTTGTCGCCCGGGTCGCAGTCGTGATCGACGTCCTCGCAGTCGAAGGCCTGGGCGCTGGCTGCCGGGGGCCGCCAGAGCCCGGCCAGGAGGGCCACGCAGGCGAGCGGGAGTCTCGACGCCATGGTCGTCCCTCCGTGGCGCACCCTAGGCGCGGCTCCGACGGATGGTCAACCCGGAGAACGGTCGCCGCGCTAGAAGAGCTTCTGCTGCGCCGCGGCGGGCGCCGGCGCGTCGGCCCGGCGGCCGAAGTGCGCGTAGGCGAGCGCCGTGGCCACCCGGCCCTTCGGCGTGCGCACCAGGTAGCCCTCCTGGATGAGGAACGGCTCGTAGACGTCCTCGATCGTGTCGCGCTCCTCGGCGACCGCGGCGGCGAGCGACTCGATCCCGACCGGACCGCCCGCGAAGCGGTCGATGATGGCGAGCAGCAGCGCGCGGTCCATCTTGTCGAAGCCCGCCTCGTCGACGTCGAGCAGGCGGAGCCCGTCGCGCGCGACGGCTCGGTCGATCTTCCCCTGGGCCCGCACCTCGGCGAAGTCGCGCACGCGCCGCAGGAGGCGGTTCGCGATGCGCGGGGTGCCGCGCGCGCGACCCGCGATCTCGGCCGCGCCGTCGGCGTCGAGGGCGGCGCCCAGGATGGCGGCCGAGCGGCGCAGGATCTTCTGCAGGTCGTCGGTGCCGTAGAAGTCGAGCCGGAAGGTCGCCCCGAAGCGGTCGCGGAACGCCGAGGTGAGGAGGCCCGCGCGGGTCGTCGCGCCCACCAGGCAGAAGGGCCTGAGCGGCAGCTTGATCGAGCGCGCCGTCGGCCCCTGCCCCACCACCAGGTCGAGCTGGAAGTCCTCCATCGCCGGGTAGAGGATCTCCTCGACGACGTGGTTCAGGCGGTGGATCTCGTCGATGAAGAAGACCTGCCCGCGTTCCAGGTTGGAGAGGATGGCCGCCAGGTCGCCCGGCCGCTCGAGCACCGGCCCGGCGGTGGCGCGGATGCCGACCTCGAGCTCGTGGGCGATCACGTGCGCGAGCGAGGTCTTGCCGAGGCCGGGGGGGCCGTAGAGGAGGACGTGGTCGAGGACGTCGCCGCGCGCTCGCGCCGCCGCGATCTGCACGCGCAGGTTCTCGCGGATGGACTCCTGCCCGACGTACTCGTCGAGCGTGCGCGGGCGGAGCGGGGCCTCGACCGCGAGGTCGTCCTCGAGCGGCTCGGGCAGGAGCGGGTTCGGGGCGCGCGCCATCTTAGTGATGCGCCCTCATCCGGCGAGCCCCTGGAGCGCGGCGCGCACCACGTCCTCGAGCGGCGCAGCCGGCCGCTTGACGCGCTCGACCGCCCGCTCGGCCTCGGCGCGCTTGTAGCCCAGGTTCACGAGCGCCGACACCGCCTCGCCGAGGACGCCGTCGGGGCCCACGGGCGCCTCCGCGCGCGGCGCGCCGGCGGCGAGCGCGGCCGCGCCCTCGCGGCACTCGACCACGATGCGTTCGGCGAGCTTCCTCCCCACCCCGGGGATGGTCTGCAGGCGCCCGCCGTCACCACCTCCGATGGCGGCGAGGAGGGCGGCGAGCGGCATGCCCGAGAGCACGCCCAGCGCGGTGCGCGGCCCGAGGCCCTTCACCTTGCGGAGCAGGTGGAAGAGCGCCCGCTCCTCGGGGCGGAGGAAGCCGAAGAGCTCGATCGCGTCCTCGCGCACCTCGGTGTGCACGAGGAGACGCACCGTGGCGCCCGCGGGCGGCAGGTCGGCGAAGGTCTGGAGCGAGACCTGGACCGCGTAGCCCACGCCGCCGACGTCGAGCACGAGCCGCTCGGGGCTCTTCTCGCCGAGCGTGCCGGCGAGCGACGCGATCATGCCCGTCCCGCCGCAGCCAGCGCGCGCGCCACGCGGTGGGCGAGCGGCGCCCGGTGGAGATGGCAGAGGGCGATGGCGAGCGCGTCGGCGGCGTCCGGCGCCGGGGGCCGCCCGAGGCCGAGGCGGAGCGCCACCCCGCGCCCCATCGCGCGCTTGTCCGCCTGCCCATAGCCCACCGTGGCGAGCTTCACGCTGGCCGGCGCGTACTCGGCCAGCACCGCCCCGGCCGCCCCGGCGGCCGCGAGCACGGCGCCGCGCGCCTCGCCCAGGCGGAACGCGCTCTGCACGTTGCGCGCGACGAAGGCGCGCTCGAGGACGACCGCCGCCGGCTCCCAGGCCGCGATCAGGCGGAGACACTCCGTGTGCAGGTGCGCCAGCCGCGCGCCGAGATCCGCGGCGGGCGCGAGCACGATCGTCCCGCTCGCGACGTGGCGAAAGCCCCCGCCGTGCGTCTCGACCACGCCCCAGCCCGTCAGCCGGCTCCCCGGATCGATCCCGAGCACCCGCACGCCCGCTCCACCTCCCCGCCCGGCGAGGGCCTCACGCCGACAGCCGCTCCAGCTCCTCCGCCGCGATGTCCATGTTCGACGACACGCTCTGCACGTCGTCGTGGTCCTCGAGGGCCTCCAGCAGCCGCACCATCTGCTCGGCCTGCTTGCCGGAGATGGCGACCGTCGACTGCGGCAGCATGGTCACCTCGGCCGAGCCGACCGGCACCTTGGCCTGGTCGAGGGCCTCCTTCACCTTGTCGAACTGCTCGGGCGCGGTGATGATCTCGAGCAGGTCGCCCGCCTCCCGCACGTCCTCGGCGCCGCCCTCGAGCGCGACCTCCATGACGCGGTCCTCGTCCACGCCGGCGCGCTCGACCGTGATGAGGCCGCGCTTGTGGAACATCCAGGCGACCGCGCCCGCCGCGGCCAGGTTGCCGCCGTGCTTGGTGATGATGCTGCGCACGTCGGCCACGGTGCGGTTGCGGTTGTCGGTGAGCACCTGGACGAGGATCGCGACCCCGCCCGGCCCGTAGGCCTCGTAGGTGATCTCCTCGTAGGAGACGCCCTCGAGCTCGCCCGTACCCTTCTTGATGGCGCGCTCGATGTTGTCGGTCGGCATGCTGTTCTGGCGCGCGGTGGTGACCGCGGTGCGCAGCCGCGGGTTCGCGTTGATGTCGCCGCCGCCCAGCCGTGCCGCGACCGTGATCTCCTTGATGAACTTGGTGAAGAGCTTGCCTCGCCGCGCGTCCTTGAGCGCCTTCTTGTGCTTGATCGAGCTCCACTTGGAGTGGCCGGACATGGCGCGGTGTCCTGCAGTACCACAAGCCCCACGGCGAGTAAATCACGAAAGCCAAGGAGAACGCGGTATTGCGCGCGCGCTCCGGGCGTCGATAATGCGCCGGGATGCGGGGCGGGACGCGGAGGTGGGTGGCGCTCTGGCTCGTCGGCGCCGCGGGCTGCGCGCTCGTGCGCGCGCCGGCTCCGCCGCCGATCACCGACGGGGTGCAGGTGGGCGTCGCCTCCTGGTACGGCCCGGGCTTCCACGGCAACCGTACCGCCAACGGAGAGATCTACGACCAGTACGAGCTGACGGCCGCGCATCCCTCGCTGCCCCTCGGCACGCGCGTCATGGTGACCAACCTGGAGAACGGCCGCGCGGTTCAAGTCCGCATCAACGACCGCGGCCCGTTCGTCGGCGGGCGCGCCATCGACCTCTCGTATGCCGCCGCGCGCACCATCGGCATGGTCGGTCCCGGCACGGTGCGCGTCCGCGTCGAGGTGCTCGGCTCGGCGACCCTGGTGGCCGCCGCTCCGGCGGCCGCCCCGGTGGCCGCGCCGGCTCGGCGGCCGAGCCCGCCGCCTCCCACCGGCTCGTACACGGTCGAGGTCGCCGCGCTCAGCGATCCCGACAAGGCCGCGCACCTCCGCCAGGTGCTGGCGCACCGCTTCCCCGACGCCTTCGTCACCCCGCTCGCGGGCACGAGCGGCCACTACTACCGCGTGCGCATCGGTCCCTACCCGCTGCGCACCGCCGCGCTCGAGCGCGCCGAGCGGATCGTGCGGCTCGGCTATCCCGCCATCATCATCGACGAGCGCGCGCCGTGAGGCGATCCGTGGCGCTCCTGGTAGTGCTGGCGCTCCTCGCCGGCTGCGCCTCGCGGCGCCTCGTCCGTCACGGCCAGGTGAACGAGGACGCGCTCGAGACGGTGCGCCGTGGCCTGGTGGCGCTCCGCGGGCTCGCGTTCACGACCCCCGTGCCCGTGCTCGCGCTCTCGCGCGACGGGCTCGGGGCCGTCGTCAAGGAGGAGATCGAGCAGGGCTACTCTCCCGGCGACATCGAGCACGCCGAGGCCGTCTACCAGCGCCTGGGCCTCCTGCCGCCGGGGACGCAGCTCCGCAACGCGCTCGAGCAGCTCTACCAGCAGGAGGGCGCGGGCTTCTACGACCCGCGCACGAAGCGGCTGGTGGTCGCCGAGAGCGTCCCGGGGGCGCGCAGCCTGGGCGCGGGTCTCCTCGGGCTCCTCACCGGTCGCGACCCGGTGAGCGAGTTCCTGATCGCCCACGAGCTGACGCACGCGCTCCAGGACCAGCACTATCACCTGCCGACGCGGCCGGAGCCGCTTCTCGACGGGCACGGCGACCGCGAGCTGGCGCGCCACGCGTTGCTCGAGGGTGATGCGACGCTCGCGGGCTTCGCCTACGTCCTCGGCCAGCAGCTCGACCGGCGCATGATCGGCGTCGTCGAGCAGCAGCTCCACGGCATCCCGGGCGAGCTCGCGAAGAAGTATCCGGACCTGCCCGAGCTGCTGCGCGCCTCGGTCGCCTTCCAGTACGACGACGGGACGACGTTCGTCGGCCAGGCGCTCGCGGCGGGCGGCTGGGCGGCGGTCGACCGCGTACACCTGGACCCGCCGGAGTCGACCGAGCAGGTCCTCCACCCGCAGCGCTACTACGACGACCGCGACCGCCCGATCGTGGTCACGCTCCGCGGCACGGACAGGCTCGAAGCCACCGGCTTCACGCGCATCCTCGAGGACACCATCGGCGAGCTCGGGATCCGTGTCCTCGCGACGCGCGCGCTCCCGGCCGAGCGCGCCGTCCTGGTCGCCGCGGGCTGGGGCGGCGATCGCCTGCGCGCGCTCCAGCGCGGCGCCGACCTCGTGCTGGTGTGGATGACGGCCTGGGACTCGCCCGCCGACGCGGGCGAGTTCGCCGACGCGCTGCCCGGGCTCGTAGCGGACGCCCGCGTCGAGCGGCGCGAGGAGCGGGTGCTCGTGCTCCTCGGACCGCCGGGCCTCGACCGCGCGGCGCTCGCCGGCCGCGTTTGGTCGCGCACCACCGCCGCGCGTCCACCCGGCTCAGCCGTCCAGCCGGAAGCGGTTCGTCCCGGGACCGGTCATGAGGCCGGGGTTCGGCGCGAGGACGACCTGCAGCGCGGGCACGGCCCCCAGGCTCGCGGCGCGGCATGCTGTTGCAAAGCCGGCGCGAGCTTCCTATAGGCGCGGGATGCTCGCGTGGCGGCGCGTGTCGCTCGTCGGGCCGGCGGGCAGGCTCCGGGCCCCGGCCCAGGTGGCCGCCGAATGCGGCGAGCAGGACGGCGGCGTCCTGCTCACCGCACATCGCTTCGGCCAGGTGGTGCCCTACGCGCGGCTCCTCTGCCGCCATCTCGCGGCTCGCGCGAGCCCCTGGGCGGCGGAGAGCGAGCTCGCCGCCGCCCGCGAGCCCGGTCTTCTGCGGCTCGCGCGCCGGAGCGGCTGCCGCGCGCTCGTCCTCGGCCCCGAGCCAGACCCGCTCGTGCGCGAGGCGCGCGAGCCAGGCGCGCTCCGCGCCGCCGCCGCGGCGCTTCGGCGCATCCGCCGTGCGGGGCTCCTCACCGTGGTGCACCTGACGCTCGGGCGCGAGGAGGACGACGCGGGCGTCTTCGCGCGCGCGGTGTGGCTCTCGACCGCCGGACGCGTCGCCTTCCCGCGGCTGGCGGCGCACGAGGGGGCGGGCCCCATGAGCCCCGACGAGCTCGGGCGCGGCCTCGCCTGGGCCGCGCGGGTGCTCCATTGCCATCGCACCATCTGGCGGCGCACGGGCGTCGTGGGTGCCGACAGCCGGGCCGCGCTGGTCGCCAACTACCGCCTGCGGCGCATGATCATGCGCGAGCCGACGGGCGAGCCGACGCCGGCCATGCGCCTCGCGCGCGTGCTCGCCCGGCCGATCCGCATCCGCGAGCGCGTGCCGTTCGTCTCCACCCTGGTCGGGGCCGTGGCGGCGGGCGGCGTGCAGGTGCGGAGCGCCTGGCTGCGCGTGCGGGCGCGGCGCGACGAGGCACGCGCCGCGTTCGTCATCCGCCTCGAGGGCGCGATCGACGCGCGCGCGGCGCGGAAGCTCGTGGCCCGTGTGCGCCGGGCGCTCGGCCGTACGCCCGAGCGCATCGTGATCGACCTGGGCGGCCTCGAGCTGGTGTCGCTGACCGTGCTCACGCACTTCCTCGAGGAGCACGCGAGCCGGCTCGCCGAGCTGCGCGGCCGACTCGCGTTCCGCAACCTCCGACCCGCGCTGGCCGCCCTGCGCCGGAACCTGCACGGCATGGTCCCCAACGCCGCGCTGCTCGAGCAGGGGCTGGAAGAGACCAGCTGAGCTCACCCCCCGCCGCATGGGTGAGTGCGCGACACCCCGGGAGGGGATTCCGGCCCGCCGCGACCGTTCCTTAGCTTGTCTGCATGGCGGGCGACCCGCGAGGCAATGACGGACAGTACCTGAAAAAAAGAGAGGGCAAATTGTAGCTTCTACAGCTGGGGGGATGGGTGGCGCGCTGTCCGTTTCCCGCGGAGGCAGCGCCGCCGCCCCGGGCGCTGCTGGCACCTGCATTGCACAAGGGCAAGCGGCGCGCGCGGCGGTCCTGCCGAGCGGCATCCGTGATGACTGTCATGATGCGGACCCCCTCCCCGCTCGTCTTCACCGTCGCGCTCGCCGCGCTACTCCGGCTCGATGTACTCACGGTTCTGCCCGACCGCTGGTGACGCGACCATGTACCTCGAGCACTTCCGACTGAGCGCCGAGCCCTTCGGGCTCACCCCGGACCCCGCCTTCCTCTATCTCAGCCCGGGGCACCGCGAGGCGCTCGCCGCCATCCAGTACGGGCTCCTCGACCGCCGCGGCTTCATCACCCTGCTGGGCGAGGTGGGCACGGGCAAGACCACCCTCCTCTACGCCATGCTCTCCCGGCTCGATCGCGCCGTGGAGGCCGCGTACATCGCCTACGGCACGCAGGACTTCGAGGACGTGCTCGCCGCCGTGCTCGCCGACCTGGGCGTGGAGACCCCCCGGCGCTCGAAGCACGCCCTCCTGACCGCCTTCAGCGCGCATCTCCTCCGTCGCGCCGACGAGGGCCGCACCGTGGCGCTGGTCATCGACGAGGCCCAGAACCTGAGCGACCGGACGTTCGAGGAGCTGCGCCTCATCTCCAACTTCGAGACCTACACGCAGAAGCTCCTGCAGATCGTGCTGGTGGGAGAGCCCGAGCTCCAGCGCCGCCTGCGGCAGCCGCAGCTCCGCCAGCTGCGCGAGCGGGTGAGCGTGCGCGCGTTCGTGAATCCTCTCTCGACGGCGGAGATGTACCGCTACATCGAGCACCGCCTCCACCTCGTCGGCGGCAGCTCCGAGAAGCTCTTCGCCCCGCGGGCCCTCCGCCTGATCGTGCAGCTGAGCGCCGGCAACCCGCGCCGCGCGAACATCCTCTGCCACAACGCGCTGCTCTTCGCCTACGGGCGTACGCTGCCCCGGGCCACGGCGACCATCGCGCGCACGGTCGTCGCCGAGATGGACGGCCGGCTCCCCGGGCTGCTCCCCCGGCGGCTCGGCACCCTCGGCCGGGGCTCGGCCTGGCTCCGCTGGGCGGCGGGCGCCGTCGGCTCGGTGCCGGCCCAGCGCGGCGCGCTGATCGAGCCCTACCCGGAGGGCGACCCCCCGGCGCCCGCGAGCGCGGCGCCGGCGGTGGAGGCGCCGGTCGCCCCGGCCCCCGCCGCGAGCGACGCGCCCCCCGTCCCCGCGGAGAGCGCCCCGCTCGCTGGGACGCGCGGCGAGGATACGCCGGCGCCGGCGGTCGACTCCGGGCCGCCACGCGGCAACCACCCGCCGCCCGGAGCGCGACCTCGCCCCCGTAGGGCCTACCGCATTCCGCCTCGGTCGCGCGCCTCGTGCGCCAAGCTTCGCGGCGCCGACGCGGGCTGCCCGAGTCCGGACCGCGTCGCGAGCCGCAACGCGCCCGGGAGGACGCCGTGAGCCTCTACGTCGAGACGCGCGACCTGGTGCCGCTGTCGCTGCGGCTGTACGTGGGATTCTTACAAGATTGAGCTGGCCGAGAGCCGAGTTCGCTGCATCACGGCGCGGAGAGCCTCCGCGCTCGTCGGGCGGAGCCATGTCGATCGAACCACACCCCCAGCCGGACGCCTGGCGCGTCGTCACGGCGCACCGCCACCGCGAGGCGGTGGCGCGGGTCCGCCTGGTGCAGCAGGGGCTGGAGACCTATCTCCCGCTGCTGCGGCGATGGCCCCGGCCGCCGGTCGGCTCGGACGTGGGGCCGCTCTTCCCCGGCTACGTCTTCGTGCGCGCCGCGCGCGCGCGCTTCCACCAGATCATCCGCACGCCGGGGGTCGTCGACCTGGTCGTCTTCGGCGGCGAGCCGGCGCGCCTCGACGACGGGGTGATCGACTTCCTCCGCAGCCGCGAGGAGCCGGACGGCATCATCGAGGCCCGCCCGCTGCCCTCCGGCTCGGCCGTGCGCGTCACCGACGGGCCGTGGCGCGGCCTGGTCGCCGTCCTCGAGCGCCGCGTCTCCGCCCGCGAGCGCGTGCTCGTCCTGCTCGACATCCTGCAGCGCCAGACACGCGTGGAGATGCCGGAGACCTGGGTCCGGCTCGCCTGACATGACCAACCGCCATCGTAGCGCGCTCCTCCGCCTGCTCCAGCTCACGGACCTGGCCGTCGTCGCGGCCGCCTTCTTCTCCGCGGTCGCCCTCGCCGCGCCGGGCGACGACGACTGGTACGCGATCCTCGCGATGCGGGTCGAGGTGCGCAACCTGCTCATCGTGGCGGGCTACCTCGCCTACTGCCACTTCGTCTTCCACGGCTTCCGGCTCTACCGCTCCTACCGCCTCTCGCCGAGCTCGCGCGAGTGGTACGACCTCGCCTGGGCGGTGCTGGCCGCCACCGTCCCCCTGTGGGCGTTCGCGGACCTCCTGCACTTCGAGTTCGCCACCCGCACGTTCCTCCCGGCCTTCGCCGGGCTCGCCGTCGGCGGGCTCGGCGCCGAGCGCCGGCTGCTGCGCGTCGTCGCGCGCGGCATGCGCCGCCACGGGCACGATCGCCGCCGCGTGATCGTGGTCGGCGACGGCGAGCAGGCCTTCGACATGGTCGCGCGCCT
>Ga0209156_10001651_pt1 | contig 17999 bp, 12 predicted proteins | sample GraSoiAngelo_124_FD_185881 | JGI IMG/M metagenome (GOLD analysis project Ga0209156, IMG submission 185881) | Grasslands soil microbial communities from the Angelo Coastal Reserve, California, USA - 14_0927_05_20cm (SPAdes) (version 2) | ecosystem: Environmental > Terrestrial > Soil > Grasslands...
CTCCGCGCATGACGACGACCGTAGCGTGTGGCAGACCTACAACCATCTCGGGGGGCCGAGAGCCATCTTGCAGCCGCTCGCCAGCAGCGGGACATTCATCACGTTCGTGACGGCCGGCCTGACGGGAGCGTTCGGCGCGCTCGTCGCAGTGGCGCTCAACGCACCCGGGCCGGTGGCGGGCGTCGTGGCGGCCGTCTGCGGCGTGGCCTACTTTGGGATTTCTGTGACGCTCGGATTGCGGCAGGTCCGCCGGTTAGCACGGCGCTCGGTGCTGTTTCCCGCCGCCGTCGCCGGCAGCGGGACTGAGACCGACCACCCGGCTGGTTAACCTGTCGCGATTACCTTATTAGGAGGACATTCGTAGATATATTGTTGACGCGACATATGTCGCTAAGGTAATATGTCGCTATGCCGGACGTCTTCCAGATCCTGGCCGACCCGACCCGTCGCCGCCTCGTCGAGGCGCTTCAGACCGGCGAGCACTCGGTGAGTGAGCTGGTCGAAGAGGTGGACATCGGGCAGCCGGGCGTTTCACGGCAGCTCGCCATCCTGCAGGAGGCCCGGTTCGTGGCGGTCCGCCCGGATGGCCGGCGGCGACTCTACGCGCTGCGTCCGGAACCTTTCCAGGAACTGAACGATTGGATGACGGGTTACCGCGGGATGTGGGAGTCCCGGCTCGACAGGTTTGCCGCAGAACTCGATCGACGACGCAGGACACGACCCAAGCACAAGGAGGAACGAAAATGAGTCAAGCCAGTACCCGGAGAGCGGCCGTTTCTACCCAGGCGCAGGTTCAAAGTGTCAGACCGTCTCTGACGTTCAAGAGCGGGGCCGAGGAGGCCATTAATTTCTACGTTTCGCTGTTCAAGAATTCCAGGATCCTGAGCCTGCTCCGGAGCGACGGTGAGGGTCCAATTCCGAAAGGCAGCGTGCTGCACGCCAGCTTCCTCATCGACGGGCAGGAGTACACCGCCTTTGACGGCGGAGAGCCTTTTGCGTTCACAGAAGCCTTTTCGTTCGTGGCGACCTGCGAGACCCAAGAGCAGATCGACGAACTGTGGACGCGGTTCACAGACGGTGGCGAACCAGGACCGTGCGGCTGGCTCAAGGATCGCTTCGGCGTGTCGTGGCAGGTCGTTCCGGCCGCGCTGGGCGAGATGCTGGCCAACCCGAAAAAGGGGAACGCCGCGAAAGTCATGGAAGCGCTGCTGAAGATGGGCAAGCTCGACCTCGACGCACTCGAGCGTGCGTATCGGAGCGGGACCTAAGGTTGCCGTCGGAGGCACAGGGCACTCGAAAAAAAGTCGTCATCGAGCGCACGTTTGACGCGCGTATCGAGGACGTCTGGGAGCTCTGGACAACCAGCGACGGGATTGAGTCGTGGTGGGGCCCGGAAGGGTTCGCCGTCAAGGTCCACCGTTTGGAACTTCGGCCTGGCGGCGAACTCACCTACGCGATGACGGCAACGGCGCCCGAGCAGATGGAGTTCTTGAAAAAAGCAGGGATGCCGCTCACGCAGGAGGCGCGCGTGACCTACACCGAGGTGGCGCGCCCGCGGCGGCTTGCGTTCACGCAGCTGGCCGACTTCATCCCCAACGTCAAACCCTATGAGGTGGCAACGAAGGTCGAGCTCGATACGGTCCCGGAGGGCGTGAGGATGATCCTGACCCTGGACGCGATGCACGACGACCAGTGGACGCGGCTGGCGGTCATGGGTTGGGAGAGTGAGCTCGACAAGCTGGCCAAACGCCTCGAGCGGGCCGAACCGATCGCCTGAGGTCGTCTACCGTGGCGGTGCCGGTAAAATCTCCTGGCGACGATTGGTCGGATGCGTGCATAGGAGGAAGGCATGAGCGGAGTACGAGTGCTGGTCGGGACGCACAAGGGCGCGTTCGTCTTGACGGCGGACGAAAAGCGCAAAGCCTGGAACGTCGAGGGACCCCACTTCGCCGGATGGGATGTCTTCCATGTCAAAGGCTCACCTGCCGATCCGAACCGCATCTACGCGTCGCAGACCACCGGATGGCACGGGCAGGTGATCCAGCGCTCCAACGACGGTGGCAAGACCTGGGAGCCGGTCGATAACAAGTTCGTCTACGAGGGCGAGCCCGGCACCCACAAGTGGTACGACGGGACCCCCCGCCCCTTTGAGTTCAAGCGCGTCTGGCATCTCGAACCCTCGCTGACCGACCCGGATACGGTCTACGCGGGCGTTGAAGACGCCGCCATCTTTCGTTCGACGGACGGCGGCAGCAGCTGGCAGGAGCTTCCGGGCCTGCGCAAGCACCAATCGGCGCCCAACTGGCAGCCCGGCGCCGGCGGGATGTGCCTGCACACAATCATCCTGGACCCCACCAATCCACAGCGGATCTTCGCCGCGATCTCGGCGGCCGGGGCGTTCCGGAGCGACGACGCCGGCAAGACCTGGCTGCCGATCAACCGCGGCCTGAAGTCCGAGGGCATTCCCGATCCCGATGCCGAGGTCGGGCACTGCGTCCATCGGATCGCGATGCACCCCTCGCGCCCCAACGTGCTGTTCATGCAGAAGCACTGGGACGTGATGCGCAGCGATGATGCGGGCGACTCGTGGCGCGAGATCAGCGGCAACCTGCCGTCCGACTTCGGGTTCCCGATCGACGTTCACCCCCACGAACCGGACACGATTTACGTCGTCCCCATCAAAAGCGATACGGAACACTTTCCGCCCGAGGGAAAGCTGCGCGTCTATCGGAGCCGAAATGGCGGAAACGAATGGCAGGCGCTGACCAAGGGGTTACCGCAGAGCGACTGCTACCTCAACATCTTGCGCGACGCGATGGCAGTGGACGCGCTCGATCCCGGTGGCGTGTACTTCGGCACATCGGGTGGCCAGGTCTACGCTTCAGCCGACGCGGGGGATAGCTGGGCGCCGATCGTCCGCGATCTTCCGGCGGTACTCTCCGTGGAAGTCCAGACGCTGCAATGATTCGGGTTGTGCTGCCGGCCCATCTGCGCAGGCTGGCCCAGGTGGGCAGCGAGCTGCAGCTCGATGTGCAAGGACCGGCAACCCAACGCTCGGTGCTCGACGCGCTGGAGGCGTCCTATCCGATGTTGCGGGGAACGATCCGCGATCATGTCAGTAAGGAACGGCGCGCCTTCATCAGGTTCTTCGCCTGCGAGCAGGATCTGTCCCACGATCCTCCGGACTCGCCGCTCCCCGAGGCGGTGGCGAAGGGTGCGGAGCCATTCCTCGTCGTCGGGGCGGTCGCCGGGGGCTAGGCTCCCAGAAACCGGCGCAACCAATCGCGCGCGAGCACCGCGACCTGCTCGAGCGCGCCGGGCTCCTCGAAGAGGTGTGTCGCGCCGGGCACGATCACCAGCTCCTTGGTACCGGCCAGCGCGGCGAGAGCCTGTCGGTTGAGGTCGATGACGACCTCGTCGGCCCCGCCGACGATGAGCAGCGTCGGCTGCTGAATCCTGGGCAGCACCGGCATGGCCAGGTCGGGGCGCCCACCTCGAGAGACGATCGCGCGAACCGTCTGCGGCCGATCGCCTGCGGCCATCAGGGCGGCAGCGGCGCCCGTCGACGCGCCGAAGTAGCCAATCGATAGGGTCGCCGTGGCGGGCTCGCCCGCCAGCCAGTCGGTCACCTCACCCAGGCGCCCGGCCAGCAGCCGAATGTCGAAACGCAATTCGGCGGTCTGCAGATCGACGACCTCCTCCTGGCGCGTCAGGAGATCGATCAGGAGCGTGGCCAGGCCGGCCCCGACCAGGATATCGGCGACGAACCTGTTGCGCGGACTATGCCGGCTGCTTCCGCTCCCGTGGGCGAAGACGACGATCGCCCGTGCGCCGACGGGAATCCGCAGATCGCCATCCAGTTCGGCTGCTCCCGCGGGGACCGTTACGGACGTGCTTGTTATTTCGCGGAGGTCTTCGCTCGTTCCTTTTCGACCAATTTGCGCCGGAGGATCTTGCCGGACGCGGACTTGGGAATCTCGTCGATCGTCTCGACCAGCCGGATCTTCTTGTGCGGCGCGACGCGCGACGCGACAAACTGGATCAACTCGTCAGGCGTCGCCTCCGTCTTCAGCACCACGAAGGCCTTGGGCACTTCGCCGGCGTCCTCATCGGGGCTGGCAATCACGGCGGCGTCCGCGACGGCCGGATGCGTCAGCAGGATGGCCTCCAGCTCGGCCGGCGGCACCTGGTATCCCTTGTACTTGATCAGCTCCTTGAGGCGATCCACGACATAGAAGTCGCCGTCCGCGTCGGCGTGGCCAATGTCGCCGGTGTGCAGCCAGCCATCGTCATCGAGAATCTGCGCGGTGGCGGCCGGGTTGTTGAGATAGCCCTTCATCACCTGGGGACCGCGAATCAAGATCTCGCCGTCGGACTGCGGACCGAGCTCTTCTCCGGTGGTGATGTCGACCACTTTGCATTCGCTGCCGGCGACCACGGGGCCAATCGATCCGACCTTTACCCATTCGATGTCGTCGCTCACCAGGTGCGTCGCGGGACTGGCTTCGGTCATGCCGTAACCCTGGTTGACCTTGCAGTTGAGGCGCTGGCCACAAGCCTTGGCCAGGTTCTCATCCAGGGGCGCGGCGCCGGAAAAGACCAGGGTCACTGAGGACAGGTCGAACTGGTCGACCAGGGGATGCTTGGCCAGCGCGACCACGATCGGGGGTGCGACAAAGGCGCGCGCGACCCGGTAGTCCTGCATCACCCGGAGGAAGGTCTCTAGCTCGAACCTTGGCATCGTGACCACGGTTGCCCCGGCGTGCAGCGCCAGGTTCATGATCACGGTCATGCCATAGATGTGATAGAAGGGCATGACGCCCAACACCCGCTCGCCTTCGCGCAGGTGGATGCGCTGCTCGGCCTGCAGCACGTTGGCGATCAGGTTGCGGTGCGTCAGCATCACGCCTTTCGCCAGACCGGTCGTCCCGCTCGAATAGGGGAGAGCGACCACGTCTTCCGCGGGATCGATCTCTACCGTGAGGGGCTCGGCCGCCTGGGAGATCAATTCGCTAAAGGGCGTCGCGCCCGGCGCCTCTCCGAAGATGAAGACCTCGTCGATAGGGAGACCGCTGATAGCCTCGGCCGCCCGGTCCATGAACGCGGGCACGGTCAGGAGATAGCGTGCATGGCAATCCCTGAGCTGGTCACTCAACTCGCGAGGGGTGTAGAGGGAATTGAGGGTTGTGACGATGCCGCCGAGCGACGCGACGGCGTGGAAGGCGATCGGGTACTCGGGCAAGTTCGGACTGAAGATGGCGAAGACGTCACCCTTCTTGAACCCTCGGCGTCTCAGCGCGCAGGCGACCCGGTTCACGCCGTCGGCCAGGGCGCCGTAGGTCAGCTGCCGGCCGCTGACGCCATCGATGAGAGCCGGCCGGTCACCAATGGCCGTCGCCCGCTGCAGCACAAACCGCGCCAGCGGAACATCCGGGATCTCGAGCGCCGGACCCTTGTGGATCACCTGGCCTCCATCTGGAGCTTAAAGGATGTCGATCAAGCGTTCGTCGCCCCGCCCAAGCTCCATAAGATGAGCGTTGATGGATCGCGCGCTCTGTCCGGTTCTGGTTGGTCGCGAACATGAGTTGAGCCTCCTGGAGGACGCCTTGCTGGCTGCCCACCGTGGCGGCGGCCAGGTTGTCGTCATCGGGGGCGAGGCCGGAGTCGGGAAGACCCGGCTGGCGATGGAGCTGCAGGTTCGAGCCCGTCGAGCGGGGACGGCGGTGATGGTCGGCACCACCAGCGAAGCGGACGTGGCGTTGCCGGATCTGCCGTTCATCGAGGCGATCGGCAACTACCTGGTCGGCGCGGACCTCGACCGGATCAAGTTCCAGCTCGGTGCGGCCACCTGCCGTCAGCTCGGTCAGCTTCTGCCGCAATTCGAGCTGCAGACGACCCTGATCGACCCTGGTGAACCGACCCAGGCCAAGATGCGGCTCTACGAGGCGATCCTGGCCTTCCTCCGCCTGGCCGCCGAACGGACCGGGCTGCTCCTCCTGCTGGAGGATCTCCACTGGGCCGACCCATCGACGCGCGAGCTTCTCGAGTACATCGCTCGCCGGCTGCGCCGCCGGAGTCGGATTCTCTTGCTGGCCACCTATCGCAATGATGAGCTGAACCGGCGCCATCCCCTGCGCCCCCTGATCCAGGGCTGGCAGCGAAGTGGCATCGCCCAGATCGTCGACCTGCAGCCGCTACCGCCTGGCGGCGTGGCTCGCATGGTCAGTGCCATCTTCGACAACGCACCCGTCGAGGCCGACCTCCGTGATTTTCTGCACGAGCGAACCGAAGGCAACCCCTTCGTCCTCGAGGAGCTGCTGAAGGCGGCGCTCGATCAGGGTGACATCTTTCTCACTGCGGGCGGCTGGGATCGCAAGGCGATTCATCAGCTGCGGCTTCCCCCGACGGTCAAGCAGGCCATCCTGCTTCGAGTCGAGCGGATGACCGACGAGCAAGCCGATATCCTGCGGGCCGCCGCCGTTCTCGGACGATCCTTCGACTACCGGATGCTGGTGGGCGTGTCACAGCAGCCTGAAGTCGCGGTGCTGAACGCGCTTCGGGCCTTCGTGCAGGACCAGCTGATGGACGAGGAGGTGTCGGGGCGGTATCGTTTCCGCCACGCGCTGACGAGGGAGGCGATCCATGACGACCTGATCGCGCCCGAGCGCGAGCGGCTCCATGCCTGCGCCGCGGACTGGCTCCGCAGCCAGCTATTTCCGGATAAACACGATCTTGCCTACCACCTGATGGCGGCCGGTCACTGGGACGAGGCGGTGCCCGTGGCCATCGAGGCGGCCCGGGCTGCCGAAGCCGACAAGGCCTACGCGGATACGGCCATGCTCTATGAGCGGATCGTCGAACACGTGCCGGATCCGTGTGAGCGCGCCAGGGTGCTGAGCGAGCTGGGCAAAGCCCATTTCTTTTCCGGGGAGACACGTCGTGGCCAGCGATACCTGGAGGAAGGGATTGCCGGACTCGACCAATGCGGTAATGAACGCGAGGCGGCCGGGTTTCGACTCTGGCTGGGGCGCTGTTTCTGGCTGCAGGCGCGGCCCGATCTCGCCCGCGCCGAGTACCAGCGGGCGAGGGCCATCCTCGAACCATTTGGACCGAGCGCGGATCTCGCCATCGCCTATGTCCGCCTGGCTGGGTTGGCCGGCTTCAACAAGGATCACGAGGAGGGCGTGACGCTGGCGACCGAAGCCGTTCGAATCGCCGAGGCGGCCGGGGCCGACGCCGCCCGGATCTTCGCCTACGGCTACATCGGCGACAACCTGGAAGCGCTGGGAAAGGTCGAGGAAGGGCTGCAGTGGCTGGACCGCAGCTACCTGGAAGCCGCCGAGCGGGGCTTTGACTGGATTGCCAGTGTCGCCCTCTACAACTCGATCGTTGACAACCTGCATCACTGCCGGGTCCGAGAGGCGAAGGAACGGATGGAACACTACGAGGCGCGGTTCGACCCACGCGGCTCGCGCGACGCGGGCTTTCTGCAGCTGCAGGCGTTCCTGGCGATGCGGGCTGACGGCGAACCCGACCGCGCCAGGCCACTGCTCGAGGCGGCGCTCCCCCAGGCAGATGAGGTGGGCGAGACCCTGTTTGCCGCCCGCATGCGCCTGGACCTTGCCTATGTGTACACCGCGCTTGATCGCATCGCCGATGCCCGCCGGCTGTTCCTGTCCGAGCCGGCGAGTCCCGAGCGGGGCGAGGTGATGTTCTTCCACTATATGAGGCTCGCTCTCAACCTGGCGGCCGGCGACCGAGCGGCGGTGCGGGCCGACGCGCAGCAAATCGCTGAGCTCGTCAAGGAGGCCCCCGGGGTATGGTCCGAGATCTACCTGATCGATCGGACGGTTGAGGCCTTCATCAGGGTCGGCGATCCAGCCGGGGCGCAACAGTTCCTCAGCACGGCCTTGACAGCCGGGTTCGAATCGAATCCGCTGCTCTGGCGGGCGCGCGGTCGCATCCTCCTCGCCGAGGGCCGAGCGTCCGACGCGCGCGAACCCCTCGAACGCGCGGCGCGGGCTTTGCAACAGGTCCGGTACCTGGATGAAGCCTGGCCGGCGCGCCGCGCCTATGCCGACGCGCTGGCGGCGTTGGGCGACCGCGCTGGCGCGGAAGCCGAGCTACGGGCCGTCCGCGAGGAGGCGACCGCGCATCATCACCGGCTGGAGGCCCGCTATGCCCGGGAGCAATTGCGCAGCCTCGGCATCGATGCGCCCGAACCGCAGGCCGTCAGCAGCGACGCCCCGCTGTCGGCGAGCGTCCGTCAGCCCACCGAGCGGCTGGTGACCGTCGTGTTCGTCGACGTCCGCGGCTATACCGCCCTCACGGCGAGGGAGGCGCCCGATCAACTCGCCGACCAGATTGCCACCTTCTACCGCTGGGCCGAGGAGGAGATTCACCGTCACCAGGGACTGGTCGATCGGTATGCCGGCGATGCGGTGATGGCCACCTTCAACGTCACCGGCACGCGGCTCGACCATCCGGTACAAGGGCTTCAGGCCGCGCTCGCGATCCGCGACAAAGCCGCGTTTGCCGGACTGCCGGTCGGGATTGGCATTGCCGTCGGGCCGGCGGTGGTCGGCCAGTTCAGCGAAGGGTCGTCAGTCACCGCCGTCGGCGACACGATCAACCTGGCGGCTCGCCTGCAGGCGCAGGTTCAGGAGGGCGAGCTGTTCTTGAGTGAAGAGACCTTCCGACGAACACGCGACTGGCTCCTGGAACAGCAGCTGCCGGCGACGGAAGAATCGCTCACCCTGAAGGGATTCTCGCAACCGATCCGCGCGTACCGTTTGACGGCGCCGTCCCCCGCGGGCGCCACCGGCTGATGGTGAACCTGAGATGGCGCGGATGACGCAGACGCGGGTCGTCCCTCACGAACGACTCCCGGTACCAGTGACCGGCGATGAGAAGACGATGCTGGGGGCTTTTCTCGATCGCTACCGGGAGACCATGATCTGGAAACTCGACGGTGTCTCGACAGCGCAGGCCTCACGAAGATTGGTGCCGTCGGCCAGCACCCTGCTCGGCATCGTCAAGCATCTCGCCTACGTCGAGCGGTCCTGGTTTCAGCTGCGCTTTGCCGGTCAAACCGTAACCTTCCCCTGGACCAAAGATGAGGCCGACAAGGACCTCGACTTTCGGATCGACCCCAGCGACACGATTGAGAACATCACCGCCTTCTATCAGCAGGAGATCGCGCGCTCCAGGGCGATCGTCGGTCCGGCGTCCCTCGACGATCTCGCCAGGAACATGGAGAATCCGCGCAGCCTGCGCTGGATCATGATCCACATGATCGAGGAGACCGCCCGCCATGCGGGGCACGCGGACATTCTGCGCGAGCTGACCGACGGGGCCATCGGCCAGTAGCTCAGGTTCCCGCGTCGTTCTTATGCCTGCGCAGCTTCCGCGCGACGCGCGCTGCCCGTTCGCGAGCGTGGATCAGCAGCCGCTCGGCCCAGACAAACTCCGTGGCCAGGATCGCCAGCCCCACGATGATGACGAGGATGCCTGGCCCCGGGAGAACCAGCATCAGCAGGCCCGCGATCAGAACGATCGAGCCGATGACCAACACCATCAGGCGTCGGACCCAGGATGGAAGCGTCAAAAACCAACGAGGGAGTCGTTCTTTCAGGATCATCACCTCCATGCGGAATTCCGCATAGAAGTCTTGCCGCGAGTGCGACTCGCTGCGGCCCCGGACGCTGGCGCGCCGTGCTGACGGGGCTTCCGCTTAGGCTACTCCCCTCTACGTCGGGGTAACGATAGCAGACGCCTGCGCCGCCCGGGCATCGAGATGCCCGCCAAGGTCGCGGGCAAAGCCATCGAGGTTGCCGGACAGCGCTTTCAGCGCGCCAAGCCCAGGCGCATCGGCCAGCTCGGCCGCGACGCCGGAAAGCGTCGCCAATCGTTCGCGCAGGATCTTCCATGCCGCCTCCCGGTGCGGCAACATGAAGAAGGCGGGCCGTACGATCTCGAAGGCCGGCCCGGCGGTTCGCCCTGGGAATTGCGGCCCAACCGGAAGTGAGGTCAGCACCGGCCCCAGGCTCCGCATCACCCAGTTCATCAAGTGCTTAACGGTCTTCGCCAGCGTTTCGATCTCTTGAGGGGTCTCGCCCTCATGGACGAAGTACCGACTCTGCAATTGCAGGATCACTTCGTAGACGGCATTGAACAGGTCGGCCACCCGCCGGGTGAGCGCATCCTCGATCAGGGTGATCGCCTCGACATCCGGCGGCTCGCGCAGATAGACCGGTACCACTGGCCGAGCAGGCTCGAAGCTCGGGTCCGCGGCGCGCTCCGCCAGGAAGTCCTCGAGAATGCCAACGAATTTGCCGAAGTGGGAATTCACCCAGTCACCGCGGGCGCCCTCGCCCTGCTCGACGATGACCTCGATGGCGAGGCTCGCCGATGCCAGGTCGGTCACCGCCGTCAGCTGCGGCCACTCGAAGACCTGGGTCGTCGCCTGCGCCTTAAGCGGGCCGATGAACACCCCGGCCTCGCCGTGACGATCCACCAGATGAGCGAGCCCGGCCTCAATCCCCCGGTACAGGTGACCGACCGTGTGCCATTCCTCCGGACCGGCCGTCAGCTGCGGATCATCGTTTCGCACCGGGTCCATCTTGCTTAGCGCGGCGAATCCTTCTGCATCCTCGAGGGCCATTCCCTCCGGGCGCTCGAGGTACATGAAGTGTCGGAGCGCCCGCTCCCCGAACGGGACCAGCGCGATCTGAACATCCGGCGGGTACCAGCGGGACAGGATGGGGAAGTTCGGCCGCTCGAAATGCGGCGCCGCGCCGATCGCCGTCAGGATGTTCGTGGCCAGGGCCAGGTGCAGCATCTCCTGCTTGACGACGTCGATGAGAGTGGTTTCCCACGCCTTGATCCGCGCCAGCTGCTCGGAGGTGACGCCCTCCGCGACGCTCCGCTTCAGCGAAAACTGGGCGTAGAGGTATTCGCATAGGAGGCCGTGCTCCAGCTCACAGGCCTCGCCCAGCAGGTAGACGAGCTCCTCCCGGCTCTCGACGCGAAGGGGCGGCTCCGGCGCCTGCCCGTTCGGCGGCCTTCTCGTCGCCATAGGAGCCATTGTCGTCCGGCCAGCGGTTCGCTGGAAGGCGCTCGAATACGCGTTGTATTTGGCGCGGTATGGCTGAAAACGAGAAGACTCCGGTCGACTTCCATCCGGCCATGTTTCGGATCGCCGCCATTGCCTTTGTCACGGCCGCCACTATCGACGTCGGCAGCAGCTTCATTGGGGCGCCCCGCTTCGACTTCACCGGCATCTTCGTGGTCGGCATCCTTTCTTATGTCGGGGCGGTGGTGAGCTGGTTTTTCCCCTGGCACCGGGTGCCGGTGGAGCGCTTTCTGGTCGTCATCGTCATGCCCGGACTGGCTCTCCTCGGCTTCATGTTGATGTACACCGGCGGGGTTCACTCGCACATCCTGCCGATCTTCGTGGCCCCGGCGGTCTTCATGGCCGCGGCCTATGGATTCAGGGCCGGGGCCGCCATCGCGCTCTTCACCGCCGCCACCGCGAGCCTGCCGCTCTTCATCAACGGCTGGGATAGCTACTACGGGCGAACCCTGGTGGTGCTGGCGGTGGCGACCATGCTCTGCGCCTACACCCCGGCCCGGGTGCGCCGCGCCCTGCTCAACGAGTATGAGACCCGGCGCCGGCAACAGGAGGAAAGCTACGTGGCGACGATCGGCGCCCTGGCGGCCACGCTGGACGCCAAGGATCGGTACACGGAAGCGCACTCCCGTGAGACCGCCGAGCTGGCGGTCAACGTTGGAAAGCGGCTCGGCCTGCAGGGCGATGGGCTGCGCCTGCTGGAGTACGGGGCGCTACTCCACGACATTGGAAAGATCGGCATCCCCGGATACATTCTCCAGAAGCCGGGTCCGCTCACACCCGAAGAATTCGCGATCATGCGCGAGCACCCGGTCATTGGTGAACGCATCCTCGCTTCCGTGCCGTTCCTGGCTCCCCTGGGTCCCATCGTCCGAGCCGAGCACGAACGCTGGAATGGCAGCGGCTATCCCGATGGGTTGAAGGGCGAGGAGATCCCCATCGAGGCGCGAATCATTCATGCCTGTGATGCCTTTCACGCCATGGCCTCCGATCGGTCCTACCGCAAAGCGCTGCCGCTCACGGAGATCGTCGCCGAATTTCGAAAGGAGACCGGCCACCAGTTCGATCCACGCGTGGTCGACGTCATGCTGCAGCTCATCGAGCAGGAACCACCCCAGATCAAGGCCCAGCCCCAGGCGGCCGGTCAGCCGGTTCCGGACGTGGTGCTGTCAGGGCCTCGCTCCTGGGCCCAGCACATGCAGACCATCGAGGTATTAGGTCAACAGCTTGCTCGAGCCACCAGCGTGGCCGACATCTGCAACCGGATCGGCGAAACCATCATCGCGCTCGTGCCGCATGACCAGTGCCGGGTGCTGGTGATGAACGACGACCGCACCCGGCTGGAGATCGCCTACCTGCGGGGCACCGACCGCGAGGAATATCGTGGTGTGACCGCCCAGAATGCGGCTGTCGATGTGGGGGAGGGGATCGCCGGCTGGGTGGCCGAATCGCGGCGAGGCGTCGTCCTGGGTGACACCGAGCACCATCCGAAGGCGGCGCACGTGAGCGGGACCGAGGTGGTCGACGAGTCCATGCTGGCGGTCCCCGTGGTCTTCGAAGATCAGATTCTGGCGGTCATCGTCGTGCTCAAGCTGGGCTTGAACCAATACTCGCTCGACCAGCTCCGCTTGCTCACTATCCTGGCCAACCAGGCTGCGGTTTCGATGGCGAATGCTCGGTTGATCGACCGGCTGGCCGCGGCGGCCAGTATCGACCCACTGACCGGGCTGAGCAACCGGGCGGCGTTCGAGGAGGCCGTCAACACGCAATTGCTCCGACCGCAGTCCTGGGGGACGCTGCTGATGCTGGACGTCGAGAACCTTCGCGAAGTGAACGACGCCTACGGTCATCGGGCCGGAGACGCGGTTCTCAAGCGGATCGCCCGGGCGATTCAAAGTTCGATCCGGAGTGACGACCGCGCCTCCCGCTGGATCGGCGACGACTTCGCCATCCTGGCCCCCGGCATCGACGCGGAGCAGGCCGGCCTTCTGGCCCGGCGGATCGAAACCGGGTTGCAGTCGGAACGGATTTCGATTCGCTGGGGCGCCGCCGAGTACCACGGTGATGCGCTCACCGCGCAGGACCTGCTGGCGGCGGCGCGCAAGGCCACCGCGCGTAAGGCCGAAGACGTCGCCGCCTAGGAGGGCAAAGCCCCGCGCCCGAATGGGCAGGATGCTCAGAGTTTCGCGCAATTTGCTTGACGGTCCAAAACCGGTCGCCTAACGTCAAAACTCGCCGCTGAAACCATGCTGACCGCCTGCGGGCGGACCGAGCCGTGCCGAGGGAGGGAGTGAAGCCACAGATCCGGCGCCGGCGCCAGTCGCCGGCTTCGAGCGCCGCCTTTCGTCTGGGGATCCCCTGGAAGCTGGGCTTTGTTGTTGTGGCGGCGGCCCTGCTGATGGCGCGGGGCGCTTCGCAAGCTCCTCCGATCCACCTGCACCAACAGAGTCTTGCCGCCGGTGGCGGCCCGACCACGGTGGCGTGCGGGGATCTTCCCGCCGGCGTCACGACCTGGTCGGCGGCGGGCAGTCCCTACATCCTTCCCTCGACGATCCCCGACCCGAACGAGCCGGCCTGCCCGGCCTTCCCGGTAGCGGGTCAGGACGAGCCACCGGTGGCACCGGGCGTCGTGGTACGCGCTAACTCCACCCTGGTGATCGATGGCAGCCAGGGGCCGGTCGAGATCTTTTCCCATGGCGCCGGCATCGACGTGATGGGAGGCGAGCTGCAGACGATCGGTACGGGCCCCTCGAATTCCGTCACCTTTGATGCGGAGCCGGACGTTGCCTCGTGGGACGGGATCAGGATTCTCGCCGACGGCGGCCGCAAGGGCGACGCCTCGCTGTCCTACGTCAGCATCCAGCATGCCCTGACCGGCATCAATATCACGAGTGGGGCTACCGCTTCGCCGGATGACAATCATTACGGGCTGACGGTTCGAAACAGCGGTATCGTCGTTTCCTACTTCGACGGAATCGACGCCGTCAATACGCCCATCTCGATCACCGGTCTGGGCGATGGCCGCTTCGGAACTCTCAACAACATCGGGTCATTTGGGATCCGCGTCAGCTTTGACGCCCACGCCCCGAGCATCCCGGAGAATGCCCTCGACGTACGGAGCATGACGTTCGGCAGCTCGGTGCCATTCGCGGAGACCGGCTGCCCGCCACTCCAACCATGCGCCGCCGGTACGATCGGGAACGACGCGATCCAGGCGACCTTTGTGGATCACGCCCGGCAACCCGCGCTCATCAGTCACAACAAGATCTTTCGTGCCGGGTCCTATGGCATCGAGCTGGCCAATCCTTCCGACCCCATCGTGCAGGACAACATCTTCGATTGCAACGGGACCGGTTCCTCCCAGCCCAAGGTCAGCTGCTTGAGTAATGTCCCGAACAAATTTCCTCCGATCTACCTGAGCAATGCCACCGCCGACCTCGAGTCAAAGGTCACGAGTAACTTCGGCCAGGAGGACGGTCTCGAGGCGATCGCCTTCAACGGGACGGTCAGCTCGGGCACCTTCACCTGGAGGACGGCCACCACGAATCCGGCCCGGCCGCTCGGCTACGTACTCAACGGCAGCCTGAACATGTCGGGCGGGGTCTTCAGGGTTCCCGGCGGCAGCGTGCTCAAGGCCAGTGGTGGCAGCCTGAACCTGAGCGAGGTGACGTTGGATGCCAGCGATACCGGCTCAAAGACCTTCACCAGCCTGCGCGACAGGACAGCAGGCATCGACGCGGGTTGCTCCGTCTTCGTGCAAGTGTGCTCGCCGCCGTTGCCCTTACCGGCTGGCGACTGGGGCGGCATCAAGCTGGTCGGCGCCGGTGCCAACGCCACCATCGACCACGCGAACATCCGGTACGCCACGGTGGGCATCACCATCGCGAACGGCGCGATGTCATCGCCGTCCGCCGCCGCGCCAACCGCGATCACCGCGCCGGCGGCCGACGGGCCGGGATTCGGCCTCGTCGTCTCAAACAGTGCCATCGGTCCGACGTTTGCCGATGGCATCGTCGCCCTCGATACGCCGATCGCTCTTCTGGCCAATATCTTCACCTGCCCGACGACCAGCTGTAGCGGCTCATCGCCGATCGGCAACCGTGGTGTTGATGCCGATTTCAGTGGCGTCGGTCCTCTAAACGGTGGGCTGAAGCTCGCCGGCAACCACTTCGACGGCAGCGTCAACGAAGCGATTCGCGCATCTGGCCTGTCCGGTCAACTGTCGGGCTCCGTCCTTCTCGGCCCCCAGCCCGTCTCGCTACGCGGCAACATCATCCAGGCTGCCGGCGCATTCGGCATCAACCTCCAGGGCGCCGTCCGGCCAACCCTCCGCGATAACGACATCACCGGCAGCGGAACCGGTCCGGTCAGGTACTCCGCGGTCTACCTGAACGGCCTGACGGCCGGCGATTTCAATTCGCCGGGGAGCGTGACTCCGCCATCGGCGGATCCGGCGGTGATCTGGGGTAACACCGGAAAGGGAAACGGCCTGAATGCGATCGTTTTTCATGGGAGCACCGCCGGCACGTCCAGCACCCCGAGGTCCCTGAACTGGCAGACCGTGGGGGCCAGTGGCCTGCTCGGCTACATCGTCGACGGTGACCTCACTGTCAACGGGCCACTCACGCTCAACGCGGGCGCGTACGCGCCGATCCTGGCCGGCACGATCACCGTGAGCGGCGGCGGATTGAACGCCAATGCTGCCATCGTCACGAGCCTCAAGGCGCAGGCGCCGGGGATGCGGAGTTGTGGCTCGGTGTTCGTGCCGAGGGTGTCCGGGATCTGTCCGGCACAGCGTGCCGGCGACTGGGGAGGCTTCGTGCTTGATCCCGGCCAGGTGAACACGCTGACGGCGACCCAGGTTCGCTATGCGCGGACCGGCATCACCATGGACAAACCTGCTGTGACGCCGGCCCTGACCAACCTGGTGCTGGCCCAAACGAGCATCAGCAACACCACCGCCAACGGCATTACGACCCAATCGCCGCTATCGGTGACCCAGGGCGCGTTCACCAACCTGGGCGGCCAGGGCATCGCGGTCGACCTCAGCAACGCCGGCAACGGCGCCATTTTGACGGTCGACGGGGCGGTGATGGCCTCGACCGGAAAGGAGGGCCTACGAGCCACCGGGCTGGGGGCCCAGGTCGTGACCGTGACCAACAACCGGATCGACCAGGCCGGCGCGTTCGGAATCAGCCTCAGCAAGGCCTCGATTCTGAAGCTCGCCAACAATACGGTCACGAATGGTGCGGCGGGATTTCCCGCGATCTACCTGAACCAGGTCGATCATGCGAATTTCGATGCGGCGCTCCCGGGAAGCCGGCTGATCACAGGAAACAAAGGCGCCGCCAACGGCGTCGACGCGCTGGCCTTCGACGGGAATATCGATGGGGATTTGCTGTGGCAAAGCGCCCGGAACACCACCGACCCCAGCAGGCTGCTCGGCTACATCCTCGACGGCGATCTCAACATGACAGGAACGCTGACGGTGAGGGCCGGCGACATCGTCAAGATCCGCAACGGGACCATCAACCTGAACAGCGGACACCTCCGCGCCGATGATGTCGCCAACAGCAGCAAGAAGGTCTTTACCAGCCTTGCCGACACCACCGCTGGAGTCGGCTGTCCGTCCGCCCTCGTCCCCGGCTGCCCGGCGGCCGCCGCCGGCGACTGGGGCGGCATCAACCTGACGGGCGGCACCGATGCCACCCTCGTCAACGCGGCGGTCCGATACGCCAGCACCGGCATCCGTATCGATGGTGGGCCCACCTCCACCTTCGCCTCCTCGAGCTTCGGGCTGGTGGTTTCGGGAACCACCATTGGACCGAGCCTGGCCGATGGCATCAAGGCCACGAACACCTCGATCTCAGTCGCCACCTCGACCATCAGCGGCGGTGTCCACGGGGTCAACGCGGATTACACAACGCTGCCGCCGACGGCCCCCACGCCTACGTTGCGCCTCAGCGGCGACCGGTTCACGTCCACGAGCGCCGAAGCCATCCTCGGCCAGGCGCTCGGTGGACTGCCGGTTTGGATTGCGGACAATCGGGTGCAGGCGGCCGGCACGTTCGGGATCAGGCTCGCGAATGCGACGGACCTGGTGCTTCGCAACAACGCCATCACCGGCAGTGGCAATCTAAACGGCTACCCGGCCATCTACCTGAAGTCTGTCTCAGCCGATTTTGCGCGCAACGTGCGTGGCAATCTCGGGGCTGGGAACGGCCTCGACGCGCTGGTGATGGACGGTACGGTCACAAGCGACCTGACCTGGATCACGCCCAGCAACGCAAGCGGAACTCACGCGCTCGGCTACCTGCTCGATGGAGGACTGATGCTCGACGGTTCGACGCTATCCGTGAGGCCCGGAGACGTCGTCAAGGCCCTCGGCGGCGCCATAACCCTGAATGGCGGCAGCCTGATTGCGGGTGGGACCGGCGGCCAGGCGATTTTCACCAGCCTGAAAGACACCTCGGGCGCGGCGGCGATCGCCGTTTCCTGCCCATCGATTTTTGTGTCGAGCACCGACTGCGGTCATCCACAGGCTGGGAACTGGGGCGGGATTTCCATCACCGATAAGGCGGGCACGCGAGGGAACAGCACCCTGGTGAACAGCCTCATCAATTACGTGGAGACCGGCATCGCCATCAACAGCGGGCCCGTCGCAAGTACCGCGCCCAAGCTGACCGTTTCGGGAACCACGATCCTGAACGCCAGTAAGGATGGGATCAACGCATTTGATTCGCCCATCCACGTGGATTCGAGTTTCATCGGCGACCTGGCAGCCGGCAGGGCGAATATCCAGGCGCACGGTATCATCGCCAGCTTCTTGAGCCCGCCCAATTGTCCGCCATCACCGACCCCGCCTGGC
>Ga0209156_10001653_pt1 | contig 17983 bp, 11 predicted proteins | sample GraSoiAngelo_124_FD_185881 | JGI IMG/M metagenome (GOLD analysis project Ga0209156, IMG submission 185881) | Grasslands soil microbial communities from the Angelo Coastal Reserve, California, USA - 14_0927_05_20cm (SPAdes) (version 2) | ecosystem: Environmental > Terrestrial > Soil > Grasslands...
CCGCAGGTCAAGCTTGGCTGGGTGGCCGTAGGCGGACCGGACGGGCTGGCCGCAGAGGCCCTTGAACGGCTGGAGCTGATATGCGACACCTACCTTTCGGTGGCGACACCCGTGCAGCTCGCGGCGGGCACGCTCATCGATCGCGGCGTCGCGGTGCGGCGCGAAATCGCGTCGCGGGTCGTCGCGAATTATCACTACCTGAAATCCTCTGTCGGCCGGGCGCCGGCCTGTCGTGTGTTGCAGAGCGAAGGCGGATGGTATGGAGTGATGCAGGTGCCGTCGCTTGAAACGGAAGAAGATCTGGTGGTCGGAATGCTGCAAACTGATGGGGTGCTGGCGCATCCCGGGTATTTCTTCGATTTTCCGCGGGAGTCGTTCGTGATCGTGAGCCTGCTGCCGCCGGAGCCCACGTTCGCGGACGGCATCGACCGCGTGCTGCGGCATTTCGCTTGCAGCGCCACCAACCGATGACCGGCCGCCGCCGGGCGGGACTCCTCGTCCCGCTGTTCTCCTGTCCGTCTTCGACCAGTTGGGGCGTCGGTGATATCGGCGACATCCCGCCGGCTGCGGCGTGGCTGTCCGCCGCCGGTCAGCGGATCCTCCAGCTCCTTCCGATGAACGAGATGGCGCCCGGCCAGCAATCGCCCTACTCGGCGATCAGCGCCATGGCGATCGATCCGATCTTCATCCGCGTCCCCGGCGTGATCGATTTCGAAGCGCTCGGGGGTGAACCGTGCATGCCGCCGGACGACCGCGCGGCGATCGATCGCGCCCGCCGCGCCGCGCGCATCGAATACGAGGCCGTGCGGCGCGTCAAGGGACGCGCGCTGCGCGCGGCGTTCGAGCGCTTCGTCGAAGCGGAATGGCGGCGCGACACCCATCGCGCGCGCGCGCTGCGGATGTTCGTCAGCCAACAGGCGTGGTGGATCGAGGACTACAGCCTGTTCCGCGCGATCCACGCGCGCGAGGACGAACGGCCCTGGACCGAATGGCCGCGCGATCTGCAGCGCCGTGATCCGGCCACCATCGATCGCGTCCGCCGCGAGCTCGCCGGCGAGGTGCTCTTTTACCAGTACCTGCAGTGGCTCGCCGCATCGCAGTGGCGAGAGGCGCGTGAACGGACGGGCGGCGTCGCCCTGTTCGGCGATCTGCCGTTCATGGTCGACGGCGACAGCGCCGACGTCTGGGCGCGGCAGCACCAGTTCAACCTCGACGTCACCATCGGCGCGCCGCCCGACGCGTTCAGCGCGTCGGGACAGGACTGGGGGATGCCGTTGTATCGATGGGACGTGATCGCGGCGGAGGACTTCCGTTGGCTGCGCGAGCGCGCGCGCCGCAGCGCGGACCTCTACGACGGATACCGCGTCGATCACCTCGTCGGCTTCTACCGCACGTACGCCAATCCGAAGGACGGCAGCCGCCCGTTCTTCACGCCGGCCGACGAACCGTCGCAGGTCGCGCTCGGCGAACGCGTGCTCGCGATCTTTCGCGAGCCCGGCACGGAAATCATCGCCGAGGATCTCGGAATCGTCCCCGATTTCGTCCGCGCGTCGCTCGCGCGGCTTGGCGTTCCCGGTTTCAAAGTGTTCCGCTGGGAGCGTCACTGGCATACCGAAGGGCAGCCATTCCGTGAGCCGTCGGAATATCCGGCGGTGTCGGTCGCCACGTCCGGCACACACGATACCGAGCCGCTCGCGATCTGGTGGGAGGGCGCGTCAGAGGACGAGCGGTCGAAGATCAACCGCCTGGCAACCGTTCAGCGCGTGTCCGGCGGCGCCGACATCACCGACGCGCCGTTCGACGACCGCGTGCGCGATCTGCTGCTCGAGTCGATCGTGTCGTCGGGATCCGACATCGTGCTCCTGCCGGTCCAGGACGTTTTCGGCTGGCGCGATCGGATCAACGAGCCGGCGAAGATCGACGACGTGAACTGGACGTTCCGGTTGCCGTGGCCGATCGATCGCATGGACGAAGTGCCCGAGGCGAGCGAACGGCAGCGGAAGCTCCGCGAGTGGACCGATCGGTACCGGCGTTACCATCAGACCAAGACCACGAAGAACAACCACGAAGAGACGAAGAACGACCGCGAGGGCACGAAGAACCACGAAGCTCTTTTGATCAAAGAGTCCTCGTAATCTTCGTGACTTCGCGGCCGTTCGTCGACCGCCGAGTTACGGCTGCGCTGTCCCGCGTCCTGCCGCCGGCGACGGGTTCGGAAGCGGCTTGCGCGGCAATTTCTCGTCGCGATTCGCGGTGTTGTAGACGAACGACGCAACGATGACCGCGTTGCGCATCATGTCCTGCGCCTGGACGCGCTCGTAGACGTCCATGTTCGAGTGATGCGTCCGCGAGTCGTATTCGACCTCGTCCTGGATGAACTGGAATCCCGGCAGGCCGACCGCGTCATATGAAAGATGATCCGTCCCGCCCGTGTTGCGAATCGCCAGCGTCGTCATGCCCATGTTGTGGAACGGTTCCATCCACGCCTGGAAGATCGGCGCGACCGCTTCGTTGCCCTGCAGGTACACGCCGCGAATCTGGCCCGTCCCGTTGTCGACGTTGAAGTAGCCCGCCAGCTTCGCGTGCTCCGGCTTCAGCTGCATCGTCGCGGGATCGCCGAAGTGCGCCTTGACGTACTCCTTCGAGCCGAGCAGTCCCTGCTCTTCACCGCTCCACAATCCGATCCGCACCGTGCGCCGCAGCTTGACGCCGCTGGCTTTAAGGATGCGCATCGCCTCCATCATGACGGCCGATCCCGCGGCGTTGTCGGTCGCTCCCGTGCCGCTGTGCCATGAATCGAAGTGTGCGCCGACCATCACGATCTCGTCCGCTTTGTCGCCGCCCGGGATTTCGCCGACGATGTTGAAGGCGTTCTGGTCGGCGTCGTCGAACGTGTTCTCGATGTCCATCTGCAGCGTGACCGGCATCTTCTTGTCGAGCGTGCGCGCGATGCGGCCGTAGTGCTCGACGGCGATCGTCACCTGCGGCGCCTGCAATGGCTCCTTCGGATCGCGCGAGACGCCCTGCGGGCTCTGGACGAACACGGTGCCGCCGTCGCCGCCGCTGAAGTCGACGAGCGCCGCGACCCCTTCGGCGACGAAGAACTGCATGCGCCTGCGGTTGAATTCCTGATTCGCCTGGAAGTTGCCGCGGCCGCGTCGACCGGTCGAGGGTTGATGCGAGAGCTCGGCCAGCTCTCCGTCGGTGTAACGATGACCCGGCGCGTCGAAATGCGCCGCAACGTCGCGCATCGGCATCGTCAGGACGAATTTGCCGCGCAGCGTTCCGCGCCACGTGTCGAAGTCTTTTTCGCTGTTGATGACAGCCATCACCGCTTCGCCGGTGACCGGGCCGTTGGTGCCGGGCGTCCACGCCTTCGGGTACGCAATCAGCGGGTAGGCGCGGGGCGTGAGCGCGAGCGCCACCATCCGCCGGTTCTGCCACCCGCGTCCGAACGGCCACGTTTCGGTCCTGACGTTCACGAGCCCCCATTCCTTCATCGTTTTCTGCGCCCATTCGGCCGCCTCTTTGATACCGGGCGAATTGGTCAGGCGCGGCCCGTAGACATCGGTGAGGTAACTCTCGAGCTCCATCACCTTGGAACGCTGCAGCCCTTCTTCCTTGATCCGATAAACAGCATCGAGGTCGATCTTTTCAGCGACGGGCCAGTCGGCGGCGAGCGGCAGACCGACCAGCGTGGACATCAGAGCGGCGGTTGCGAACGTGCGTCGGATGTGCATGGACGTTCAAGCCTCCAGGCGCGCCTGTCGCAGGGCCGATTGACTGTCGGCCCTGGAAGACATTGGTTACAATGCGCCGAGCGTTGCGGGATTCATCCACATTATTGATCGTGTGCGCCGTGGCGGCTGCCGCTTTGTTGCCGGCGTGCCGCGCGCGCGAGCAAGCGGTGCGCATCTCGCAGCGCGCCGCCGCCGACATCGCGCTGGCGCGCGACACGACGATCGTGTCGGCGCGCGTGGCCGCCGGGGCGACGCTCGCATCGCTGCTGCGCGCGCAGGGTCTCGCTGTCGACGAGGTCGCGGAAATCGTCGCCAAGACCGCCTCGGTGTTCGACGCGCGCAAGGTTCGCGCGACTCATCCGTACCGGATCGAACGGGCGCTCGACGGCGCGCTGCGGAAGTTTGAGTACGAAATCGACGCCGATCGCTTTCTGCTCGTGACTCACGTTCAGGGCGCCGAGCTGAACGCCGGCGTGATGCCCATTCCGAAGACCCGCAGCCTCGACGTGGTGCGCGGCCGCATCGATCGCTCCGCGCCCTCGCTCGTGACGGCGATGGACGCGGCCGGCGAGACGATCGAGTTGACGCTAGCGCTCGCAGAGATCTTCGGCGGCGAGATCGATTTCAACACCGAGCTGCAACCCGGCGATCAGTTCCGGCTCGCCGTCGAAAAGCAGTACCGCGCAGACCATACCTTCGGCGGGTACGGGTCGATCCTCGCCGCAGAGTTCGTGAATAACGGCCGGCGCGTTCGCGCCGTGCGCTTCACGCCCGAGCACGGCGCGCCAGGATACTTCGACGAGCGCGGCGGCTCGATGAAACGCTTCTTCCTCGCGTCGCCGCTGAAGTTTCAGCCGGTCGTGACGTCCGGATTCTCCCGCGCGCGCCTGCATCCGATCCTGCGCGAGGTGCGCGCGCATCTCGGCGTCGACTACAGGGCGCCGATTGGCGCGCCCGTCGTCGCGGTGACCGACGGCGTCGTCGTGACGGCGGGCGCGAGCGGCGGATCCGGACGCATGGTGCACCTGCGCCACTCCAATGGATTCGAAACCGAGTACCTGCACCTGTCGGCCATCGCCGTTCGCGCCGGGCAGCACGTCCATCAGGGTGAGTTGATCGGCCGCGTGGGGATGACGGGTCTCGCCACCGGCCCGCACCTCGATTACCGGTTGAAGAAGAACGGCATCTTCATCAACCCGATTGCGGCGCATCGCGCGATGCCGCCGGCCGATCCCGTACCCGCCTCAGAGATGGCGCCCTTCGCCTCGGCGCGCGATCGCGCGCTGGCGGCGCTCGGGCCGGCCACAGCCGCGGTGGATGCCGTCACGCGAACCGCGAACCCGTTGGGCGCCGAACCTCGAAGCATGAACGCGGCGACAGAATCCAATCCAGTGGAGCGGTAAAAAAAAAGCCGGTCACAATCACGACGTCGGACGGCGCCCAGAACTTCGGCGGCGAACGCGTGCCGTCCGAGGCTAACGTCGTCGCCCGCCGCCGTTCGACGACGATCCTCGGGCTCGGTCTCGTCGACGCCGTGGCGGACGCGACGTGGCTCGCCATCGCGCGACCCGAAGCGAGCGCCGATGCCGCGTCTGCCGGACGGCCGAACATCGTGTTGAACCTGGCGACGCGCGAGGCAGCCGTCGGAAAATTCGGATGGAAGGCGCAGGTGCCGACGCTCGTTCGTCTAGCGGTGTGCATCGCGTGAAGCGGTCACACGACATCGAACGCAGAGCACGCCGAGCTCGCAGGGCTTTTCAACATCTGGTCGAGGCCCTCTGCGATCTCAGCGCTCTCTGCGTCGATTGTCGTCATCCCCATTGAATTCCCGCGTACGCCGCATCCGCCGCTCTCACTGCACGTCGGCCGTGACCGATGCTGCCGCGGTCAGCGTGAACGTGCACGTCGTCCTCTTGTTGCCGCCGCTCGAACACGCGCCGGACCAGATGGCATCGCGTCCGTTGGTGACCGACAGCGTGATCGACGTTCCGTTGGCGAACGACGCCGATCCGGTGCTGCCGACATTCACGCTGATGCCCGACGGCGTCGACAGCACGGTCTCGCCGCCGCGTCCCTGTGCGACGACGGTCAGCGTCGACGTTCCTGCTGGCGGCGGCGCCGACTGGGGCGTCACCGTCAGGCCGGCCGTCTTGGTCGCGCCGCCAAACGTGCCGGCGATCGTCACCGTGGTCGACGCGCTCACGCTCGCCGTCGTCACGCCGAAGGTTGCGCTCGTCGCGCCGGCGGCGACGGTGACGCTTGCCGGGACGGTCGCGACCGCGGTGTTGCTGCTCGACAGCGCGACGACTGCGCCCCCCGAGGGCGCCGCGCTCGCCAGCGTCGCGGTTCCCTGCGCGACGTTCCCACCGACGATGCTCGCCGGAGCGATTGCAATCGCCGACAGCGCCGGTCCCGGCGGCGGCGGCGGTGGCGCGCCCGAAGCCGTCACCGTCATGGAAGTCGAGGCGCTCAGCCGAAGCAGTCCGGAGATGGTCACCGCCGTATTGGCGGCAACCGATTGCGTCGTGATGGGGAACGTCGCCGTCGCCGCGCCCGCGGGTACGGTGACGCTCGGCGGCAGGCTCGCTGTCGTGCTCGAGCTGAACAGCTGCACGACTGCGCCGCCGCTCGGCGCCGCGCTCTGAAGCGTCACCGTTCCGATCGATGATGCGCCGCCGTTGACGGTCGCCGGAGACACCGTCACGTTGACGAGCGGCGGCATCGCGTCGGCCGGCGGATTCACGGTCAACGCGAGGCTCGCAGCGCTCGCGCCGTACGCCGACGTCAGCGAGACGGACGTGGGGCTCGCGATCGACTTCGCCGTCACGAATGCGAACGAGGCGGTGGTCGATCCGCTGAAGACGGTGACGTTCGCCGGCAGCGAGGTGAAGAGCTCGGGATGATTCGTCGACACGCTCACAAGAAGGGGCGCGGGCGCCGGCGCCGCGAGCGAGACGGTCGCGACGCCTCCTTCGCCGCCGCGCAGCGTCGTGACGTTTGCGCCCAGCGACGTGACCGTGACGCCGGTGAGCGCGCCGACGCTCAGGACGCTGCTGAGCGCGGTGGCATCGAAGTACGCCGTGAACGTCACATTCCGCGTCGTCGGCACGCCGCGAGTGAAGATGCGGAACGTGTGGCTCGTCGAGCCGGCGACGATGTAGTCGTCGCCTGGAAACAACGCCGCGACGTCGGGATCGCTGCTCGAGAATCTCACGACAGCATCCGGCAGGGCCGGCCACGTCCCGAGCGGGATCGGTCCGCTGAAGGTGAGCGTGCCGCCCGAGTTGCTGCCGCCCGCGACGGCGTTCGGCGAAATCACCATCGAGGTCAGCTTCGGCAATCGATTCGGCGGACGCACGTAGAACGGTCTGTTCCATGCGGTGCCGCCGCTCTTGGCGAACAGAAGGACGTCAATGTCGGTCGTCAATGACGACGAGGTCGTGACCGGGAATTGCGCCGAACGCGATCCTGCCGCGACCGTCACGCTTGCCGGCACGCTCGCGACGGCGGGATGCGTGCTCGACAAATTCACGACGGTGCCGCCCGCCGGCGCCGCCTGGTTCAAGGTGACGACCGCCGTCGCCGGCGTACCGCCGGTGACGCTTCCCGGGCGCACGATCAAATCCATACTCATCGTTCCCGTTCCCCCGACGCCGTTGATTGTGCCGACGAGACTGATCGTCGCGACGTCCGACACGGTGGAAGTCGTGATCGGGAACGACGCCGAGAGCGCGCCGGCAGGAATGCTGACGAGATCGGGCACCGTGACGGGCACTGGAAGCGCGCGCGTGCGGTCGAGCCCTTGCGAGCGATCGTGGTGGGCCGTGAGCTTCGCGACGAGTCCGCCTGCGGGTGCCGGGTCGTAGAGCTGCAGCATGCCGGTTGCCTGCGATCCGCCGGTGACGGTCGGCGAGTCGACGTCGATCGACGATATCGTCGGCTGTCCCGCCGTCTGACTGACCGTGAACGTGCGCGCGACTGACCAGGCGCTCAGATTCCCTGCGCGATCGTTCGTTCGAACCCGCCAGAAGAACGTGCATATGCAGAGCCCGCCGCTGTTCCCGACGCTCGGTGGGATGACGACGGATGTGTCCGGGACGGCGCCGCGAAACAGGATGAAGTTTTTGGAGAAATCCGAGCGCGTCGATACCTGGAATTCGTACGCGTGAACACCCGACGGATCCGCCACGCCGTTCCAGTCGATCCGGCCGATGAGCCCGTTGTGGAACGTCGCGCCGTCGGCGGGCGACGTGAGCGTCGGGGCGTCGGCCGTGACGTCGCCGCTCGCATCCGCGTCGAGCGCGATCTTCGTCACGAATCCTTCGTTGGACGCGCCGCCGCCGATCGCGTTGCTGGACGTCGGATCGACCGCGCCCGCCGTGATTGGAAAATCGTTCGACGTCGTCTGGCCGCTCACGATGACGGTGTTGCCCGACACGTACGCGACCTGCGGCACCGATTGGAAATTGTCGGCGATGCCGCCGCTGCCGCCGAAGAACGACTGGTAGACGTACTGCGTCGCGTCGGCGCTCAGACGGCTGATGAAGCCGCTGCCCGGCGCACCCGATCCGTCCGCGGTGCGAACGAACGCGCCGCGCGTCGTGACGAGGTCCCACGGGGCCGACGGTCCGACGACGATCGGTTCGCCGGCATTGTTCACGGTCAGCCCCGTGATCCGATCGGCGTGGTGATAGGTGGACCACACCAGCGACGCTCCGCCCGCGGCGGGAAATCGAAATCGCGTGATGATGCCGGCCTCGACGTCGGGGAAGAGCGCGGAGAACGGCGGGTTCGTCGGCCGCACGACGCCAGCCGTCACCGGATAGTTGTTCGACCAGCTGCGTCCGGCGAACGTGACCAGCTCAGGGTTCGTGGGATCGATCGCCGCCTTCCACAGGTTGTCCTGGCTCGCGCCGCCGATGAGCGTCGCGTACTTCAGATCGGCCGCGCCGGCGCCATCGAGCTTGAGGCGCGCGATCGCCGCGTCCTGCGATCCGTTCCAGGTCCGATCGAACGCGTCGGGCGTGGTCACGAACACCTGGACGTTGTTGCCCGTGACCCATCCGCACACCGTGACGAAGCCGTTCGAGTCGACCACGAGGTCTTCGAGGACGTCGCTCTGCGGTCCGCCGAGGAACGTGCCGTAGGTCAGCGAAGTCCCATCGGGAGTCAGCCGGGCGACGAACATGTCGCCTTCGGCGCCGCCGTCTGCCGGCGCGTTCGGCGTGTTGTAGGTCGTGCGGAACGCACCGGGCGTGGTCGGAAAATCACGCGAGGCCGTGGTGCCGCCGACGACGATATTGCCTGCAGGATCGTAGGCGACGGCGGCCGCGTCGTCTTCGCCCGACCCGCCGACGAGCGTCGAGAAGATCAGACCGCCGGTTGGATTGAGTCGGACGACGAACGCGTCCTTGTTGACCCCGACGCGGTCGAAGGCTCCCGCCGTCGTCGGAAAGTCGGGCGAGAAGGTCTGGCCGACCAGCACCGCGTTGCCGGCCGCGTCGACGGTCAGGCCGCGGTGCACCAGCTGCGCGTGCCAGCCGCCGATGAACGTCGCGTAGCGCAGGATCGATCCGTTCGAGCCGAGACGCGCGACGAACGCAGGCGATTGAACGCCCGGCGCGAACGACGGATCGGCGAACGACGGGAAATCGGCCGATGCCATCGTGCCGCCGACGAACACGTCGCCGCTGCCGTCGCGCGCCGCTATTGCCGGACCGATGAAGTCCGAACCCGAACCGCCGAGGAACGTCGACCACACGATGCCGGGATCGATGACGAGCGGACGCGACGGATCACGCTCGTCGACGTCGAAGCCGTATCGATGGTCATCGATTCTGCGGAATCGGCTGGCGACGAACCGCCGATGTCCACCCGGCAGCTCCTCCCAGCTCACCGGCGGCGACTGCCGGAGCGTTCCGCTCTTCGCGTCGAGCGCCAGCGCGCCGTCGTCTTCGATTCGAAGGCGGGATGCACCATCGGCGCGGAGCACCACACGATCGAGCGCGGCGCCGGGATCCAGACGGACCTCATATTCGAGCAGGCGCGCGCGCTCGTGCAGCCGGACGTCGATGCCCGGGTACAGGTGTCGGAACGCAACGGCCGCGAATGCGGGCACGTCCGATCGCCAGCGGCCAGGATCCGGGCCGATGTAGAAGTTGTAGCGCGTTGGACGTCTGCCCTCGCCGACTGGCGCAGCGTCCGGCGCGGCGCTCTCGAACGTGAGCGAGACGGCAGTCGTAAGGTCGGCGGTGGAGCTCAGCGTCACCGTCGCGTGTTCGATCGTGGCGGCGATGGGTCCGTGTCGGGCGGCGAAACTGATCGTCCGATCCCATTGGCCGCGGTTCTCGATGAAGTCGATCGGAAAAGGCGCCGCTTCCGCAGCGCGGAGCTCGCCTTGTCGCGGTTTGAGGGCGGCGAAGAGAATGAGCGCCGCAACGGCACAGGCAGCCGAGGCGATCCGGCGCATGAGAACCTCCGAGCGTTTGCGCGAGTGTTTCGGCCCGGAGCTGACCAAATCCCGGGCCATTTTTCGTGCGATTCGTCGTCGACAATCGCAGGTCGGTTCGAGAGGAACGTCGCGTCCGCTTGCGACGTCTGGAATTCAAACGTTCCGTGAAAGAAGCACTCTGTTGTCTTGCGCGTAAGGACGCCGCGCGGCCGACCTCGGCAGAAATCGACGCACGGTTTTGCGGAAACAGAATGTCAGAATTGCTCGCTGCGTCGAGTGGCGTACGTTTGGCAGTGCCGCGTATCGATGACCTCCATCTCGATAGCCGAGCTGCAGCGTGCAGGCATCGCCATCGCCGCCCACGAGGCGGTGGCGATCGCGCAGCACCTGATTCACGATCGGCGCGCGCGTGCCGCCGAACCGCCTTTCGGCTCCCCGTCGCCGGACAATGTATCGATCGGCGCCGATGGAACCGTCGCCTGCCGTGGCTGCATGGTCACGCCGACTGCGTCTGAAATCGCAATCTTCCTGCAAGCCGTTCTCTCGAACGGGCCGTCCGTTCCCGGCGGCTTGCGCTATGCCATCGCACGCGCTATGCATGAAGTCGACGCGCCCCCGTTCGACTCGGTGGACGATTTCTCCGTCGTGCTCGCCCACTACGAGCGCGGCGTCCGGATTCACGTGTTGCGTGCACTGGCGGCAAAGATGGAGCCGCATCGCCGTGTCGCATCGGTTTCGAGAATGACGATCGATCGGCGGCGGGGCGGACCCTCGTCCAGCGAGCTGCGGCGTCTGCTGCACGAAGCCGATCGGGAGTTGTTCGAGCGGCGCGTCGTCCTGACGCCGCCGCCCGGGTCGCAGCTGATGCGTTCGCGTCTGCGCATCGTCGGCGCGGCGATCCTTTGCGTGTTGACGGCCGGCGGCACCGGCTCGTCGAGTTCGCGAACGGATCGCGGCGCTGGAAGCGCCGCGCCACAAGAAAGCGCCGCGCCACAAGAAAGCGCCGTGGATGGCCGCCCTGCCGTTCGACCGGCTCAGGGCATGCGGAACACGTCAAGGGTTGAAAGGACCGCGTCACGGAAACGGGCTGTGCCGCAGCCGCGCGTTGCGCCGCGCGATCAACATCCTCCAAGCCGCAAGACCGCGTCGCGCGGTGTGCTCGACACGCTTCGGCTGCGCTGGCTGCGCCACGCGATCGTGATTCGCGACGATCTGTAGCAGGCGGCCGGCGATCGGGGCGGCGATATAATCCGAGCCCCGATGGCCACGCTCACGCCGTTCCGTGCGCTGCGCCCGAAGCCGGACGAAGCGGCGCGCATCGCCGCCGTCCCCTACGACGTCGTCACCACCGACGAAGCGCGCGCGCTCGCCGACGGCAACCCCGCAAGTTTTCTGCGCGTGTCGCGTCCGGAGCTCGAGCTGCCGGCCGGCACCAATCCGTACGCCGACGTGGTCTATGAACGCGCCGTCGCGAATTTCAAGCAGCTGATGGAACGATCGCTCGTCGTCGAAGACGAGCCGAGCGTCTATTTCTATCGACTGCGGATGGGCAGTCACACGCAGACCGGTCTGGCAGCCTGTTTCTCACTCGACGAGTACGACCGCGACGTGATCAAGAAGCACGAGCGCACGCGGCGCGACAAGGAAGACGACCGCACGCGTCATATGATGGCGCTCGGCGCGCAGACCGGACCGGTGTTCCTCACGTACCGCGCATCGGCCGAGGTCGACCGCATCGCGCAGCAGCAGGCATCCGCCGCGCCGCTCTTCGACTTCGAAGCGGCCGACGGCGTGCGCCACACGATCTGGCGCATCGGCGGCGCCGGCCGCGACGCGCTCGTCGCGGCGGTCAGCCGGATTCCGGCTCTGTACATCGCCGACGGCCACCATCGCGCCGCCAGCGCCGCGCGGGCGCGCGCCGATCTCGCGGCCCGCGGTGGATCGTCGCGCTCGCTGAACGATGGCGCCGATTATTCGACGATGCTGGCGGTGGCGTTTCCGCATGATCAGGTGCAAATCCTGCCGTACAACCGGATCGTGAAAGACCTGGGCGGCTTGTCGCCTGACGGCTTTCTGCAGGCGGTGCGCGAGCGATTCGACGTCGCGCCCGCGGCGGCGACGCCCGGCAGGCGCGGCGAGATCGCGATGTACGTTCGCGGGGCGTGGCAAACGCTGCGACCCCGACAGCGGCCGGACGCCTCGGATCCGATCGGGTCGCTCGACGTCAGCGTGCTGCAGGACCAGCTGCTGGCGCCGGTGCTGAAGATCGCCGACGTGCGCACCGACAAACGGATCGATTTCGTCGGCGGCGCGCGCGGAACGCGTGCGCTCGAGACGCTGGTCGACGAGGGAAAAGCGGCGGTCGCGTTTTCGTTGTATCCGGTCGGCGTGTCGGATCTGATGGCCGTTTCCGACGCCGGCGCGATCATGCCGCCGAAATCGACATGGTTCGAGCCAAAATTGCGAGATGGCCTGCTGATACACCTGATCTAGATGCGATCTAGATGTGCCCTCAGCAGGCGAGCCGCGACCGGTGCGTGGCAGCCTTGAGCCCGAGCGAGCGCGCAACGCGCGAGCGGGAGCGCCCGGGGGTGGGGCCCCGGGCGCAGTGACAGATGTGGGGCCCCGCGCACGAAGTAAATAATGAAAGTCCTCGTCGCCGACAAATTCGAAAAGAGCGGGCTCGACGGACTGAAAGCCGCGGGATGCGAGGTCGTGTATCAGCCCGACGCGAGCGGCGACGCGCTGACCGGCGCGATCCGCGAGACGGCGGCGGATGTGCTCGTCGTCCGCAGCACGCAGGTGACGGCGCCGATGCTCGAGGCGGGGGCGCTGTCGCTCGTCGTCCGCGCCGGAGCCGGCTACAACACGATCGACGTGGCGACGGCGTCCAGGCGCGGCATCTACGTGTCGAACTGCCCGGGCAAGAATGCGATTGCCGTCGCCGAGCTCACGCTCGCGCTGATCCTCGCGCTCGATCGGCGCGTCGCCGACAACGTCATCGAGCTGCGCGCCGGAAAGTGGAACAAGAAGGAGTATTCGAGAGCCAAAGGCTTGTTCGGCCGAACCCTCGGCCTGCTCGGCTACGGGAACATCGGCCAGGAAGTGGCGAAGCGCGCGCATGCGTTCGGCATGCCGATCGTCGTGTGGAGCCGGCGATTTGCGACCGGCAGGGCCGACGTCGGCGATCAAGTCGTTCCGATGCACTTCGCGAAGACGCCGGAAGAGACGGCCGCGCTGAGTGACATCCTCAGCGTCCATCTCGCGCTCACCCCCGACACGCGCGGTCTCGTCAGCGCATCGGTCATCGATCGGTTGAAACCTTCTTCGTACTTCATCAACACGGCGAGGGCGGAAGTCGTCGACTACGCGGCGCTCGCCAGGGCGATCGGCGAGAAGGGCATTCGCGTCGGGCTCGACGTGTTCGCGGCCGAACCGACCGGCGCGGCGGGCGACTTCACGGATGCGATCGCGTCGCTGCCCGGCGTCTACGGCACGCACCACATCGGCGCGTCGACCGATCAGGCGCAGGAAGCGATTGCCGCGGAAACGGTGCGCATCGTCTCCGCCTACAAAGACACCGGCAACGTGCCGAACGTCGTGAACCTCGCGAAGAAGACGCCGGCGACGCACATGCTCGTCGTCCGTCATCGGGATCGGCCGGGTGTCCTCGCGCACGTGTTCGACCATCTGCGCAGCGGCGACATCAACGTGCAGGAAACCGAGAACGTCATCTTCGAAGGAGCGCAGGCCGCGGTCGCGCGCATCAATCTCGACGGCGCGCCGTCGGAGGCGCTCATGAAAACGATTCAGCAAGGGAATGGAGATATCCTCGATCTGCATCTCGTCGCGATTTAGGGCGCCACGACGAGGACGAAACTACGAAACACACGAAAAACTCTCGAGATTCCACATGGCCACCGTTCATCGCATCTACAACTTCTCGGCGGGGCCCGCGGTGCTGCCGCTCCCGGTTCTCCAGGAAGTCCAGCGCGATCTGCTCGCGCTGCCGGGCGCGGGCATCTCGATCCTCGAGATCAGCCACCGATCGAAGACGTTCGAATCGATCCTCGCGCAGGCCGAGGCCGACATTCGCGCGCTCGCGAACATTCCGCCGCGCTACAAGGTGCTGTTCCTTCAGGGCGGCGCGAGCCTGCAGTTCTCGATGGTGCCGATGAACCTGCTCGCGCCCGCCGCGACCGCCGACTACATCGATGCGGGATCGTGGGGCGAGAAGGCGATCAAGGAAGCGAAGAAAATCGGCAACGTCAACATCGCCGCGAGCACCAGGTCCGACAATTACTCGCGCGTGCCGTCGCAGACGGAGCTGAAGCTCACACCGGGTGCGGCGTACGTGCACATGACGTCGAACAACACCATCGAAGGCACCGAGCACAAGGATCTGCCTGATGTCGGTGACGTTCCGCTCGTCAGCGACACGTCCTCCGACATGTTCAGCAAGCCGATCGACGTCGCGCGGCACGCTCTGATCTACGCCGGCGCTCAGAAGAACATGGGACCCGCCGGCGTCACGATCGTGATCGTTCGCGACGATCTGCTTCAGCGATCCCTCGAAAGAAAGTCGTCGCTGCCGACGATGCTCAACTACGCGGTTCACGCCGAGAACAAGTCGCTCTACAACACGCCGCCGGCATTCGCCGTCTACACGCTCGGGCTGGTGATGAAATGGCTGCTCGGCCTCGGCGGACTGCCCGCGATTGCCAGGGCGAACGAGCGCAAGGCTGCGAAGCTGTACGCCGAAATCGATCGGACCGGCTTCTATCGCGGCACCGCGCGGACGGACAGCCGTTCGCTGATGAACGTTACTTTTCGCCTCCCAAACGAAGAGCTCGAGAACCAGTTCGTGAAGCAATCGGAGTCGGCCGGTCTCGATGGCCTCAAGGGCCATCGCTCCGTCGGCGGGATGCGCGCGTCGATCTACAATGCGTTTCCGGAAGACGGCGTCGATGCGCTCGTCGGCTTCATGCGTGAATTCGAGCGCACGCATGGGTAACGACGCGAAACGATACACGTCCTGTGCTCTTTGGGTGGCCGGTTTACGTCTTCCGTGTTACCATCCCATGTTCCACTCGATTAGACCCCCCAGGTATAGCGGGTTCAGCAGTTCAGGTAATTCTCGGAGGGTAGCTTAGTGCTTGCTTCGCTCGTGATCAGTCTTGTCGTCGCGTTGTCCTCATTCAGATCGCGGTATTCAGCACGACGATCTACCTTCATCGGACAGCGACGCACAAAGCGCTGGTCATGACGCCAGCCCTCGAATGGCTCTTCAAGTTCGCGCTGTGGCTGACCACCGGCATCGAGACGAAGGAATGGGTGGCCGTTCACCGGAAGCATCATGCGTTCACCGACGAGGAAGGCGACCCGCACAGCCCGATGCTGAAGGGCTTCTGGAAGGTTCAGCTCGGCAACGTCTACTACTACATGCAGGAAGTGAAGAACACCGATGTCGTCGAGCGCTATGCCCGCGATGTGAAGCACGGCTGGTGGGACAGGCACGTGTTCCGCCACGGCTTGCTCGGGCTCGCCGTCGGGACGACGGCGCTCTGCATGGTGATCGGTTTGGGGTGGGGCCTGCTGGCCGCGGGCATTCACGCCGTCATGTACGTGTTCGTGCTGTCATCCTCGATCAATGGCCTCTGCCATCACGTCGGCTACAGGAACTTCGACAACACGGCGACCAACCTTCGGTTCCTGGCGCTGCTGACCGGCGGCGAAGGGCTGCACAACAATCATCACGGCTATCCGCGCAGCCCGAAGTTCAGCTTCCGGCCGAGCGAGATCGATCCCGCGTGGCCGATCATCAAGCTGCTGATCGCGCTCAAGCTCGCAAAACCGTACAAGACGATCGAAGAAGTCGCGGCGTAGGCGCAGGCCTACCCGGCCCCCTTGTGATGTAGCGGTCCGCGGCGGCGTCTTCTGCGCCTTCGCCTCCTGAACGGAGGCGGCTCTCCCTCGACACCCTGTCCCGGCGCTGCGGCCGGCGCTCCGCTCTCGACCAACGTCTTCCAATGGACGACGAGATCGGGCGCGTTGCCGTGAATCTCGAGCCAGGCCAGCGCGTCGCGGAAGATGCCGCGGTGCGCAACTGCACGCTGCGCGCGCGGCGCGGCGGCGACGTCGCGCAGGCGGCGCTGGAGCCCGAGGATCTGGCGCAGGCGCTCCACATCGCGCCGCGCGAGCGGCAGTGCGCCGAGCCGTGGCGGCGCCTCGTTGCGGTTGAACGTCAATCCCAGCGGCACGAGCAGCGTACCGAGCAGAATCGGGTTGGTCAGCGTGTCGGGCGTCGCCTCGAATCGACGCCGGTAGGCGTCGAGCTCGGCGAGCGAGCGCCACAGTACGTCGCCGGCGCTGCGATGCAGCTCGGGCGCCGTCGGCTCGAGCAGCCCGACGTCGCCGAGCCCCCTGAACGCGCGCTCCGACGACCCCGCGCGCAGAATCTTGTAATACTCCTCGAGCATCCGCGCTGGCGAGCTCTTCGCGATCTCCTGCCGGTGCGTGCGGATGGCTTGCAGCAGCCCCGGCTCGATCGTGAAATCGAGCCGCGCCGCGAGCGCGATCGCGCGCAGCATGCGCACCGGATCCTCGCGCAGCCGGAGATCCGGCTCGCCAATCGAACGGACGACTCGATCGCGCAGGTCGTCGAGGCCCGAGACGTAGTCGATGATCGAAAACGTCGCGATGTCGTAGAACAGCGCGTTGATGGTGAAGTCGCGGCGGAAGGCGTCCTCTTCGGGCGTGCCGAAGGTATTGTCGCGATGAATCAGATGTTCGTTGTTTACTCCGGGGGCCCCTGCGCCCCGCTCCGCCGGCGCGTGATGGACCGGCGCGGGGACACCGTCCTGGACCACTTCTTCGCCCGCCGCGACCTGACGACGGAACGTGGCGACCTCGATGATCTTCTGGCCGAACTTGACGTGTGCCAGTCGGAAACGGCGGCCGATGATCCAGCAGTTGCGGAAGAGCTTTTTGACCTGATACGGATGCGCCGACGTGCCGACGTCGAAATCTTTCGGCCGGCGGCTCAGCAGCAGATCGCGGACGCTGCCGCCGACCAGATACGCAGCGTGGTTGAACTGGCGAAGCCGATACAGGACTTTGAGCGCATCAGAATCGATGTCGCGGCGTGATATCGGATGCTGCTCGCGCGGAACAATCCGCGGTCCGGCCATCAGCCCGGCATTGTACGCTACCATCGCGCCATGACGCGTCTCGCCCGCGTCCTCGCGTGTGTCGCGATCGCCGGCGTGCCGGCCTCACTCGCGCGCGCCGCGGACGATCCGCTCGCGAAAGCCCGTCAGCTGTACAACCAGCGGCAGTACGAAGCGGCGATCAACGCAGCAGAGCAGGCGCGGCTGATACCGCAACGCGCCGACGCGGCGGATCTCGTCGCGGCGCGCGCGTACCTCGAACGGTTTCGGCTGAGCGTCGCGTCCGACGATCTGACCAACGCGCGCGATCGACTGGCGCGTCTCGATCCGCAGCGGCTCGCGCCGCGCGAGCGCGCCGAGTACATCATCGGGCTCGGCGAGGCGCTGTATCTGGACGGCGCGTACGGCGCCGCCGCGAACATCTTCGATTCCATCCTCAACAGCGGCGATCTTCAGGCCGCCGGCGGCCGCGAGCGCGTCGTCGACTGGTGGGCCGATGCGCTCGACCGCGACGCGCGTCCGCGTCCGGACATCGATCGCCAGAACGTCTACCACCGCATCCGCACACGAATGGAAGAGGAGATCGCCGTTCGCCCCGGCAACGGCGCGGCGTTGTACTGGCT
>Ga0209156_10001661_pt1 | contig 17932 bp, 14 predicted proteins | sample GraSoiAngelo_124_FD_185881 | JGI IMG/M metagenome (GOLD analysis project Ga0209156, IMG submission 185881) | Grasslands soil microbial communities from the Angelo Coastal Reserve, California, USA - 14_0927_05_20cm (SPAdes) (version 2) | ecosystem: Environmental > Terrestrial > Soil > Grasslands...
CGGTTTCACGCACGCACACTTCAATCCTTTTCATCCCTGGATGCCGCCTGGCCGGCCCTGGCGCGAGGTGTATGGGGTCGGCCTTGCACTGGCATTGTGGATTTATTCCGGGTACGAACAACTCTCCACAGTGATTGAAGAAGTGGAGGAGCCGGCACGCAATTTTCCTCGCGGGCTCGCGATTGTTGTGCCCCTGGCGGCGGTGATTTACTTTCTCCCGATGGCCGCAGGCTTGGCAGCACTGGGCAACTGGCAGGAATGGCAAACGGCGTATCTGGTCACGGCGGGCCGTATGCTGGGTGGGAGCAGCATGGGCCTGGCGATGTTCGCAGGAGCCGCGCTCTGCGCCTTTGTGCTTCTTGATGCCACGGTGCTATCCGTTTCGCGCGTGCCTTTCACGATGGCAGAGGATGGTTACCTGCACTCTGCACTCGCGCGTTTGCATCCGCGTTTTGGCACCCCAGTGCTTGCCATTGTAATTTCGACGGTGTTCTGCTCCCTCCTTGCTTTGGGTAGCGTGACACAATTGATTGCGATCTATGCCTGGATGCGCTCGGCTACATCGGTCCTGACGCTGCTCTCGCTGTGGCAACTGCGCCGCGTGGCTCCGGAGATGAAACGCAGTTTTGTTGTTCCCGGCGGCAAGGCTGGACTTGCTGCCGTCGTCGTAATCCCAACTGCGTTGTTTGCCTGGGCGCTGATCAACAGCGATCCAGCAAGCCGTCTGTGGGGAATTGCTTGCCTGGCGCTGGGTCCGGTGGCATATTACTTCGGCAAGCGCCGACAAGCTGCGACAAACCCAGGGGCTGCTCCAGTCAACGTAGCACCACGAATTAATGGCTGAGGAGGTGATCCACGTTCCGTTCCGCCTGAGAAATATCCGACGATATGTGCCCCGCCTCGTCGCGCGCTGCTCGGGCTTCCTGGACTCGGCCATTCTGTTCCAAAGCACGAGCAAGCAACAAGTAAGCAACGTCGGACGGCTGCACTGCCACGGTTTGCGAGTATTCGCGGATGGCCTCCGGGAAATCTCCGCGGCTTTGCGCAAGTAGGCCCATGCCCATCAAGGCGGTGGGGTTCTGAGGAGCCAGGCCCAATGCGGCATCGTAGCTTGCTTTCGCATGATCGGGATCTCCGATCCTCCGATAAGCGCCGCCCAGGTTAGTGTAGGCGTTCGCTTGCAATCCTGTATCCGGAGTGAACCGCAAAACCATGCGGCAATGCTCGATGGCCTGCGGAAAATTCTCATGCTGCTGCTCGTACGCGCAGATGTTGAGATGACCAAGGGGATCGTGTGCATTGATTTCAACTGCCGAGCGAAAGTGCGGAATGGCCTGTTCGTATTCCCCTTCATTCACCAACGCCCGACCCAGACTGTCTTCCGCGACGAAATTTCTGCTTGTAACCTCTAACGTATGGGACCAGAGCGTAATGCTGTCGTGCCAGTAGGCGAGTTGTCGATAAGTAAGTAGGGAAAAAGTGAGGAGCACGAGAACGGTTGGGATTCCCAGCCACTGCGTCGGCACATGTTTGTGCTGCGCCCAGTCGACTGCTCCCCAACAGACCATCACAAATAGTCCGATGAACGGTAAATACGCGTAGCGGTCGGCCATTGCCTGTCCGCCAACCTGCACCACACCGATCATGGGAACCAAAGTGCCCAGAAACCACAACCAGCCCACCAGCAAATATCGCCGCTGCCGCGCTGCCCATACCCCGGCGCTAATAAGCCCTAAAAGCAACGCCGCTGCGACTGGCTGCCATGCTTGCAGCGACTCTCCTGGATGAGGGTACATGACGGCGAGATGCGATGGCCAAACAGCCTTCCGGAGATAGCATGCGTAGGCAAGCAGCGCATTACCGAAGCGCACTGCAAATGGGTATTCAAGATCGGAACGCACTGCACCCCCGCCGCTCTGCGCCTTCATGGTAATGATTGCGCTGGCAGCGGAGAGGGCAAAAAGGGGGAGTTTCTCGAAAATGAGCGCTGAGAACCCTCGCTGGGCTACCTTGTTCGAGAGCTTCACACGGCGGAGAGGCCAATAATCCCACAGCAACAGGACAAACGGAAAGGTAATCACCTGCGGCTTCGCCATTAATCCCACGGCAAAGAGAGCGACTACTACCAAATAACGTCTCAGCTCCGGCTTTCGCACATACCAGCCATACGCTCCCAAGGCGAGCAGAAAGAAGAGCATGCTCAGAACGTTCTTGCGCTCTGAGGCCCAGGCCACCGATTCGACATTGATAGGATGCAAGGCAAAAAGCGCAGCCACCGCGAAGCTTCTCCAGGTAAAACCGGTAGCCCGCTGCAGAATCAGGAAAAGCAGCATCGCGTTAACCGCGTGGAGCAAGAGATTGACGTAATGATGCCCGGCAGGGCTGAGCCGGAACAATCGACAATCCAGAGCGTGCGAGAGCCAGGCGAGCGGATGCCAGTTGGCCTGCTCGAGACTAGAGAATGCCCAGCGAATCGTGCCCCAAGTCAATCCGGCACGGACGTGAGCGTTCTCGGTAATGTAATGATCGTCATCGAAGTTGACGAAGGAGTTTTGATTGACGCGGTTATATACAACCAGAGTCACTGCTACCAGAAGAAGGCAGAGAACCCGCGAGAGCTTCTCGGATGAGGCGAAAAAATCCTGCGACTTAGCCTCTATCGAGGCTTTTTGCTTCAGCGCGGCGGGCACGTTTGGATTTAATCACATAGAAGCTTCACTCGACAGGCGGAACAACCGGCAAAGGAGTGCATTTCCAGGCTCACAGCCGTGATGATTCGTTCGCAAGAATGAGGTCTCTGCGCTCGTTACTTTTGCAAGAGGCGCCTGGTCGTTCGTTCTATCGATTTGGTGTCTCAGAAACGTCCCAAACTGACACAAGTTGTCAATGGCGGTACAAAATCTGCCACGGATCGGCGTTTGGATCTATCAGTGGTCCGAGCGCAAACGCGGCATTCCGGCCTGGGAGAGATTGAAAATAAAGCACCTGCACGCAGTCGAACCTCGCCAATGGTAACTTTCGGCTCTGGCCGATAAAATGCCTTACATAACGCCAGTTGGGTCTACTGAGACCACAAGATTTCTTAAACGGAGAAGAGGGGACAAACGAGATGCGGAAACAGAAGGGTTTTTCACTAATTGAGTTGCTGATCGTGGTCGCGATCATTTTGATCATCGCCGCGATCGCTATTCCAAACTTGCTGCGGGCGCGCATTGCGGCTAACGAAGCGTCGGCCGTCAGCTCGCTGCGTACGATCAATACGGCGCAGGTTACCTACACCACGACTTACCCGACCATCGGCTATGCTTCTACCCTGGCAATCCTGGGACCGGCGGCCAATGGCTGTGCGGCTGGGCCGGCTTCGACCAACGCCTGTATGATTGACTTTGCGATGTCGTCTGCCGCAACTACAGCGAAGAGTGGTTATTTGTTCGAGGTCCTTAATACCGCCGGCACCCCAGTCACAACTTACGTGACGGATGCCGGTCCGGCGACCTGGAACCAGACGGGCGTACGTCGATTCTGCTCCATCGAGGACGCCGTGCTCCGCTTCGATAGCGCCAACAACGCCTCGGGCCTGCCGGCCCTTTCCAGCGCTGCATGCACAGCACTTCCGGTGATGCAGTAAGCGATTTAGCAAACTTTGGCGAAGTACCTGGGGGAGGGTACAAAGCCAGGAGCAACGGAGCAATCCGTTGCTCCTTTGTTTTTTGCCAGAGGAATTTCGCCTTCGTTATTCCAGCTATTCCAGACCAGTTCCCACGGCCCGCCTAATGATGTCATTGTTCGGCTGTTGTGCTGACAGATTGTGTCAGCGAACGATGGTTCGCCTGGAATCAGAACAGGTTACTCCATAATTTTCACAAGCTTACACCTGCAACCGTGGGCGGGGATTGCCATTAGAATGGCCCTCGAACTGCCTACTCATCAGTGAAACCGGACAGGAAGCGAACAAGGTTAGTAGAGATGCGCAACAGCAAAGGGTTTTCACTTATCGAGCTTCTGATCGTGGTCGCGATCATTCTGATCATCGCGGCGATTGCGATCCCCAACTTGCTGCGCGCGCGAATCGCAGCCAATGAAGCTTCGGCTGCCCAGTCATTGCGCCTAATCAACACGGCTGAGTTCGCTTATAACGCGGCATATCCTAACCTTGGTTACTCTACGGATCTCGCAAGCCTCGGGGGAGCGCCACCCTGCCTTCCATCTTCGGCCCACGCTTGCCTGTTGGATAACGTGCTGGCTTCAGCGATACCCGGAAGCGGGGGCAAGAGCGGTTACGTGTTTGCAACCACAGGCATTACGGCTGGTGCTCTGACCAGTTCGTTCATCACTGGGACTTCGCCGCTCACGTTTGGGGTAACGGGGACGCGGGATTTTTGCTCGACGGAAGATGGTGTGATCCGCTTTGATCCGGGCAAGACGGGTGCCACGCCGGTGACGAAGGTATCAGATTGTCAGGCGTTCACCATGATGCAGTAGCAAGTTTGGCGAAGTACCTGGGGGAGGGTACCGAGCCGTGAGGGAGCCGCGTAGGCGCGGCTCCCTTTTTTCGCGTCTGGCCCGTAAAAGAAAAAAAGCGGGCATACCGCCCGCCCAAAGCCGCAAAAGTGAGTCCTATTCGATTCCCGCCTGTACAACATGGACAATGTTATTGCGGACGGCGTAGAGCACCAGGTCGCTCACGGAATGGAGCTGCAGTTTCCGCATGATGTTCGAGCGATGCGTTTCGGCAGTCTTAACGCTCAAGCCTAACGCGACCGCCACCTCTTTTGTGCTCTTTCCTTCCGCCAGCAACTGCACAATCTCACGCTCGCGCGGCGTCAGCCGGTTACGGCCGACGGTGACCGGGCTGGTTGGAGTTCCACCTTTGAGATAACCTTCCAGCACCATGGCCGCGACCTTCGAAGTAAAGTAGGTCTTATCCCGCCGCAAAGCTTCGACGGCGGCAACCAGATCCCGGGCCGCATCCGATTTCAGCAGGAAGCCACGCGCCCCCGCATTGAGCACTTCACGTACGACCTGGTCAGAATCATGCAAAGTCAGGATCAGCACCTTGGCCTGCGGATTGCTTTTCAGAATCTGTCGCGTTGCTTCCAGGCCGTTTAGGCTGGGCATGCCGATGTCGAGGATGACGACATCGGGCTTCAACTGCTGGGCTTTGTCCACCGCCTCACGACCGTCCGCAGCCTCGCCGCAGACCTCCCAGTCCGGTTGTGCCTGCAAAAGGGACATGAGACCCTTGCGCACAACTTCGTGATCATCGGCTATGAAAATTCGAAACGTTGCCATGGCTCACCTCCGTGAGACATTCCTCCACAAGGCTTATCTAGCGCGAACCTACCGTCCAGAGCACAGACCGCACTCTGCCACCTGAGTAGCTCGGGTATCGGAGCACAGCAATTGCCAAACCGGAACTTGGCTCATAAATTGGGAAATGTCGAAAACTCGGGAGATTCCGACTGTGTAATTCTTACTAATACAGAGCCCCAGTTTATAAAATGTCAACTGATTGCAATCTTTTTCTTTCGCGAAGTCTTTCCAGCTTCTGCTCACGTTTGATGCCGCACCTTCCCTTGGCGGCTAGGATGGGCCGTATTTCTCAGGAAAGGCTACCCCGAATCCGCGCAGGCCGACAGTTCACGGCACGTGAGGAAAGCAAAGATTCTAGCGCCTGAAAGCTCTCAGCACCTATGGGTCTGGCGAACTTCTTCGCCGCTCAGGGCAACGTCCCCTACGCTCGTAGCTTCCGTTCCGCTCAACGCCACGGGTACCACACGCAAGCCGCGGGCTGGTTCGAGCATTAGCGTCATGCTGTCCGCACAGCGGCCGCACAGCCAGAAATGAGCCGTCTGGCGCTCCGGCTTTTCATCGAACGGCGCGGTCGTGTCATCACTGGCCGCTACCGAGATCGAAACCACCTCAAACTGGAACAGCCGTCCTTCACAGAATGAATGCAAGGAAGCGTAACAATTCGGGTTAACACAATGTGCGAGCATGAGACCCCGCTAAAAGGAGATTTTTCGCAGCTTCGAACGACACGAATGCCACGGCGCCACTTGCGCTGATATTTCCCGGCGAACGTTATAGGTTGCAGTGCTCAATTCCAATACAGTTTCCCCTGTATTTTCAGCAAAAAATCCGCGTACCGAGTTGCCTCGCACTCACCAGGACAAATCCTTTCGCTGGACGTTCGGACTTGAGCTTGTCCAACTCGTTGGATGCTGAAACCCCGACAAAGAGATAAAAACAAGATGGCAAACGTGGGAATCGCGCCGTCATCTCAGGATTTGGAATTCCGCTGCGCGGATGCAGCCATGACCAAAGACCTTAAGGCAGCCCGACACAAATCGCAGCAGACCGCCGCTCCGCTGATCCCTCCGAAACCAACTCTCGCGAGCTTGCGCGTGGCCGCGGCGAGCTGCAAGGCTTGCGACCTTTGGGAACGAGCTACCCAGACGGTGTTCGGCGAAGGGGACGCACATGCTAAAGTCGTCTTCGTTGGCGAGCAGCCCGGAGATAGAGAAGATCTCGCTGGTCATCCGTTCGTGGGTCCAGCCGGAAGGCTGCTTGATCAGGCTCTGGCAGAGGTTGGCATCGCGAGAAGTGATGTATATGTTACGAATGTGGTGAAGCATTTCAACTGGGCGCCAGATCAACGTGGAAAAAGGCGCATCCACAAGAAACCGCGCTACTGGGAGATCAATGCCTGCCGTCCCTGGCTGGATGCGGAGCTCGCGGCAGTGAAACCTGAAGTTCTGGTGTGCCTGGGCGCTACTGCCGCGCAAGCCTTGCTGGGCAAGGATTTCAGGGTTATGCGACAGCATGGCGAGCTCGTGGAGTCTCCCCTGGCGCCACACGTCATAGCAACTGTGCATCCATCGTCAATCCTGCGCGCGATTGATGACCAATCGCGGCACGAGCAAATGCAGTCATTTGTGGATGACTTAAGAAAGATCGCTCCCCTGATCCACAAGATCCGCAAAGCGGCATAAAAGTCGGCGGCCACCGGTGGTCCGATCTTCTGGTCCCATCGGCGACCGCCTTCGGGTCACAAGGAGGATTCTCTTTCTAGATACGCCCCCGGGCGTTCACCGAGAAATCCGGCTTGTGCTGTAACTTCAAATCAAGATTCATGTAGGCGCGAGAGGATAATCCCCGGTTCTCAAGCTTCTGCCTGAGCGCGGAAGTTGCGGGTTCCAATCTCACCCGATATTCTTCAGCAATATGCCAACAACTCTGGTGGAGTTGCGCGTTACGTAGGGTAATGAAAGATTACATTCCGGTGCTGCAATGATGAATCCACGGATCGTCACCTTCTTGCTAGCAATCGGCGCATTGGCCGTCTGGCGACTTGCGCTTTACCGGAAGCGGCACGACGATACGATAGGCGTTTCGACCGGCTCCAGCCGATTGCAACTCTCACAGCTTCTTCTCGCAAGCTTTCTGACAATCTTTTTGGAACTAGCGGTAATCCGCTGGATTGCTGTCGAAGTCAGAATCTTTGCGTATATCAAGAATCTGGCTCTGTTGGTCTGCTTTCTGGGATTCGGACTGGGATGCGCGCTCGCCCGCGGCAGAGTAAGGTGGTTGACCGCAGCAAATGCATTGCTGGGCCTGCTGATAATCGTCCGCTGGCCCTGGCAAGGTGGCCGCGTGCTGGAAGGTCTTTCTCAAGCCCTGGGCGCAGCGTCAGACGTCGAAATATGGGGTGCAGGCAAATCATGGAACTGGGCCCACTTCACACTGGCGGCGGCGGTTGCGAGCTTATTGCTCTTCCTGATCACCTGTATTTTCGTTCCGCTGGGACAAACAGTCAGCCGCCAAATCGAGGCAGCGCCCTCTCCGCTGCATGGTTACTCCTGGAACCTGGCAGGGAGCCTGATCGGGATCGTGGGATTTCTAGGAGCGTGTCGGTTGATGTTATCGCCCACTATTTGGTTCGGCGTGGGGCTCGCGGGGTTCGCCTTGTTACAGTCCGAACGACGAGACCGCTATCTCATGGCCAGCTTGATAGTTCCCGCCGCCCTGCTGCTGCATGACTCGGCTACGAATGACCACTTCAGCATCTGGTCTCCGTATCAGCAGATTGAGTTCACCCGCATAAAGCTGCCCGATGGCGAGTTCGTAGCTGCCAACCTGTTTGTCAATCACGTGGGATACCAGTACATCGTGAACCTTTCGCCCGAGTTCCTTGCACGTCATCCTCATGTCATGGGCGAGCCGAGTGAAGAAAATCATTTCAATTTGCCATTTCGCTTCGGAAAAGCCACACCGTCAGTGCTGATCGTGGGGGCTGGGGCCGGGAACGATGCTGCCGCCGCGCTCCGCAACGGAAGCCGTTTCGTGGATGCCGTTGAGATCGACCCCGCGATTCTGGCTCTGGGAAAAAGCCAGCACCCGGAACGCCCCTATGATTCGGCTCAGGTCGCGGTGCATCTTACGGACGCCCGGAATTTTCTGAAACGAAGCCAGAATCGTTACGATTTGATTCTTTTCGGAGCGCTGGACTCGCACACTCAGTTTTCCGATTACTCCAACATGCGTTTGGACAACTTCGTTTATACCCTGGAGTCCTTTCGCGAAGCCCGCGATCATCTGGCTCCGGACGGGGTTCTGTATTTGAAGTTTCAGGTCAACCGTCCGTGGATGGGAGAGAGACTTCTGGCGCTGCTCACCCAAACTTTCGGAAAGCCCCCGCTGATGTTCCGAACTAATTTGACCGCCTTCCTCCCAGCCACCTGTTTCGTGATTTCTTCCTCCAACCAAGTGGAAAAAGCACTGGCTGCCGATCCCCGGCTGGCCGAGCTGGTGGCGCGGAACCGCGTTGCCTTTGCTTCATCTTCGCCAGTGCCCGTCACGACCGATGATTGGCCTTACTTGTACCAGGAAGGGCGCTGGATTCCCCGTACCTATTTTTCGGTGGCCCTGCTCGTTATTCTGCTCGGCCTCGCCCTTTACTGGCAGATACCCGAAGCGCGTGGTAGTACGCCGTCTTTGTTCTTTCTTAGCATGGGCGCTGGATTCCTCCTGCTGGAGACTCAAGCCATAAGCCGGCTTGCCTTGTATTTCGGCACGACCTGGCTGGTAAATGCAATCGCGATTGGCGCGTTGCTGGCAACTCTGCTGTTGGGAAATGTGATGATAGAACTCAAGCCGGAATTATGGCGGCGATCCTGGACTGTTATAGGGCTTCTGGGGAGTTTGCTCATCGCATACTTGATTCCTTTCAGGAGCATTTCGGGTTCAACCAGGTACGTCGGCTCTGCTGTCGCCTTGACTTTCGCTATCCCAGTCTTCTTTGCCGGACTCTTGTTTGCAGAGGAGTTTCGGATAACTGATTCTCCAAGTTCAGCGCTGGCCGCCAATATGCTCGGCGCAGTTTGCGGCGGACTCTTAGAGAACTTGTCACTTGTCGTGGGCATGCGCGCGCTCCTTCCGATCACTATCGGCCTGTACGTGCTGGCAGTGTGCGGACTCGGCTGGCGCAGATTCTCGTCTCCTGCCGCTGTGCCCCTCGCTGATTCGACCTGATCACACCCACAGAGGACGCAGAGGGCACCGAAGTTGCAGCTTGTGCGAGTGACAGATATCCTTCGCGTATGTCCACGCTGGTCGAATGTGTCCCCAATTTTTCTGAAGGCCGCGATAGGGCGAAAGTGGATGCCATCGTCGAAGCTATGAAGCTCGACGGCGTCTATCTCCTCGATCGCGAGATGGATGCCGACCACAATCGTTGCGTCATCACGCTGGTCGGCGAGCGTGAGCCAATCCAGGAGGCCGCCATTCGCGGCGTTGGCAAGGCGGCGGAGTTGATCGATCTGAACACGCATCAAGGAGCACATCCGCGTATGGGAGCGGCGGATGTGGTGCCGTTCATTCCGATTGAGGGGGTGACGATCGAAGATTGCGTGGCCATGGCGCGGCATGTTGGCGAACAGATTTGGCAGCGCCATCAGATTCCGGTTTATCTGTACGAGGCGGCTGCGACAATCCCGGAGCGACAGAATCTGGAGAGTATCCGTCGCGGCCAGTTTGAGGGCATTCGTGCCGAGATCGCCACAATTCCTGCAAGGAAGCCGGACTTCGGCGACCTTAGAGTGCATCCGACGGCGGGCGCGACGGTGGTAGGGGCGCGAAAGTTTCTTATCGCCTATAACGTGTTTTTGAACACTCCGGACGTTGAAATTGCGAAGAAGGTCGCGAAAGCCGTTCGCTTTTCGAGCGGCGGCATGCGCTTCGTCAAGGGCGCGGGATTTTTGGTGCGCGGTCTGGCCCAGGTTTCAATGAACCTGACCGACTTTGACCAGACGCCGATCCACCGCGTGTTTGAACTGGTCAAGCGCGAGGCGGCGCGCTATGGCGTGATACCGGTTTCCAGCGAGATCGTCGGCCTGATTCCGAAGAAGGCTTTGGAGCAGGCTGCGGAATGGTTCCTGCAGATAGAAAATTTTGATTCGTCCCTGATTTTGGAGAATCGGCTGGCAGCCGTGATGGGTGGAAAGATGGCTGTTGGCGGCTTGCGGGCCGGAGTGGAACCGTTCGTGGAGCAACTCGCCGCCTCCACGGCGACTCCTGGTGGCGGGAGCGCGGCTGCCGCGAGCGGTGCAATGGCAGCGGGGCTGGCCACGATGGTGGCTTCCATGTCGCGCGGTAAGAAAGCCTACGTGCAGTACGAGCCAGAGCTAAGCGACGCGATCGCACGGCTTTCGCAACTCCGTGAAGAGTTGAAGACGGCAATCGATGCCGACGCCAATTCCTACAACGCGGTGATGAATGCTTACAAAGCGGCGAAAAGCTCAGCAGAAGGAGACGGACTCATCGATGCCGCTCTCAAACAGGCTACCAGCGTGCCTTTGAGCGTGGCCGAGCGGGCGAAGGAAGTGGCGGAGATCGCTGACAAACTGAAACCGATTACAAATCCGAACATGAAGTCAGATCTGACAACAGCGTCGGCTCTGGCGCGAGCAGCAATCGAGGGGGCATTAGCGAACGTTGACATTAATCTGGAGTCGTTGAAGGACCAAGGATTTGTTTCTGAGATGCGGCGCAAAGCCGGAGCACTGAAAGCGTGATAGCAAATGGGAAGCAGATTCCTCGCTCGCTCGTAATGACAAGTTCTTGAGGGCACCTCGGTAGGGCGGGGTGAGATGCCACCCACGTTGACCAGCCGAATTCCATTGCACTTTGGTTTGATCTTCTGGTTGTAGACCTGGCATACAATAAGGCAACGTGAGTTGACTCCGGGAAGGCAGCTCGCATCTAAGTTCATATTCTGAGGTACTTATGAAGAGAGCAGTTGTCTGTGTGCTGGTGCTGTTGCTGTGCGCGGTCGCCTGGGCCATGCCGCTTGGTTCTTCGGCTCGCACCGCCATTCCTTCTGACATTCAGCAGATCATCTCGGTAGATTATCGCGCGCTGAAAAACTCGGAAACAGCGCAGGCGCTCAAAGCACAGGTCTTGCCCGAGAGCCTGAAGCAGTTCGAAGGTGCTCTGAAGAGTGTCGGGATTGATCCCGAGAAGGATGTCGAGCAGCTCACATTCGCTTCGTATCGCGCGGGCAAACAAGGCGTGCGGGTGGTCGGGCTTGCCCAAGGGCAGTTTCCCACGGCGGCCGTGTTGAAGAAAATGCGCCTGCAGAAAGTTCGTCCGATGAAGTATCACGAGCTGAATACCTATCCCATGCCTGGCGGCATGCAGATGGCATTTCTCGATGACGACACGCTTCTCTTCGGGGACCTCGGCGCGCTCAAAGGCGCGCTTGATGCGCGTGATGGATATACGCCTACGGTTGACGCCAATAGCCAGGTCGCCGACATGATTGGCGCCGTGGACTCCGGCATGGTTTGGAGTGTTCTCGATCAGCAGGGTACGCAAAATATGCTGCGCTCGGCACTCGGAGACGCTGCCGGCCTGGCGGACTATGACACAGTGAAAAAGCGCATTTTAGGTTCGCGCTATACGATGAATTTTTCGAGCGGCGTCAATTTCGATTTGGATGTGATTACATCGGATTCGATGACCGCCACCACGCTCTCATCTTTGCTAAAGGCGGGGATGCTTTATCGCAAAATGACGGCTACGCCGATTGAGAAAACCGCACTCGAGAATGTCACTGTCGATTCCGATAGCTCAAAACTTCAAATGCACTTTAAAACTGACGACAAAAAGTTCCAGTCGCTGCTGCACTCGCAACTGTTCGCCGCCGTATCGCGATAAAGACCGTAGCGCCGGCGCCTCGCCGGCTGTGGTGCAAGCAATTGCAATTTCTACTACCCTTTAAAGCCATCGGGTATTTCTTTGCGCCCACTGCGATTCCTTAGCGACCTTTGCGGTCAAGATCTTTTGCCTCGGATTGATGACTTCAGGTCACCCTCTCTCCGCTTTCTTGCCCAGCCTTCCTTATTGATTTGCCGCGCGCGGCCCAAGGCCAGCGATTCTTCCGGCACATCCTCGGTAACGCACGATGCGGCGGCTACGTACGCACCCTTGCGCACTCGAACCGGCGCGACCAGGGTGGAGTCGCTGCCGATAAAGACTCCATCTTCAATCACCGTTTTGTGCTTATGCACTCCGTCGTAGTTGCAAGTGATCGTGCCCGCCCCAATGTTCACTCCATCGCCGATTTCAGCATCCCCGAGATAAGTCAGGTGATTTGCTTTCGAACCCTTCCCCAACCTAATCTTTTTTGTCTCCACGAAATTCCCCACGTGGGCACCTTCCCCGATGTAGCTCTCTGCACGCAGGTGGGAATACGGGCCAATAACCGCCCCCGCCTCAATCCTGGCCCCTTCCAGAACACACACGGGACGGATGAGAACGCCATCCGCAATATCAGAATCGCGAATCACGCTGTAGGAGCGAATCCGGCAATCGCTCCCAATGCGTGTGTTACCGAGAATTTGTACGAACGGCTCGATGGTCGTATCGGTGCCGATCTGAACTTCACTATCAATCACACAGGTCTGAGGAGAGAAAATTGTGACCCCTTCCGTCATAAGCTGCCGGCATTTGGCCAGACGCAGGCGCTGATCAATATCTACCAGTTCGGCTCGCATGTTGCCGCCCAGAATCTCGTAGGCATCATTTGCCTCAACCGCGACCACGCGCTGTTTTGCTTTGCCCAGAATGGCAGCCATATCCGTGAGATAAAACTCGGCGTGTGGGTTATCGGTGCTGAGCTTGTCGATATAAGAGAAGAGCGGCTTGACTGCGAAAGCATAAAAGCCGGAGTTGATTTCGCGAACTTTCTGCTGTTTGGACGTAGCGGATTTTTGCTCTACGATCGCCTGCACATCATCGCCTTTCGAGCTCTTGCGAATTACACGCCCATAGCCGGTCGGATCTCGGATTACGGAGGTCAGAATGGTCATCGCGGCTTTTTTGCTGGAATGAAAATCGCGCAGCTTCGTGATCGTTTCGGGCGTAATCAGCGGCGCGTCGCCGGAGAGGACAATAACTTGATCGTAGTGCGCGAGAGCGTCGCGCGCCACCATGAGTGCGTGCCCAGTGCCGCGCTGTGGAGCTTGCAGCACGAAATTGATTCCAGTATGGGCAACGGCTTGGCGCACACGCTCGGCTTCGTGGCCGATGATGGCGTAGATATCCTGGGCAGAGACCACTTTCGTCGCGGCAGCGATAACGTGCGCAAGCAGCGGTTTGCCGCCAACTTCGTGCAACACTTTCGGATGTTTCGATTTCAGCCGCGTGCCTTTACCCGCAGCCATGATGGCGATCGCCACCCGCTGCGGGCTCTCACCCCTGCGCTTCGTATGTGACATTCAGATCAATATAACCGACAAAGTCTGCCAGGAGGTTGTATCTGGCATTTACCACAGAGGACACAGAGGAACACAGAGGAAAGCTCCGCAGAGCAAACGAATGGGTTGGTCGCTACGTAGTCTTCGTAGACGGTTGCGAAACCAGCTGGAGAAGATCCTTGGCTACGCGATCTGTCGCGTGTCGGGCTACCGTAGCTTCGTCCAGATAATCCCCGAGCACCGGGCGCACGCCTAACTGCTCAACCGCATCGAGATCCGCCACAATTTGCGCCGCGCCCTCCAGCTCATACTTCGCTCTCAGTTCCTCAGATACCGGAGTGCGGTTAATGAGCGCGTAATCGAACAGGCGTTCGCTTTGTGCGTGCCGGTTCAGCGCGCGAATGTGATCGGCTGCAGTGAGCCCGAGGCTTTCATTGGCCTGAGTCATCAAATTGCAAACGTACACTTTGACTGCAGATGAATTCACGATTGCTTGCGGAATGCCGTGGACAAGAAGGTTCGGAATCAAGCTGGTGAAGAGCGACCCTGGGCCGATGGTGATGAGATCGGCGCGGGCGATAGCTTCGAGCGTTTGCGGCAGCGGCTCGACATCGGGTGGATCCAAGAAAAGTTCTTTGATCCGGCCCTTACTGGCGGTGATCTTGGTTTCGCCTCGCACGCGAGTGCCATCTTCCATTAGCGCTTCCAGCTCTACGTTGGCAGTAGTCGCGGGATAGATGTGTCCGCGGGTAAGCAGAATTTCTGACGAAAGACGAACCGCTTCGCCAAAATCCTTGGTGATCGAGGTCAACGCCGCCAGGAATAAATTTCCAAAGTTGTGTCCTTCCAGCCCACCCTTTAAGAAGCGATGCTGGAACAGACGCGAGAGTAGTGCTTCGTCCTCCGAGAGCGCGACGATGCAGTTGCGGATATCGCCCGGCGGAAGCATGTTGAGCTCTTTGCGCAAGCGTCCGCTGGAGCCACCATCGTCACTGACTGTGACCACAGCGCAGAGCTCGGCAATATCCGGTGAGGCGGCGGCAGGGGAAATGGATTCGGCTGGAAGAGCAGCGTAGCGCTTCAATCCTCTCAGTATTGTCGAGAGGCCGGTGCCGCCGCCAATGGCTACTACGCGCAAGGCGCGACTGCTTTGTTCAGTAGAAACCAACGGAGCCACGCCTAGAAATCTTCCTCGGTCGCGGCTGGTGGCGCCGGCAATTCAGCCCCCGGATCGGGGTAGAGCAGTTCGGTGAAGCGAGGGTCTTCCGACAAGTTCTGGAAATCGGAGTCGTTGCGCGCCTGAAACCGGATAGATGCATTCAGCCGAATGGCGGAGTCAAGGTGACGCAGTGAGTCTTCCAAGTGTCCTGTCAAGCAGTCCAGCGCAGCCAGGCCGTAGGCAACATAATCGGCCTGTGGAACTTGTTTGGAAAGCTTCTCCAGGTGCTCACGGGCGCTGACGTAATCTCCGACGTTCATCAAAGAAACAGCGTAATCGTAATGCTCTTCTGAAGTCTTGAACTGAGTGGTCGAGCGCTCCAGATGCTGGCTGCAGGCATTCATATGTACGTTGGCGCGGTCAGTCAGCTCTTTGCTGGGACCGGCAATTACCTTCTGCAGATGGCTCTTAGCCTTGTCGAATTTGTGCTCCTGCATAGCCCGCAGACCGGCCTCATAGTTTTGCACAGCCTGTGCAAAACGGGGGTCCTCGTTCATGGGCTTCTTCGGAGTCGTCTTCTGGGCCATTTGTAAAACTCGTCCTGAATTCTTCGTAAGTGCTCCGCTATCTTATATTTAAGTATACCGAACAAACCGGAATTGACGGGATTAAAAATTAAGACTCGATCACGCATGGCCCGGCAGTTGCTAAGGCCCTGATTTCACTCTGTGGAAAACTGCCTCAGTGCCTGGCTTGGATGCCATTTCAGCATCATGCGCGTCGAGGCACCTAAACTTTGGATTCTACAATATTAAGCCTAGTTGATCGAAGCCGCTGTCTGCAAGTTTACCTGCTTCCATTCGCCTTTGATGATTCCGCGGCGAATCTGCGCCGCCGTCTTATGCTTTTCGTGCTCAGTATACGAGTAATAAACCTCCTTCAAGCAGGTGGCGCACTGCGCTCCGTGCGCGCTCTCAAAACAACTGTGAAGGCTGTTGTGGCCCATGCGGTCGCAATAGCAATAGCACGGCTGCTGATGCAATACGGTCGGAATCCTGGAGGCAAGGTCATATGCATGAGTCTGAAACGGATATTGAGCGTTTTCTCCCCATAGCTGCTCCTTAGCCAAAATCGGAGGGAGCTTAGTTCCCGTTGGCGGCGGTCCCGAATTGTATGCGGGAACTGGAGCTTCTTGCTGCGACTGCTGCTGAGATGTGGCCCAAGGCGTCGAAATCGTCACAATGACTGCGGAAAGAAGTGCAAGGGTGAGTCCCCGCCTAAACATGATTCATTCCTCCACGTAGCACATTGTAACCTGAATCCGGGCGGCACAAAAATTACCGAGCCTGGAGGAAAGGCCAAAAAAGGGCGCGGCCTGGAAGCCGCGCCGTTCAATTCTGAAATGCAAAGTTAAATGTCGTAATACAGCGCGAACTCAAACGGATGCGGGCGCAGGCGAACTGCGTCCACTTCTTTGGAGCGCTTGTATTCGATGTAGGTTCCGAGCAGCTCTTCGGTGAACACATCGCCTTTGAGCAGGAACGCATGATCTTTCTCCAGAGCATCCAGTGCATCTTCGAGCGAGCCTGGCATCGAGGGAACTTTGGCCAGCTCCTCCGGGCCCAAGTCGTAGATATCCTTGTCGAGCGGCTGACCGGGATCGATTTTGTTTTCGATGCCATCCAGTCCAGCCATCATCATCGCTGCGAATGCCATGTACGGATTGCAGCTCGGATCGGGCGGGCGGAACTCGACGCGCTTGGCTTTGGGCGACGCCGAATACATCGGGATGCGGCAGGCTGCCGAACGATTGCGCCGCGAGTAGGCAAGATTCACCGGAGCTTCAAAGCCAGGAACTAGGCGCTTATAAGAGTTGGTGGTCGGTGCGATGATCGCCGAAAGTGCCGGGCCGTGCTTGATTAGCCCACCGATGTACCACAGCGCCATCTGCGACATGCCGGCATATCCGTCACCTGCAAACAGCGGCTTGCTGCCCTTCCACAGCGACTGATGAGTGTGCATGCCACTGCCGTTGTCCTGGAAGATCGGCTTGGGCATGAAAGTCACCGTCTTGCCATATTGGTTGGCAACGTTCTTCACGATGTATTTGTAGAGCATCATGTGGTCGGCCGATTTGACCAGCGAATCGAACTTCAGATCGATCTCTGTTTGGCCGCCGGTCGCGACTTCATGGTGGTGGCACTCCACTTCCAGGCCGCAGCTCTGCATGGTCATGACCATTTCGCTGCGCAGATCCTGGTAATGATCGGTTGGCGGCACCGGGAAGTATCCTTCTTTGTAGCGCGGGCGATATCCAAGATTGTTCTCTGTGCGGCCAGAGTTCCAGCGGCCCTCTTCGGCATCGATGAAATAGAAGCCGTGCTGCTCGCGCTGATCGAAGCGGACATTGTCAAAGATGAAGAACTCAGCTTCAGCGCCGAAATATGCAGTGTCAGCCAGGCCGGTTGAGCTGAGATACATTTCGGCTTTGCGAGCGATGTAGCGTGGATCGCGGTCGTAGCGCTGTTTGGTGACCGGGTCAGTCACGTCGCAAACCATCACCAGCGTGGGCGCCTCGGTGAAAGGGTCGAGCATGTGGGTGCTCGCGTCGGGGATGAGTAGCATGTCGCTTTCGTGAATCGCTGCCCAGCCGCGAATGGACGAGCCATCCATGCCGAAGCCTTCTTCGAAAGAGGACTCAGACAGCTGGTCGATTGGATAGGAAACGTGATGCCAGAGTCCCGGCAGGTCCGTGAAGCGCAAATCCAGAAGCTTGACATTGTTCTTCTTCACGAACTCCAGGACAGTCTTCGGATCGGTGGTTTTCTCAGCCATGAATTGCTCCTTTGCGCCGGGCACACCCGGGCGCGGAATCGGCAACTCGGTCACACACTTTTTCTATAGGCCCGGTCGCCAAGAATAGACTCATTCGGATGTTATGGGAAGTAAGAGCGCCTGCTACAATCTTTCCCTTTGCAGGACGTTTTAGTGTATTGGCCACCCGAGGGAGGGG
>Ga0209156_10001662_pt1 | contig 17930 bp, 13 predicted proteins | sample GraSoiAngelo_124_FD_185881 | JGI IMG/M metagenome (GOLD analysis project Ga0209156, IMG submission 185881) | Grasslands soil microbial communities from the Angelo Coastal Reserve, California, USA - 14_0927_05_20cm (SPAdes) (version 2) | ecosystem: Environmental > Terrestrial > Soil > Grasslands...
GGCCTGTGTTCCTGCAGCGAGATTCGCCATCTATCTGCGGTGGCTTATAGTGCCAAACTCGCCTTGTTGCTGAATTAGTTTGGCCACTAGCGCGGTCCAACCGGTTTGGTGGGAAGCGCCAAGGCCACCACCGTCGTCGCCATTAAAGTACTCGTGGAACCAGCAGAGCTCGGAATCGGTTTCGGGGTTGAATGCACCGGCGGAAGCGCGCAGAAAAGGCCGCTCACCTTTCTCATTACGCAGCCAGAGCTTGATTAATCGGTTTGATAGTTCATTGGCGGCTTCCTTCAAGGTCATATACGTGCCCGACCCGGTTGGGCATTCCACTTTGAACTCATCACCGTAGTAATGATGGAACTGCTGGAGCGATTCGATCAGAAGGTAATTGATAGGAAACCAAACGGGGCCACGCCAGTTTGAGTTACCGCCGAAGATTCCAGTTTGTGACGCCGCTGGTTCGTAGTTCACGATTTTCTCTTCGCCTTGGACAGTCAGTCGATAGGGATGATCCCGGTGATACTTGCTCACCGAACGAATGCCGTAGTCGCTCAGAAATTCCTCCGGATCGAGCATGCGCCGGAGCAGACATTTCATGCGATGGCCGCGAGTGAGCGCGACAAGCCGGGTCTCGTGCATGCCAGGCTCCTGCCAGCGTGAGACCAGACTGGCGAGGTCGGGCCGATACGCCAGATACCATTCAAGCCGTGACTTGAATCCAGGTAGTGCGTCGATCAACTGCCATTGGATCGTTTCGACCGCGAGCAACGGCATCAAGCCAACGATTGATCGAACTTTCAATGGCAAATAGCGCCCGCCCGGCGTATGCAGCACGTCGTAGTAAAATTCGTCTTCTTCATTCCAGAGACCAATTCCACTGCCGCCCAGATCGTTCATGGCGGCGGCAATGCCGAGGAAGTGTTCGAAGAACTTGGTCGCGATGTTTTCGTAAACGTGATCTTCACGCGCGAGCTCGATCGCGATGCGCATCAGATTCAGCGAAAACATTCCCATCCAACTCGTGCTATCGCTTTGTTCAAGATGGCTGCCATCGGGAAACGCAGCGCTGCGGTCGAAGACGCCGATGTTATCAAGCCCGAGGAATCCGCCTTCGAAAATATTTTTGCCTTCGGAATCTTTCCGATTCACCCACCAGGTAAAGGCGAGCAGCAGTTTGTGAAAGATTGTTTCGAGAAATGCGCGGTCGCCTTGACCGGTTTGTTTGCGCTCGATTTGGAAGACGCGCCAGGCCGCCCACCCGACCACGGGTGGATTAACATCGCCGAAGTTCCATTCGTAGGCGGGAAGCTGGCCGTTGGGATGCTGATACCACTCGCGAACGACGGTATCGAGCTGGCCTTTGGCAAAGTGCGGATCGACCAGGGCGAGGGGAATGCAATGAAAGGCGAGGTCCCATGAAGCATACCAGGGAAATTCCCAACTATCGGGCATCGACATGACGCGCTCGTTGTAAAGATGGCGCCACCTGGCGTTGCGACCGTTCCAGCGCGACGCTGGCGGAGAGGGGCTTGCCGGATCGCCCCTAAGCCATTCCTCCACGATGTAGTAGTAGAACTGTTTAGTCCAAAGTAGTCCAGCCAGGGCCTGGCGTTGAATTGCCTTATTTCCGGAACCTAGATTAACCGGCGCGATCGTATCATAAAATTTATCGGCTTCGGCTTTGCGCGCGGAAAAGATTTCATCGAAGTCGGAAAACGGGTCGCGAGAGTCTTGTCTGGGGAACGCACGTGCCTCGCGTGCCGTTTTCGGCGCCTCGCCGCGCACTTCTTGTTCCGAAGAGGAAGAGAGTCCGGTTGGCGAGGCGCTAACCGGTGCATGCGAGGCGCGTGCGCTCCCCAAATCAGTTCTCGTTAGTCGCAGTCGGATGGAAACCCTTTCACCTGGCGGGATCTCGAATCGATAATGCGCGGCCGCCTTTGTCCCAACCTTAGTCGGATTGACGAAGTCCCTTTTATTCTGAGTTACCGCGTCGTTGATAGAGTCCTTCACGAACGGACTGCGATTTGGAACGCCCCACAAACGTTCGAGGTTAGATTCATTTTCGGTGAAGAGAAGGGCGTCGGCGTTCTCGCAACGGAGTTGGTAGCGGCCAAGCTTGTCATGACTGGCTTCGATTATCGCGGGCGTGCCTTCACGCAAAATCGGTTTGCGAACGTCACGGCCCCAGCTCCAGGTATTGCGAAACCAAATCGTCGGCAGAAAATGCAAGATCGCCTGCTCCGGTCCGCGGTTGGTTGCTGTCGCGCAAATCAAAATATCTTCCGGGCTTTCTTTGGCATAAGTGATCTCAATATCGAAGTAGCGATGTTCAGCCAAAGCACTGGTGTGCCAGAGCTCGAATTCGGGCTCCGTTCGTGATCGGCTACTGTTGCGGCTAACTAACTCCTGGTAAGGAAAGCGAGTCTGCGGGTAACGATACAACATCCGCATGTAGGAATGGGATGGTGTGTTATCGAGATACCAGTAGAGTTCCTTGACATCTTCGCCGTGATTACCTTGAGGTCCGGTTAATCCAAATAACCGGTCTTTTAATATCGGGTCCTGAGCATTCCAGAACGCCCATGCGAAACAAAACCGTTGCTTGTAATCGGAAATTCCTGCCAAACCATCTTCGCCCCAGCGATAGGCCCGCGAACGCGATTGCTCATGCGTCAGGTAGTTCCAGGCGTCGCCGTTCGCGCTATAATCCTCCCGCACCGTTCCCCATTGCCGGTCGCTAAGGTATGGTCCCCACAGGTGCCAGCGCTGTTTTCGCGAATTGTTCTGCTCGATACGCGCCTGCTCGGCGTTCATGGCGCATGTTGTCGACCACATTCAGCTAAAAGCAAGTCAGGCACGGCATTGTCGTCGCCCGTTCGGCAGTTAGCGATTAGCCGCTCACTCTGTTCTGAGCTCGTGGTCGAAGGGCAATGGTGACGTTTTTTCGGTGGATTCCTAGTTATAAACGAGAGGAAGTGTGCGTGTAGGATATAACCGGACATTTGGGCGCGGGGTATAAGCTTGATTTTGGGGCTCTTTTTTACTTGAATCGCCCAGTGCCGGCGAGCGCGCAAAACGGAGCCATTGCCTTTACTACGACGCAATGGAGCGTGGTCTTAAACGCGCAAGGTGAATCGCCCTCGGCGCAAGAAGCGTTGGAAAAACTTTGCCGCACCTACTGGTGGCCCCTCTACGGTTTTGTCAGGCGGCAAGGATATTCTCCGGAGGAAGCACAAGACCTTACTCAGGGTTTTTTCGCCATGCTGCTGGAGCGAAAAGATTTCGATGCCGTACGAAGAGAAAAGGGACGATTGCGCTCCTATCTCCTCGCATCGCTCAAAAATTTCCTGGCTAAAGCGCATCGGCGCGCGATGACGGTTAAGCGCGGCGAAGGTCGTCCGCTCGTGCCGTTGGAAGACCTCTTGCTGCGGGAGCGTGCTGATCTTGAACCGGCGGACATGTTGAGTGCCGACCGAATTTACGAGAGGCGATGGGCTCTTACCCTACTGGAACAAGTACTGGCGCGATTGGGGGAAGAATATCAAGCCGCGGGTAACAGCGCCCTCTTCGAACAGCTAAAGCAAATGCTAAGTGATGACCGACCATCGCAAGCGAAGATCGCGCAGGAACTGGGTATTACGGAAAATGCGGTGAAGCAGGCATTCCATCGCCTTCGTCTGCGATATCGCTTGTTGTTACACGACGAGATAGCGCAAACAGTAGCGGCCCCAGGCGACGTGGAAGAGGAGTTGCGGCATTTCATCGCCATACTGCAAACGTAACTTCTAACAAGATTTGGGACAGTACATGGAGGTGGGCGATTACCCGAAAAATGCCGCAGCAAATGTAGTCCGCATTTGCGGTAAATGCGGCAGCAAACTTTTTGCGGACGCTCCCCAGGGATTTTGTAGCCTGTGCCTGTTCAAGACTGGTCTCGATTCACTGCTGGGTGAAGAAGACGAGGTCCTCGAATCGAGTGCAGGTCCGATAATTATGAATTTCGACGACTACGAGTTGTTGAAGGAAATTGGCCGGGGTGGTCAGGGGATAGTTTATCGCGCGCGACAAAAAAGTCTTAACCGCACCGTTGCTTTAAAGGTCATTGGCGTCGGTCGCTGGGCGACCGAAGCACATTTGAAACGGTTTCGCCTCGAGGCCGAAGCCGCTGCGAGCTTAAACCATCCATTCATTGTTCCGATTCACGAAATCCGGGAACGCGACGGTTGCTGTTACTTCAGCATGAATTTAATCGAAGGCGGCCAGCTTGATGAAGTAGTTAAACGTCAGGCAATTTCGATTCGGCGCGCTGCGGAATTAATCGCGAAGTTGGCGCGAACGGTCCACTACGCGCACGAGCATGGTATTCTGCATCGGGATATCAAACCGGGAAACGTGCTCCTCGATCAGGAGGGCGAACCGCATCTCACCGATTTCGGTCTGGCGCGCCTGGTTGAAAGCGAAAGCACGGTTACTCGGACAACTGACTGCCTGGGCACGCCAAGCTACATGGCACCGGAGCAGGCTCGGGGTAGCAGCGAGGTGACAAAGACAACAGACATTTATGGCCTCGGCGCCGTGCTTTACCACTTGCTGACTGGCCGCCCGCCATTTGTTGGAACAACAAGCTACGAAACTGTCCGGCTGCTTTTGGAAACCGATCCGCGGCAGCCACGACTGTTAAATCCGAAAGTAGATCGCGACCTCGGTACGATCTGCCTGAAGTGCCTGGAGAAAGATCCCGAGCGTCGCTACTGTTCTGCGCTCGCGCTGGCCAAAGATCTGGAGCGCTGGCTACGACACGAGCCCATTCAAGCGCGCCGCACCGGTCTCGTCACTCGCGGCAAAAAATGGCTGCACCGCAACCCAACAACGGCTGTCTTAGGAGTGTCCGTATCTGCACTGCTTGTTGCATTGGGCATGATCATCTGGAGAAGCGAATTATTTCACCCACCGCCGACTAATGCCACCGTCGTACCGGAGAAGTCGATTGCTGTCATGCCCTTTGTGAATTCCAGCGGTGACAAATCGAACGCATATTTTACCGATGGCATCCAGGACGAGATCCTGAGCCGGCTCTCGAAAATAGCCGAACTAAAGGTCATTTCCCGCACCTCGACAGAAAAATATAAGAGGTCGCCACGTAATTTGCGTGAAGTTGGGCAGCAGCTCAGGGCGGCAAATATTCTCGAAGGCCAGGTCCAGAAAGCGGGCGATCAGGTCCGAATCACCGTCCAGCTCATCAACGCTTCGAGCGACTCGCATCTGTGGGCCAATACCTATGATCGCAAGCTGGTTGACATGTTCGGCGTTGAAAGCGAGGTGGCGCAAAAGATTGCATCCTCTCTGCAAGCAAGGTTGACCGGCTCGGAACGAAAGGCGGTCACGGCGCGTCCGACAGAGAACGCACAGGCCTATCAACTCTATCTCAAAGGCAGATTCTTCTGGAATAAACGGACTGGCGCCGATTTAAAAACGGCCGCGGGCTACTTTCAGCAGGCAATCGCGGCGGATCCGGACTACGCCAACGCCTATGCTGGACTCGCCCAGGCGAACTTACTGATGCCATTTTATAACGCCGGTGCCCCGCAGGACGTATTTTCACGCGCGAAGATTGCCGCGACCCGAGCCATTGCGCTCGATGACACTTGTTCCGAAGGGCATGCCGCTCTGGCTATGTTACTCTGCTACGATTTTAAATTTCGGGAGTCAGAAGCTGAGTTCAAGCGCGCGATCGAACTCGATCCGAATTATGCGACGGCTCATCAATGGTACGGAAATACCTTGCTTACGACGCTGGGCCAATTTGACGAAGCAATCAAAGAGGGAGAACGGGCGATTGAGCTCGACCCCTTTTCACTCATCATCAACACGGACTTGGGTAGCACCTTTATTTTGGCCCGTCGCTACGATGAAGCGATCGCGCAACTGCGTCGCACCCTCACCCTCGACGGCAATTTTACGCATGCTCGCGAGGTCCTTGGCACGGCCCTGTCTCTTGAAGGAGACGTCAATGCCGCAATCGGGGAGTTCGAGAAAGTGAGAGACAATGATAACTGCGGCGTGTTGGGCCTTCTTGGCTGGGTCTATGCCGTAGCGGGGAGAAGAGCAGAAGCCATGCAGATTCTGCAAGAGTTAAAGGAGTGCGGACAGAAACGTTACGTCCGCAGCCTTGAATACGCTTTGGTTTACATCGGACTCGGCCAGAAACAGACCGCCATTGAGTACTTGGAGAAATCCACAGACAACTCGACCCTCACGTGGCTAAAAATCGATCCGCTATTCGATCCCCTGCGAGACGAGCCTCGTTTTCAAAAGCTTTTGGCGAAGTCTATTCCACCCGCTCGGTGAGCCCAAGACCTTCGCCGAGCCGAGCGAGAAAGATCTCGCGCTTGAACAGCTCGTCACGGCTGCTCGCGTTCCGGGAACGCTGAGCTATGGAGTTTTGGAACTGCTGCCGTTTTGGGTCCGCTACGAAGCCTCGCTTCGAAGAAATCGTTAATTCGCTCGCCCCAAGGTAATCGATTCGCCTGGTAACCGCGCCGAAGCCCTGGCTCGCCTCCATCACCCAAAACTGTAGAGGCCGTGTCGGCTGCGGCTTTGCATATTTGCAGGCGGCAGGCCTGCGAACACAGTGCAAATCGTCACCTCCCTCGGGGCGAATGCGGTAGCGCGCGCGTCTCGCGTGCTAGCGAATGCGTCTCGTTTTCGCGAACTTTTTACAGAAGGCAACGAAGAAAACAAAGGCCATTCTCGGCGGCCAGAACCAACAGACTCTTCGCTGACTTCGTTTCCTTCTGTTTAAAAAATTCGCGCGCTTCCCGCGTAACCTCGCGCCGAATTTGGGACAGTACACCTGTTGAACGGCCGCAAATTAAGTCCCGTCACAACGAAGGGGCAAGGCCAAACAGGAGCAAATCAAAATGAACAGTTTAAACACACAATTCAAAATTTCGATCAACCGCATGGGAGTCCCTGCGTTTTTACTCGCGCTGCTGACTTATCTTACCATTTTATCTCCCCCGAGAGCCTTCGGCGTTACCCCGGCCCCTGACGGCGGATACCCGAACGCCAATACGGCTGAGGGAACGGGAGCTCTCAACAACCTCAATACGAACAACGGCGGTGGCAACACGGCATTAGGTGATTTCGCTCTCCAGGCCCTTACAGCCGGCAGTAACAACACGGCTGTCGGTGCTGAGGCACTCTTTAGCAACACCGGCGAATTCAACACGGCCGTCGGCGAAGGTGCTCTCCAAAACAACACCAGCGCTGACTTCAACACAGCCGTCGGCGATGTTGCGCTCCAGAGCAACACTAGCGGCGGTGGCAATACGGCCATCGGCGCTAGTGCTCTCCAAAAAAACACCGGCAGCCAAAACACGGCCACCGGTGTGAGCGCGCTCGCTAACAACGCTGCGAACAACAATACCGCCACCGGTTACCAGGCGCTCACTGCCAATACCATCGGCAACTCCAACACAGCCGACGGGACCGCCGCGCTCGCGCGCAACAACACGGGGTCTAGCAACACGGCCACTGGCATTGCCGCACTCTTTGCGAACGTAAACGGCAATAACAATACCGCCAACGGGGCGGATGCACTCTTTAACAACACCCAGGGAGCTGAAAACACAGCCATCGGGGTTAATTCGCTACTAAGCAATACCACCGGCGGCGACAATACGGCGACCGGCAACGGTGCGCTCGAAAGCAATATAGGCGGGGGCAACAACACGGCCAACGGTGCCTTTGCGATGTTCAGCAACACAAGCGGCAGCTTCAATACGGCCGCCGGCGACGTTGCTCTGCATAACAACAACAGCGGCAGCTTAAACACGGCCGTCGGCCAGCAGGCCCTGAGCAAAAATACGGCCGGCGGCAACAACACCGCATTGGGCGCTTTAGCCGGTCAAAACCTCACCACCGGTAATAACAACATCGATATCGGCGCGAACGTGCTTGGGGTTGCGGGCGAGTCCAACAAGATCCGCATCGGCAAGCAAGGCACACAGAATGGGACCTTTATTGCCGGCATCTTCGGGGTGGCGGTGAGTGGGAGTACAGTAGTAGTAAACTCAAGTGGAAAACTCGGTGTGGCCACTTCCTCAGCCCGCTTCAAGGAAGCGATCAAACCGATGGACCGTGCGAGCGAAGCCATTCTCGGGCTTAAGCCCGTGAGCTTCCGCTACAAGGAAGAGATAGATCCAGATCGCACTCCGCAGTTCGGGTTAATCGCTGAGGAAGTAGAGAAGGTGAATCCTGACCTGGTAGGTCGGGATCAAAACGGCGAGGTCAATACCGTTCGTTATGAGGCGGTCAACGCAATGTTGCTTAATGAATTCCTCAATGAACATCGCACCGTGCAGGAACTGAAAGGAACGGTTGCGCAGCAGGCAGCTGCTAGCAAACAACAACAGGCGAGAATCGAGAGGCAGCAGCAGGAAATAGAAAGTCTTACTAACAGGCTCCAGATGGTGAGTGATCAGCTTGAGTTGAACAAGCCTTCACCACGAGTAGTCGCCGATAATTAGTAAAGCAGAGAAGCCTCGCCACTTCAGAACTACAACCCCATAACAACCACCCGAAGAACGAAAAGAGGCCATAATGCATCATCCAATTCAGCTGACAAACCGAATCGCATCAAGAAGGAGTCGGATGAGTCAGTCGTCCTGCAACTGCGAGACGCGTGTCTTACTTCTCATCGCCCCCGTCGTCATACTGGCATGCTTTGCGGTTTGCTCAGTCCCGAAAGCTTTCGGGGTCACTCCGGCACCCGACGGAGGCTATGCCAACGGCAACACAGCTGAGGGTGATTTTGCTCTCCAGAGCCTCACCAGCGGCGCCACCAACACAGCCGTCGGTGAATTTGCACTCTCCGGCACGACCACCGGCAGCGGCAACACGGCCATCGGTTATGAAACACTTGTTGATAACATTAGCGGCCAGGGAAACACTGCTTTGGGCTTTGAAGCGCTTTTTAACAATACTGCGGATGCGAATACTGCGATGGGTTTCTCTGCGCTTGTTAACAATACCACGGGCACGTCCAATACCGCCACCGGGGCTGCTGCGCTCGCCAACAACAAAACGGGCAACGGCAATACGTCCACCGGTTCTAATGCGCTGTTAAACAACACGGCTAGCTTGAACACAGCCGACGGTGCCGGTGCGCTCCAAGTGAACACGAGTGGCAGCGACAACACGGCCAGCGGTTATGCGGCGCTCGGAAGCAACCAATCCGGCGTTGACAACACGGCCACGGGTGCAGACGCGCTCTATAGTAATAAAACCGGCAGCTTCAACACGGCCAATGGCGATGCCGCGCTCGTTAACAACACCAGCGCGAGCAACAACACCGCTGTCGGTTTTGCTTCCCTCCAACGCAATACCATCGGGCACGATAATACTGCCGAGGGTTTCCAGGCGGCAAATAACGCAATCGGCAGTAACAATGTCGCAGTGGGCAGTAATGCTGGAGGCAATCTTACCACTGGCAGCAATAACATCGATATCGGCGCCAATGTGCTTGGTGTCGCCGGTGAGGCCAATACGATCCGGATCGGCAAGCAGGGAACGCAGAAGGCAACCTTCATTGCTGGTATTTCTGGCGTGGCTGTAACCGGAAGCACAGTAGTAGTCAATGCAAGCGGGAAGCTGGGCGTTGCTACTTCCTCGGCCAGGTTCAAACAAGCCATTAAACCGATGGAGAAAGCCAGTGAAGCGATATTGGCACTGAAACCAGTTAGCTTCCGCTATAAGCCAGAGATCGATCCCGAAGGCATCCCGCAGTTCGGATTAATTGCCGAGGAAGTGGAAAAGGTGGACCCTGACCTCGTCGGCCGCGACGAGAATGGAAAAGTTAATACTGTTCGCTACGAAGCAGTAAATGCGATGCTACTTAATGAATTTTTGAAAGAGCATCGAGATGTGCAGGAATTGAAGGCGATAATCGTGGAACAGCGCAAACAGATTGAAAAACTTGCCACGATGGTGCAAACGCCTCACGGATCAGTGCGACCTGATCGTCGATGACTATCAAACGGTAATTCAGTCGTTCGGAGTCCGATGTCGGATGTTGGATTGGTCGCTGTCTCAGGTTCAGGAAAAGAGCACTGATCGATGACAAGTCCAATGACGTCCGCCTCCGCTGGAACGTTTTTAGGACAAGCTCTTCCAAGCCGTGATCATAATTTCCACATTTCCGCGTAACCTGGCACCACATTTAGGACAGTACGCCAGTGAAGGCGACAAATCATGAAAACCTCTTCCACCAAAGCCGGAATCTTTAATCCCGACTTTGTGCTGGCTTTTTCCCTTTGCTCAGTCGGTGCAATGCTGGGAATGGCCAGTCTTACGCTGGGCTCCCGAAACGCGATTGCGCAAACGACAGGATCAGGCGCCAGAATCTTAGTAACGACAACCGTGCAAAAGATCGGTGGTATCGGCACCGGCGGGTGCTCGCTTCAGGAAGCGATCTATTCATCGGTTCCTCACAACAGCTTGGATGGCGGCGCCCATGGCATCGCCATTGATGCCACTGATCCGGACCATTTCATCACGACAGAGTGCATATTAGGTACGGGCAATGGCGATACTATCGTTTTGCCCAGCGGCGGAGTTTTCAACAATGGGTCGGGGACGCAGCCATTTGGCCCGTACGGGTTGTAAGCGTCGCCATCCAAATACTTGTTTACGACGGAAGCCGGCGGCGCAACCGGATTCACCGTCACCGGCAGCGGGAATATCAAAAACACCGTAACTATGCCGCCGGGCGGTTCCATTACCTACAAAGCAACGGGCAAACTTAGTCCCTCAGCGACCGGCACCTTGTCTGACACTGCGAGCGTGACTGTGCCAAGCGGAATGACCGATCCTAATCTTAATAACAACACAGCCACCGATTCTGACAATATCACCCTAAAGGCAGACCTGAAGGTCACAGTGACTGACGGCAAAACATCTGCTCTTCTGGGCTCAAAGAACACCTATACAATAGTGGTGACGAACGTCGGCCGAGTAAAGTTAGCGGCGTAGTCATTCACGATGTCTTCCCAAGCGACTTCACCGGTGTCACCTATACCGCCACCCAGAGTGGCGGCGCTTCCGGGTTCAGTGCCAACGGCAGCGGCAATATCAACAACACCGTGACCATGCCACCGGCGAGTACGATTACCTACAAAGCTACCGGCACCATCAGCGCCTCGGCGAGTGGATCGATCTCCGATACAGCAACGGTAACGGCGCCGAGTGGCGTGACTGATCCGAACAACGCCAATAACAGCGCCACCGACACGGACACGCTGTGAAATTGCGACCTCAGAACCCGAACTTAAAGTGCTGATCGCTAAATAATCGCGCGGCGGCACTCCAGTCTGACACGAGTGCATGGATGTAAGCTTGATTTTGAGAGCGATTTTCACTTTAATGGCGCAGTGTCTGCGGCTGATCAGGTGCCTTCACTGACTGGGGTTGTTCCGGCAGATGCCGGAGGGGATGGAGCTGTTGCTTTCACGACGACGCAATGGAGTGTGGTTTTAACCGCCCAAAGCCAATCACCGGCAGCAGATGAAGCATTGGAAAAGCTGTGCCGCCTTTATTGGTGGCCGCTTTACGGTTTCGTCAGGCGGCAGGGCTATGCTCCTGAGGAAGCACAAGATCTTACTCAGGGGTTCTTCGCGATGCTGTTGGAGAGAAGAGATCTGGATGCGGTGCGCCGGGAAAAGGGTCGATTACGTTCCTATCTTCTGGCTTCACTCAAAAATTTCCTCGCCAAGGCGCATCGGCGCGAGATGGCCGTCAAACGTGGTGAAGGAAGACCGCTTGTAGCGTTGGACGAGCTGCTCGCGCGCGAGCGCGCCGACCTTGAACCAGCGCATGCGCTGACCGCCGATCGAATTTATGAGCGGCGGTGGGCTTTAACTCTCCTGGACCAAGTGTTCGCACGGCTGGGTGAAGAATATCGCAAGGCAGGCAATGCCGCATTGTTCGATCAGCTAAAGCAATTGCTTACCGGCGAACCTGAGGAACGTTCTCAGGCAGAGATCGCGCAGGAATTAAGGATGACCGAAAATGCGGTGACGCAGGCATTCCATCGCCTGCGACAGCGTTATCGGCAGTTGGTGCGCGAGGAAATCGCGCATACCGTAGCCGTGCCTGGTGACGTGGATGACGAGCTGCGGCATTTTATTGCCGTGTTGCAGATGTAACTTCTAACGAGATTTGGGATAGGACGTATACTGGTGACTAATCGACCGAGTAGTAGTGTAACAACTGGAAACCGAATTTGCGACGAATGTGGGAGTAAAATCTTCGCAGACGCGCCACAAGGACTTTGCAGCGTGTGCTTGTTCAAAACTGTTCTAGGGCCGATCGGGGACGAAGATGATGCAACTACCGGGTCGAATCGGCGCCAAATGCAACTCGAATTTGGCGACTATGAGTTACTCGAGGAGCTTGGCCGTGGCGGCCAGGGTGTCGTTTACCGTGCGCGGCAGAAAAGTCTAAATCGAACCGTCGCGCTAAAAATAATCGGTCTCGGTCAATGGGCGAGCACACCTCACCTGAATCGTTTTCGTCGCGAGGCAGAAGCGGCGGCGAGTTTGGAGCATCCACGGATTGTTCCGATTTACGAAATCGGCGAGCGCGAGGGCTCCTGCTACTTCAGCATGAAATTTGTCGACGGCGGTCAGTTGGACGCAGCCCTCGGAGGAAAGCCGATGTCGACTCGACGCGCCGCTGAGTTGTTCGTAAAGATCGCCCGTACTGTCCAGTTTGCGCATGAGCGCGGAATTCTGCATCGCGACATCAAACCGGGAAACGTTCTGTTGGATAAAGATGGAGAACCCTATCTGACTGACTTCGGCTTGGCGCGTTTGATCGAGCAGAAAAGCACGGTGACCAATTCGTTCGATGTTCTTGGAACACCGAGCTATATGCCGCCTGAACAAGCGGCCGGCCAGGCCAAGGAGCTGACACCGGCTGCGGATGTTTACTCATTGGGCGCAGTTTTTTATCAGATGTTGACGGGCCGGGCGCCGTTCGCCGGCGGAACCCCTACGAGACGATTCGGCTGGTCTTGGAAACCGAGCCACGAAACCCGCAGCTATGGAATTCCAAGGTAGACGTCCATCTTGCCACGATCTGTCTCAAATGCCTGGAGAAAGATCCCCAGCGCCGTTATCCTTCCGCTCGCGAGCTGGCCGAAGACGTTGAACGCCGGCTTCGGCGGGAGCCAATCCGCGCGCGACGCAGCGCTATCTTCACTCGCGGCAAGAAGCGGTTACAGCGCAACAATTTGCCTGCGCAATTGTCGAGCTTCATCGGACGCGAAGCGGAAATAATCGAAGTTAAACAACTTCTCGCCGAGACCAGGTTGTTGACTCTTACTGGCGCTGGTGGTTGCGGCAAGACGCGGCTTGCGCTGCAGGTTGCAGCCGATTTACTGGCCGAATATCCAGACGGTGTCTGGCTGGTGGAGTTGGCGCCCGCGTCCGATGCTGACTTGGTTACCCAACTTACTGCCAAAGCCCTCCGCATTCCCGAACAGCCAAGGCGTGCGTTGATGGAAACCCTCGTCGATCGCCTGCGCTCCAAGCGTCTTCTCCTCGTCTTGGACAATTGCGAGCATCTGCTCGATGCCTGCGCCAAGCTCGCCGACGCGCTGCTGAAAACGTGCTTCAACCTGCGAATCCTGGCCACCAGTCGCGAAGCAATTGGCGTCGCCGGCGAAAGGGTGTGGCAGGTGCCACCCCTTGCCACTCCCGGGCCCGTCGCGAAGATATCACTGGAATCGCTTTGTCAGTTTGAAGCCGTTCGGCTCTTCACGGAGCGAGCCGTCGCTGTCCAGCCGCGGTTTGCTCTCACGGAGGCGACCGGTCCCGTCGTAGCGAAAATATGTTCGCGGTTGGACGGCATTCCGTTGGCAATTGAGCTGGCGGCCGCGCGCACCAGCGCGTTGAGCGTGGCGCAGATCGCCGAGCGGTTGCAGGATGGTTTTCGGTTGCTGTCGCACGGGGCGCGCACGGCCTTGCCGCGCCATCAGACATTGCAGGCGACCATGGACTGGAGCTATGCATTGTTGACCGAGCCGGAACAGCTATTGTTTCAGCGGCTCGCTGTGTTCGCGGGCGGGTTTGGTCTGGAAGCGGCGGAGAACGTTTGTGCGGGCGACAGACTCCAGTCCGATCAAATCTTGGATTTGCTGACGGGTTTGGTGGAAAAGTCGCTGGCGTTGGTTCACGAACACCACGGCCAGATGCGCTATCGGATGTTGGAGCCGATTCGGCAATATGCGCAGGAGCGATTGGCCCAGAGCGGCGCTGCGGCCACGGTGCAAGGCCGGCATGTTCAATACTTCCTGAGGCTCGCCCAGCAGATCGAGCCGCGCCTGCTTGGCTCGGAGCAACAACATGGCTTGGATGAACTGGAGGCCGAACACGCCAATCTGCTCGCGGCACTGGCATGGGCGGCGGAACACGATCCGGAAAGTGCATTGAAGCTGTCGAATGCACTAGGCTGGTTTTGGGAGAGACGAGGCTATTTGGCTGAGGGCCAGGAATGGTTCAAGAGAACCATCGCACAAAGCCCGGCGACACTGGCGGAATTCCGGGGTGAAGCGTATGTGCACGCAGGGCGGCTTGCGTGCTGGCAGGGCGACTATCAACACGCCGTCGCTCTCACCGAAAAAGGCATGCATCTGTGTGAACAATCAGGAAACCAACGCTGGCTCGGGATGGCAGTCAGCAATCTGGGCGCCGTCGCCGCCTATCGCGGTGAGCTTGCCCGGGCCATCCCTTTGATCGAGCAAGGTTTGTCAATGGGAAAAGAGTTGGGCGACGACGACCTTGTCTGGAGGTCGCTCGCAGATTTAGGTGTCGTCGCGTTGCTTCACGGCGACTACGAGCGCGCCCGCGATTTGATTGCACAGTCAGTGCTGACGATGAGGCGGTGCGGCGATGAAGAGGGCGGGATGTTGGTTCGCATCCTGGGCGAGGTAGAGTGTGCCCTCGGCAATCTCGAAAAGGCCACCAGCTACTACGAGGAAGCTCTGGCGATTGGCCGGAAGCTTGCCCACAAAAGAGCGGTGGCAGGCGCGCTTGAGGGCCTTGGGAAAGTTGCGTTTGACCGGGGTGACTATACTCTCGCGCGCGCATTGTACGAGGAAGGATTGCAGGTCGCAGACGAGCTGGGTCAGAAGTCCGAGTACGCCACCTCGCTTGGCATTAATCTCGCAGAGTTAGCAGGGCAGGAGCGGAAATTCGATGAGGCTCGCAGACTCTGCATGGCCAGCCTGCGAAACAGCCAGGAGGGAGGTGATAAAGAGAGCATCGCGGCTGAACTGAGCATTTGTGCGTGGCTATGTTTTGCATCTGCCGGACAAGCCGAAGCGGCGGCACAATTGCTCGGCGCAGTAGAAGGCATTCGAGAAAATCTCGGCATCGCGCTGCCCCCCCGCCAACGCGCCCGGCACGAGCGTCGTATCACTGCGATCCGCGACGCCCTTGACCAAGAGGTGTTCACAGCGGCCTGGGCGCGTGGCAAAGCGATGACCATCGACGAAGCCGTTGCTTACGCTCGTTAATGCAATTGCCTGCGCCGAAATAAAGTTCGGCGACGGATTCTGCTGATAACCGGGATGGGTAGGATACGGCCAAGCTGGCCTAAGGGAAGTCGAATGGGCGTGCGCCGCAGGGAACCTTTTCAACAGGAGGAGGATTCTCCTTCTGCTCTATTCTTCTGTTCAGAAATTCTTGGATCCGCGCAATCGCAGTTATTTTCTAATCTGGGGCCTGCCGCACCGAAGCTACCACAAGGGCGGGTTTCGCGATTCACGATTTACGAATCAAGCCCTTCTTCAAAACTTTCCGCGTAAGCTGCGGCCAGATTTGGGACAGTACCCTTCTGAATGGCCAAACATGACCGCTAATGAGAGGCGATCACGAAGGCCGCAACAACTGGAGGAAATTAAACCATGAACAGTTCAAACGGTAACATCAGAAACTGGATTTGCTCGCGTGCGCTGCGCACGCGCCAAACAGTCGCGGTAGTCATTTCAACGTGCGCTCTAGCTTTGGGCGCTTTCACCGCCTCGGCTGCGCCAGACTCCGGACGCATCCCAATCAGGACCGGTGACAACCGTACCGTGGCGATCGGGTATGTACTCCCGCTAGGGAGGCATCCAGCGCCCGCCAACCGCTTCAGCCCCACCACGGCGGCCCAAGTGGGCCGACCTACTTTTTTGCGGGACAAGTGGTGGTGCTATTTCTAAGAGCGCGCTATCTGAGCGACGGCAGCCTCGGTGTTCACTGACCTGCCGTCGCTCGCTGCACGATTGTGGTGACAAACGCCGGGCCCAGCAAGGTGACTGGTGCGGTTATCCGCGATAGCTTTCCGAGCGCCTTCACCGGTGTGACCTACACCGCTACTCAAAGCGGCGGCGCTTTCGGGTTCAATGCCAGCGGCAGCGGTAACATTAGTAACACCGTGACCATACCAGCTGGAAGCGAGATCACCGACAAAGCCACCGGCACCATCAGCGCCTCGGCGAGCGGTCCGATCTCGAACACGGCTGCGGTTACCACTCCAAGTCGTGTAACTGATCCAAATACCACCAACAACAGCGCCACGGATACCAATACATTGTGAAATAGCATCTTAAGGAGGCGTTCGACTGACTCAAATGAGGGTCAGTAACTCGACTACGATTTCCGCGTTCAAGATCGAAGAGCGCCGGCATGTTCATTCCATCCGCAGCGGCCGAGTATCATCTGCAGCCCTGTTTTTCCTCGCTATTGTGCTAGTCAGATGTCACATCTTTCACGTTCCGCTCCGGCCGCCCAAAGCACCAACTCGGTGCTGATGATTCGGCCCTCGCGGTTTTATCCAAATCCGGAAACCGCGCGGGACAATGCATTCCAGTCTCGCGCCGATTTCGATGCGCAGGCGCTTGCTGCCGCAGCGCGGAGCGAGTTTGACGCGGCTGTACAGACCTTACGCGACGTGGGCGTGCGCGTTCATATGTTCGAAGACACGGCGGAGCCGGAAAAGCCAGACGCTGTCTTTCCGAACAACTGGATCTCCACCCACCACGATGGAAGGGTCGCGCTTTTCCCAATGTATTCGGAGCTGCGTAGACGTGAACGACGCCACGATATCATCGAGGAACTGCGCAAGACCTACAAGATTACCGACGTAATCGACTATTCGAGCTTCGAAGAGCAAGGCTCTTGTCTCGAAGGCACGGGAAGCCTGGTCGTCGATCGTGTGAACCGGGTCGCGTACGTTTCGCTCTCAAACCGCTCTAACCCAAAGGTAATTCAGCGTTTTGCTGATGACTTTGGTTATGAGTCGGTCACGTTTACCAGCGTGGGCCTGGACGGGCAGCCTATCTACCACACCAACGTAATGATGTGCGTAGGCAGCGAGTTTGCGATAGTTGGTCTTGCGATGATTCCAAATAAGCCTGAGCGGAAACAGGTACGAGCACGACTTGAAGCGAGCGGAAAGAAAATCGTCGAGCTAGCATCCGAGCAGGTCGCGAACTTCGCCGGGAACGCCATTGAACTACACGATTCGGCTGGCGCGAAGCTGCTCGTGCTATCTACCCGCGCGCTTCGAACGTTGGATCGAGAACAACGAACAGTATTAACTCACCACGCGCGCCTGGTCCCGCTGGAACTTCCGACGATCGAGCTTGGCGGTGGCAGCGCCCGCTGCATGATTGCGACTATTCATTTGCCAGCCGCCTGACGCGATTTCCAATCCGGGGAGCACAGGTTGCCAGCCTGTACTTCGCTGCAGCTTGCCGCGAACTGTGTTGCGGTTCGGACTATGCATCATGACGGAACATTCGGCCAGCGGCCGAATGCCACAGGCTGGCAGCCTGTGCTCCCCGGAATGGAAAAGAGCGAGGCGGCCATACGGAGGTTTCGCGC
>Ga0209156_10001664_pt1 | contig 17914 bp, 15 predicted proteins | sample GraSoiAngelo_124_FD_185881 | JGI IMG/M metagenome (GOLD analysis project Ga0209156, IMG submission 185881) | Grasslands soil microbial communities from the Angelo Coastal Reserve, California, USA - 14_0927_05_20cm (SPAdes) (version 2) | ecosystem: Environmental > Terrestrial > Soil > Grasslands...
ACGTGCCGTCCCGTGCGCTCTGGTTCACCACCCCGGCGGCTTTGGTGCTCTTGCTGGCGCGCCATCGCTTCCTCCGCCGGAAGCCTGACGCGGTTGGGAGCCGGGCGAGCGGGGTGGCGGGGGCTGTCCGCGACCCGTAGCTTCTACGCGTCGCGCCGCCTCCGACCGAAAGGACCGAGCTGGCGAAACCGGGTGCTCGCGTGGTCGCGGGCAGCCCCCGCCACCCCGCTCGCCTCCCAAGATTCGCGTCAGACCTTGAGGCGCGGGTCGAGCGTGTCGCGCAAGCCGTCGCCGAAGAGGTTGATTCCGAGCACGGTGAAGAGGATCGCCAGGCCGGGGAACGTCGCGAGCCACCACGCCGTCGAGATGTAGACGCGCCCGTCGGCCAGCATTCCACCCCATGTGGGCGTCGGCGGCTGCACGCCCAGGCCGAGGAATGAGAGGGCTGACTCGATCACGATGACGCGGGCCATGTCGAGCGTCGCCACGACCAGCCACGGCGTCAGCGCGTTCGGCAGGATGTGGTGGAGGACCACGCGGCCGTCGCGACTGCCGAGGGCGAGCGCGGCTTGGACGAACTCGCGCTCGCGGAGGGAGAGCACCGAGCCGCGGACGACGCGCGCGTAGACGACCCAGCTCGACACCCCGATCACGACGATGATCACGGGCAGGCTCGGCCCCAGAACGCCGATAACGGCGATCGCGAGCAGAATGAAGGGAAACGCGAGCTGGATGTCGGCCAGCCGCATGCACACGTCGTCGGTGCGTCCCCCGAAGTAACCGGAGAGGAGCCCGACGCCCATGCCGAGGAGCCCCGAGATCGCCACCGCGGCGAAGCCGACCATCAGCGCGGGCCGAGCGCCGAAGACGATCCGCGCCAGGATGTCGCGGCCGAGGTGGTCGGTGCCGAGGACGTGCACCCGCCCCGCCGGGCCCGACGACCCGGGCGGCCGCAGCCGATTGGTGATGTCCTGCTCGACCGGGTCCCACGTCGTCAGCCACGGCGCGCCGAGCGCACCGACGACGACCAGCCCGACGACGACGAGCCCGAAGAGCGCCGTGCGGCGGCGCGCCAGGCGGCGCAGGAAGACGACCCACTCGCGACGCGCGGGCGCGCGCGCCGCGGGCAGCGCGATCGCCCCGGCCGGCACGCTCATTTGTAACGGGGTCCGCGAGGCCGGCGCGCACCGTGGGTGGCCTGAGACAGGCGCGGGCCGGCTGCGTTCATCGCAGGCGGATCCGCGGGTCGAGGTACGTGTAGAGCACGTCCACGACGAGGTTGACGAGGACGAACGTGGAGGAGAGCAGGAAGACCGCCGCTTGCACCACGGGATAGTCGCGGTTGTAGATCGCCTGCACCGACAGGCGCCCGACCCCCGGCCACGCGAAGATCGTCTCGGTGATCACCGAGCCGCCGAGGAGCGTGCCGAGCTCGATCCCGACGATCGTGACGATCGGGATCGCGGCGTTCTTGAGCGCGTGCTTCCAGATGACCGGGGGGTCGCTCACGCCCTTGGCCCGCGCCGTCCGGATGTAGTCCTGATTCAGCACCTCGAGCATCCCCGAGCGTGTGAGCCGCGTGATGCGCGCGGTCGTGAAGAGCCCGAGCGTGATCGCAGGCAGCAGGAGGTGCTCGAGCCCGCCCCGACCCGATGAGGGCAGCAGGTTCCACTGGACCGAGAAGACGAGGATCAGCATGATGCCGAGCCAGAAGGTCGGCATCGACTGGCCGAGGAGAGCGACGACCGTCGAGACGTAGTCGAGCGATGTGTTGCGCCGCACGGCCGAGATGATGCCGGCGGGCACCGAGAGCACGAGCGCGATCAGGAGCGCGGCGCCCGCGAGCTCGAAGGTCGCCGGCATGCGCTCGATCACCAGGTGGAAGGCGGGCTCGCCATGGCGCACGGACTGGCCGAAGTCGCCGCGGAGCGCGCCCGTGAGGAAACGGCCGTACTGCACGAGGAACGGGTCGTTGAAGCCCATCGCCTCCCGGAAGCGCTGGACGTCCTCCGCGGCCGCGTCCGGCGGCAACAGCACCAGCGCGGGGTCGCCGGTGAGATGCAGAATGAAGAAGACGACGAACGACACGCCGAGCAGCACCAGCAGCGACTGGAGCAGCCGCCGCGTGAGGTAGACCCTCATGCGCGGGAGAGCCGCGCCACCGCCTCGATGTGGGGCGTCTGCGGGAACATGTCCACGGGCTGGACCCACTCGAGCCGGTACCCCTGGCGGACGAGGTCGCCGAGGTCGCGCGCGAGCGTCGCCGGGTTGCACGACACGTACACGAGCCGGGCGGGTGCGAGCGCGGCGAGCGCCTGGAGGGCCTTCGGGTGGAAGCCGGCGCGCGGCGGATCGGCGACGACGACCTCCGCGCGCACCCCGTCCCGCACGAGCGTCGGCAGCACGTGGCGCACCTCGCCCTCGAGGAAGGTGCAGTTCTCGATCCCGTTCGCGCGCGCGTTCCGCGCGGCGTCGGCGACCGCCGCGGCGGCGACCTCGATCCCGTACACCCAGCGGCAGCGCCGCGCGAGCAGGAGGCTGATCGCGCCGGTACCCGAGTAGAGGTCCAGCACCGTCTCGCCGCCGGCGAGCACGCACGCCTGCTCGACGACGCCGAAGAGGCGCTCGGCCTGAACGGTGTTGGTCTGGAAGAACGAGTTCGCCGACACCTGGAAGGTGAGCCCGCCAAGCGATTCGCGGATGTGGTCGCGGCCGACGAGCAGATGCTCTTCGGTCCCGACCGCGACCGACGCCTTCTTGGCGGTGACGTTCAGCACGACGCTCGCCGTGCCGGGCAGGCACTCGCGCAGCCGCTCGGCGACCGGCCCGAGCCTCTCGACGTCGGGCGTGCTGGCCACGATGTTGGCCATCGTCTCGCCCGTCCGCCGCCCCTCGCGCAGCGACACGAACCGCAGGAGTCCCTGCCCTCGGCCCTGGTCGTAGACGGAGAGCGCCCGCGCGCGCACCTCGCGGCGGAGCCCATCCAGCAGTCGGTTCATCGCGTCCGACTGCAGGAGGCAGCGCTCGATGTCGAGGACCACGTCGTAGCGATCGGCCTGGTGCAGGCCGAGGACGGGCACGCCCGCCCCCTCCGCGACGGTGAACTCCATCTTGTTGCGGTAGCCGTACGGCTCGGGCGCCGCCAGGATCGGCCGGAGCTCGAACGCGCCCAGGCCGCCGAGACGCTCGAGGCAGTCGCGCACCTGCTTCGTCTTGAATGCGAGCTGCGCCGGGTACGCGACGTGCTGGAGCCGGCAGCCGCCGCAGCGCCCGAAGTAGGGGCACGGCGCTTCGACCCGGTCGGGCGACGGCGCCTCCACCGCCTCGATCGCGCCGCGGCCGAAGCGCGAGCGGGCCTCGTAGAGCTTCACGCGCAGGCGGTCGCCCGGCACGCCCCCACGGACGAAGACGACGTAGCCGTCGACCCGTCCGACGCCCTCGCCGCCGAACGCGAGGTCGTCGATGGTGAGCGCGAGGGAATCGCCGCGGCGCGGTTTCGCCATGCTCGAGGCCAATATAAAGGACTTCGACGTCGGGAGCCACTGGCGGCTCGCGGCTCTCGCGGCAACAGGGTATGATACGAGTTCATGAGGGCCCGAGCGCCGCGCGCCGTCGCCGATCTGCTCGCCACCGCCGTCCCGCAGCTCCGCGATCGGCTGCTCGAGTTCGAGATCCGGCGCGCATGGTCCGCGGTCGTCGGCACCGACGTTGCGCGGCGGGCGCGGCCCCAGTCGCTCGCGGCCGGGTGTCTTACGGTGGTTGCGGACAACTCGCCCTGGCTCCAGGAGCTCACCTTGCGCTCGGGCGAGCTCACCGAACGGCTCCGCGGACGGTTTGCGCACGTCACGTCGCTCCGCTTCGTCCTCGGCGCGCTCGAGGCGCCCGAGGCCGCGCCGCGGGAGCGCGCGCGGCCCGCGGTTCCGCTCGACGCCGCCGCGCGGCGCGCGATTGACAAGGCGGCGTCCGCCATTCCCGATGAGACCCTTGCCGCCGCCGCGCGGCGCCTCCTGACGAAGGCGTGGCGGTACCCGCCGGACCGAGGCGCCGTCCGGTGATCCGGCGCACGCTCGCCTGGGTGGGCGCGGCCCTCGGCAGCGCGGCGCTCGCCGCGTGCGCGACGGGTGGGTCCGGCATCGTCTCCGACGCGATGCCGGCGCCGCGGGGCGCGGCCGCGCCCAACCCGCAGGGCGAGGCGTACTACCACTACTCGGCCGCGCAGATGGCCGCGCAGGCGGGGCGGTTCAACGACGCGATCCCCGCCATCCGCGAGGCGCTCAAGCATGACCCGACCTCGGCCTTCCTCTGGACGACGCTCGCCCAGTGGCTCGTCCGCGGGGAGCAGTACGAGGAGGCCATCGTCGCCGCGCGGCGCGGCATCGAGCTCGCGCCCGATCAGGTGACCCCACGCGTCACGCTCGCCGAGCTCCTGCGCGCGCAGAAGAAGTACTCCGAGGCGGAGGCGGAGCTCGAGAAGGTCATCGCGCTCAATCCGAACGCGGAGGACGCGTACCTCACGCTCGCGCGCTACCAGGTCGAGCAGAAGGCGTACGACCAGGCGCGCAAGACGCTCCTCCGCCTCGTCGACAAGCAGCCGCGGCTGGCCCAGGCCTACTTCCTGCTCGGGCGCCTCGCGATCGAGACGGAGGCCTGGAACGAGGCGATCAAGCAGCTGCAGACCGCGGTCGAGCTCGACCCCGACCACGACGGCGCCTGGACCGCGCTCGGCTATGTCTACGAGACGCGGCGCCGGGGCGAGGAGGCCGTCGAGCTCTACCGGCGCGCGGTCAGGGCGAACCCGGACAACCCGGCGTTCGTGGAGCGGCTGGGCGACCTCCTCATCCGGCTCGGCCGCTTCAAGGAGGCGCAAGCGGAGATCGAGGCGCTCGCGGAGGTCGTGCCGCGCGACGCGCGGGTCTGGATGAAGCTCGGCGCGGTCTTCTACGAGCAGAAGCTCTGGGACCAGGCCGCCGACGCCTTCCGGCGCGCCGTCACGCTCGAGCCCTCGAACCTCCGGGCGCGCTACTTCCTCGCCACGACCTACATGGACGCGGGCAAGGACGCCGAGGCACGCGCGGAGCTCGAGCGCATCCTCCGCGTGGACCCGCGCTCGATCGACGCGCGCGTGCAGCTCGGGTTCCTGCTCGGCCGGGCGAAGCGCTACGACGAGGCGATCGCGATCCTCCGCGACGCGGTGAACCTCGAGCCGAAGCGGGCGGAGCTCTTCCTCTACCTCGGCACCGCCTACTTCCGCGCCAAGCAGTACGAGCGCGCGGTCGAGACGCTCCAGGAAGGCCTCTCGCTCGACGAGAAGAACAAGGAGCTCCATTTCCAGCTCGGCGTCGTCTTCGAGAAGCAGACGAAGTTCGACGACGCCGTCCGCGCGTTCCGGCACGTGATCGCCCTCGATCCGAAGCACGCCGAGGCGTACAACTACGTCGGCTACATGTACGCCGAGAAGGGTCAGAACCTCGACGAGGCGGTCCAGCTCATCAACAAGGCGCTGTCCCTCGAGCCCGACAACGGTTACTTCATCGACAGCCTGGGCTGGGCGTACTACCAGCAGGGTCGCTATCCCGAGGCGCTGAAGGAGCTCAAGCGCGCCGTCGAGAAGGCGAAGGAGCCCGATCCGGTCATCTACGACCACCTCGGCGACGCCTATCTGAAGAACGGCCTGCAGGACGAGGCCCTGACGGCGTGGGAGAAGGCCCTCCAGCTCGACCCGGCCCTCGGCGAGGTCAAGAAGAAGTTCGACGACCTCAAGGACAACACGCGCCGGGCCAAGCGTGGCCCCAAGGCAGCGCAGTAGCGTCCTGCTCGTCGCGCTGGCGCTGCTCGGCGGCTGCACGAGCGCTCCGCCGCGCCGGGCCGTGGACGACGAGGCCCGCCGCGCCCTCGAGCTCCTGGACGAGCGCCGGCGCGAGTTCACCGACCTCCGCGCCCTGGCCGATGTGGTGGTCCAGCGGGGTGGCGAGCGCCAGAGCCTGACGGGCGCGCTCCTGGTCAAGGGCCCCGCCTCGATGCGACTCGAGGCCCTCTCGCCGCTCGGCCAGCCCTATTTCCTCGTGGTCATCCACGAGGGCCGGCTGACGGCGTACGACGCCGCGAAGAACGAAGCGCTCGCCGGCCCGGCGACCGCCGCGACGATCGCCGGCGTGCTCGGCCTGCCGCTCGAGCCCGACGACCTCGTCGCCGTGCTCGCCGGCCGCGCGGCGCCGCCCGGGGACCTGCGCGTGGCCGAGCTCCTGCCTCCCGATGGCGCCGGGCCGTCCCTCGACCTCATCGGCGGCGTTCAGCGTCAGCGCGTCTGGATGGATCTCAAGACCGGCCAGGTCCGCCAAGTCGAGATCGGCGGCGGGCGAGCCTCCCTCACGATCGCCTACCGTCGGGACGGCGACACCCCGCTGGGCTTCGACTTCACCGCCGGCCGCAACTACGTGACGGGCTCGGTGACCTACCGGAACGTCGTGCTCGGGGCCGGGATCGACCCCGAGCGTTTCACGCTGGCACTCCCGAAAGGGGCGAAAATACAGAGCGTCCGTTGAAAGGCGCGCCCGTGGCGTGCTACTCTTCACTGCCTTGTCGAAGCGGTCGGGGGGTGTCCGCCGGCTCGTGCTCAGCGCCGCGGCCAAGATCAACCTGGCCCTCGAAGTGCTGGGCAAGCGGCCCGACGGATATCACGAGATCGCCACGGTCATGCAGGCCGTCGACCTCTCCGACCGGCTGGTGCTCGAGGACGCCGAGGTCCTGGAGCTGCGCGCAAGCACTCCCGACGTGCCGACCGACGGGACTAATCTGGCCCTGCGGGCGGCCCGGGTGCTCCGCGAGGCCGCGGGCATCGAGCGCGGCGTGCGGATCACGCTCGACAAGCGCATCCCGGTCGCGGCGGGGCTCGGCGGGGGCTCGACAGACGCCGCGGCGGCGCTCATGGGGCTGAACCGGCTGTGGGGGCTCCGCTGGCCGGCAGGGCGCCTGGCGGAGCTCGCGGTGACGCTCGGGATGGACGTCCCGTTCTTCCTGCGGGGCGGCGCCGCGCTGGGCACGGGGCGCGGCGAGCGGCTCGAGCCTCTGGTGGGGGGCGCGTTGGCACTGGCGCTCGTGAGCCCGCGCGTCGGCGCGAGCACGGCCGAGATCTATGGGGGCGTGACGCCCGAGATGTATTCTGACGGCAGCCGCGCGCGCCAGATGGTGGCGGCGCTGCGGAGCCGGCGCCCGGCGACGATCGCCCGGAGCCTCTACAATGGGCTCGAGCGCGTCGCGGCAGCACGGCATCCGCAGGTGCACCAGATGCAGGCCGCGCTGCTCGCGGCCGGGGCGCTGGGCGCCGCGATGTCGGGCAGCGGCTTGACCGTGTTCGGCGTCGCGCGCTCGTTCGACCACGCGCGCCAGCTGCGGGCACGCGTAGCGCGGGCTTCGTGGGAGTGCTGGGCCGTGCGGAGCTTGCAGGGACCCGCGATCCGGACCCGGTAGTGCGAGCCGCAGGGCGTCGCGGGGCGGGGGCCCCGCCGCCCGAGGCGAGCCTGAGAATCCGGCAGTGCGAGCCGCAGGGCGTCGCGGGGCGGGGGCCCCGCCGCCCGAGGCGAGCCTGAGAATCCGGCAGTGCGAGCCGCAGGGCGTCGCGGGGCGGGGGCCCCGCCGCCCGAGGCGGTGCAGGAGGACCACTGACGATGGGGCGTGGCCAAGTGGCAAGGCGCGGGACTTTGGATCCCGTATTCGGAGGTTCGAATCCTCCCGCCCCAACCATAGCCTTGAGCGAGGGGCGACGATGACCTACGAGCTGAAGCTGCTCACGGGCAACGCGAACCGCCCGCTGGCCGAGGAGATCGCGCAGTACCTGCGCGTGCCGCTCTGCGACGCGGAGGTCAGCCGGTTCTCCGACGGCGAGGTGTACGTTCAGATCAACGAGAACGTGCGCGGCGCCGACGTGTTCGTCATCCAGCCGACCTGCCCGCCCGTGAACGACACGCTCATGGAGCTCCTGATCATGATCGACGCGCTCAAGCGCGCATCGGCCCACCGGATCACGGCGGTGCTCCCTTACTACGGCTACGCGCGCCAGGACCGGAAGGTCCAGCCGCGCGTGCCGATCACCGCCAAGCTCGTGGCCGACCTCCTCGAGGCCGCGGGCATCAACCGTGTGCTGGCCCTCGACCTCCATGCCGGCCAGATCCAGGGGTTCTTCAAGGTCCCGGTCGACCACCTCTTCGCCGGGCCGGTCGTGATGATCGACTACCTGCGCAAGAAGGAGCTCCACGACCCGGTCATCGTGGCCCCCGACGCGGGCGGCGTGGAGCGGGCGCGCGCCATCGCCAAGCGGTTCAACGCCGGCCTGGCGATCATCGACAAGCGCCGCGAGGGCCCGAACCAGGCGGCGGCGATGCACCTGATCGGTGAGGTAAAGGGGCGGGACGCCGTCGTCATCGACGACATGGTCGACACGGCGGGCACGCTCATCCAGGCGGTCAGCGCCCTCGCGCGCGAGGGCGCGCGGCGGATCCTCGCCTGTGGCGTCCACGCGGTCCTCTCGGGCCCGGCGCTCGAGCGCATCGCCGCCTCGCCGCTCGAGGAGGTGGTCGTGACCAACTCGATCCCGGTGTCCGCCGCCAAGCGCGCCGCGCGCGTCACGGTGCTGAGCGTGGCGCCGCTGCTCGGCGAGGCGATCCGTCGCATCCACGACGAGGAATCCGTCTCGACGCTGTTCGTCTGAAACCGACGCACGAAGGGAGTCGCACGATGGCGATGCAGGAGTTGACGATCAAGCGGCGCGAGGCGACCGGCAAGCAGGCCGCCAAGCGCCTGCGCCGCGAGGGTGAGGTGCCCGCCATCCTCTACGGCGGCGCCAAGCCCGAGACGATCACGGTGGATCCCAAGGCGATCCTCCGCATGATCCACGGCCGCGAAGGCACCACGCAGCTACTCACGCTCACGTTCGACGGCGACACGGCGCGCGGCGCGCGGCTCGCGATCATCCGCGACCTTCAGTTCGATCCGGTCAGCGATGGTCTCGTCCACGTGGATCTCCAGGAGGTCACCGCCGACCGTGCGATCACGGTGCGCGTCGCCGTCCGCCCCGTGGGCGAGGCCGCCGGCGTGAAGGACCAGAACGGCATCCTCAACATCGTGCTCCACGAGCTCGACGTCTCGTGCCTGCCGACCGCGATTCCCGAGCGGATCGACGCCGACGTCACGGCGCTGATGATCGGCAACGTCCTCACGGTGGCGAGCCTCCAAGCGCCCGAGGGCGTGCGCATCCTCACGCCCGGTAACCAGGCGGTCGCGACGGTGGTGCCGCCGATGGCGGAAGAGGCGCCGGTGGTGGCGGCGGAGGCGGCGGCCGTGGTCACGGAGCCCGAGGTCCTCACCGAGCGCAAGCCGAAGGAAGAGGCTGCGGCGCCCGAGGAGGGCAAGAAGCCCGGGAAGAAGCCCGAGAAGGCCGAGAAGGAAAAGTAGCGGAGCGCTGGCCGCGTGGCCCACGCGGTGGTGGGGCTCGGGAACCCCGGACCAGACTACCGGGACACCCGCCACAACGTGGGCCAGCGCGTTCTCGACCTCCTCGCCCGGATGCTCAAGAAGTCCTGGCGCCGCGAGGGCCAGGCGCTGGTCGCCCAGGGGCAGTGGCGTGGCGAGACCGTCCACCTCCTCAAGCCCCTCGCGTTCATGAACGTGTCGGGCCCCGTCGTGGCGAAGGCGCTGCGCCAGGCGGGCGTCGGGCCCGCCGACCTGATCCTCGTCTACGACGACATCGACCTCCCGCTCGGCGCCGTGCGCCTGCGCATGAAGGGCGGCCACGGCGGGCACAACGGCGTGCGCTCCGTGATCGAGAGCCTCGGCACGCAGGAGATCCGCCGCGTGAAGGTGGGTATCGGCCGGCCCGAGCGGAAGGACGACGTCCCAGATCACGTGCTGACGGCGTTCGACGAGGACGAGCTGCCGGTCGTGGACGCCGCCGTGGCCGAGGCCGCGGAGCGCGTGCTCGCGCTGCTCGCCTAGTAGAAGACCAGCGTCACGGCGACGAAGAGCGGCAGCAGCACCAAGCCGCTGTAGAGCATGTAGCCGAAGAAGCTCGGCATCCGGACGCCCTGCTCCTCCGCGATCGACTTCACCATGAAGTTCGGCGCGTTGCCGATGTAGGAGTTGGCCCCCATCGCGACCGCGCCCACGCTGATCGCCGCCAGGATCGCCTCCGGCACGCCAACGATCTCGCGCGTGAGCCCGAGCCCCTGCCCGAGCGCCAGGAACGTGAGGTACGTCGGCGCGTTGTCGAGGAACGACGAGAGCACGCCCGTGGCCCAGAAGAACTGCCACGGCTCGCGCACGCCGAGCTCGCCGCCCCGGTGACGCAGGAGCTCGAGGGCGGGGATCATCGTGAGGAAGATCCCGAAGAACAGGACGGCCACCTCGACGATCGGGAACCAGCTGAAGCCGTTGGCGCGCCGCACCTCCCGTGGCGTCCGCCAGAGGGAGACGCCCGCGAGTGCCAGGATGACGGCCTCGCGCCACGGCTCGTGCAGGAACGCGACCGCCAGGACCACGCCGCCCAGCCCGAGGATGTTGAGCGCGCCACGGACGCGCAGCGGCTCCCGCTGCGCCCGATCGCGGCGCAGCGCCGCCAGCGGCTCACGCGCGTACTGCCGCGTGTCCCACACGAAATAGAGGGCGAGCAGGAGCGCCACCATGAAGCCCCACTGTGGCCAGAGCCTGAACGTCCAGGCGAACGGCACCCCCTGCAGGTAGCCGAGGAAGAGCGGCGGGTCGCCGAGCGGCGTCAGCATGCCGCCGATGTTCGAGACGAGAAAGATGAAGAAGATCACCGTGTGCTTCACGTGCCGCCGCTCGCGGTTGGTCTGGAGGAGCGGGCGCACGAGCAGCATCGAGGCCCCCGTCGTGCCGACGAACGAGGAGAGCACCGAGCCCGCCGCGAGGAAGCCCACGTTCGTCAGCGGGGTCGCCGCGAGGTCGCCGCGCACGAGGATCCCACCCGAGATCACGAAGAGCCCCGCCAGCAGGAGGATGAAGGAGACGTACTCGCGGGTCATGTGCAGGAGCGCGCCCGGCTCGCGCGCAAGGTAGAGGGCGAGGATCGGCAGGCCGAACACGATCGCGACGAGCAGCTTGTTCCGGTTCGACTCCCACCAGTGCGGCACCCGGAGCGGGCAGACCGCGATGGCGAGCAGCATGAGGACGAACGGCGCGACGGTGATCACGGGCAAGGGGCCGGTGGTCGTCACGGTCGGCCCAGTGTAGCAGCCCCGGTCGATTGCCCCTGCACGGACCGCGTGGTATATAGTTAATGTTTATCCAGCGGTGCCGTTCCGGGGGGAGTCGCGTGACCAAAGTCATCGTCGAGCCCGACGAGAGCTTCGAGAGCGCCCTCAAGCGGTTCAAGAAGCAGTGTGAGAAAGCCGGGCTCTTGTCGGAGTTCAAGAAGCGCCAGCACTACGAGAAGCCGAGCGTCCGGCGGAAGCGCAAAGCCCTGGCCGCGCGCAAGAAGGCGAAGCGGCGGGAACGGATGTCCGATTAGCCGCCAGAGTTCCAGACGCACCGCCGCGCCCCCGCGATCCGGGGCGGGGGCGAATGAGGCGTAGGGTGGAGGCAGGTCGCATCTGGGAGCGTGGCACCGAGTGGAACGCGGTGCGGGCGCTCCTGGCTCACGAAGCACTCACCGAGATGGGTCGCGAGCGGGCGACGACGGCGACGCCCCTCACCGAGCCCCTCGCCGTGCACGCCGCCATCGAGCTGACGCGGCAGGCGCGGCTGGCGCTCGCGGCCTCGGGCTCCCCCCCGCTCGAGCGCGTACCCGACGTGCGACCCCTCCTCGACCGCTGCCGCGCCGCCGGCAGTGTGCTCGACGGCGCCGACCTGATCCAGTTCATCCCCGTGATCGACGCGGCGCCCCGGCTCACCGCGTACGGACACGCGACCCGGACCGCGAGCCCCGGCGTCGCGACGCTGACGAACGCACTGCCCCGTGTGCCCGAGGTGGGCGATCGGCTGCGCCTCGCCCTCGACGAGGCGGGCGCGGTGAATGACGACGCGAGCCCCGCGCTCCGCCGCCTCCGGCGCGAGATCCGCGAGCGGCGGCGGCGCGTCGCCGCCGGGCTCGAGCGCCTGCTGCAGACGAATGATGCCGACCGGATCTTCGCCGACCGCTACGTGACGATCCGCCACGGGCGTTACGTCCTGCCCGTCCGTGCCGAGGCGCGCGGGCGCGTCTCTGGAATTGTCCACGACCGCTCACAGAGCGGCCAGACGCTCTTCGTCGAGCCCGCCGAGATCGTCGAGGCGAACAACGATCTCGTCCAGGCCGTCCGCGAGGAAGAGCACGAGACCGCGCGGATCCTCGCCGAGCTGACTGGGGCCGTCCGCGGGCGCGCGGATGACCTCGCGCGGCTCGTCGAGGCCATCGGCGAGCTCGACTGGATCTTCGCGCGCGCCGCCGCCGCCGACCGGATGGGCGCAACGCCGCCTGCGCTCGACGCCGGCCACACGGTCGCCCTCAAGAACGCGCGCCATCCCCTGCTCCTCGCCCAGCACTGGCGGGACCCGTCGCGGCCCGTGGTCCCCGTGGACATCGAGCTCAACGCCGAGCGGCCGCTCCTCGTCCTCACCGGACCGAACGCCGGTGGCAAGACGATCGCGCTGAAGACCACCGCGCTCCTCGCGCTGATGGCACAGGTGGGCTGCCACGTGCCCGCCGACGAGGGCTCGCGCCTGCCGGTCTTCACGGACCTGTACGCGCTCGTCGGCGACGAGCAGTCCGTGGCCGAGAACCTCTCGACGTTCTCGGCGTTCGTGAAGCAGATCCGGGAAGTCCTGGAATCTGCGGGCGAGCGCTCCCTCGTCCTTCTCGACGAGCTCGGGGCGGGGACCGACCCCGACGAGGGCGCGGCGCTCGCCCAGGCGATCCTCGAGACGCTCGCCGAGCGCGGCGCCCTCGTGATCGCCACCACCCACCTCGAACCGCTCCGAGCCTTTGCCGCCACGCACCCGCGCGCGCGCAATGCCTCGGTCGAGTTCGACACGGCGACGCTCGCGCCGACCTTCCGGCTGCGCTACGGCCACCCGGGGCGCAGCTACGCGCTCGCGATCGCGGGCCGGCTCGGCCTTGCGCCCGAGCTGATCGCGCGCGCGGAGGCGCACCGCTCGAGGGACGCCGCGCGCATGAGCGAGCTCCTCTCGCGGCTCGACGAGCACACCCGTTGCGAGGCCGAGCGCACGATCGCCATGGACCGCCGCGAGAGCGAGACGGCGGCGCGGCTGGCCGCCGCGCGCGAGGCCGAGACCGCCGCCGAGCGGAAGGCGCAGACGATCGTCGCGCGCGCGACGGCCGAGGCCACGGCGCTTCTGGCCGAGGTCCGCCGGGCGCTCGCCGCCGAGTGGGATCGGCTCAAGCGCGCCGAGCGCTCCCGCCGCTCCCTCGAGGAGTCGCGCCAGCGCGTCCGGGAGGTCGCCGCGCGGGTCGAGGCCGTCGCCGCGCCTGCCGGTCCGTCGACGGACGCCCCGGGGGACCTCACGCTCGGGACGACGGTCGCCGCCGAGCATCTCGGAATCCGTGGCGAGCTGCTCGCGATCGCCGGAGGCACCGCCACCGTCAGGTCCGGCTCGGTCACCGTCCGCGTCCCCGTCCAGGCGCTGCGTCCGTCGGCCACGAGCACGGCGGCGAAGCGGGGGCAGGGGGCGCCCGCCGCACGCGTGGGGTTCCGCGCGAAGGCGTCCGCCCCGTCCCCCCGCGAGATCGCCCCGGAGCTTATGCTGCTCGGACGTACAACCGACGAGGCGCGCGATGAGGTCGAGAAGTATCTGGACGACGCGTTCCTGGCGGGCCTCGTCGCGGTGCGCCTGGTGCACGGCAAGGGCAGCGGCGCCCTCCGAAAAGCCGTGCGCGACCTCCTGGCGGCCCACCCGCTCGTCGAGTCGTTCCGCGACGGCGAGCCCGGGGAAGGCGGCGCGGGCGCGACCGTCGCCGCGCTCCGAGCCTCCTGATGGCGTCCTATTCCCAGGCCGTGCTCGACGACATCCGGACGGCCGTGGACGTCGTCGATCTCGTCAGCCGGTACGTGAACCTCCGCAAGGCCGGCACGAGCTGGAAGGGCCTCTGCCCGTTCCACGCCGAAAAGACACCCTCGTTCATGGTCAATCCGAAGAAGGGGATCTTCCACTGCTTCGGCTGCGGCGTGGGCGGCGACGTGTTCGGCTTCCTCATGCGTCAGGACAAGCTCTCCTTCCCCGAGGCCGTCCGCGCGCTCGCGAAGCAGGCGGGCGTGGCGCTCCCTGAGGATCGGGGCGGCGCGCCCGGCGACGGCGGCCGCGAAGAGCTCTTCCGCGTGATGGAGCTCGCCGCGCGCTTCTACGCCGAGCACCTGTGGAAGCCGGCGGGCGAGCGCGCGCGACTCTACCTCGCGTCGCGGGGAATCGACACCGAGGTCGCGATGCGCTTCGGCCTCGGCCTGGCCCCCGAGGGGTGGGACGCGCTCATCAATTTCATGCGGAGCGAGAAGGTCAGCGAGGAGGCGCTCGTGGCGACGGGCCTCGCGGTCCAGCGCGAGAACCGCTCCGGCGTCTACGACCGCTTCCGCGGCCGGCTCCTGTTCACGATCCGCGACCTCCAGGGGCGCGCCGTCGCCTTCGGCGGGCGCGCCTTCGGCGACGAGACGCCCAAGTACCTGAACTCGCCCGAGACGCCGCTCTACACGAAGGGCAACCTCCTCTACGCCGCCGACCTGGCGCGCCCCGCGATCCAGACGAAGAACCGTGCGCTGCTCGTGGAGGGCTACGTCGACTGCCTCATGGCCCATCAGCACGGCTTCGGCGAGACGGTCGCGGCGCTCGGCACCGCCTTCACCCCGGCGCAGCTGTCGCTCCTCAGGCGTTACTGCGACGATGCGGTGCTGTTCTTCGACGCCGACGCGGCCGGTCGCAAGGCGGCCGAGCGCGCCGAGGAGCTGCTCGAGCCGACCGGGAGCGGGATCGCGTGGGCGGTCAGCCGCACGGGCGCCTTCGAGGGCGGGGGCGCGCTGCGCCTCCGCGTGGCGCTGCTCCCGGCCGGCGACGACCCCGACACCTTCCTCCGCGCGCAGGGCGCCGCCGCCTTCGAGGCGAGCATCACGGCGGCGCGGAGCCTTCTCGCCTACGCCCTCGACCGCGCGATCGCCGACCCCGAAGGCGCGACGGGCCCCCGGTCGCGGGTCAACGCCTTCGCCCGCGCTGCGCTGCTGCTCGCGAAGGTTGGCGACTCGCAGGAGGCGGCGACCCTTTCGCGCGAGGCCGCGACCAAGCTCGGCGTGGACCCGACCCAGCTCTGGATCGAGGCGCAGCGGCTGCAGACGGCCCTCCGGAGACCCCCCGGTCCCGTGACCGCGCGCGCGAATCCGCCCGTCTCCGGTCCTCCGTCCGTCGAGCGCGACCTCGTCCTCCTTCTGCTCCACTCCGCCGAGGCGCGGGAGGCGCTCCTGCCCATACTCGTCCCCGCCGAGGACCTCGCCCACGGCGGGCTCCGCGCGATCGTCGCCACGCTCAAGCAGCGGCCCGACGCGCCCGCGGAGAGCCTCATGACCGACGTCCCGACCGACGAGGCGCGCTCGGTCCTGGCCGCGCTCCTCGTCGAAGAGTTTGTCCCGGTTGACGTCCGGGTTAGCATCGAGCAGTTTCAGCGGCGCCTCGAGCGCAGCCAGCGCCTCAGGCGGGCGCGCGAGGTGAGCCAGTCGATCGCCGACGTACAGGCGAAGGCCGGCGCGGCGGCGCCGGCGACCGAGGAGCTGCGGACGCTCCACCAGGAGAGCGCCGCGGTCTACGGGATCACGGGCGGCGTCGCCCAGACGCTTGAGACGGGACGCCCCGGTCCCCAAGGAGCCAGAGAAGCATGAGTGACGAGCCGAAGCTCGAGGAGCTCGATCGGCTGATCACGATCGGGAAGCAGAAAGGCTTCCTGACCTACGACGAAGTCAACGACGCCCTGCCGTCCGACATCGTCTCGCTCGACCAGCTCGACGACATCATGATGATGTTCGGCGCCATGGACATCGAGGTCGTCGACTCCGCCAAGTCGGGTCGGCTCCCCTCCGAGGTCGGCCGCGAGCGCCAGCAGCAGCCCACCGAGGAGGCCGACGACGACGGGCCCGCCGAGCCGATCGACCTCACGCCGGGCCCCGTCGGGCGCACCGAGGATCCGGTCCGGCTCTACCTCCGCGAGATGGGTCGGGTGGCGCTCCTCACGCGCGAGGGCGAGATCGCGCTCGCCAAGCGGATCGAGGAGGGCAAGAACCAGGTCACCGTCGCGATCCTCTCGACCAACCTCGCCCTCGAGCGTTTCCGCGAGCTGCGCGAGCAGCTCAAGCGCACCGACATCTCCGTCAAGGAGGTCGTGGACGTCAACGAGGAGGAGTTCACGGAGGAGAAGGAAACCGAGCTGACGCGCCAGGTCGTCGCCGCCTTCGCCACGGTGGACCGGCTCCTCCGCGACCGGGACAAGCTCCTCACGCAGGCCAGGAAGCTCCGCCTCAAGGCGGGCGGGCGCAAGAAGACGAAGAAGGGCAAGGAGCCCGCGTGGAAGCGGCTCGAGTCCCAGGCGCACCGGCACCAGGAAAAAGTCCTCGACAACCTCCGCAAGCTCAACATCGGCAACCAGATCATCGACCGCGAAGACCTCGACACCGGCCGCCGTGGGCTCGTCCAGCGCCTGCGCGACCTGCTCGACGACATCGAGCGGGCCGAGCGCGTCATCCACCTGTGGACCAACGGGCGCCGCCCGTCGCCCGAGGAGGTCCAGAACCTCATCTACGTCTCGTTCCGCGACCCCGGCGCCGTCGGCAACGGCGCGATCGCCGACCTCCACCTGAAGGCGGCGAAGAAGTTCCAGTCGCCGAAGCAGCAGCAGATCTGGGTCGCCCAGCAGGAGATCAAGCTCGCCGAGCAGCGGGCCAACACCAAGGCCGACGAGATCAAGCGCGTCATGACGATCATCAAGCAGGGCCAGGTGAAGGCGGCGCAGGCGAAGAAGGAGATGGTCGAGGCGAACCTCCGCCTCGTCATCTCGATCGCCAAGAAGTATACGAACCGCGGCCTGCAGTTCCTCGACCTGATCCAGGAAGGCAATATCGGGCTGATGAAGGCGGTGGACAAGTTCGAGTATCGCCGGGGGTACAAGTTCTCGACGTACGCCACGTGGTGGATCCGTCAGGCCATCACCCGAGCCATCGCCGACCAAGCGCGCACGATCCGCATCCCCGTCCACATGATCGAGACGATCAACAAGCTCATCCGGACCTCGCGCCAGCTGGTGCAGGAGCTGGGCCGGGAGCCCTCGCCGGAGGAGATCGCGACGAAGATGGACGTGCCGGTGGACAAGGTCCGGAAGGTCCTGAAGATCGCCCAGGAGCCGATCTCACTGGAGACGCCCATCGGCGAAGAGGAAGACAGCCACCTGGGCGATTTCATCGAGGACAAGCAGGTGGTCTCGCCCGTGGAGTCGATCATCGGCCTCTCGCTCCGGGAGCAGACCAACAAGGTGCTCAACACGCTGACGCCGCGCGAGGAGAAGGTGCTGCGCCTGCGGTTCGGCCTCTCCGATGGCTGCGAGCACACGCTCGAGGAGGTCGGCCAGGACTTCGCCGTCACCCGCGAGCGCATCCGCCAGATCGAGGCCAAGGCGCTGCGCAAGCTCCGGCATCCGTCGCGCTCCAAGAAGCTACGGAGCTTCCTGGAGTCGTGAGCGGCTATCATGACGTCGAGGGCCCATAGCTCAATGGCAGAGCAGCCGGCTCATAACCGGTTAGATCTTGGTTCGAGTCCAGGTGGGCCCACCGTTGTAGCGGGGTCCGCGAGGCCGGCTCGAACGGTGGGTGGCCTGAGACGGGCGCGCGTCGTTCATCTTGTAGCGGGGTCCGCGAGGCCGGCTCGAACCGTGGGTGGCCTGAAACGG
>Ga0209156_10001667_pt1 | contig 17908 bp, 17 predicted proteins | sample GraSoiAngelo_124_FD_185881 | JGI IMG/M metagenome (GOLD analysis project Ga0209156, IMG submission 185881) | Grasslands soil microbial communities from the Angelo Coastal Reserve, California, USA - 14_0927_05_20cm (SPAdes) (version 2) | ecosystem: Environmental > Terrestrial > Soil > Grasslands...
CGGCTTGTGCGGCGCGGGCGCCCCCTTGACGTCGGACGGAGTTGCCGGGCCGGTCGGTGTCGGGTTCTGCGGAGGATTGGCGGCTTCGGCCGGATCTTGCTGCGCCCGGGCAATCGGAGCGAAGGACAGGCAGCACAGGAAGAGGAATGCCGGGTACGCGAAACGCATGCGCATGATTTCCCCTCTGGGGTGGTCGGCGGTGGCGGCAATCGCGCGTCCGCTGCGGACGAGCGCGCGCGGATTACAGAAAGGTTCGAACGGTCTTGTCCATTGCTAGACAGGGGTGCAGAGCGACGAACGCCGCTCCGCCGCGGCTCGGAAGCGGAGGGGTAAACATGCGTTAACCGGTACGAAACAGACGATTCGCGGTCGCCTTGGAAATCGCTAGCCTGTCGCGCCACACGAGACTCCCGTCGGACTTTGCTGGACGCCAACGGCGTGCAACGAGGCAGATTCGAGGACCGGAATGGAAACGCGGCGGCTCGCGGGCAACGGTCCATCGCTCACGCGGCTCGGCCTCGGAATGGCTGCGCTGGGCCGGCCCGCGTACATCACGCTCGGGCACGCCGGCGACTTCCCCGAGGGACGGGACGCCGGCGCGATGGAGGTCCACGCGCAGCGCGTGCTCGACCATGCATACGCGGCCGGGATCCGATACTTCGATGCGGCGCGATCGTACGGGCGCGCGGAGCATTTCCTCCGCCGCTGGATCGATTCGCGCCGAATCAAGCAGGAGGAGATCGTCGTCGGCTCGAAGTGGGGCTATCGCTACACCGGCGAGTGGCAGATCGACGGCCGCGTGCAGGAGGTGAAGGACCACGGCGTGGCCATGCTGAAAACGCAGCTCGCGGAATCGGAGTCGATCTTCGGACCGTACCTGCGCCTCTACCAGATCCATTCCGCCGCCCCCGAGACGCGCGTCCTCGAGAACGCGGAGGTCCTCGACGAATTGCGGCGGCTGCGCGAGCGAGGTCTCTTCCTCGGCGTGACGGCGACCGGTCTCCGGCAGCTCGAGACCATCCGGAAAGCGATGGAAATCCGCGCCGACGGTTTGCCGCTCTTCTCCACGGTGCAGGCCACCTTCAACTTGGTGGAGAGGAGCGCCGGGCCGGGGTTGCGGGAGGCGCACGAGGCGGGCTTCACGGTCCTGGTCAAAGAGGCGCTGGCGAACGGGCGGCTCACCTCGAAGGGGACCGAGCAAAGAATGGAGCCGCTGCGAAGTCTCGCGGACCGGTTGCCCGCGCCGGTCGATGCGGTGGCGCTCGCATTCGTCCTGAAGCAGCCCTGGGCCGACGTCGTGCTGTCCGGCGCGACGACCGCGGCGCAGCTCGATTCCAATTTGCGCGCGCTCGAGGTTGACCTGTCTTCCGAGGAGTTGCAAGCGCTCGAGCCGCTCCGCACGACGACGGACGAGTACTGGGCGGAGCGGGCGAAGTTGCCCTGGAACTAGAGCTAGCGCGCTCCCGACCTGCGCGCCACGCGGTAGCGGAGCCAGATCGCGCCGCCCGGCAGCCTGCGATTCGACTGGAGCCGCAGCAGGGCGGCCGCCTTGCGCGGCGGCTCGCCGGGAATGTCGAAGATCGTGGTAATTTTGCGGCCGCCATCCACCACGGGCGCGACCACCTGGCTGATCTCGTCCACCAGCCCGGCGTGCAGTAGCTCGCCGTTGAACGTCCCGCCCCCTTCGAGCATCAGCCGGCGGATCCCGAGGAGGCGCCGGATCTTGTCGAGGGCCACTTTCACGTCGACGCGGTCCTTGCCGCAGAACAAATACGAGACTCCGGCCTCCTGGAGGTGGGCGAGATAGTCGTTGCTCACGCGCCCGCTGACCAGGAGGACCACGTGGTCGCCGTCGACATCCGGTTTCTGGAAGCGCAATACGCCCTTGGCGTCCGCGCCGATGGCGAAGCTGCGCGCGCGCGTGTCTGCCAGGTGATCGGTCCGCTCGATGCGCCGGCGTCGCGCTTCCAGGCGGGCGTTGCGGCCGGCGAACTCGCGCATGGTGGTGGTGCCGACCAGCCAGGCCGGGATCCGGAAGGAATCCGCCGTGCTCTCGAAGAGGTCTCCGGGGCTCTTCTTACCCGCAAGCTTCGGCCAACGGTTGGCGAGGATGCGCCCGTCGATGCTGGTGCACATGTGGCAGATGACGTACGGTTTCATGGCGGCGCACCATACCCGGTTTCGATCGAGCGTCGGGTGAGCGTCAGCGGGACGATCCGAGGAAGTCCTCCACGAGCTCTGCGACCTGCCGCGAGCGCCGGACGATTTCCATGTGGTCCGCGGCGGGCAGCACCGCGAGGCGCGCGTCCGGCAGGAGTTGCTGCATCCCTGCCGCATGTTCCACCGTCACCACGTCGCGGTCGCCCATGACGAGCAAGGTGGGCGCTTTCACGGACCGGATTTGCGCCTGCGTCCATCCCACGAAGCCGCGCATCCTCGCGACGCTCTTGTCGAAGAAACCCGGCAAATTCTCCGGATGCGGCGCCGTCTGCCGATAAGCCTCTTTCAGCTCTTCCGGCATGTCCGCGAGCGTCGCGTGATCGAACCCCTGCCAGAATTCCGCAGCCGCACCCTCGCGGCTGTACATCATCGATTCCAGGATCAGCTTGCGCACCACCTCGGGATGGTCGAGAGCGATCTGCAGAGCGATGTGCCCGCCGTTGCTGTAGCCGAACAGATCCGCTCTGGGGACCTTCAAGTATCGCAGCAGCGCGACCGCGTCGGCCGCGGACTGCTCGAAGGAAAAGGGCCGATCGACGTCCGCGGTGCGTCCATGCCCCTGCTGTTCGAAGGCGACGAGGGCGCGGCCCTGCGACAAGAGTGGCAGGAGTTTTCCGAACGAGGTCTCGATCGTCGATCCGCCGCCGTGGAGCAGGAGCAGGGGCACGCGATCGCCGCCGGGCGGCCCATGGATCTCGTAATACATCCGCAAGCCGTTGATGGACGCATACATGTCAGGGTTTCCAGTACCACCGTCGGGTCCTGGGCCGGCAACTCGTCCGTCAGTGCGTTCACCGTCCGCTGATCGTTCGCCTTCGCGTGGTGGCGGTACGGCGCCGATTCGGCCGCGGTCGCCGCCGGTGTCTCTGCGCGGTCTTCGCGCGCCTGCGCGACGCGACGCGCGGCGGCTCTATCTCGATCGGCCGCGGCTTGGGAGCCGCCGGCTCCTGCCGCTCGATTTCCGCGATCACCTCGCGCAGGATCTGGACCATCCGCTTGCGGCGCGCGCGGTCGCTCGCGCTCCACGAAGTCTTGTCGGCGCGCTTGTGCGCGACCTTGTACTTCACGCCCGCCATCTCGGTCGTGTAGCTGTTGGCGTCGAGCTTGGTGACGATCTGCTGCGCAAGGATGTACCAGTCGTACGCGGTGCCGACCGGTGCTCCCGAGCCTTCCGGCGCTCGCCCTTTCCGCCGCTTCACGACCGAGTACTGGAACTCCCACTTGTCGGGCGTGACCTTCTTCTCGGTCCAGGCGCCAGCGTCGTACTGCCACTTGTGGCCGCGGCCGATCTGCATGCCCGTGTACCGCTTGCCCTCGTGCTCCTTGAACCGATCGTAGGAGGTCTTCGGCATGGAAAAAGCTAGGGACGTTCGCCGGGACGGCGCAAGCCAGGCTCGGTGGGCCAGCGCACGATCGGCGCCCGCCCTCGCGGACCTCGGCGAATCATCACCCGAAGCTTGCTGGCCAGGGGATCCGCCTGCGTCAGGCGAAAGACGTGTCGCGCGAGCGCGTCGACATCGGAGGTGTAAAGCGTGAAGCGGATCGGCCGCGGCGACTTGCGAATGGGAGTGTCGAGGTCCCACGCGAGGTACCCCCGGATCCCGCTCGGACGGATTTCGGCGCGAAGCTTTTCCTGCAAGGCGTAGAACTTGCGCATCGTGATCACCCAATCCGGCGACGAGTCCAGCGTCTCGTCGAGATAGACGAAGACGGCTCCATCTTCGAAGCGTGGCTCGTGCGGTTGCCGCGAGTTCCACGGATCGAGGACCGGCTCATCGAATTCGCCGCCCGGCGCGTCGGCGTCGAGCATCGCGAGGCCGCGGTTCCCGAGCGTCAGGACCAGGCGGCCCTCGACGGCTTCGAGGTCGAGGACGTTCGCGTCCTCCAGGAACGGCAGGTTGACGGGATAGGGAACGGGTCCCCTTTCCGGATCGAGCCTCCACAATCCGCGTCCCGCGGCCCAGACGCGACCCTTTCCGTCGCGCGCGACGCGCCGCGCTTCATTCGGAATTCCCTGGTCGACCGGCGCACAATCTCCCGTCGAGAGGTCGACCAGGCACAGCCGCGGATCCGTCGCGAGGAGCGACCGCCGCGCATCCCAGGGGATCCCGTCATCGACGTCGACCGGCTGCCCGTCGATCCGGACAGCAAAGGGAACCGCCTTGGCCGGGGCAGGAGATTCGAGATCGACCCACACCAACGGGTCGTCGGGGAAGAAGCCTGTCGCAAGTCCGAGCCAGCTCACACTTTGCCGAGCGACCCACTTGCGTACCGCACGAAGGTGGCGCGGCGGTTCCGCGACGCTCCACCTCCCGGACGCGTAGATCCAGAGGCGATCGTCCGGACCTGACATGGCCGGTTTTCCAGAAGGCAGCAGAAACGCGGTGTCGAACGATGCGGTCGGCAACTCGGCGTTCTGCTCTGCCGCAACCGCGACACTATCTCGTTCGACGAACGCGCTGACGAACGGCAGGGCCTTCTCCTTCCGGCCATCGACGGCGTCGGAATCGTCTTGCGGCGTCGCGACGATCAAGGCGCGTCCGTCGGGCAGCGGCAGATAGCTGCCGTGCGCATGAGAGCCGTCGCTTTCGTTTCGGTGGCGGAGTGGTGGCAAGTTCGCGAACGGCTGCTGCCAGCGGCCATCGAGGCGGACGGCGAGATCCCCTTCGCGGTCTCGCGCGGCGAGGCCATCGCGCCAAAGGATCACCGTATCCGGAGCCACGTCGAGCTGATCGGGAAGGGTATGGCGGACGATCTCGCCTCGGCGAAGCTCGAGAAGCCCGTCCAGATGGGTGGTGAGCAGGATCCTGCCGCCCACGTCGTCGACCCGGACGATACCGGGATAGCTCGCTACCGCGTCGGGCCGGCCGGGATTCGTCCGGACGTGAAGAGTCGCGATCCGCTTCCAATTCCTGAAAGCGCCGTCGCATTCGAAAGCGGCGTCGTAGGAAAAGACCAGCCACCGGCCCTCCTTCGACAACGCCTGGGTGATGGGCAGGGTTGGATTCGGGGTTACCGGTTGGGTAGTCCATCCGTTGAATTTGGCCGCGTAGATCTCCTGGCTCGAGCCACTCGGGGAGAATTTCGTCAACTGAGCGCTGCCAAAGCCCATGTGGAGCGTCCCGCCGAAGGCGAGGATGTCGCCCTTCGGGGATTCGACGAGTCCATAGATGCCGTTCAACTCGCTTTTCTCGTAAGAAACCTTCCGGACCGCGAGCGGACGCGCGCGCAGATCGACGACCTGCAACGCGCCTCCCCACTCGCCTCGGTCCGCGCCGATCCAGAGCCGGCCCTTGCTGTCGCAAAGGAAGGTCGTGCCTGTGTCGATCTCCACCTCCTCTTCCGTCGCGAGAAGGCGTGCCCGATACCCTACGAGCCCGCGCGGATGCGAAGCCGGGTATGGCGCCGCGACCGGGCTCGCGTAGACGACGAGGGGGCTCGCGATTCCGGGGCAGGTTCCGATCCACACCGGATGGCCCTCGACGGCCGCGATCGGCGTGGCGATCAAGGTGCTTGCGTCGAGCCGCGCGATCCGGCCGTTCGTGAATCCAACCAGGACATCGGTGGCGGTTGCCGCTCCGAGAACGATGGCACGGCGCCTGGACAACCGTTCGCCCGTGAGGCGCAGCGTCTGCAAGTCGAAGCGAAGGACGTGCCCTGCCTCGGCGAGCGCGATGATCGACGATCCGACCTGTACGCTGGCCGCGAGAGCGTTGCGATCGAAGTCGTACTCCCACGCTTTGGGCGCGTTCCTGTGCTCGGGAGGACGGGCGGTCGGTCCGGCGGTCCGGCAATCCGCGAGCAGCAAGAGACAAGCGATCGCTACCCCTCCGAGCCTCATCATGGCGGCGAGGATGCGCCTCCCGGATTCGCCGGCAATCTGCCGCCGGCGTCCAGTACGGTGGCGAACAGGTCGCCGGTCGTCTCGAGCCGTTCGCGCGCGGCCTGCGGGCTGAACCAGAGGCCTCGCGCCCTCCGTTCGGCGGCGGCGCGTTCGATCTCCTCCCATCGCAGCGGCATGGAGACACCGGGCTTGCTCGTTGCGCGCAGCGAATAAGGCGCGATGGTCGACCTCAGCGGATCGTTCTGCGCCCAATCGACATAGATCCGCCCGCCGCGCTGGTTGCGCGCGACCTTCGCCGTGACGAGGGCGGGATGCACATCGGCGAGCTCCGTCGCGACGTCGCGCGCATACGCCTTGGCGCGCTCGAAATCGTCGCTACCGTCGAGCGGGGCGACGAGGTGCAATCCCTTGGCTGCCGAGGCCTTCACGAAGGCCGCGAGCCCATCGCGGGCGAGGCGCTCCCGCAGAAGGAGAGCGACGTCGCAACACTCGATGAGACCTGCCGGCTCACCCGGATCCAGATCGAAGAGCACCACGCCGGCCGCCGAGGGGCGATCGACGGAGAGGTGCAGTGGATGGATCTCGAGCGTGGCGAGGTTCGCGGCCCACACCAGCGCGGCGGGCTCTTCGAGCAGGCAATACCGCGCGCCGCCCGCCTCGACGGTCGCGATCCACTCCGGCGCTCCCTTCGGACAATTGCTCTGGTAGAAGCCGCGGCCGTCGACGCCCTCCGGCCAGCGCCCGAGCATGATCGGATGGCGGGCGAGGTGCGGAAGCAGGAGCGATGCCGTCGCCGAATACCAATCGATGAGGTCGCCCTTGGTGAATCCCGTTTCCGGCCAGAGGACCTTGTCGAGGCTGGTGATGCGGAGATCCCTGCCGGACGCGATCATCGCGGAATCAAGCCTGCGAGCAGGGCCGGCGGCGCGGCCAGTTGATCGAACCCGCACGACTGTGGGTCCCGGTCGGGTCGCCAGCGCGAGAATCGCGCGGGATGCCGGAAGCGGCCGGCATCCACCTGGTCGTAGGCGACCTCGCAGACGCGCACCGGGTCCACCGGAAGCCAGTCCTGTTCCATCTCCTCCGGATCCCATCGTCCCGCCGATCCTTTGAGCCGGCCGAGTGGGCTATGCCCCAGGTTGAAACCGCGCTCCCAGGGGTGTCCCGCGAGGCGCACCGCCAACCGGCGGAATTCGGCGAAAAGCTTTCGCCGTTCGGAAAGCGGGAAGCTCGAGCAGACTCCGACGTGGACGAGCGCGCCTTCCCGGTAGAGGCCGAGCAGGAGCGAACTCACGAAGGGGCCTGCCGCATCCTCGCCGGCGCGGATTCCCGCCACCACGCAATCCGCTGTTCGTTCGTGCTTCACCTTGATCCAGCCGCGGCGGCCGGGCTGATACGCGCCCGACTCCTCCTTCGCCACCACGCCGTCGAGACCGCCGCCCTGGAAGCGCTCCATCCAATGGCGCGCGATCGCCGGGTCCTTGGTCGCGGGGGTGAGATGGATCGGGGCACTCGCCTCGCGCAGCAATTCTTCGAGCCGCGCCCGCCGCTCGGCAAACGGCCGCTCGCGCAGATCGTCCTCGTCGACGGCGAGGAGGTCGAAACAGACGAGCGCGGCGGGCGCACGCGCGGCTAGCTCGGCGACGCGCGAGCGCGCAGGGTGGAGCCGACCCATCAGGGCGGCAAAATCCAGCGACCCGGATGCAACCACGAGCAGCTCGCCGTCGAGGACGGCGGCTCGCGAGGAAAACGGGGCGAGGGCGTCGGCGATCTCCGGAAAGTATCTTGCGAACGGCTTGCCGTGACGGCTGCGCAGGTCCACGCCCTCGCTTCCGCAGAACGCCAGGCAGCGGAAGCCGTCCCACTTCGGTTCGTACACGAGCCTGCCCTCCGGCAACTCGCGAGACAGCCGCGCGAGCATGGGTTCGATCGGAGGCTTCAGGCCGTGTAGTTGCATGCCAGCAAGGTGGTAGCGACGGCTGCCGGCATCTGCTAGCGGAGGGACACCGCTTCGTGATTTCTCGAGGCATGCCCACTGCCAACCGGGGCGGCTGGAAGACCTGCTCGCGTGCACAAGTACCGCGGACGGGGCGGGTGTCCTATCTGATGGAAACGGAACCGCGCCACCGGCGGTGGGCGCAAGAAGAGGGGCGCTGATGCCAGGACGGGCCGAGGACAGCGAGCTGGAGTTCGCGCGCGTGGCCAAAGCGATCTCCATGGATCCGCGCGTCGATCGACCTGAGGCCGCGCGGGCAAAGGGATTCGGCTCGAAGGGCCTGAAGGTCGAGCGCAGGCTCTTCGCCTTCCACTCGAAGGGGAGGCTGGTCGTGAAGCTTCCCGCGGCTCGGGTGGACACGCTCCTCTTGGAGGGGAAGGGCGAGCGCTTCGACCCGGGCCACGGAAGATTGATGAAGGAGTGGATCGCTTTCGGCTACGCGGACAGAACGAGCTGGCCGAAGCTCGCCAGGGAAGCGCTGGACTGCGCTGCAGGAGGCAAGAAACAGCAGTCGCCGACCGTAGCCGTCAGCGTTCCGGCAGCACCGCGAGGACGCGCACCGGCGCGCCGGAGCCGCCGCCGATCTTCATCGGCAGCGCGTAGATGACCGCTCCCCGCGCTGGAAGGCCGTCGAGGGCGGCCAGGTTCTCCAGCGCGTAGACGTCGGCCGCCATCAGGACGCGGTGGGCGATGAAGTCCTTGGAGGGGCCGTGGTCGATGCTGGGAGTGTCGAGGCCGACGCCGGCGATCTTCCGCGAGACGAGCAGCCGCGCGCCCTCCTCGGAGAGGCCCGGGAAGTGCAAGTTCGAGGCGTCCCCCGGCTTGTCGTCGCCGAAGTAGGCCTTCCGATCCGGCCAGCGGCTGGCCCAGCCAGTGCTGAGGATCACGATGGCGCCCGAGGGAATCCGGCCGCGCGCCTTTTCCTCGCCCGCAAGATCCTGCGCGGTGACGCGATAGTCGCGGTCGCCCCGGGCTTTCTCGCGAACGTCGACGACGACCGCCGGACCGACGAGCCTCGCGGCCGGAATCTTGTCGATGGTGAGCCCGTGCTCGGCGAAGTGGATGGGGGCGTCCATGTGCGTGCCGCCGTGCTCCGGCGTGCAGAAGGAATACGCGCTGTAGAAATAACCAGCGTCTGTCTTGCCGTAGTGCAATTGCTTGAGCTGGAAGTCGCCTCCGCCGGTCGGCCAGTAGAGGGTCTTCGCGTCGTACGGATACGACAGATCGATTAGCGTCGCCGCTGCAACGAGGAGCGGAAGCATCGCGGTCCTCCCGGCGCCGGAGGCGCCTCGTCCGCGATGGTACGCCTGTCTCGCTCGATCGGTTCCGGAGGTGTACGGTCCGCGGCAGCAAGGGAGGGATCCATGACCGCTCGAGTCGGGGGAATCGCCGCGGCGATTGCCGTGCTTTGCACCGCCGCCGCCGCCGAGGCGCGCAAGCACGTGGTTCGCAGCGGAGAATCGATTCGCGACGCGATCGCGCAGGCGCGCGCGGGAGACAGGATCGAGGTCGAGCCGGGTGTCTATCACGAGGGCCGGCCCGGCGACTTGAATGCGCTGACAATCACCGTCGACGGGGTCGAGCTCATCGGGAAAACACGCGCGGGTCGCCCCGTAGTGCTGGAAAACGCCGGAGGCCAGAGCTTCGGCATCTGGGTGAGCCCGGCCAACTCGGCGGGACCAGGTCCCGAGGCCGATCCCGAGAAGCCGCCTTGCGGCCTCGACGGTTCCACCATCCGCGGGTTCGCGCTCGAGGGATTCACGGTGCGCGGATTCGAGCAGCACGGGCTGCACCTCGCCTGCGTCGAGCGCTTCCGCATCGAGGACAACGTCTCGGAAGGGAACCACGTCTACGGGCTCTTCCCGGTGCTCTCTCGCGACGGGATCCTGTCCGGGAACGTGGTGCGCGGCTCGGACAAGGACGCCGGCATCTACGTCGGTCAGAGCGACCGCGTGGTCATCGCCGGGAACCGGGCGGAGGACAACCTGCTCGGACTCGAGGTCGAGAACAGCCGCGACTGCTCCGTCTTCGGAAACGAGCTCACCGGCAACACACTCGGGATCATCGTCGACATCCTTCCCGACAAGATCAGGCTCACGCAGGAGCGGACCGTCGTGGCCGGGAACCGCGTACACGACAACAACCGCGAGAACACCGCGGAGCCGGGCGACATCATCGCCGTCCTGCCGCCCGGCATCGGCATCTTGCTCTCGGGCGCGGATACGACGCGTGTGACCCTCAACGACGTGCATGGCAACCAGTTCGCCGGGATCGCGGTCGTGAGCCTCTGTCTCGCCTTCGTACTCCAAGGCGAGCCGGGGTGTCCGGCGGACTTGCCAGTGAATCCGGACCCGGATGGCAACCGCATCGTCGGGAACCGCGTCACCGGCAATGCGACCGTTCCCACCGGCACGCCGCTCGACGCGCTGCTCGGCGATCTGGTCTGGGACGGCTCCGGTACGGGCAACTGCTGGTCGCGGAACCGCTTCGCCTCCAGCGTGCCGCCGCAGCTACCGGCGTGCCCGAAGGATCGGGACGATCGCGATTGACCGTTGCACCGTCGTGCGGCGCGAGGAGCGCGGCGATTCTGCGCTCCTCGCGGACGACGAAAGGCTACTCCGCCACGCCCTTCTCCTTGAGGATCTTCCACACCTTCTCGGGCGTGATGGGGATGTCGATGTGCTTCACCCCGAGGTGCGAGAGCGCGTCCACCACCGCATTGGCGATGGCCGGCGGCGCGCCCACCGTGGCCGACTCGCCCACGCCCTTCGCCCCGAACGGGTGGTGCGGCGAGGGCGTGGTGGTCTTGTCCAGCTCCCAGCTCGGCGTCTCCATCGAGGTGGGCACCAGGTAGTCCATGAAGCTTCCGCCCTGGATGTTGCCGCTCTCGTCGTAGGTGATCTCCTCGAGGAGCGCCGGCGCCATCCCCATGGTGAGCCCGCCGTGGATCTGCCCGTCGACGATCATCGGGTTGATGATGTTCCCGCAGTCGTCCACGGCGACGAACCTACGGATCTTCACCATGCCCGTGCCGCGGTCGATGTCGACGACGCAGATGTAGCTGCCGAAGGGGAAGGTGAGGTTCGGCGGGTCGTAGTACGAGATGGCTTCGAGGCCCGCCTCCATCCCCTGCGGATGGTTGGTGTAGGCCGCGAACGCGATCTCCTGGATGGTCTTCGACCGCCCGGGCGCGCCCTTCACCGAGAACTTGCCCGTCTCCCACACCAGGTCCTCCTCGGACGCCTCGAGCAGATGGGCGGCGATCTTCTTCGCCTTCTCCCGGATCTTCCGCGCCGCCAGCGCTCCAGCCGCGCCCGCAACCGGAGTCGAGCGGCTCGCGTAGGTGCCGAGGCCGTAGGGCGCGGTGTCGGTGTCGCCTTCCTCGACCTGCACGTGGGCGGCCGGGATGCCAAGCTCTTCGGCGACGATCTGCGCGTACGTCGTCTCGTGCCCCTGTCCCTGCGATTTGGTGCCGAATCGAGCGATGGCCTTCCCGGTGGGATGGACCCGGATCTCGGCGGAGTCGAACATCTTGATGCCGAGGATGTCGAAGTGCTTGGAGGGACCGGCGCCGACGATCTCGGTGAAGCTGCAGATGCCGATGCCCATCAACTCGCCGCGGGCGCGTTTCTCCGCCTGCTCCTTGCGAAGCTCCGCGTAGCCGATCTTGTCCATCGCCTTCTTCAGGGCGGCGTGGTAGTCGCCGCTGTCGTACTCCCAGCCGAGCGCAGCTTTGTAGGGGAACTGCTCCTTCTTGATGAAGTTCTTCATCCGGAGGTCGGCCGGGTCCATCTTCAACTCTTGCGCGAGCACGTCGGTAATCCGCTCGATGGCGTGGGCGGCCTCGGTGACGCGGAACGAGCAGCGGTAGGCGATCCCGCCGGGCGGCTTGTTGGTGTAGACGCCGTCCACCTCGGCGAACGCTTTCTTCACGTCGTAGGATCCGGTGCAGACGGAGAAGAGGCCGGCCGGGAACTTCGACGGATTCGCGGCGGCGTCCGCGTAGCCGTGATCGGCGAGCGTCTTGATGCGCAGCGCGGTGATGGTGCCGTCCTTCTTCGCCGCAAGCTCCGCGGTCATGTGGTAGTCGCGGGCAAAGGAATCGGCCTGGAGGTTCTCCATCCGATCTTCGACCCACTTGACCGGTTTGCCGATGACGACCGACGCCGCGACCGCGATCACGTACCCCGGATACACCGGCACCTTGCCGCCGAAGCCGCCGCCGATGTCGGGCGCGATGATGCGGATCTTCTCCTCGGAGAGGCCGACGTGGCCGGCGACGAGCGCGAAGACGGTGCGGATGGCGTGGGGCGCCTGCGTCGTCATGTAGACGGTGAGCTTGCCGTTCACCTTGTCGAAGTCGGCGACGCAGCCGCAGGTCTCGATGGAGGCTACGTGGATGCGCGGCAGGTAGATGTCCTGCTTGACGGTCACCTCGGCGTCCTTGAACGCCTTGTCGGTGCCCGAGCGGTCGCCCACCTCCCAGTGGAAGATCTTGTTGTCCTCCTTGCCCTTCTTGTCGGTGCGCAGCACCGGAGCGCCAGGCTTGATCGCTTCCCAGGGATCGATCACCACGGGGAGCGGGTCGTACTCGACCTCGACGGCCTCGACGCCGTCGGCGGCCGCGTAGCGATCGGTGGCGATGACCGCGGCCACCTCCTGCGACTGGTACATGACCTTCTCGACCGGCAGCACCATCTGGGTGTCCGACATCAAGGTCGGCATCCAGTGCAGGTTGTACTTGGCGAGGGTCTCGCCGGTGATTACCGCGAGGACGCCGGGCACTTTCAGCGCCGCCTCGGTCTTGATCGACTTGATCTTCGCGTGCGCGAACGGGCTGCGCACGATGTCCATGTGCAACATGCCGGGAAGCTGCACGTCGTCGACGTAATTGCCCTTGCCGCGGAGGAAGCGCGGGTCCTCCTTGCGCTTCATCGAATGGCCCATTCCCTGGACTTCGGCGCTCGTCTTAGGCATGGGCTTCCTCCTTCTGCAGCTTCTCGGCGGCGTACTGGACGGCCTTGACGATGTTCACGTATCCCGTGCAGCGGCAGAGGTTCCCGGAGATGGCCTCGCGGATCTCCGCCTCGCTCGGGTTCCTGTTGCGATTGAGGAGCGCGCAGCTCGTCAGCATCATTCCCGGCGTGCAGAAGCCGCACTGCAGGCCGTGCTTCTCCCAGAAGCCTTCCTGCACCGGGTGGAGCTTGCCGTTCTGCTCGAGGCCTTCGACGGTGGTGATCTGATGCCCGTCGGCCTGTACCGCGAGGAAGGTGCACGACTTCACCGGCTGCCCGTCGAGCAGCACCGTGCACGCGCCGCAGTGGGAGGTGTCGCAGCCGATGTGCGTTCCGGTCAGGCGCAGGTTCTCGCGTAGGAAGTGGACCAGGAGCAGGCGCGACTCGACCTGCCCCTCCTTGGCCTCGCCGTTGACGGTGATCTGGATGCGATGAGTGGCCATGGCTATTTTCCTCCCGCGCGCTCGACGGCCTTCTTGAGGGCGCGGCCGGTGAGCACGCGCGCCATTTCCCGCTTGTACTCGACGGCGCCGCGGCGATCGGCACTAGGCTCGGTCGCTTGCGCCGCGATCCGCGCCGCCTCGGCGAGAGCGGCTGTCTCGGGCTTCTTGCCGATGAGGTACTTCTCGGCCGCGGTGGCCTTGATGGGCGTAGGTCCCAGGTTGGTGAGGCCGATCCCGGCCCGCTCGACGAAGCCTTGCGTGCCGATCACCACGTAGGCCGCGGACGCGGCCGTCGCGTAATCGCCTACCTTCCGCTCCAGCTTTACGTAGGCCCCGCCGCTCCCCTCCACCGGGGCGGGAATGCGGATCTCGGTGAGGATCTCGTCGGGCTGGAGCGCCGTACGGAAGAGGCCGAGGAAGAACTTGTCGATGGGGATGACGCGCTCGCCGCTCTTTCCCATCGCCACCACCTGCGCGCCGAGGGCGAGCATGGTCGCGGGATGATCGTTACCCGGATCGCCGTGGGCCAGGTTCCCGCCCACGGTGGCGAGATTGCGCACGATCGGGTCGGCGATGACCTTGGCGGTATCGACGAGGATCGGATAGCGCTTCTGCACGATCTCGGAACGCTCCAGCGCCGATTCGCGCGTGCGCCCTCCGATGCGCAGCATCCCGCCCTCTTCCTTGATGTACTCGAGGCCCGGGATCTTGCCGATGTCGATGAGGTGACCGGCCTGACCCAGGCGGAGCTTGAGGAGCGGCAACAGGCTCTGGCCACCCGAGAGGACCTTTGCGTCCTCGGGATATTTCCCGAGAAGCGCAACCGCCTCCGCGAGCGTGGCTGGTGCGTGGTAGTCGAAGCTGGACGGGATCACGGTTTCCCCTCCTTGTCGTTGGTCAGCGGCAGAACGCGTAGATGATTGCTGCGAGGACGGCGATGCCGGCCCACACGGCCGGGCGGGTAGCGGCCCGGCGCGCCGCGCGTCCGGCGGCCCTGGCGCCCAGAGAACCCAGATCGAGGGCCTCGGGTTCCGTCGAGGGAGGCGGAGCGGTGACCGCGGCCGGCATCATGGCAGACGCGGCCGCTGCCGACATCATCGCGGCGGCGGACTGCGGAGGCGTTGCCGGCGCGACGGCGACGGTCGACGAGGCGGGCGCCACCTCGTCCTGCTCCAGGGTGGCGCGGACACGTTGCGAGAAGGTCTTGAACAGCTCGTCGCTGACGTCCTGCACCATCCCGCGGCCCATCTGGGCGAGCAGCCCGGTGACGTTCACTTTTGAAACGGCAGTGATCTCCGTCTCGCCAGGGCCGATCTCCTTGAGGCTGGAAACGAGCCGCATGTCGGCGCCGCCCTTGCCGCGCACGTCCATGCCGGAAGCGGCGATCTCGGCGGCGTGGGCCTGGGCATCGACCCGTTCGAAGACCACCTTGCCCTTGTAGCTACTGGAGACGGGACCGACCTTCACCGTCATCGTCCCGGTGTAGGTCTTGTCGTCGATCTTGTCGCCGATCGCCGCTCCCGGCAGGCAGGTCGCGACGCGCCGCGGATCGATGAGGAACTCCCAGACATGGGAGGAGGGCGCCTTGACTACGAACGTCTTGGTGATCTCGAAGGCCATGTCTCAGGTCCCTGCGGCTGCGCCCAGGTAGCGGGCGGGTTCGGCGAGGAAACGCTCGCGGCAGCGGGCGTTGCAGAAGTAGTAGGGGTGGCCCTCGTGCTCGGCGCGATGCCGCGCCCGGGCGACGACGACGGTCATCCCGCAGACGGGATCGAGCGCCGAGATTTCGGTGGGGGGCGGTTCCGGCTGCGCGGCCTCCGCCGGCGACCTGCGCAGCTGCACGATCTCGGCGAGGATGCTGAGCGCCACCTCCTCGGGAACGCGCGCTCCGATGTCGAGGCCAGCCGGATTCTTCACCCGGTCGAGCGCTTCGGCGGACACGCCGCGGCCGAGGAGCGACTCGCGGATCTCCGCGAACCTTCGCCGGCTCGCGACGATGCCGATGTACTCGGGCCGGGCGGAAAGCGCCGCCACGATCGAGTCCTCATCCGCTTCGCCCATGGTGGCGATGACGGCGAACTTCCGCGCGTTGGCGGCGGCCAGTGCGGCAATCTCGGGCGCTGCGTAATCCGTGTAGCCGCGGTCGGCATGCGCGACGGGATCGGCGGCGACCGAATCGACCGACCATCCGACTGCCTTGGCAAGCTGTGCGAGGGCGCGCGCGCACGGTGAATCGCCGAAGAGCAGCAGCCGGGGCGCCGGCAGCACGGGCTCGAGGTAGATGTCCACCGTGCCTCCACTGTGGCACGTCATGGGCAGAGCGAGGACCCCGGGGCGCGCTTCGGTCTGCGGCTCCGGCGAAAGCGACACGAGGCGCGGCGTACCCTCGACGAGCGCGCGCCGCGCTTCCCGTTTCACGGTGGGCTGCGTGCAATTGCCGCCAAGCCAGCCGTGGTAGCCGCCGTCGGCCGTGATCACGGCCATGTCGCCCTGCTGCGCCGAGCTGTACGCCTGCTTGCGCACCACCATGGCGAGCACGAACGGCTCTCCTTTGCGGGCGAGATCGGCGGCGAGCTGCAACAGTTCCGCGCGCATGTCCGCTATGCCTCCTTGATGCGGGCGCGGGCCCGTTCGAAGTCGTCGGGAACGTCCAGATCGGAAAGCGCCGCGCGCGGCCACGGCACGTAGGTGGCCTCGCCGCGGTGCCGCTTCACCACCTGCTTTCCGCAGCCCTCGCCCTCGAGCGCGCGAAGCTCCGCAAACAGCGAGCGCCCGTAGAGGATGGGCGGCGCGACCACGCCGTCGTAGGTCGAGACGACGAGCGAGGCGCCTTCGCGGTGCCTTGCGATCAGCTCCGCGATCATCGACGGCACCACGAAGGGCATGTCCCCGAGGAGCACGATGCCGGCGGAGGCATCGTCTGCCACGGCGCGGAAGCCTTTCCGCACCGAGGTGTTCATCCCGAGCAGGTAGTCCTCGTTCACGATCGGCCTGCAGGAAAGGCCGCTCAGCTCGTCGCGGATGCGGTCGCTTTCGTGTCCGAGGACGACGAAGACGGGATCGAGGCCCGCCTCGAGCGCGGTTCCCACCGCTCGCCGCAGGACGGTCGTGCCGCCGAGCGGCAGGAGGAGCTTGTTGCGCCCCATGCGGGTCGACTGCCCGGCCGCGAGCACGATGCCGGCGACAGGTGCCTCACCGGTCATGGATGCCTCCGGCCTTGTCGCGCAGGTGCATCGGGGGCCGTCCTGCGCGGACGGCGAGCATCTCCGCGACGATGCTGACCGCGACCTGCTCGGCGCCGTCGGGCGCGACGTCCAGGCCCACCGGCGCGTAGAGACGTTCGGGGGCGGGTACGCCGATCTTCTGCAAGATCTGCTCGCGGCGGACGCGAGGTCCGAGCAGGCCGAGATAGCCGACCGGCTCCTTGAAGAGCGCCTCGAGCCAGGTCTTGTCGTGGACGAGCGCGTGGGTCTGCACGACCGCGGAATGCCTGCGCGAGAGCCCGAGCCCCGCGACGCCGTCTTCGGGCCGCCGCAGGAGGAGGCGCGCGGGGGCGGGAAACCGTTCCGCGGTCAAGTAGGCGGGGCGGTGATCGACGACCGTGACCTCGAAACCTGCCTGCAAGGCGAGGGTAGCGAGAGGGCGGGCGTCATCGCCGGCGCCGAAGATGTACAGGTGGGGCGGCGGATCGAGGACCTCGACGAAGAGGCGCGAATCGCCCATCTTTTCGATGCCGGTGTCTTCCGATTCGATCCTGCGGCTCGCAACGGCGAGCGCGTCCCCGCCGGGGTCGAAGCCGCCTTGGATCTTCCCGCGCGCGACGGCGAGCGTCCTTCCCTCGTGCGGTCCGGCGAGGAAGGTGCCGAGGCCGAAACGAACGTCCTGCGCGCAGAGCGATCGGGCCGCGCCGCCCGCATCGCGCAAGAGCTCCGCACCCGCGCGCTGAACGAACACCTCGACCGTGCCCTCGCAGCCGAGGCCCATCCCCCAGACGGTTTCTTCGTCGGAGCCCGTCTCGTAGCGGAGCAGGCGCGACTTACCGGTCTTGATCGCCTCCAGGGCGTAGGCGCGGACGTCGCTCTCGAGGCATCCGCCGCTCACGCTGCCAGTCGTGTCGCCGTTCTCCTCGACGAGAAACTTGGCGCCGGGGCGGCGATAGGCGGAGCCGTCGATTCCGACGACGGTGGCGAGGGCGGCGTGGCGGCCGGTTTCGGCGACCCGCGCCAGCCGATCGAAGATCGCACCCGTCTCGCGCCAATGCTTCAACCCGCAAGACCTCCGCCCGGTTCTGTCTGTAAGGCCCCTCCGTTTGTAGTCCGGGCCACCGTACGGTTGTCAACGGCGGGCGGAACCGCTCCCCAGGACCGCCCGCCGGCCCAGGGCGGGCGTC
>Ga0209156_10001671_pt1 | contig 17868 bp, 15 predicted proteins | sample GraSoiAngelo_124_FD_185881 | JGI IMG/M metagenome (GOLD analysis project Ga0209156, IMG submission 185881) | Grasslands soil microbial communities from the Angelo Coastal Reserve, California, USA - 14_0927_05_20cm (SPAdes) (version 2) | ecosystem: Environmental > Terrestrial > Soil > Grasslands...
TCGAGGGCCGGCTCGGCCAGGCCAAGGTCTCTGCGAAAGGAAGCCGCCTCGTCGGGCGGCAGCTCAGCGATCTCCGCTTCAAGCTTCGCCGAGACGGGGACGACCGCGCTCGCGCGATGGGCTTTCGCGGCCTCGCGCACTGGGGCGATGACCCGTTCCGGTTCCGCAACGTCGTCCTCATCGAGGTTCACCGCGACAAGGACCGGCATCCGCGTCAGGAAGCGGAACCCGCGGATCGCTTTCTCCTCATCAGGGTCCAGATCGAGGTCCCGCAGCGGACGCTCCTCGGCGAGAGCGGCGATCGCACGCCGGAGCACGGCCTTTTCGCGCTCCTTCATCTCGCGCTCAGGTCCCTTTGAGCTGCGAAGCTCGGGCTCGATGCGCTCGAGACGTCGCTCGACGACGGCGTGGTCGGCGAAGAGCAGCTCGAGCTCCACCGTCGAAAGGTCACGCACCGGGTCGACCGAACCGTCGACATGCGGCACGGAAGGCGCGCTGAAGGCGCGGACGACGTGGACGATCGCGTCGGCGGTGCGCAGATCGCCGAGCTTCTGTGGCGAGATGGCCTGACCCGGCTTCTCGGCGCGCGCGAGGCCGATGTCGCGATACATGATCTCGGCGTGTGTGATCTTCTTTGGTTTGTAGAGTGCGGCGAGCTCCTCGACGCGCTGGTCCGGCACCTTGGCGACGCCGACGTTCGTCTCCGCCTCGGCCCCGGCGAAAGCGCCGGTGGACGCGTGCGCCCCGGTCAAAAGGTTGAACAGCGTGGTCTTGCCGACGTAAGGCAGCCCGGTGATCGCCGAGACGACGTTCACTTTGCGAGGCGCGTCTCGCGGACGTCCGGCGGATCCTCGTGAAAGATCGCACGGGCGATCGTGCGGAATCGCTCGACCGAGCCCGTGCAGAAGAGCGCGTGCTCCGCGCGGCCGCCGTCGCGCGTGAGCCGGTGCGACGCGAGAACTTCGCGCACCGCGAGCGCGGTCGTCGTCGCCGAGTCGACAACGCGAACGTCACGACCGGCGACCTTCTCGATCGATTCGCGCAACAGCGGGTAGTGCGTGCAACCGAGAAGGAGCGTGTCGACGACCGGCCGCACGACGCCGCCCTCGGTGAGAAGTGGCTCGACGTACTCGCGCACGGCCGCGAGGGCCTCGGGACTCTCCGCTTTCCCATCCTCGACGAGCGGCACGAGCTTGGGGCAGGCCTGCTGCGCGACATCGACGAGCGGATCGAGATCGCGAAGGGCGCGCACATACGCGCCGCTCCGGACGGTGAGGACCGTCGCGAGGACCCCCACCGCTCGGCGGGCCGTCGCGGTGAGCGCCGCGGCGGCGCCCGGCCGGATCACGCCGATCGTCGGGACGGGGAACTCGTCGCGGACCGTTTCGAGCGCGACCGACGTCGCGGTGTTGCACGCGATGACCACGAGCTTGCAGTCGGCTTCGGCGAACCAGCGCATGGCCTCGCGGGTGAAACCGACGACCTCGGCCGGCTCGCGCGGCCCGTATGGCATGCGGGCCTCGTCGCCGAGGTAGAGGGTCGATTCGTTCGGGAGCTGGCGGCGAAGCTCGCGCAGCACGGTGAGCCCGCCGACGCCGGAGTCGAACACGCCTATCGGCCGGTCGGCGGCCCCGTTCACCGGAGCTCGCTCTAGCGGCGCTGCTGCTGGACGAGGGCGTTCGCGAGCGCGTCGATCGCCTTCGAGACGGCGGAGTTCGGCGATGAGAGGACGAACGGCTGCTGCTTGTTGAGGGACTCGGCCACCAGCTTCCAATCGGTCGGGATCTCGCCGACGACAGGAAGGTTGAGGGTGTGCTCGATGCCGCCCCTTGACATGCCGGCCGCGGTGTCGGACTGATTGACGACGAGAAGGATCGGGATCCGGCCCTTGTAGCCGAGCGCCTCGAAAGTGTCGACCGCGGCGCGCGTGTTCGCGATCGAGGCCTGCATGTATGTGACGACGAGCAGGATGACGTCGGCGACATCGAGCATCGCGAGGGTCTCTTCGCCGAGCTTCGACGGCGCGTCGACGATGACGTAGTCGTGGTCCTCCGCGAGCAGCTGCATCGCCATCGCGACGTCCGGCGCGGCCATGAGCTCGGCCTCTTCCGGACGCGGCGGGCCAAGCAGCACCGCCACCCCGCTCGGACCTTCCCAGAGAACCTCGGACAGGGACGTTCGCATGCCCTGACCCGTCGGCAGATCGACGATCGAGCGCGTGGCCGGTGGCACTTGAAGGGAGTGACGGACCGAGCCGAACTGCATGACACCGTCCATGAGCGCCACGGAGTGGCCGCGGCGACGCAGGATCGTCGCGAGGTTTATCGCGATGGTCGTTTTTCCGGAGCCGCCCTTCGGAGAGAAGCAGACGATCATCCGACCCTTGAGCCGGACGTCGCGCTTGCCGATCGCGAGAGCGGTCGCGAGCTCGTTCGCGCCGCCGGGAAGGACGAAGACGGCGTCGATGCCCTGATCCGGCTTCGGGTCGATCGGACGCTGCGGAACTGTGACCATGACGATCCGCGTTCCGGGCGAGGCCGCGCGCACGCGCTTGGCGAGATCGAAGCCGGTGTTCTTCCCCGAAAGGAGCGCGTCGATGAGGACGGCGTCAGGCTTCTCCGTGGTCACACGAATGAGGGCGGCATCGCCCTCGTTCTCGACGGCGACGAGCTCCGCTTCCTTCTCACGGGAGAGCATCTGCTGGAGGTGCTGGGCGACCTGAGGTAGGTCTTCGATGAGCAGGACTCGTTTCATGCGGCGCGAGTGTATGTGTTCGAGCCCCGACGGAGCGCGCTGTGGGCGACCCAGGCGGCAAGAAGTGCGAGCGCGATGAACGACAGTCCCACGCCGGCCGTTATGCCCTGCCAGTACCACTCCGGATACAGCCGCAGCAGGTTGCTCGTCGCCGGGTCGAACAGGAAGTTCCCCTGCGGGAAGAAGACATCGTGAAACAGCAGGAACAGCTGATCGAAGGCCAGCGCCGCGGCGACGCCGATCACCGCCACGATCCCGGCAGCGACCAGCGCGCCTGCGCGCACCAGACGGAGGGCACCGCCGCGCCGGCGAGCGCGCGAGATCCGATAGCCGCCGACGAAAAGCGCCAGCACGGCTGCGAGCTCGGCCCCGCGAAACACAGCACGCACGTCCGCCATGTGCGCCACTTCGTCAGCGCTGAAATACGTTGAAGCACCCGACGGCAACGGGCTCAACCCGACAACGTACGACGCCCACGCACCGTGCCACGAGAGAAGGTTGTGCAGATCGACGCCGAACGCGCCGCCGCCGATACTCCCGAGGCCGCCGATGTCGAGGAAGGTTGTCTGGGTGTGACCGGTCGCTCGCGCGAGCACCTCATACGCCCACCCACCGCTCCACACGAGCGCGAGAGCGACGAGACCGAACACCGTGAGCGCGAGCGTGAAGACGACTGCGTCGACTCGATGCGACGTCATCCCGCTGGGATCGCGCCTAACCCCGGCCGCTTCGGAAACACGAACCGGCCGTTCTCGACGGCCACCGCGCGGAATGGATCGTCGTTGATCAATAGGTTGCCGTCGAGATCCGCCCACTCGACCGCCGGCGCGAGGTGAGCGGCCGCCGCGATCGCGACGCTGGTCTCGGCGGCTCTGCATCCGAGCATCACCTTCAACCCGCTCTCGTGGGCGACCGCGATCATGGCGCGGGCAGCCGCGACGCCTCCGCATTTCTGCAGCTTCACGTTGATGCCATCGCATGCGCCGACGAGTCGAGGCACGTCGCTCGCGCGGATGGCCGCTTCGTCGGCGACGATCGGAAGGGGTGACGCCGCGCGCACTCGGCGCAGTCCGTCGATGTCTTTGGGATCGATCGGTTGCTCGACGAACTCGAGGTCGAACGGCACCAGGCTCGCGATCCGGGCGGGCGCTTCCGCGGCGGTCCACGCGGCGTTCGGATCCACGCGCATGGTGCCGGAGAAGCGCTCGCGGATCGCGGAGAGCGCAGCGACGGCATCGCCTTGGCCGAGCTTCACCTTGAGCACCGTGAAGCCCTGGGCCGCCGCCTTTGCCGCTCGCTCGGCCATGACCTGCGGCTCGGCGATGCCGATCGTGAACGACGTTGGCGGCGGCTCGCCGCCGGCAAGCCCGAGAAAATCGCGGAGCGTGACACCAGCCGCCTGTGACGCGCGGTCGTGCGCGAGCACGTCGATCGCGCAAGACGCTGCACCCCCGTGCGGGAAGCGCTCCTCGAGGCGTGCTTCGAGTCCCTGCAGATCGCGGGGATCCTCCGATAAGGCATCGATCGCACTACGGATGTCGCGCTCGACGGACTCGGGTGTCTCTCCGAAGAACGCGTCGGGCACGCCCTCGCCGCGCGACACGCGGTCGCCCTCCCGCAGCTCGACGAGCACGACCTTCTTCGTCGTGTGTGTCGCGCGGCTGATGGTGAACGGCACGGCAAGGTGAAGCTCGATGGTGCGGACAGTGATGTTCAGGCGGGAACCCCTTCTTTGAGCGCGCCGGCGATGCGGTCGGCGCCGGCCGCGCCTTCGCGGATCGGATCGGCGGTCGGCAAGCCTGTTTCATACGCGATTGACGCGATGATCTTCTGCGCCATCTCGTCGGCGTTCCCAGATTGGACGTTCAGCGATCCGGTATTCACTGCGATGGCGACGACGCGCGAGGGCGGGTACCCCGGTGGCCGACGCCACGACGCGGCGTCCTCGTAGATCCGGATGTACTCCCGGAGCGGACGCAGCGGCTGCCGATCGTCGTAGCCCTTGACGCTCTGCCGCATCCACTCATGGCACAGGACCATCACGTCGGGCGCGCTCCCGTGCAGCAGCCCGAGCGTTACGCCGGAGAAGCCGGGATGCGTGAGCGAGCCCTGGCCCTCGACGACCACCCAGTCGGCCCGCTCCGCGGCATCGCAGACCATGAGCTCCGCCGCCCCCGCGATGAAGTCCGCGACCACCGCGTCGACCGCGATCCCGCCCCCGGCGATCGCGATCCCGGTCTGGCCCGTCGCCACGAACTCGACGCGCTCCCCTGCACGACGCAGCGCCGCAACGATCTCCAGCGACGCGGTCATCTTCCCGACGGCCGCATCCGATCCGACGGTGAGGACGACGCGCGCGCCCCCGCGACGCGCGCGGTGACCGCCGATCGGCAGATCTGCGGGGGGCTCGCGCAGCTCGCGGACCTTCGCACGGCCACGCTCCGCCGCGGCGGCAAGCGCCGGATCGGCCAGGACCCGCTCGTGAAGTCCGTTCCAGACCTCGACGCCGCGCTCCAGGGCGAGAGCAAGTCCGCTTCGATAGCCGTCGGGGATACGGCCGCCGGCGGCGGCCGTACCGATGAGGAGCACCGTTGCTCCGCGTGCCAACGCGTCCTCCACGCTCGCCACCACGGGCACATCCTTGCCGACGCCGACGCATTCGGCCGCATCCTTCCCCGCCCTCGTCGAGTCGACGACGGCGACGACTTGGAACGGCGCGTACCGCAGCACTCCAATCGCCGTCTTCGCGGTGGCCGGCGCGAACTGGCCCTCGGCGAGGATCGCGACCTTCATCGGCCTCCGAGATCCCGCCCCTGACGCAGGAATCGTCCGTGCCGGTCGCGCGCCGTCTCGCCCAACTCGAGCGCCACTCCCCCGTTGACGATGACGTATTCGACCCCGACCGGGTATCGATGAGGGTCGTCGTACGTCGCCGCATCCATCACGCCTGCCGGATCGAAGATGACCAGATCGGCCCACGCACCCTCTCGCACGACGCCGCGGTCGTGCACGCGCGGACGCGACGCGGTGAGCGAGGTCATCTTGCGGACCGCGTCCTCGAGCCCGAGCACTCTCTCGTCGCGAGCGTATCTGCCAAGCACGCGAGGGAACGTCCCGTACGAGCGCGGGTGCGGCTTGCCGAACGAGAGCGGACCGTACGGAGCATTCGCGCGCGAGTCGCTCCCGATGCAGATCCACTCTTTCGCCATGACGTAGCGCACATCGTCCTCGCTCATCGAGTGGTGAACGATGTCCACCGCGCCGTCGTGCTCGATGAGCGCGTCGCAGGACCATTCGAGCGGGTCGCGGCCAGCCTCGTCGGCGAGCTGCTGCACGCTCTTCCCCGCCCACTCCGGATGGTGACGCGCCCTCGCGATGACGATGCGGTCGAAGGCACGTCCGGTCTCGACCTCCTCGTCGCGGATCCGCGCCCGCACCGCTGGATCGCGAAGGCGCTCGCACATCTTCGCCGTGCCGCCCTCGTGCACCCAGTTCGGGATCGTGACTGCGAGCCCCGTGGACGACGCCGTATACGGGTATTGGTCCGCGGTGACGTCGACGCCCTCGCCGCGCGCCCGCTCGATGAGAGCCGTCGATTCCTTGACCTTGCCCCAGTTCTTCTGTCCCGACGCCTTGTGATGCGACAGCTCCACTCGCACGCCGGAGCGCCGCCCGATCTCGAGGTTCTCTTCGACCGCGTCGAGAAGATGCGTCGATTCGTTGCGGATGTGGCTCGCGTAGAGCCCGCCCTTGTCACGGACGATCTCGCAGAGCGCTGCGAGCTCGTCCGTCGTTCCGAAGGCGCTCGGCGGATAGATCAGCCCCGACGCGAGTCCTATGGCGCCTTCGTCCATCGATTTCGTGAGGAGCGCGCGCATCCGTGCCAGCTCGTCCTTCGTCGGAGCGCGGTCGTCCGCGCCCATCACGCAGGAGCGCAGCGTCCCGTGGCCCACGAACGAGCACACGTTGATCGCGGGCTTCACGCGGTCGACAGCATCGGCGTACTCGCCGAAGGACGACCAGGTCCGCTGCACGTTGAGACGAGAGAGCTCTCTGTCCAGCTCGGCTTCGGCGAGGCCGCTCACCGGCGCCGACGAGCCGCCGCAGTTCCCGCACACGACGAGCGTCACACCCATGTGCAGCGCGCTCTCGAGCGCATCGTTCACGAACATCGCCTCATCCGAATGCGAGTGGATGTCGATGAATCCCGGCGAGATGACGCGATCTTTCGCGTCGATGATCCGCGCGCCGTCTTTGCCGAGACCGGCGCCGACCGCCGCGATGCGTCCGCCACGTATCGCGACATCCGCGCGCCTGCCCGGCGCTCCCGTCCCGTCGATCACCGTTCCGCCGCGGATGAGGAGGTCGGTCACGAGTGCCGTCGCTCGGGTCTCTGCCCGCGCTCCTTCCGCTTCGCCACGACGAGGAGCTTTCTCGACTGCGCGTCTGCCGGATTCCCGTCGTAATCGCCGTGCAGCGTCTCGATGACGAACCCCGCCTCAGAGAAGAGCAGCTCGGCTTCCCGCCGGTAGAGGTAGTGGAGCGTCGTCGTGCCGCCGATGCGATGGACCTCTCCGTTATCGGCCAGCTCGTCGTACCAGATGCGCTGCGTCACGCCGTCGACGTTGGCGCGGCTCGAAGAGAACTTCCGCACTGCGCGAGCGCTCTCCGAGTCCACGCGCTCCCACTCGTCGACGACGCCGCCGTCAAGGCCGACCACGACCTCCGGATCGGGTTGGAACACGTCGATCGCGACGCGACCTCGCGGTGCGAGGTGCTCGCGCACGCGTGCCAGGCATGACCAACGATCGTTCGGGTCGAGCATGAGGAACGAGTTGAGGGCGACGAAGACGAGGGCGAACGCCTCGTTGAAGGAGAACGCTCGCATGTCGCCCTCGACCCAGCGGATCTCGACATTCGCCCGGCGCGCGCGGCGCTCGGCGCGCTCGAGCATCGCGGCGCTGCGATCCAGTCCGACGATGTGATGGCCATCCTGTGCGATCGGCACCGTGATCCGGCCGGTCCCGCAGCCGAGCTCGAGGATCGGCCCACCCGTTCGGCGCGCGAGGCCGCTGAACCACTCGACGTCCGGTCCTCCCTCGAGCGGCGCGGTATCCAGGTCGTAGAGCGCCGCGAGGCGCGCGGCCTCGGCCGGGTCGCGTTCGGCGCCCTGCCAGTCACGCGGCTCGGCCATCGTGCGCCTCCTTCATGCGTTTGAGGAGCGCGGGTTCCGTCATCACGTCGAGCGCCGTCATCGCGAGCGCCTTGGCCGCAAGATGCATCGTCGCGAGCGCGCGCGGCGCCCGGGCCGCTTCGGTGAACGCGACCGAGTGCCCGGGCACAGACCCTTCGGTGATCGACAGGAACGGATGGATGCCGGGGATAGCGGTCGTGACGTTCCCCATATCCGTCGAGCCATGCGTGTCCGACGGGCGGCGGGGCTGCATGGTGCGCCCGAGCGACCGGACATTCTCGGCGAACGCTTCCGCGAGCGGACGGTTCGTGTTCACCACTTCGCAGACCTCGCTCCACATCGGGCGCAGCTCCGCACCGGTCGCGACGGCCGCGCCCTCAAAACACGCGAGCACCCGGCGCCGCAGGTCGGCCAGATAGGCGTTGTCGGGCGAGCGCACCATCAGCCTCGCGGCGGCGCGGTCGGGAATGATGTTCGCGGCCTTTCCGCCGTCGGTGATGATCCCGTGGATCCGCGAGTCGCTGCGAACGAGCAGACGAAGCGCGGACATCGCGTTCCAGCCGAGCACGAGACCGTCGAGCGCGTTCACACCGTCATACGGCTCGGCGGCGGCGTGCGCGGCCTTCCCCAAAAGCTCCACGTCGAGGTTGACCATCGCGAGCATCAGCGGGTCGATCTCGTCCCGATCCCCGGGGTGGTACATGAGCGCAGCTTCTACACCCTCGAACGCACCGCCGGCCATGAGAAGTACCTTGCCGTTCCCGCGCTCCTCGGCGGGGCAGCCGACGATGCGGACGCGACCGCGGACGCCATCAAGCGTGTCGCGAAGCGCGAGGAAAGCGCCGACCGCCGCGGTTCCCATGAGGTTGTGGCCGCAGCCATGGCCGATGCCCGGTAGGGCGTCGTACTCGCCGAGGATCGCGACGACCGGACCGCCCGAGCCTGCCTCTGCGACGAAAGCCGTCTCGAGACCTCCGGCCCCACGCTGGACAGTGACCTTCTCAGATTCCAAATAGTCCGCGAGGGAGTCCGCCGCGAAGCGCTCCTCGAAGGCGAGCTCGGGCCGGGAGTGGATCTCGAGCGCGAGACGGTCGAGATCCTTCGCGCGCCCCTCGACACGCTCGCCGATCCGCTTCTTGCGCGCCGCGGTGTCCAAGTCGCTGTGAGGCTAACCCGAACTCGCGGTTGTCGATGACGCGCTCAGAACGAGCTCGGCCAGCACGAACCCAGCGACGACAAACCCCCCGGTGATGAGGGTGAGCCCGTCGACAGCCCGGAGCAGGCCAAGCGCTGCCACGAGGGATCCGATCTCGAACCCGCGGCGCATCGCGGGAATGCGGCGCGGATTGCGGCGGCGCGGACGCGCGAGCGCGGCGTCGCGCTCTTCGACGGCCACGCCCACCAGGGCGACGGCGCATCCGATTGCCAGTGACGCTCCGCCGAGCACGGCCACGACGGCCATTGAGTCGGTGGGGTCGCGGGTCAGCAGGACGAAGATGACGGCCGCCATTCCGGCCGAAGCGCCGAGCGCGAGCAGCGGTTTGGTCAGGGCTCGTCGGTCTCCCTTCGCGGGTCCATTCGCAGAGGCAGCGCGACCTGCTCGCCGCCCGCCGCGATCGGGGCCTGGGCGAGGGTCTCGATCGCGCTCGACGCGCGCGAGAGCGCGCGATCGGTCTCGTCGAACTTCTTCGTCGCGTTCTCGAGATGGCGGCCGAGCTGGTCGTGCAGCTCGACGAACCGCTCGAACTCTCGCCGGACGGCCGCGACACCCTGTTGCAGCTCGCGGGTTCGCTCCTGCATCGCGAGTCCGCGCACGCCGAGCGCAACGACCTGCAGATAGGCGAGGAGCGTGTTGGGCGAGGCCGGGATGACCTTGCGTTCGGCGCAATACGCGCGGAGGTCGGGCTCGCCCTCCTCTTCGCGCAGCACGAGGTCGTAGTAGACCGACTCGGATGGGATATACATCACGGCAAAGTCGATCGTTCCGTCCGCCGGTGAGACGTACCGGCCGACGGCATCGATGTGTCGCCGGACCTGCTGCAGGAACGCGCGCTTCTTTAGCCGACGGTCCGCCGGGTCGTCCGCTTTGGCGAGCGCGTTCCAGGTCTCGTTGGGGAATTTCGCGTCGATCGGCACGATCCGGCCGGCGTAGCGCACGATCGCGTCGACGCGCGACCCGTCCTTGTACGTGTACTGGACCTCGTACGCCGTCGCCGGCAGCGCGTCGTGGAGAAGACGCTCGAGGAGCAGCTCGCCGAAACCGCCGCGGGCTTTCGGTGCCCGGAGCAGATCCTGGAGCGAGCCGATGTCCTTCGCGAGCTCTCCGATCCGCTGGCTCTGCTCGCTCAGGCCGCCGAGCTGCCGGGATAGGTCGTTGAGGGTGCGGTGGGTCGTGCCGGCCTGCGTCGCGAGCTGCTGCTCCGTCGCTCCAAGCGACCGCCCGAACTCGGTGCGAAGCTCGGCGACGGAATTGGCGAGAAGCTCGACCTGACCCTGGGTCCCTTGCTGCGCGGCGTGAAGCTGGGCCGAGAGCGCCTCGCGAAGGGCGGTCCCCCCGCCGTCGACGGGCCGGCGAAGGACGAGGGCCAGGCCGACGAGCGCCGCGGCCGCGGCCAGAAACGCGAGCAGCGTGGTCGCATCCATGGCGATCGATTGTCCGCGCCCCGGATCGTTAGCACAAGCGTTCGACACAAGGTATTTGTGTGCCGGAACACCTTTCCTCCGAGCGGCGGCGAACGCTCGGCGCACGCGAGTGCGCTAGAACGTCGGGCGTGGAACCAACCGGGCCGACACGACCGCTGACGCTCCGCGAATCCGTGATCTACGGCTTCGGGAACCTCGGTGCGAACGCCGTTTACAACTTCCTGAACGGCGCCGCGGGTCTTTATCTCAACCGCTATCCGGAGGTCCCGATCTGGGCCGTAGGCCTCCTCTCTCAGGAGCGGTCCCTCGCCGGAGCGTTTGCGCAACCAATTGTGGGTGCAATCTCGGACCGGACGCGGACGCGCATCGGCCGGCGCAAACCCTTCTTCATCGCCGGCGTGGCGCTCACCGCAGCCTCGCTCCTCTATCTCTCGGGGTTCCCGCCGATCGCGCCGATGCTCATCGTCCTCTCGGTCAACGCGTTCTTCCTCAACGTCGCCGTCGACCCGTACACCGCGCTGATGGCCGACCTCGTCCCGCCCGGGCAGCGCGGGCGGGTCGGGACCGTCCTCGCCGTCTTCAACATGCTCGGTCAGATCGCCGCCGCGCTTCTCGCGCTGTTCCTCTGGGACCGGTCGCCACAGCTCGTGTTCGTTCTCGTCGCGGCGATCCTGGTGGTGGCGTTCACCGTAACGACGATCGGAGTCCGCGAGCCCGATGCACCGCCCGCTCCGAAAGAACGCGTCAGGATCGATGTGGGCAGCTACGTCCGCGGACTGCTCGCCCAGCGCGAGCTGACGAAGTACGTTCTCGCCGCCGCGGTGTTCTGGCTCGGCACCGGCGGCGTTCTCCCCTATCTGACGCGCTTTGCCGTCAACGAGCTCGGCACAAGCGAGGGTGATTCATTCCAGCTCTTCCTTCCCGCGCTTCTCGGAACGATCGCCGGTGCGATCCCGGCGGGCTATGCCGCCGACCGCGTCGGAAAGAAACCGGTCCTGGCCGTCGGGCTTGTGGCGTTCGCCCTCTTCGCCCTCGTCGGCTCACAGGTCGTCTCCGTTCCGCAGGCGCTTGTCGTGATGGGCTTCATCGGGCTCGCGAACGGCGTATGGACGGCCTTGAACGTCCCCCTCCTGGTCGACCTCGTTATGCCCGAGCGCGCAGCCGAGATGACCGGGCTGGGGTCCGGTGTCTGGTCGTTGGCTCAGCCGATCGGTGCCGTGATCGCGGGGATCCTGATCGGCAACTTCTCGAGTTACCGGGCATCGTTCATCGGCGCCTCCGTCCTGGTCTTCATCTCCTTCCTCCTGCTGCTCACGGTCAGAGCCCCGAAGGTGGCCCGCGCGGTATAGCGCTCGTCCTTGCACACGGACGGGAACCACTCTCCGGCTGCGCTTGTATGGGAGACGAGTGGCGCAAGGGCCATGCAGCCACCGCTCGGAGGAACGAATGCGACGCATCTACGTCCTGGCGATCGGCACGCTCCTCACGCTCGGCGCGCTTGCCGGCACCGCGCTCGCCAAGGAGGGAGCCGTCACCAAGCTCGACGCGCTCCCGTCCGGCGGTATCCACGCCGGGCAGATGATCCCGATCGGCTTCACGATCCTCATGGACGGCGTCGAGCCGTACAAGGCCGATGTCGCCGAGATCGTCGTCCGCAACGGGACCGGCAAGGTCCTCTCGTACCCCGCGACGCCCCAAGGCCCGGCGGGCCACTACGTCGCGAACGTCTACTTCCCGGCCGCCGGCACCTACACCTGGCAGGCGACCCAAGGCACGTACTTCGCGCCCTTCGACCTCGGCACGGTCGCGGTACTCGGTCCGGTCACGACGTCCGAGACGCAGGCCACGCCTGCGACGACCCCGGCGACCAACGATCCCATCTCACAGGCGATCCCCTTCCTCGCCGGTCTGATCGCGCTCGGTGCGAGCGTCCGCCTCGCACAGCTTCTCCGCAGCCACCGACGTGTCTCCGCGACCGCGTAAGAAACCGTCCTAGCGACAAAGGGAGCGGGGCTCTTGCCCTGCTCCCTTTTTTGATTGCGGCAGTTTTGTCCGTGCGCAACGACGCTCAGCCGACGGGCACTACCGCCGTGGTCGCCGCTCGCGCCGTCAGCGAGCTCGGACAGATCTGGTGATAGGGACACTGCTGGCAGGTCCGTAGACCCTTGGGGTTCGGTGCGAACTCGCGCGCCCGGATCCGCGCGGCGGTACCGCTCACGAGGCCGCGGACCGCGCCGATGCTGTCCTCGGTCGGCGTGACCATCCCTCTCTCTCCGCTCTCGAGAAAATGAAGGACGGTTTGGACCGGCCGCTCGCCATAGACGCGTTCGTGCGCCAGCGCATACAGACGGAGCTGCAGGCTTTCGTCGCCGATCGCTGGGCGCGCCCGCTGCCCTCCTCGTCGGCGCCGGCCTTGTAGTCGACGACGACCGCGCCGCTCGGTGTTCGATCGACCCGGTCCCATCGCCCGACGACACGGTCCTTCCCGAGCATGAAGCTGAAGCGCTGTTCGACGAGATCGGGCGGGGGCATCCCACGCTCCTGCTCGTGGAAGCGGCGAAGAGAGGCCAGGCCGGCCTGAAAGCGCTCGGTCTCGTGAGCTGGGCTGATGAACCCCTCGGCGAGCCAGGCCGCACGGAATACCGCTTGGACCTCGGCGAGATCCGGCTCCGACCCGTCGCGTTTGCGCCGCAGGTAATCCCTGACCGCTTCGTGAAGGGCAAGCCCGTACGTCATCTGCGGGGTCGGGAGCGTCGGAATCTGAAGCACGTGCTTGAACCGGTATAGGAGCGCGCACCTCTGATAGTCGTCGATCGCTTCGTACGAAACGGTCAGGATGTCGTCGACGCCGAGCGCCGGCAGCGGGGCGTCGGCTTCGCGGGGCGGCTGCTGGAATCGCTCTAGCTCCTCCGCGACCTGCAGCCGTGCGCTGAGCCGCGAGGGCTCGCGGCCAAGCGCCTCGGCGATGAAGCGGCTCGGGCGCGCCGCGCGCTGGTAGCCGTAGTCGATCGCGCTCGTGAAATAGAAGGTGTCTTTCGCGCGGGTCATGGCGACGTAAGCGAGCCGGCGCTCCTCCGCGATGTGACGCTCCCGGTCCGGTGGCGGCGTGCGTGCCAACGCGTCGGGTAGGCGGAACGGGTCCAGACGGGCTTGGCCGGGCAGGCGCTCGTCAGTCGCGTGGACCAGGAACACCATGCCGAACTCGAGGCCCTTCGCCTTGTGAATGCTGAGGACGTTCACCTGCTCGCGCGACGTCTCGAAGTCCGCCGCGACTGGATCGTCCCCCGCCTCGCGCAGCAGCTCGAGGTGCGGGACGAAGAACGAAGCGCGATCGGTCGCGAGTGCTCGCCCCGCGCTGTGGACCAGACGCAAGAATTTCGCGACGTTCCTGGCCTGCTCCTCGACTAGCGTGGAGTCGGGCTCGAGATAGCGCGCGAGCAATTTCGAGCGGTCGAGGAACTCGAACACGAGCGCCGCCGTGCTGAGCTCCACGGCGCTCGCCGCGTAGTGAGCGAGGTCTTCCACCAAACGCTTCGCCGAGCCGACCGCCTCTGCCCCGGCTCCGGTCTTTCCCGCCGCGATCTCCTCGAAGACCTCGCGCAACGGCTTCTGCCGTCGGCCGCTCCCCTCCATGGCGCGCGCCAGATCGTCGGCTGGAAATCCATACAGCGGAGAGACCGCGAGGCTATAGACATGCCGCGAGTCGGACGGGAGCGCGACGGCGGAAAGGAACGAGATCAGAAGACGGATCTCGGGACGCTCGTAGAGCTGCCCACCGCCGGAGAAGTGCGTGGGGATCTGTCTTTGCGCAAGGGCATGAAGGAAGGGCGTGGCGTCGGAGTTGTTCCGGACGAGGATCGCGAAGTCGCCGAAGCGCCGCTGCCGCCGCACCGCCTCGCGCGCGATCAGCTCGGCCACCGTCTCCGCCTCCTCAACGCCGGTCACTCTCTGGAGGTGATCGATGTCGACCTCGTCGCCCGAGGGGCGGCCGCGCAACCGCTTATCGATCCCGAGGCTCGCCTCGAGGCGCTCGGGGTTCTTGGTAATGAGCCGGTAGGCGGCATCGAGCAGACCCTGCGATGAGCGGCGGTTCTCGATGAGCGGGACCGTGGTGTGGTCGGGGTAACTCTCGCGAAAGCGATCGAAGTTGCGAAGCGTCCCACCGCGCCAGGCGAAGATCGACTGATCGTCGTCCCCCACCACGGTGATGTTGCGATGTGGCTCGGCGAGAAGTCGCAGCAGCTCGAACTGCGCGTCGTTCGTGTCTTGGAACTCGTCGACCAGGATGTAGCGGAAACGGTTCCGCAGGCGCGCCGCGGCGGCGGGGTGGTCGCGGAGCAGCTTGAGCGTCAACGCGATCTGATCGCCGAAGTCGACGACGCCATGTCGATCCTTTATGCGCGTGTAGGCCTCGTACGTCGCCGCGAGCTCCTCGTGCGACGATGCCTCGTCCGCCTTCACGTCGGCGTCGAGGGAATCTCCGACGGCATCGCGGAGGCCCTTCGCGTACGCGACATACGCCTCCGGCGAAACGTCCTCGTCGCGCGCACGTCCGAAGAGATCGAGCAGGGCGCGCACGTGCTGCAGCGGATCGCCCGCGGGTCGGTACCGCTTGAGAGGAAGGGCGATCTCGCACTGCGCGCAGCCGTAGAGGTGCTCGCGGACCATGATCACCTGCTCTGCGGGCGAGAGGACGCGGAGCTCGCCACTTCGCCCAAGCTCGAGCGCGAACTCGCGGAAGACCTCATCGCCGAATCCATGGAACGTGCGAATCACTGCGTCGTTCAACCCGATCGGCGTGTTGATGTCGACGCGCTCCTGCATCTCGGCCGCGGCGCGCTCGGTGAAGGTGACGGCGAGGATCTCGTGCGGCTTGGCCGCGCCCGAAGTGATGAGGTGAACGATCCGCGCGGTGAGCACGTGGGTCTTCCCTGTCCCGGCGCCCGCGACCACAAGGAGCGGGCCGGCCCCATGCTCGACGGCAAGCCGCTGTTCCGGCTGGAGTCCCTGAAGAATGTCCGGACGCGGCTCGCCAAGACGGAAACTCAGCTGCTCTGTCATCTCGGGCGATCTCGAACCACAGGTTCGGCCCGACCGAAACCCTCTTTACGCGGCGGCGGACCCCCCGGCCTCCGGCCGGTGCCCCACCGCGCGGGGGCCCTCGGTCGGGCCGAACCGGGACTCGCTAGATAGACCACGCGTTCTATTTTCCATCTTGCGCATAGCGCTCGGCAAGAGCGATCAGGGTGCGAACGGCCGGCCCTTGGGGTCCTTTGGGAGCGTGGGGCCGGTCCCGCTCAAACCAGAAAGTCCCGGCGATGTCCAGATGCGCCCATTCGGTCCCCTCGTCCACGGCGGACTCGAGGAACGCTGCCGCGGTGATCGCACCTCCGGCCCGAGCACCGGTGCTGTTCCGGATGTCGGCCACCTCACCCTTGACCTCGTCGCGGTACTCGTCGGTGAGTGGCATGGGCCACATGCGATCGCCCGCCGCCGAAGCGGTCTCGCGGACGATAGCGACGAACGAGTCCGGCTTGCCGAACAGACCACTGAAATGCTGGCCCAGGCCGACCGCGATCGAGCCGGTCAGGGTTGCCACGTCGATCACGCGCTTTGCGCCTTCGCGTTGGGCGTAGGTGATCCCGTCGACCAGGACGAGCCGGCCCTCGGCATCCGTGTTGATCACCTCGACGGTCTTCCCGCTCATCGCCGTGAACACATCTCCGGGCTTGGTCGCACCGCCACCGGGGAGATTCTCGGTGCACGGCGCCACGCCGATCACGTTCACCTTGAGACCGAGCTTCCCGATGGCGGCGAGTGCCGCGATGACCGAGGCCGCGCCGGTCATGTCGGCTTTCATGTGGTGCATGTTGTCGGCGGGCTTGATCGAGATCCCGCCGGAATCGAAGGTGATGCCCTTCCCCACCAGACCAAGGTCGTACCCGGAGCCGCCTCGTCCGCGGTGACGCATGACGACGAAGCGGGGTGGCTCGTGGCTGCCCTGTGCGACCGACAGGAAGCTACCCATCCCGAGAGCGCGACAACGATCCGCGTCCAGGACCTCGATGCGGACTCCGGCTTCTTTCGCGAGCTCCTTCGCCGCCTCGGCGACAAGTGTCGGCGTCATTCGGTTGGCCGGCTCGTTCGCCAGGCGACGGGCCACGTTCGTGGCATCGCCGACGGCCGAGCCACGCTCGATCGCGTCGGCCACGGCCTTCTCGGTGACAAGAAGGACCTGGTCGATGTTCGGAAGACGCCGCTCCTCTTCGCGAGTGCGGTGCGCCTCAGGTCGCCACATCCCGTAGATCGCGCCCTCGACCGCGGCCTGCGCCGCCCGCTCCTCACCGATCGAGTCCGCCGCGATGGCGATGCCGACTTTGCGCACAGACGATCGCCAGAGCGCGCGGATCCCCGCGCTCGCGATGTTGCGCGCGCGTTCCGCATCGAGCTCCCCTGGCTTGCCGGCGCCGACGATGACCACACGCGGCTCCTCGTGGAGCGTGTTCACGCCGTAGAGCCGCGTGACCCCTTGTTCTTCTTTGAGGAGCCGGGCGATGGCGGCGCGCGTCGGACGCGAGAGCCACGCCGGTGGCTCGGCGCCCGCGAAGAGCGGGACGATGATCGCGTCGACCTTGCCGAGCTGCGAGGGACGAACGGCGCGAAATCTCATGGAGCGACCTTCTTTCGATCGATGAGCGTAGCGACGCGCTCGCGCGCCTGCTCTGGTCCCAGGACGAGGATGCGATCGTCGCCGGACCTGCGGGTGAGCCCGCGATCGTCGAGGAAGCCGAGAAGTGGGAGCACGTGCTTTCGGCTCGAGCCGGTGAGGTCACGGGCCCGGGCGACCGTGATCGTGCCTGTCGCGGCAAGCTCGGTCACGACCGCGTCGGCAAAGCGCGCGACGGCGTCCGGCAGGAATACCGCCTCGGTGCCGATGCGGACCAGGTCGCCGCGCTCGGCCAGTGCGGCGACGAGCTCGCGGTCGAGGCCGTACTCGGACTCAAGAGAGGCGGGCGACGGAGGCTGAAGGGGCGCGCGGCCAAGCGCGTCCCGCGCGCGCGACCATGCCGCCTCCTGGCTCGCGCTGAGGGTCGGCACGTGGGTTACGAGGGCAAGCGTGTTTCCGCGCTCGGCGATCCGGCCCTCGGCGGCGAGACGCTCGACGAGCGCGTTGAAGCGTTTGGCCGGTAGATCCAGCGACGAGCGGACCTCCTCGCGTGGTGCCCCCGGGCGAAGCGGCGCTCGCCGGTGTGTCGCCGCGAGCGTGCGTTCCACTC
>Ga0209156_10001673_pt1 | contig 17851 bp, 12 predicted proteins | sample GraSoiAngelo_124_FD_185881 | JGI IMG/M metagenome (GOLD analysis project Ga0209156, IMG submission 185881) | Grasslands soil microbial communities from the Angelo Coastal Reserve, California, USA - 14_0927_05_20cm (SPAdes) (version 2) | ecosystem: Environmental > Terrestrial > Soil > Grasslands...
ACGGTCTCCCGTGGTCGCTCCCGATCACGTTGCGGGTGACGGACGCCAGGAGGGTCCGGGACACCGTGGCACTCGAGACGCCGGACGGCCGTGCCGTCGCCCTCCTCGAGGTCCGCGACGTGTTCACCCACTCCAAGGAGGAGGAGGCGCAGCTTGTCTACGGGACGACCGACCCGAAGCACCCCGGCGTCGCGCATCTGTACGGACAGGGCGACTTTCTGGTCGGGGGAGACATCCGGCTGCTCCGCCGCGCCGCGCCGCTGTTCCCGGAGCTGGCGCTCGATCCCGCGGAGACCCGACGCACGTTTGCCGAGCGCGCCTGGCGCACCGTGGTCGGTTTCCAGACGCGCAATCCCGTGCACCGCGCGCACGAGTACATCCAGAAGGCGGCGCTCGAGACGGTGGACGGCCTCCTGCTGCATCCACTCCTCGGGCCCACCAAGGACGACGACGTCCCCGCCGCCGTGCGCGTCAAGAGCTATCGCGTGCTGCTCGAGCGCTACTACCCGCGGGATCGCGTACTGCTCGCAGGCTTCCCGGCCGCGATGCGCTACGCCGGTCCGCGGGAGGCGGTGTTCCACGCGCTGGTGCGCAAGAACTACGGCTGCACCCACTTCATTGTGGGCCGCGATCACGCGGGGGTCGGGAGCTACTACGGCACGTACGACGCGCAGCGCATCTTCGAGCGCTTCGCGCCTGGCGAGCTCGGCATCCACCCCATCTGCTTCGAGCACACGTTCTATTGCCAGCGCTGCGGCGGCATGGCGTCACCCAAGACGTGCCCGCACGACGCCGGGTCCCACGTGACGCTGTCCGGCACCAGGGTGCGCGAGCTGCTGCGGAGCGGGAAGCTGCCGCCGCCCGAGTTCAGCCGGCCGGAAGTCGGCCAGGTGCTTGCCGACGGATTGCGGGAGGTGGTTGCATGATCGAGAAACCGCTGAGCGCGGTCGAGAAGGTGAAGGAGGAGAGCCGCGGACTGCGCGGGCATCTCGCGGAGGAGCTCGCCGCCGGCACCGACCACTTCTCGGATGCGGGCGCTCAGCTCCTCAAGTTCCACGGGACCTACCAGCAGGAGGATCGAGACCAGCGCCGCGAGCGGCGCGGCACCGACAGCGAGGCGGCGCACCAGTTCATGGTTCGCTGCAAGCTGCCGGGTGGCGTGCTCACCGGCGAGCAATACCTCGCCATCGACGAGCTGGCGGACCGCTACGGCAACGGCACGTTGCGCGTCACGACGCGCCAGGGCAACCAGTTCCACGGCGTGCTCAAGGGCGATCTCAAGGCGACGATTCGCTCCGTGAACGAAGTGCTCGTCACGACGCTGGGCGCCTGCGGTGACGTCGTGCGCAACGTGATCGCATGCCCCGCGCCGCTCGCCGGGGGCTTGCGAGCCGAGGTGTTGCGGGTGGCGCGCCAGCTGTCGGATCACCTGCTGCCGCAAACGCGGGCGTATCACGAGATCTGGCTCGACGGCGAGCCGGTGGCGGGCGGAGCCCCTGAGCCCGATCCGATCTACGGGACGCGCTATCTGCCGCGCAAGTTCAAGATCGCGTTAGCCTTCCCGGACGACAACTGCTGCGATGTGCACTCGAACGACCTGGGCTTCCTGGTCGTTACACGAGGAGACCGACTCGCAGGGTTCAACGTGCTGGTGGGCGGCGGCCTGGGGCGTACGCACGGCAAGACGGACACCTACCCGCGGCTCGCGGACACGTTGGGATTCGTCAGGTCGGGGGAGGTTGTGGAGGTTGGGGAGGCGATCGTTAAGGTTCAGCGCGATCACGGCAACCGCAGCGACCGGCGCCACGCGCGGCTCAAGTATCTCATCGACAAGGAGGGCCTGGACTGGTTCCGCGATCAGGTGGAGCGGCAGCTCGGCCGCCCCCTCGCGCCGGCCGCACCGGTCGAGGTTTCTGGTATCCAGGACCATCTCGGGTGGCACGAGCAGGGCGACGGGCGCTCCTTCCTGGGCGTGTTCGTCGAGAACGGCCGCATCAGGGACGGCACGGACCGCCGGCTCCGGAGCGCGCTGCGGAGCGTGGTCGAGACCGTCGGCAGCGGCGTCCGCTTCACCCCCCAGCAGAACCTGCTGCTGACCGATATCCCCGATGGACAGAGGCGGCTCGTGGACCGGATCCTGGCCGACCACGGTGTCGCTCCGCACGGCGCGTTGTCGGTGGTGCGGCGCTGGGCCATGGCGTGCCCGGCACTCCCCACCTGCGGCCTCGCGGTTGCCGAAGCGGAGCGGGTGCTGCCGGACGTGATCGCTGGGCTCGAGGCCGAGCTCGAGCGGCTGGGCGTGGCGGATGCAGCGCTCACGGTCCGGATGACCGGGTGTCCCAACGGCTGCGCGCGGCCCTACACCGCCGACCTCGCGTTCGTCGGCCGTTCGCTCCACAAGTACGGCGTATTCGTGGGCGGCAGTATGCTCGGGACAAGGCTGGGTACGCTGTACGCGGATCTCGTGCCGCGGGACCGGCTCGTCGCGACCGTCCGGCCGCTGTTCGAGCGCTACCGCGACGAGCGGCTCGAGGACGAGCGGTTCGGCGACTTCTGCCATCGGGTGGGCCTCGAGGCGGTGCGCGCTTCCATCCCAGTCGGCTCGTGACGTTCTACCCCGTGTTCCTCGACCTTGGGGGGCGCCGTGCCGTGGTGATCGGCGGCGGCGCGGTCGCCGAGCAGAAGGTGCTCGGCCTGCTCGCGGCCGGTGCGCACGTGACCGTGGTGAGTCCCGAGACCACGCCTCGTCTCGCTGATCTCGCGGCGGCCGGAGGGATCGAGCTGCGCCGCCGGCCGTATCGATCGGGCGATCTCGCGGGTGCCTGGCTCGCTATCGCGGGGACCGACGATCGCGCGGCCAACGCCCGAGTGTGGGCCGAGGCCGAGCGGGAAGGTGTCCTGCTCAACGCCGTGGACGATCTGGACCACTGCAGCTTCATCGCTCCCGCGATCCACCGGGAGGGAGACATCACCGTCGCGGTTTCGACATCGGGAAAGAGCCCGGCGCTCGCCGCCCGGCTGCGGCAACGCGTCGCCCGACTGATCGGGCCTGCGGAGGCGCGCCTGTGCGCGCTGCTGGGCGAGCTGCGGCCGGAGCTGGCCGCGCGCGTCCCGGACCCGCCCGCCCGGACGACGCTGTGGTACCGCATCGTCGACTCGGACGTGATCGAGTTCGTGCGCCGGGGCGATATAGAAGGGGCTCGCCGCAGGATAGACGAGCTGGTTAGCGAAGTCGGGCCGCTCGAGTCGCGGCTGAAGCCGCGGCTCGGCTCTACCCGTAAACGGGCACAGCATTTGCCGCTTCAGCGGCAGGGCCGAGTCGCGGGTTTACCCGCGACCGTCTATCTGGTCGGGGCCGGGCCTGGCGACCCCGGCCTGATCACCGCGAAGGGCCTCGAGCTCCTGCGCTCGGCCGACGTCGTCGTGTATGATCGCCTCGTTGCTCCATCTCTGGTCGCCGAAGCACCGCCGAAAGCAGAGCGTGTGTTCGTGGGCAAGGCGCCTCACGGCGGGGGAGCCGATCGGGCGCAAGACGAGATCAACGCGTTGCTGGTCGACCGGGCGCGGCGCGGGCTGATGGTCGTGCGACTCAAGGGCGGCGATCCCTTCGTGTTCGGGCGGGGCGCTGAAGAGTGCGAAGCCCTGCAAGCGGCGGGGGTCCCCTTTCACGTGGTCCCCGGCGTCACGTCGGCGATCGCCGTGCCCGCAGCGGCCGGGATTCCGGTCACGCACCGGCGGGTGGCATCGGCCTTCGCCGTGGTCACGGGACACGAGTGTGATGGCGTATCGAGCCTCGACTGGGAGGCGCTCGCGCGGGTCCCGACGCTGGTCGTGCTGATGGGGCTGTCCGCATTGCCCGAGATCACGGCCCGGCTGCTCGAGCACGGCGCGGATCCCGACACCCCGGCCGCCGTGATCGCGAGCGGTACGCTCCCGACGCAGCGGACCGTGGTCGCCACCCTCGCGACGCTCGCCGACCGGGTCGCGGAGGAAGGTTTCGAACCTCCCGCTACGGTGGTGGTCGGTGAAGTGGTGCGGGTCCGCGAGCTCCTCAGCGCGGAAGCGACGGGATTGACGCATCCCGCCCGGCGGTTAGTATCCCAGGTATGAGCGTCCGTTGCGGCAGTCTGCCGATTACGACCATTACCATCCGACTCTTCCTGAGAGGCGGCGTGCTGGCACTCGGCTGACGGACTGTAGGACCCGATAGTGCGCGGCGCGGCCTCTCGAGAAACTCGAGAGGCCGCGCCGCTTTGTGTGATCCCTGATGGCGGCACGCGAGGGGCGGAACATGTTCCTGTACGACACGACACTGCGGGACGGCACGCAGCGCGAGGGCCTGTCGCTCTCGGTCGACGACAAGCTGAAAATCGCACGGCGGCTGGACGAGCTGGGCATTCATTACCTGGAAGGCGGCTGGCCGGGCTCGAACCCCAAGGACGCGGAGTTCTTCCGTCGCATCCGCCAGGAGGGGCCCGGGCAGGCGAAGATCGCCGCCTTCGGGATGACCCGGCGGGCCAACGGCCGGTGCGAGGACGATCCCAATCTCACCGCGCTGCTCGAAGCCGAGACGCCGGTGGTGACGCTCGTTGGCAAGAGCTCCACGCTGCACGTGGAGCGCGTGCTCGAGACGAGCCGCGACGAGAACCTCCGCATGATCTCGGAGAGCGTGGGCTATTTCCGTCGGCGCGGCCGGGAGGTGATCTACGACGCGGAGCACTTCTTCGACGGGTACCGCCTGGACGCGGAGTACGCGCTCGCGACGTTACGGGCGGCGGCGGGCGCTGGCGCGGACTGCATCGTCCTGTGCGACACGAACGGAGGGGAGCTCCCGGAAGTCGTGGAGCAGCGCGTGCGCGACGTCCGCGCGCAGCTCGGCACGCCGCTCGGAATCCATCCCCACAACGACAGCGGCCTCGCCGTGGCGAACGCGCTGGCGGCGGTGCGCGCGGGGTGCGTCCATGTCCAGGGTACGATCAATGGCTACGGTGAGCGCTGCGGCAACCTCGACCTGATACCCCTCATCGCGACGCTGCAGCTCAAGCTCGGCTGTCCGGTACTGCCGCCCGAGCAGCTGCGACGCCTCAGGGAGGTGGCGCTGTTCGTGGCGGCGGTCGCGAACCTGAATCCCGATGCCCATGCGCCGTACGTCGGCGCGAGCGCGTTCGCCCACAAGGGAGGCATCCACGTCGCAGCGGTGGCGAAGCTGCCGGAGAGCTACCAGCACATCGATCCGGCGCTCGTCGGGAACGAGATGCGCGTGGTGGTGAGCGAGTTGTCGGGACGTCAGAACGTTCAGCTGCGCGCTGGCGCCATGGGCCTCGCAGCCGGCGCGGACGTGCTGCAGCAAGTGAAAACGCTGGAGCACGTGGGCCACCAGTTCGAGGCGGCGGACGGCTCGTTCGAGATGCTGGTGCGCCGCTCCGCCCCGGATTACCGGCCACCATTCGAGCTGCTCGGGTTCACGGTGATCGTCGAGGGGCGGAGCGGAGGCGAGACGAGCGCACAGGCGATGGTCCAGCTGCGCGTGGACGGGGAAGTGATTCATACGGCCGCCGAGGGCGCGGGTCCCGTGAACGCCCTCGACAATGCCGTCCGCAAGGCGCTCCTGCCGCGCTATCCGGAGCTCGCCGACGTGCATCTCGTAGACTACAAAGTGCGCATCGTGGACGAGCACCTCGGCACCGCGGCCAAGCCCCGGGTCGTAGTCGAATCCGCGAGCGGTGCCGACCGGTGGAGCACCATGGGGTGCTCGGAGAACATCATCGAGGCCAGCTGGCAGGCGCTGCGGGACAGCCTAGAGCTGCCGCTGCTCCGCCGCCGTGGCTGACGCATCTTGCTCGGCCCGGCGCGTCAGCCCCACGAGGTGCCAGAAGAGGTCACGCACCGCTTCCTCCGGCAGGCCCCCTTCGCGCGCCAGCGCCGCCGCCCGCCGGACCACGGCCGCTTCCTGGCCTGGGTCGAGAGTGGGCAGGCCGGCGGAACGTTTCGCCGCCGCCGCGCGGTGCGCGGCGCGCACGCGCTCCTCGATCAGCCCGATCAGCGTGCGGTCGATCCGTTCGATATCGGCGCGCAGGCGGTCGAGCTCGCTCTCACTCATACGGCCTCCGCGGCGGGGGCGTCCTCGAGGACGCACGTTGGGCCGAGCCGGCCCTTCAGGGCATGGACCTCGGGGAGCGCCTTGGGCTGAGGCACCAGCGTCCGCCCCGCCGCGGCGGCGAACGGCGCGAGCCCGCGCATCAGCTCGGTGAATCCGTCGAGGGAAAGCGATTGCTCGCCGTCTGACAGGGCGGTTTCCGGTCGCGGGTGCACTTCCACGAGGAGCCCATCCGCGCCGGCGGCGATCGCGGCGTAGGCCAGCGGGGCCACGAGGTCAGCGCGACCGCCGGCGTGACTGGGATCGACGATCACGGGGAGATGGGTCTCGCCGCGCAGCACCGGGATCGCGGCGATGTCGAGCGTATTGCGCGTGGCGGGCTCGAACGTGCGGATGCCTCGCTCGCACAAGATCACGTCCGGATTGCCGCGCGCCAGCACGTACTCGGCCGCGAGCAGGAGCTCCGTCACGGTCGCCGACATGGCGCGCTTGAGCAGCACCGGCCGCCGAACGCGACCCACTTCCGCGAGCAGCGGGAAGTTCTGCATGCTGCGGGCGCCCACCTGGAGGACGTCGGCGTGCGCCGCCACCAGCTCCACCTGGCGGGGGTCGAGCACTTCGGTGACCACGGGCAATCCCGTCACGCGGCGCACCTCCGCGAGCCACCGCAGCGCGTCGAGCCCGAGTCCCTGGAACGCGTAGGGCGACGTGCGCGGCTTGAACGCCCCACCGCGCAGCGCCGCCGCCCCGGCCCGCGCGACGCCCCGGGCCGTCGCGAGCAGCATCTCGGGTCCCTCGACCGAGCACGGGCCGGCAACCACCAGCAGCGCCGGGCCCCCGACGCTCGCCGCCGGCCCGTCGCCGATGCGGACGACCGTGCGGCCGCCGGGCGGCGCGAGCTCCCGGCTGGCCAGTCGATAGGGCGTGCGCCAGCGCGTGACCGACTCGACCCCAGGCAGCGCCTCCACGGCATCCTCGCTGAGGGCGTCGGTGTCGCCGAGACAGCCGAGGACGGTACGGTTTCCGTCGCGTGCGGCGTAGCTGCGCCCGCCGCTCGCCTCGACCTGCTCCCGCACGCCGTCCCGTTGCGCTGCCGTCGCTTCGGCGCGCATTACGATGATCATGTCGCCTCCCCAAAAAAAGAACGGCCCGTCTTTCAACGGGCCGCTCGTGTGAACTGAGAGATCTTGGGGCTACTTAGTCGCGCGCACCTCTCCAGTCACGGCCCGTGTTAGGGGACGCGTACGTAAAGAAGAAGAAATAGCTGGCGCGGTGCGGCATGGTGGCCATGATAGCTCGGCGTCCCGGGGAGCGTCAAGTCACCGCGGCGGGCGTGACGTCCACGGGGACAGCGACGGGAGCCGGAGCGGCGTGGGGAACCACGAGAGATCTTGGGGCTACTTAGTCGCGCGCACCTCTCCAGTCACGGCCCGTGTTAGGGGACGCGTACGTAAAGAAGAAGAAGAAATAGCTGGCGCGGTGCGGCATGGTGCCCATGATAGCTCGGCGTCCCGGGGAGCGTCAAGTCACCGCGGCGGGCGTGACGTCCACGGGGACAGTGACGGGAGCCGGAGCGGCGTGGGGAACCACCTTGCGGAACAGCGGGCTCGAGTGCTCCCACGAGTCGAGAATCACCCGCGCCTTCGCGCTCCCGGTCTTCGCGCAGTGCTCGCGCAGCAGCTCGAGCACGACCCGCTCGTCCGACGGCTCGAGCGCTCGCACGGCGACCATGTCGGTGTTGCAGCGGGCCGAGAACGTTTCGGCCTCGTCGAGCACGTAGGCCACGCCGTTGGACATCCCCGCCGCGAAGTTCCGTCCCACCGGGCCGAGCACGACCACGACGCCGCCGGTCATGTATTCGCAGCAGTGAGCGCCGGCGCCCTCGATCACGGCGATCGCCCCGGAATTGCGTACGGCGAACCGGTCTCCCGCCCGGCCGGCGGCGAACAGCTTGCCGGCGGTCGCCCCGTACAGCGTTGTATTGCCCAGGAGAACGTGTTGGTCCGTGCCACCCGCGGCAGCCGCCTCGCGGAACGGCCGGATCACGATCTCGCCGCCCGTGAGCCCCTTGCCGACGTAGTCGTTCGCTTCCCCTTCGAGCTCGAGGTGCATCCCCGGGAGGATGAAAGCGCCGAAGCTCTGACCCGCACTCCCCCGGAACCGGAGACGGATCGATCCCGGTGGCAGGCCGACGTTGCCGTGCCGCTCGGCGACCCGCCCGGCGATGCGCGCGCCCACCGTGAGGTGGTGGTTGCCGACGTCGTACACGCCGGCGAACGGGCGGCCGGAGTCGAGCCGCGGCGCGAGCGTCTCGAGTATCTCGTCGTCGAGCGACTCGACGCCCGGACGGTCATTGCGCTCCACCGTCCGGCGACGCGGCTCCTCGCCTCCCGCCACCGGGTCGGTGAGGAGCAGCGACAGGTCGAGCATCTGCGCGCGGGGCACCTCGGGATGATCCACGCGCTCCAGCAGCTCCACCCGGCCGATGGCGTCGTCCAGCGAGCGGCAACCCAGCCCGGCGAGGAGCCGCCGCACGTCCTCCGCGATCCACGTGAAATACGCGACCACCTGCTCCGGCGTGCCGCGGAACTTGGCGCGCAGCTCGGGTTTCTGAGTCGCGATGCCGGTGGGACAGGAGTTGAGGTGGCACTGCCGAGCCATGTCGCACCCGATCGCGACCAGCCCGGCCGTACCGAAGCCGAAGCTCTCGGCGCCGAGGAGCGCCGCGATGACGACGTCACGGCCCGTCCGCAGGCCGCCGTCCACCCGCACTTCGATGCGGTGGCGCAGGCCGTTCTCGATAAGGAGCGCCTGGGTTTCCGCGAGCCCCAGCTCCCACGGGGACCCGGCGTGTTTGATCGACGACAGCGGCGACGCTCCGGTACCGCCGTTGTGGCCGGAGACGAGCACATAATCGGCGTATGCCTTGGCGACGCCCGCGGCGACGCGCCCCACGCCCGCTTCCGCCACTAGCTTCACGCCGACTCGCGCGCGAGGGTTGACCTGCTTCAGATCGTGGATGAGCTGCGCCAGATCCTCGATCGAGTAGATGTCGTGGTGTGGCGGCGGCGAGATCAGGGGCACTCCGGGCACCGAGTGCCGCAGCCGCGCGATCAGCGCCGTAACCTTGTGGGCGGGTAGCTGGCCGCCCTCGCCGGGCTTTGAGCCCTGCGCGATCTTGATCTCGAGCTCGTCCGCACGCATCAGATAGTACGTGGTGACGCCGAACCGCCCCGACGCCACCTGCTTGATGCGGTTATCGACGCGGTCGCCGTTCTCGAGCGGGGCGTACGTATCGGGGTCTTCGCCGCCCTCGCCGGAGTTCGAGCGGGCGCCCATCCGGTTCATGCCGATGGCGAGCGTGCGGTGCGCCTCGGGGGACAGCGCGCCGAGGGACATCGCCGTGGAGACGAAGCGGCGACGGATAGCCTCGGCAGGCTCGACCTCGTCGAGCGGAATCGGGGCGACGGCGCGGAGGGCGAGCAGGTCGCGCGGGCTGGCGGGCAGCCGGGCCGCGACGCGCGCGCGGAAGGCATCGTACGCCTGCGGCGTATCCGCGGCCACGGCGGCCTGCATCGCCCGCACCAGCGGCGGCGACCAGCCGTGGTCCTCGCCGTCGCGGCGGTAGCGCACGCGGCCGTGGTCGGGCAGTCCGCTCGCCGTCTCGGTCTCGGGATACGCGGCACGTTGGCGCGCCAGCACGTCCTCGGCGATCTCGGCGAAGCCGATCCCGCCGATCGTCGAGACGGTGCCGGTGAAGCACCGATCGATCACCTCGGCGCCGAGCCCCAACGCCTCGAAGATCTGGGCGCCGCAATAAGACGAAAGCGTCGAGATGCCCATCTTTGAGAGGATCTTGAGGAGACCCGCCTCGGCCGCGGCGCGGAACCGCCCCCGCGCGTCCTCCTCCGCTACGTGCGCCTGCACGGACTCGAGCGCGAGCCAGGGGTGCACCGCTTCCGCGCCGTAGCCGATCAGCGCGGCGAAGTGATGCACGTCCCACGCGTCTCCCGCTTCGGCAATGAGCCCCAGACGCGTCCGCGAGCCGTGCTCGAGCAAGTGCTGGTGCACGGCCCCGACGGCCAGGAGCATCGGGAGCGGGGCGCGCTCGCGGTTGGCGGCCCGGTCGCTGAGAATCACGATCCGCGCTCCCTCCCCCACCGCGTGGCTGGCGGAGCGGCATAGCCCGTCGAGCGCCGTGCGCAAAGCGTCGGGGCCCCCGCCCCCCCCGCTCCCCCCACCCCCCCCATTCCCGGCGGAGGCGCCCCACGTCGCGTCGAGGGTCACGACCTGCGCGCCCGCGCCGCTTCGCAACGCCATGATCTCCTCCGCGAGGAGGACGGGGTGCTCGTTCCGAACGAGGCGCAGCCCGGCCGGCCGGTCCGCGAGCAGCGAGCCCCGGCGCCCGATGTGCATCCGCAACGACATCACCAGCGTCTCGCGCAGCGGGTCGATCGCCGGGTTCGTGACCTGCGCGAAACGCTGGCGCAGGTACACGTACAGACTGGGAGCAATGCGGGCGAGGGGCGGGATCGGTGTGTCGTCGCCCATGCTCCACACGGCGTCCTGCCCCGCGCCGCCCATCGGCTCGAGCACGTACCGCAGGTCCTCGAAGCTCCAGCCGAACGCCACCTGCCGGGCGACGCGCTCGGGCTCGGGTGCGGGCGGTGTATCGGGCACGGCGGCCGTCGGCCGCAGCAGGCGGATGCCGCGCGCGGCCCACCGGCTATAGGGGCGGCGCCGGGCCACCTCACGCTTCGCTTCCGCGTTGCGCAGGATCGCCTTCCGGCGGGTATCCACCACGAGCAGCTCTCCCGGACCGAGTCGGCCGCTCTCCACGACGTCCCCGGGGTTCAGGTCCACCAGGCCGGTCTCTGAGCCCGCCACGACCAGCCCATCACGCGTGATCTTGTAGCGGCACGGCCGAAGGCCATTGCGGTCGAGTGCCGAGCCCACGAATACACCATCCGAGAACGCCAGCGCGGCCGGCCCATCCCAGGGCTCCACCAGGCATTCGTGGAACTCATAGAAGCCCCGCAACGCGGGCTCCATCTCCACGGCGCCTTCGTGGGCCTCGGGAACGAGCATCATCAGGGCGTGCACCGGGTCGCGTCCCGAGCGCACCAGCAGCTCGAGCGCGTTGTCCAGGCTGGCCGAGTCGCTTCCCTCCGACCAGATGACGGGCTTGAGCCGGTCCACCGCCTCGCTCCAGGGCGGTCCGGCCAGCGCGGGCTCGCGGGCCCGCATCGCGTTACGGTTCCCCCACAGGGTATTGATCTCGCCGTTGTGCGCGAGCATCCGGAAGGGCTGAGCCAGCGGCCAGCTCGACGTCGTGTTGGTGGAGTAACGCTGGTGAAAGATCGCGATCGCCGTCTCGTAGTCCGAGGACGCGAGGTCGGGGAAGAAGCCGGCCAGCTGCGTGCCCGTGAGCAGCGCCTTGTACACCAGCGTGCGGCACGAGAGAGAGCACACGAAGAACGGATCGAGGCCGGGCCCCGCGTCGGCGATGCGGCGCTCGATGGTCCGGCGCGCAAGATAGAGGGAGCGTTCCCACGTGGTCTCGTCGAAGCGTCCGCGCTCGACGGGCGCGGCGACGATGGCCTGCCGGATGGTGGGGCACGACCGGCGCGCCCCGGCGCCCAGCTCGTTCACGTCCAGGGGCACGTCGCGCCACGCCAGCACGGGCAGCCCCTCCCCCTGGAGCACCTCCTCGATAATGGATGTTGCGCACCCGAGCGCGTCGTGCTCGCGGGGCAGGAAGAACGCGCCGACGGCGAACGGTTGCCCTGGCGCGAGCGCGATCCCGCGGCTCGCGGCCTCACGGTAGAAGAGCGGGGCCGGAATCTGAGTGAGCAGGCCGGCACCGTCGCCCGAGCGGTCGGTGGCCGCAGCACCGCGGTGGGCGACCCGCGCCAGCGCCTGCAGCGCGAGGCGCGCGATGTCGGCGGAGCGGTGTCCCGACGCGCGCGCCACGAACCCGACGCCGCAGGCGTCCTGCTCCCGCCAGGGGTCGAGCCCTCGCGCGCGGGCTTGGGCCCAACGCGATCGGTCAGCTGCGGGCATCGTTGCTCCTCATCACGCCCGGTCAACAGAAAGGCCCGCTCTGCTGGGAGCGGGCCGGGGGGTTTGCTTTGCGTCGTCTACGCGCTTACGCCCGCCGTCCGCTCCCATCGGTGGGAGTCGCCGGATTCAGAATTGCGACGGGCTTCAGCGAACAGGTGCGTGGCATGTCGGAACCACCCAAAGGTATTAACCCGAAAGCATTAATATTCAATCAACGGCATAAATATACCCGCCCGTTCGAACCCGTCAAGGGGTGGGCGCGACCAGACGCTGCACCTCGGTGAACGGGATCACGAGCTCCGTGAATGTGTCGTAGGTGCCACGCTCGCGCAACTCCGTCGCCGCCCGCCGCAGGAGGCCGAGGGCGGCCTGGACCAATCGGGGACCGAGGCTCGCGCGTTTGACGCCGAGGCGCTCGAGCTCCGGAATGGTCGGGGCGGGAGGGCCGGCAATGACGTTGAGCGGGCCCTCGATCTCGCGGGCGAGCCGCTCAATCGTCGCCGCGTCGCTCACGTGGGGAACGAACAGGCAGTCGGCTCCCGCGGCCCGGTAGGCGTTGGCGCGTCGCACGGCCGCCGTCAACCGGTCCGAGGGCGACCATTCCTTGACTTCGAACGCGTCCGTCCGCGCATTGATGACGAGGGGGACGCCGGCCGCGGCCCCGGTCTCGCGCATCGCCCGGATCCGGTCCTGGTGCAGGGCGACATCCACCAAGCGACCGTCGTTGGTCCCGTCCTCGAGGTTCAGGCCCACGGCGCCCGCCGCGATGACCCCGCGAGCGGTCTCGGCCGCGGCCTCCGGGGTCATGCCGTACCCCGCTTCCATGTCGGCGGTCACGGGCACGCGCACGGTCGACGCGATGCGGCGAACCACCGCGAGCATTTCCCCGCGACTGATGCGCTCCCCGTCGGCGTAGCCGAGCGCCCACGCGACCCCGGCGCTGGACGTGGCGATCGCGGCGAATCCCGCGCTCTCGATCACGCGCGCGGTGATCACGTCCCACGCGTTGGGAAGGACGAGGATGCCGCCTTCCCGATGAAGCCGGCGGAACGTCTCCGCCTGCTCGCGTTGACTCGTCTGTCTCATCGCCCCTCCTGGGACACCCAAACTTACCGCTCGGCGGCCACGGCGCGTAACAAGCAGATCCTTCGCGCCTACGGCGCTCAGGATGACACGCTCGCGCGCTCCGAGACGGGCTTGACGGCACGTCTCTGAGACTGCATCAAGGGGGGCACGACCCAGGGGGAGGTTCACATGACCCGGAAAAGCGATGACCTGGACCGGCGGGACGCGCTGAAGCTCATTGCTGGCGGGCTCGGGCTGGCCGCCCTGGGCGGGACCGCAGCCTGCGCTTCCTCGGTGCGCGCTGCGTCGGCCGGGCCGCGGCCCAAGCCTGGACCCGCGCCCGAGGGGTTCTTCGCCGCCCCGCCGATGGACACGGTCCGGATCGGCTTCGTCGGCGTCGGCGGGATGGGGAGTGCCCATGTGCGCAACCTGATTCGGGTCGAGGGCTGCGTCCTCAAGGCCGTGGGCGACATTGTGCCGGAAAAGGTCACGCGCATGCAGGACCTGGTCGCCGCCGCCGGATATCCCCGCCCGGCGGGCTACTCCCGGGGTCCGTGGGACTTCGTGCGCATGTGCGAGGAGGAGGACCTGGATCTGGTCTACAACGCCACGCCGTGGGAGTGGCACGTCCCGATTTGCCTCGCGGCGATGCGCAACGGCAAGCACGCCGCCACTGAGGTGCCGGCGACCTACACAGTCGAGGACTGCTGGGACCTGGTCGAGCACGCGGAGAAGTACGGCAAGCACTGCATCATGATGGAGAACTGCACCTACGGGCGCATGGAGATGATGGTGTTCAACATGGTCCGCCAGGGCGTGTTCGGGGAGATCTTGCACGGCGAGGGCGGGTACCTGCATGACCTGCGGTCCGTGAAATTCAGCCCCGAAGGGGAGGGGCTCTGGCGCCGTGCGCATTCGATGCAGCGGAACGGCAACCTCTACCCGACCCACGGCCTCGGCCCAGTGGCCAATTGCATCGGCATCAACCGGGGCGACCGGTTTGCATCCCTGGTGTCGATGAGCAGCCCATCCCGCGGGCTGCAACTGTACGCCCGCGAGCACTTTCCCGAAGGCTCACCCCAGCGGCAGGAGCGGTATGTCCTGGGCGATGTGAACACGAGCCTGATCAGCACGGCAAATGGCCGCACGATCTGCGTGAGCCACGACACGAACCTGCCGCGGCCCTACAGCCGGGTTCACGTGGTCCAGGGCACCCGCGGTCTGTTCCAGGGCTACCCGGACCGCGTCTACATCGAGGGGCGGAGCAAGTCGGACGAATGGGACCCGGCGGACGCGTACCTGGCCGAGTTCGACCACCCGCTGTGGAAGCAGATGGAGGAGAGGAGCCGGGGCGCCGGGCATGGCGGCATGGACTACCTCGAGGACTACCGGCTCATCAAATGCCTGCGCGAAGGGCTTCCCACCGACATGAACGTGTACGATGCGGTGAGCCTCAGCGTCGTCACGCCGCTCTCCGAGTGGTCGGTGGCGAACGGCAGCCGGCCCGTCGAGTTCCCGGACTTCACCCGGGGCCGCTGGAAGACGTGGCCGGAGTTGGGGGTCGTCACGGCCTGACGCTACGCCTCGAAAAGCAGACCCTTCGCGCCTGCGGCGCGGCAAAGGAGATCCTTCGCCCCTGCGGGGCTCAGGATGACAGGCCCGCTCCCTCTACGAAAGGAAAAAAGGAAGTAAACCCCACTCTCTTCACTGTTGCCCTCCTAATTCTCCCTCTTCTACCGTAGCCGCCCTGCGGTGTCATCCTGAGCGAGCGCGCGGCACGCGCGCGACGCGAAGGATCTGCTTGCGCGAGATCCTTCGCGCCTGCGGCGCTCAGGATGACAGGCTCGCTCGCTTGGCGAAATAGAGGGAATGAGGAGAGACTACCCTCTCAAGCAAGATTGGGCGCCGGGCCGCCGAGAATTGATAGTGATCGCGACCTCCCCAGGCGCCACTTTGGCGGAGGATGCGCACTTACTACGTGTACATCATGGCGAGTCGCTCGCGAGTGTTGTACACGGGCGTCACCAACGACCTCGCGAGACGCGTGGATGAGCACAAGCGCAGTCTCACCCCCGGCTTCACGAGCAGGTACCACGTCACGCGGCTGGTTCACTTCGAGGAGTTTGGCGATGTTCGCGACGCCATCGCCCGCGAGAAGCAGCTCAAAGGCTGCGTGCGTGCACGCAAGGTGCGCCTGATCGAACAGCAAAACCCCACATGGGAGGACTTGGCGGGCACCTGGTTCGGGGCACCGCGGACCCAAGATCCTTCGCGCCAGCGGCGCGAATAAGCAGATCCAGCGCTCACAAGCAGATCCTTCGCCCCTGCGTCGCGGAAGAGCAGATCCTTCGCCCTGCCTCGCGGAAAAGCAGATCCTTCGCCCCTGCGGGGCTCAGGATGACAGGCCCGCTCGCTCGGGTAAAGAAGGAGAGGAAAGGAGGTGCCTCCCCAGAACCTTGACGCCACGCCTCCGAGACTGCATCAACGGGAGCCATGCGACTGGACACCCTCGACTGGATCGTGCTCGCGCTCTACGGCGTCGTCTGCGTGGCCATCGGCCTGGCGGTGGTGCGCCGCGCCGGTCAGGGCCGCCAGGAGTTTTTCCTATCCGGCCGCCGGCTGTCGTGGTGGCTCCTGGGCGTGTCGCTCGTGGCCACGACGTTCTCGACCGACACTCCGAACCTCGTCACCGATCTCGTCCGCACCGGCGGCGTGAGCCAGAACTGGGTCTGGTGGGCCTTCGCGGTCACGGGGATGTGCACCGTGTTCTTCTACGCCAAACTGTGGCGGCGCTCCGCGGCCCTCACCGATATCGCGTTCTACGAGGTCCGCTACTCCGGCAGGCCGGCGGCCTTCCTCCGCGGTTTCCGCGCGATCTACCTCGGCGTGTTCTTCAACGTGATGATCATGGCCTCGGTCAATCTTTCCGCCACCAAGATCGCCGGCGTGATGCTCGGCTGGGATCGCGAGACGGCGGTGCTCATCGGCGGCGCCGTCACCGTCCTCTACGCGGCAAGCTCCGGGCTGTCGGGAGTCGTCTTGACCGATTTCGTCCAGTTCGTGATCGCGATGGTCGGGTCCGTCACGGCCGCCGTCGTGGCGCTCGGGCTCCCCCAAGTCGGCGGCCTGTCGGCGCTGTTCGCCCACCCCGCGGTGGCGGGGCACCTGTCGCTCTTGCCCGACTTCTCGGACTGGAGCACGGCGGCCGCCGTCCTGCTCGTGCCGCTCGCGGTGCAGTGGTGGAGCACGTGGTATCCCGGCGCCGAGCCGGGAGGCGGGGGCTACGTGGCGCAGCGCATGCTCGCCGCGCCCACCGAGCGCGACGCCATGCGCACGACCCTGCTGTTCAACATACTCCACTACGTCGTGCGCCCGTGGCCCTGGATCATCGTGGCCCTCGCGTCGCTCATCGTCTATCCCGACCTCGCCTCCATCGCCAGTCGCTTCCCCCACATCGACCGCGCGATCGTGCGCAACGACCTGGCCTACTCCGCCATGCTCGTGTATCTCCCGCACGGGCTCCTCGGCTTGATGATCGCCTCCCTCGCGGCGGCATACATGTCCACCATCAGCACGCACCTCAACTGGGGCGCTTCCTACGCGGTCGAGGACTGTTACCGGCGGTTCGTGGCGCCCCACAAGGACGAACGCCACTACGTGTGGGTGGGGCGCGCCGTCACGGTGGGGCTGATCGCCCTCGCGTCGGCCCTGTCGCTCTGGCTCCAGAACTCCTACCAGGCGTTCCAGATCCTGCTGCAGATCGGCGCCGGGACCGGTCTGATCTTCCTGCTGCGCTGGTTCTGGTGGCGGGTCAACGCCTGGAGCGAGATCGCCGGCATGATGATCTCCTTCGTCGTCGCCGTGTACTTCCAGTTCGTGCACCGGGCGCTCGGGCTCGCGCCGCTCACCCCGACGCGCCAGCTCGTGATCGGCGTCGCGATCACCACGGTCGGGTGGCTGGCCGTGACGTTCGCGACGCCGCCCACCGATCGCGCCACCCTCCAGACGTTCTATGACCGCATTCGGCCCATGGGCCCAGGATGGAACGGCGCGGTGACGACCCGGCCCGCGAATGCCGGGGAAAGCGTGACCGCTGCCTTCCTGTGCTGGTTCCTGGGCTGCGCCGTCATCTACGCGGCGCTGTTCGGCACGGGATACCTGTTGTACGGGAAGTCGCTGCCCGGGATCGTGTGCCTGGTGGCCGCGGGCGCGGCGGCCTGGGGGTTGTTCCGCGCTCTGCCGCGGGTGGGGTTCGAGTGAGTGTCTGACGACGATCGCCGGAAGACAGTCTCCGGGGCTCACCCCGGGCTTGCGCCCGGGGTCAGAACCTCCGCCCCCGCCGACGGCTCGGCCGTGAACATGTGCCGCCCGACGCCGTCCGCAGCGCCGCGGGGGGCGTAGAAGCGCTCCCGCAGAGCGGCCACGACCTCCGGCGCGCGCTCGACGCGACAGAGTGCCACGATCGAGCCGCCGAACCCGGCGCCGGTGAGTCGCGCCCCAGCCGCACCCGCCTCCCTGGCCAGCCCCACGAGCCGGTCCAGCTCGGGGTGGCTCACCTCGTAGTCGTCCCGCAGACTCTGATGCGAGGCGTCGAGCAGCTCCCCGAACGCCGTGAAATCCCGAGCG
>Ga0209156_10001675_pt1 | contig 17804 bp, 20 predicted proteins | sample GraSoiAngelo_124_FD_185881 | JGI IMG/M metagenome (GOLD analysis project Ga0209156, IMG submission 185881) | Grasslands soil microbial communities from the Angelo Coastal Reserve, California, USA - 14_0927_05_20cm (SPAdes) (version 2) | ecosystem: Environmental > Terrestrial > Soil > Grasslands...
GAGCATCCCTGGGACCCTCGTCAACATAATGCACGCGATGACCATCCAGAATCATCCATCTATCCTCGAAAGGATACAATTGCGAGTCAACCCAATCAGGTCTACGAATATCTGTGGACCCGATTTCGCCGTCCGTTTTCTTCCGGATCTCGAAGCCTGGATGACGCTTCGCCTCTCTCAATCCTGCCCGGTTCAGCTGATCGGTTTGTTCTGTGTTCATGTATGATAAGAGGACGAGACATGATTTAGTCGTGTGTTAGGCTCTGGTTTCGATTTAGGGAAGGCGCACGGGATCGGCCAAGCGAATGAACAGTAAACTGACAGAAAAAAAGGGAGAGGCCCAACTTTTGAGTTAGGCCGTTCAGTCGGTCAGGTGTGTATAGTCACAGAGTATGTCCCGGTGGTGCTAGTCGGACCGGTAGCCGTGAACTGGAAAGGTCCAAAGCCATGAACGTCTTCTAAACCACCAGTCCCATCATTGACGACAAAGCCACCAGCGCCGGTTCCGCCCACGCCAGTGCTGTGTCCCGTAATTACTAGGGTTCCCAGTGCACCGTCTAATGTTCCAGTAAACGTTCCCGTGTCGCTGGCGATGAATGAGCCGTCTGGATGAATTATCTCGGAGCCTTGGGCGATTCGGGTTCCGGCGAAACTGCCAGTGAGGGTCGCCGTTTCGTTGACCGCGATGATCGTGTTGCCACCAGCTGTAGTAACTGAGAGAACCGTGAATGATGCGGTGAAGGTTCCAGTGGCGGTGGTCGGTGGGGTCGCATGCGCGAATGGTGTAAGCACTGTCAGCAGTGCGAATGCCAATAGGAATATTGTTTTCATTTTTCTTCGTCGTATGTCCTTCGAGCGGTCTCATTTACTCCCGTGTTAGGTCTGACTTTCGATTTAGGGAGGTTTTTCTATGAACACACACCCTCGACGAGTGTGGACTCGAAGGATTTTCGTCTGCTGGTTGCGCTTCACGAGAATGCTCGTCAGAGTTACAGGTCCCTCGGCCAACGCGTCTCTTTATCCGCCCCGGCAGTACGCGACCGACTGAAACATCTGGAAGACCGTGGAATCCTACAGGGATACTGGCTCTACGTAGACCCGGGCATTTTCGGTCGAGAAGACCTGATGGTCTTCTACAAGGGAGACTGGAAGCGAGAGGATGCGCTCAAAGCCCTCGCTGCAGACGATGTCGCCTTCGTTACATGGAAGCTGGACGGAGGCCTGTCCGTACAGATATGGCCGCATGATCGCGGAACAGCAGTCAAGGCTCTAGCTTCCGCACTCGGAACTCGACCGTCCGGGGAGACTTTCACCGAGATTTCGCGAAAGTTTGAGATGTCGCCCGTCGACTGGAGAATCATCGATGCTCTAGTCGACGATCCGACAATGCCCTTCGAAGCCCTCACAGAGAAAACTGGGCTGAGCCCAAAGACATTGAGGAAGCATCTCCAGTCATTGATCAGAAACGAGACCATCTTCATCATGCCGCGGCTTGGCTCCCTTGCAGACTCTGGCGAGGTCGTCTACCACCTCGCGGTCACAGGGAAGGTAGGACTCATTGAACTCCGACGGACACTCGGTGAAGCATACCTGGTAAGCGACACTCACCAGCCCCCCATGAAATATCTGCTATGCAGAGCCAGCGACCTGGCCGATGTCACCAGCCGGACCCAGGCCGCCAGGAAGATCCCCGGAGTCGAATCTGTAGAAGTGACCTTGAACCGAGAGCTACTTGTTGCAACCGATCATGTCCACTCACTCGTCCGTAAGAAGATCAGAGAATGGGAGCAAACGCGACGCCGCTAGCGCCACACGTACGTGGAACATGATAGCGAGACAGGGCCATATCGGAAAACAAGCACAGTCTCCTGTGAAAGACCCATAGCCTAGGAAACGGACCCTCCAATAGCGTTCCAAATGCTCGTTTTCCTTGCGGTTCCTGCTCGTTTTCAACCACTTCCAGAAGCCATCTATCAGTTCAAAACAGCCTCAAAATCGGAAACTAAGCCCAGAACCAGAAAATCCCCATCCTAGACCCCCCTCCCCCCGGGGGGCACCACGGGTCACGGGACCATCTCGGCCGCACGGGTCTTCCGGACTCTGCAACCCAAGTTCGGAGTATCGCTCGTCAGTTCAACAATTCTCCGTTGATCCTAACCCCACGCCTCCTCCCTACAATCCCAATCCTCATCGCGACCTGCCGATACTTCTTGAAAACACGAACAATCCGATCCGCTTGATCGTCGGGGCAGATCACCACCAGCCCTATTCCCATATTGAACGTCCGATACATCTCGCGCTCCGACACCCGCCCCTCCTTCCTGATCAGCCGGAAGATTCCAGGCGGCTCCGGCAGACGATCCAGGTCCGCTCCAAGCCTGCCCAGTCCTAGGACCCTTTCCAGCTTCAAGAAGGCTCCGCCGCCCGTAATGTGCGCAAGTCCATGTATCTCCGCCCTGCCCATCAACTCTCTCACGGGCCTGACATAGATCCTCGTAGGCTCCAAGAGTTCCTCCCCAACGCTCCTCTCCAGATCCGACGGGACGTCTCGAAGCTTGTACTTCCGGAGTAAGACCTTCCTCGCAAGGCTGAGCCCGTTCGAATGAATCCCCGAACTCGCAACACCAACCAGACAATCGCCATCCACAACTCGATCACCTAAAATCAGCTCCTTCTTCTTGCAGACTCCGGCCGCAAACCCGACAAGGTCAAACCCCCCATCCTCAGCAAGCAGTTCCGGGACGATCGCTGTCTCTCCCCCGACAATCGCCATCCCAGCTTCCTTCGCACCTTTGACTAGGCCAACAGCCACTTTCTCAACAATCGAACGGTCTGGCCTGCTCATCGCCATGTAGTCGAGGAAGCTGACGGGCTCCGCGCCTGTGCAGATCAGATCATTGGCGCACATCGCAACGCAATCAATCCCGATAGTATCATACCTACCCATCATCTCAGCCACAAGCACCTTCGTCCCTACACTATCCGTGTGTAAACTCAAGACCCGGCCGTCGCCTAGATCTACGAGCCCGGCGTAGTGGCCTATCGGAAAGAGAGGCCAACCAACCTTGCGCTTACGGGTCTGAAACGTGGATTCTAGTCGTCTTGCAAGAACCTCATGTGATGCCCGAACATGTCTCGAGTCGACCCCTGCCTTCGCATAGGTCATCCGGGGCCGAGACAAGGTCTACAGCTTCAGTCCAGTCAACTTCTCATACGCAATGATGTAGCGTCTACTCGTCTCCTGTACCAGCTCTGATGGTAGGTCCGGCGGCCTAGGAGTCGGTCTCCCCTCTTTCCTCGCTTCGTCGAGAGTATTCTTGTAACCCACCTTGCCCAGCCAGTCGCGGATCACCTGCTTGTCGTAGCTCTCCTGCGTCTTTCCGGGCGCGTACTCGCTCTTCGGCCAGAGCCTGAACTCGTCCGGACCAATAGAATCAGCCAGGACAATATTCTCCCGCTTATCAAAACCAAACTCAAGCTTTAGATCCGCGAGGATGAAACCCGCACTCTCCGCCCGCTCCGACATCCTCTTGTAAATCTCAAGAGTCCTTTTCCTAATCTCGCCCAGCTGATCAGCGTCCAGCCAGCCCTCCTCCTCTATCTGTTCCAGTGAGACCGGCTCGTCCTTCACATCCGACTTTGTAGTCGGGTCGAAATACGGCTCGGGAAGCCTCGCCCCCAAGACAGGCTCGACTGGCAACGATATCTCCCCCCTCATCAGTCGTTCATAGAGGCTACCGTAGAGATAGCCGCGGACCACAGCCTCGACCGGGATCATCTTGAGCCTCCGCACGACCATCCGGTTCGTATCCTCGACCCGGAGCATATGATGCGGGACCTTGAGATAATCAAACCAGAACGCGGCCAGCTTGCACAAGACCTCGCCCTTCCTCGGGATCGTAGACGGCAACACTACATCATAGGCTGAGACCCGGTCTGTGAAGATGAACAGTAGCTGATCGTGTCCAAGGTCGTAGACGTCCTTGACCTTTCCACGTTTGAACGGGATTGAGGGGTTCTCCATCGACTCTTGCATCTTACAGCTGTCCACTCCGATACTGAGTGAGCTTCTTGGAGACGTCAGCATCCGATAAGGCTAGAATCTGTGCTGCCAAGAGTCCAGCGTTCGTCCCATTATCCAGCCCGACGGTTCCGACAGGCACCCCGGAGGGCAGCTGGACCATTGCGAGGATCGAGTCCAGATTCAACTTGCCAGAGACCGGCACACCGATGACAGGTTTGGTCGAGAGTGATGCGACGAACCCGGGCAAAGCCGCCGAGAGCCCTGCTATCGTTATGAACACGTCAGCCTTCGAACTCTCTACATACTTGTCAAGCTCCCTATGGTTCCTGTGACTGGATAGTACCCGGGTCTCGTATGGGACTCCAAGCTTGTCGAGAACAGTCTCAGCCTTCTTGGCGATCTCCCGGTCACTCTCCGACCCCATTAGGATGCTCACGCTTTTGGTCACTTATGACACCGTATCACACGAGACTCTGTCACGACCATGTCTACTGGTACATCAAACTGATCTCGCGGAACCCGACTGATCAGCTGCAGGTTGAAAGCCAAGCCGGCAGACCGCACGTGCGGGGGCAGCTTCTTGATCGCCCGGTCGAAGTATCCTCTCCCCCAGCCGAGCCGATACCCCTCCCGGTCCCAGACGATGCCTGGCACAAGGATAACGTCCACCTCGTCCAAGCTGACCGGGCGGACAAACTCCTGCTTGGGCTCGAGAATCCCAAAGGTGCCAGGGGCTAGCTCCTTTCCTAGGTCCTTGATTTCCGAGAAGAATAGTTCGACATCGCCCTTCTTGACAACAGGGACGAGGACGCGTTTCCCCTGTCCCAGAGCGGTCCGGATCAAGACTCTGGTATCCACCTCCGTGTCCTTGTTTACGTAACATGCGATTCCTCTGGCGCGGACGTACTCGTGAAGGTGCAACACCTGATCGGTGATGTCTTGGCTCTTCTGCTCGACTTCGCCGATTGACTGTCGATCTCTGAGACGTAGAATGTATCGTCTCACATTCTCCTTCTCTACGGCAGTTTGCGCCTCACCCAATGATGGCGCACCAGTCTCTTGAAGGCCGCACGATCGACGAGGAATCGTCTCCCATTCTATAACGCCCGCTGCAGCTGAAGATACTCGCTCTCAATCTTCCCGCCCGACCCCATGTACAGTAATGCTCCGGGCGCTAGACACTCCAGATACGAGAACGTGTACACAGTGATCTTATGCTGACCCAGCTTCTTCGCCCAGCTTAACGCTTGGCTCATCATGGTCCGCCCGTATCCTCTGCCTCGATATTCCGGAACGACAAAAGTTCCCCGAAACCGGGCCTCTCCAGTCCTATAGTAGTCGGGGATGAGTCCAGTCAGTCCGACGACACTTTTTCCCACGGATCCGGAAAGCCATCGTTCGCCTTTCTTCAGTCCCTCCTTGAATTTTTGGGCAACAGCTTCTTCGCCTCCCTGTTCCTCTGTTCGCCAGTCCCAGTACGGACGGATAGATTCGACATAGACTTTGGAGATTTCTGGAGCCGTCTTCTCGGTGACCTCCCTAATCTCGACCTGCTTGTTTTCCTTCTCAGACGTCCCTGCTAGATCCCACGTTATCCTGAAGTCTCTTCGGACGGGTCTGAACCCGAAGCTCTTGTAGACATCCACGTACGGCTGCATCGAAGGTGTGGTTGCTCTGAGGAACTCAGGATTCTTTGTCTCGACATACTGGAGTGCTCTGCTGAGCAGTTTCTCAACGGCGTAGACTCGAGACAGGGCGCGCTTGGCTGAGAGGTATCTTACGACCAGCCAGTTCTTCCGAGGGAGGCTTGTGACGGCCACGCAGCCGACAATCGACCCCTTGTCTTCAGCGACAAAACAACCCGTAGGGTCAAAAGAGTCAGACGTCAGAGCAATCGCCGTTCCGGTAGCTTCGATAAAGCCAGAGGTCCAATCATGCAAGTTCTTCGGCAATGCTCCAAGTTCGTCCGGCTTCACATTTCTCACGATTGACTGCGGCAATGCTATTCTTCCCTCCTATCCCCCTCTCGTCTGGATTAGCGCTGCCTGGACCGTGTTCTCGAGAAGACATGCAACTGTCATCGGGCCGACTCCTCCAGGTACGGGAGTTATGAATCCGGCAAGCCTGCTAACCTTGTCAAAGTCCACGTCGCCTCGCAACTTTCCCCCGACTCGGGTCAACCCCACATCCGCCACAGTGGCCCCAGGCTTGATATGCTCGGGAGAGATCTGAAACTCTTCCCTTCCAACAGCACTGACCAGAATATCCGCTGTCCGCGTAGTCTCGGCGAGGTTTGCGGTCTTCGAATGGCAAACCGTCACGGTCGCATCTCGGTTTAGAAACAGATTCGCCAATGGTCTCCCAACTAGGGTTGTACGATTGATGATGACTGCATGCCGCCCAGCCACGGGGACCCCGTAATGCGTCAACAGCTTGACTATGCCCTTGGGTGTACACGGGACGAGTATTTCCTTGCCAGCCGCCAGTCTTCCCGCGTTGATCGGATGTAGGCCGTCAACGTCTTTGTAGGGGATAATTCTCTCGATTATCGAATCCTCGTCAAATCCTTGAGGCAGAGGAAGCTGGACGAGTATTCCGTGCACTTTCGGGTTTGTGTTCAGCTGGCCCAGAATTGCTTCGAGCTTGTCTTGAGCCGTGCTGGCGGAGAGATGGTGGTGTTCGGACTCTATCCCGATCTCCTCCGCAGCTCTGTGTTTGGCTTTGAGATAGCTCGTGCTTGCAGGATCATCTCCTACCTGTACGGTGGCGAGGAACGGCCGGGTCCCATGTCTCCCTAGTTGCTCTGCCTGTTCTGCGACTTGTTTCTTGACTTCCGCAGCGACCAGTTTTCCATCAAGGATTCTGCCGGTCAAGTTGCGAGGGTGACTCTCCTTCCTTCCACCTTCAGCCTTCCTTCGGTGAAGAGGCGTATTGCTTCGGGGTAGATTCTGTGTTCTTGACGCAGGATTCTCTCCGATAGCGTGTCCACCGTGTCGTCGTCTCTGACTGGGACGTGGGCTTGGAGGATTATGGGTCCCGAGTCAACGTCTTTGGCTGCAAAATGGACCGTTGCCCCGGAAACTTTCACTCCATGTTCGAGGGCTCGCTTCTGCGGCCCCAGGCCGGGAAATGATGGTAGGAGCGCAGGGTGGACGTTCATGATCCTATTCTTGTATTTCTCTACGAACTCTGACCCTAGGATTCGGAAGTAGCCTGCGAGCGCGACGAGTCCATCTCTCGAGTTCACCCCCTGAGCCTCGAGGGTCGCCATCGTCTTCGCGTCATACTCGGGGTCCGTCTTCGGGAGGCCTTTGTCGTCGAGTACGGCTGTCGGGACCCTGTGTTTCTTGGCGATTTCTAGTGCTCCCACGCCTGGCTTGTTACTCACTACGACCCTCACTTCGCCTTTTGTGATGTATCTTCTATCAACAGCGTCTAGGATGGCCTCGAGGTTCGAGCCTCTCCCCGAGACAAGGACCCCTATCGGCACCAAGACTATCTCCATGCCCTACGCTCTCTCTTTCTAAGATGTGCGATATGCGGCCGGCGCGAGTCCCAGGTCGAGTCGAAGGCGATTATCCTGACCGATGCAAATCCGAGAAACTTTCTCGAATCTCTCTTTAGAACCGCACGCTCATTGCTAGTTTCCGTCCCGTGATAGGTTTTGATTGCTGACCGGATGACTGGTCGCCACTTCGATGGGAGTCTCTTCAAGGCCCATCTCGCTGCTCCAACCTTCGAGATGACGGTCCTTCCATTCTCGAAACTGTAGACGAGCCTGCAGAGGTTTAGGACGGCCCACCACGAATCACTCTCGATGATCTTTCTCGCATACAGCAGTTGTCGGTAAAGGGCGCTCCTGATCGACTTCCAGTCGGCTCTCGGAAAAATGCGGCTCCCGCTGGGACCTTGAAGCCGTATGTAGGCAGAAGCATGCAAATGTTCACGGTGCAACGCCCAGGTATCATCAGAGCCTCCACGATGGATTCTCCCATGGGCGCCATAGACGAGCCCTCTGGGAATTCTAGATCTTCGCGCCTTGGCGAGTGGAATGTAGAATCCATCAAGCCTTTTGCCAAATTCGAACTTGGCAGCTAGTGTTCTATGCAGACGGTCCAGGCCTTTGACGTCTTCTCCTGTGAGAGACTTGCGAACCACAACGTGAAAATCTATGTCGCCTGCACGTGGTTCATACTCGGGGAATGCTATGGACCCGTACAAGTATGCACCCACCAGTTTCTTCCCAAGAACTGTGAACAATTCGTCGCGAAACTCTTCCACGAGTTCCTGAATGCTCCGAGGTAGTTTGGCGATTCTATTCGCGAAGGGACCCACCCATTCGTTGGTCGACCGCGGACGTGAGCAACCATTTCCTGATTGTTTCGGCGATCGCTTTCATCTCTTCGGCTGGTATCGTCTTGACGTTACGACCGTTGACAAATTCTCCATGTCCATCCTGGGGGAATCGTGGGATGAGGTGGATGTGGGCGTGGGCGACGCCCATTCCCGCAACGTCGGCGGCGATCCATTCTGTTTTCATAGTCTTCTGCAGAGCCTTCGCGACTCTGGTAACAGTCTCAAAGTATCTTCCGGCCTCGGGGACATCCCAGACCCAGCGATAGTGCAGCTTCGGGACGACCAGCGTATGTCCAGGATTCATCGGCCGAATATCGAGGAAAGCGATGTAGTCCTTGTCTTCGAAAACCGAGTAGGAGGGGAGTTCTTTTCTGATGATCTTGCAGAAGGCGCAGTCCTCCATCCTGTTTCACGTCTGAATCTGCTCTAGCTTTCTGCGGCGTAACTGGCCGTTGCCGATATCGCGGCGGTATTGCATTCCCGGAAACTGGACTGAATTTCCGATTGTAGAGTAAGCATGTTTACGGGCAGACTCTACATTGGGTCCTGTTGCAACAATGTTGAGGACCCGGCCTCCGGCTGTCACTAGCTCTCCAGTCGAGGTTCTCGCCGTGCCGGCGTGAAACAGCACGACATTGTCTTGTGACAATTTTCGGATCGTGATCCTGTCTCCGGTTGAAGGGTTCGAGGGGTATCCCTTGGACGCAAGCACGACAACCACGGATGCGGAAGATGCGCATTCTGGCAGAGACGGTCTTTTGGAATCTTCCGCGATCTCGCGCATGTGTGTCAGGAGTCCTCCTTTGACCAGTGGCGCGATGCCCTGTGCTTCGGGGTCTCCAAAGCGCGCATTGAACTCTAGCAAGCGTGGATCCTCGGTTCCATGCTTGACTATGATGTTGAGATAGAGTACTCCTTGAAAGGGAACGTTCTCCTTCGCCATGGCGTCAGCTGAGGGATCTAGAATCTTTCGTCTCACCTTGTCAACAATAGCTTCGGTGACCATCGGGACTGGCGCATAGACTCCCATCCCGCCAGTGTTGGGTCCGACGTCCCCGTCGTAGATCGGTTTGTAGTCCTGGAAGACGGGTGCCAACCATTGGGCTCGGCCTCCGGAGACTGTTGCTGTGAAGCTTGCTTCCCATCCGTCGATGAACTCTTCTATGACGATTCTTCGAGGTTCTCGTTCAAGTTCTCTGTGAATCGCGGCTTCAGCGTCTCGTCTCTCACTGGTCACGGTGGTTCCCTTGCCAGAGGCAAGCCCATCAGCCTTCACCACCCAAGGAGGACCCATCCGGTCCAGCGCTCTCTTCGCGACGGCCGCGTCTGTGAAGGTCTCCCAGCGGGGTGTTGGAATATTGTATCGTGAGCAGAGGTCTTTCGCGAAGCTCTTCGAGGTCTCGATCCGGGCTGCGCTCTTGTCCGGTCCGAAGATGGGGAGTTTCATCTTCCGGAACGTGTCGACGATACCAGCGCCCAGCGGAGCCTCGGGACCGACGACTGTTAGGTCGATGCGCTCTCTTGATGCGAGCGAGGCGAGCTCTTGCATGTTGGAGACGTTTATCGAGACGCATGTCCCGATTTCTCCTATGCCCGGGTTGCCTGGGGCGGCATAGATCTTTGCTGTGTCCGGGTCTCTGGAGAGTGTCCAGGCTAGTGCGTGTTCTCTGCCGCCGCTTCCGATGATGAGGATTTTCATTCGGACACGGGCCGACGCCTGGTCCTAGGCCTTCATCTCTTCCCGGGTCCTTACGACCGGGTCCTTCTTCAAGCCTAGATAGTTACCGGTGACACAGGCGAAACACATCTCGTCTTGCCGGAGCCCAATTCCTTTCATCAGCCCCTCCATGTCGTTGTAGCCGAGCCCGTCGACGCCTATCTCATTCGCTACCTTCTTGTTCAGCTCCGAAATGGCCATGTCTTCGCCGTCGACCCTGTTTGCCAGAAGCTCTTCGCGTGTGGGGAAGTCGATTCCCATGTAGCACGGATGCCGGATCGGGGGGAACGTTACGACCATGTAGACTTTCTTGGCCCCAGCGTCGCGTAGCGCTCGGACTATGTTCTTGCTACTCGTCCCTCGGACGATGCTGTCGTCGACAACTATGACCCGCTTACCCTCCACTACAGGTTTTATTGTGATGATTTCCCGGACAATCTCTTCTCTGCTCTCATCGGTGGGCTCGATGAAGCTTCGAAGGTTTCCCTTCTTTCGGTACCGGTCTTTCATCAAGCCCTCTTCCATCGGGATGCCACTCTCCTCAGAGTAGCCGAGCGCGGCGGGCCTGGCAGAGTCAGGGACCGGGATGACAACGTCTGCGTTGAACGGATACTTGCGAGCGAGGACTCTGCCGAGCTGTCTACGTGTCTCGTAGACATTATGGCCCTCGATGGTGGAGCTGGGGTGGGCGAAGTAGGTGTACTCAAATGGACAGTGATAGTGACGGGGGGAGTCCGCAAAAGTGGTCACGGTAACCCCGTCCTTGTTGAGACGGACCAGTTCTCCGGGCTGCACGTCCCTGACGAAGTCAGCGTGTAGTGCTGTAAGCGCGCAGCTCTCACTGGCGAGGATGTGAGTCTTGTTTTCCTCGTCGTATCCGAGGCAGAGGGGCCTGAATCCTGCCTCGTCACGTGCCGCCAATACCTCACCCTCCTTGGTCAGGATCATGAAGCAGAACGACCCACTCAGTTCCTTGGAGAGTCTGTTGAATGCGCGGGTCCAATCATGTTCCCGTCGATAGTGCTGGAGCAGTCGGTAGCCTGCCAGTCGAGTGTCGTTTGAATCGTCGAGGATTGGAAACTCGCCGGTCACGAGCGGGGAGAGGTCCTCGGTGTTGGCAACAGTACCGTTCTGGGCGATGGAAAACTCGCCTTTGATATCCATGGGACTCGCGTTCTCTAAGGTGGTTCGTCCTCGTGTAGAATATCGGACGTGCCCAATACCACGATTGCCGGCGAGCCGAAGGATCTTCCTGGCGTTGGCAGCGGCTCCCATGCCAATTAGTCCGAGGCCCTTGACGATTGGCTCGCCGGGAATGGCTATGCCCCATGACTCTTGTCCTCTATGCTGTAACGCAGAGAGTCCCTTGACGATCCGTTCAGCGACAGGCTCTCCCTTCAGCGAGTAGATTCCTACAATCCCACAATGCTCCTTCACAGCCTCATGTCCCGCTTGGGGGTCTAAGCGTGGCGTGTGGATTGTCTTGGAGCGAGTCAGAACACGGTTTTTCGCTCCAACTGCGGGATTGACCTTGAGGCTCTTCGCGCTCAAATACAAGCATGAGTCAATTCCAGGCGGTGTATAGCTCTTTCTTGACACAATCGTCTAAATAGAGCCGAGAGCTACCTCTGTGGAAATATTCTCAGGGTTTTATTTAGAGTGCGCTTCTCGCTCTCTATGAACTCGAGTGCAGGTTCTGAGAAACCCGATTATGGCAAGCCTGCGGAAAGGATTCCAGCCTCCTTTCATTGTAAAGTAGCTGAAGGACGCCACTTGAGGAATGCCGACCTCGTGCCAGAAATTACTGCTAATCCCACTACCACCCAGAAAATAAGGTCAAGGCTTATTGCGATTGGGTCTATCGTGAACCCACACCCATTAAACGGATTGCCATTGTAACACGGTGAAACCGCATGGGTATAACTCCAGGGAAACCCCCGAGTATTTCCGTCTGGAGAATTGGAACGAAGACTCGTTATTCCAACTAGAGTTAAGCCTACGACTAGTGCCAATACTCCTCTTCGAAGAATTCGCCGACTAAAACTAACCATTTTATGTTATGTGGGGTGGTTCACCCTAAATTGGTTTTTTGGGCCGGCTCAGGAGCGACCTGCGTTGTCTTCTCCAGTGTTCGCGACCATGAATCGGCTATGACGTTCAGAGGAGTCGTTATCATAGGGTCTCTGACTTTTGTGCGAATTCCACTCTGCTTCCTTTGACTAGGCCGATCTTCGCAGCCGGAATTCTAGCCGTTCTCAGCCGTCGAAGGATCCGGCTGGTGTTTTTCTGTCTCGATTCGAGGATGAATCTTGGCTTCGATTCGGAGAATAGTAGCTGATCGATTCTGTTTGTCTTGGCTGGGATATCATCTAGGCTGACAGTGAAGCCCTTCTGGCCCTGGATGGCCATCTCTGCGAGGCTGACAGCCAGCCCACCCTTGGAAATGTCGTGGGCGGCCTCGACGAGACCCGCTTTGACGATTCGGGTCATGGTGCGCATGATTATCCTCTCCGTTCGTAGGTTGACTCTTGGGACCTGACCTCCCACCAGTCCCTGGACGCTTTCGCAATATTCGCTGCCGCCGAGTCCTGGGAGCACTGTTCCGACAATGAGGAGGTCATCGCCTTCGCTTTGTAGAGCCGAGTCTATCTTTGGTGTCCTAGCATCTCGTAGTCCGAGGGCGGATATTACTGGAGAGGGTTTTATGGCGGTCTTATTCTCGCTGTCTTCGTTGTAGAAGCTGACCTTGCCACCGATGCATGGGACTCTAACAGCGTTGAGGTAGTCTCGCATTGCACGGATTGCTTCCTTGAATGTCCAGTAGACTTCCGGGTTGCCAGGGTCGCCGTACTGGAGATGGTCTACAATGGCGACTGGCTCGGCCCCCGATGCGACGAGGTTGGAGAAGGCTTCGCTGAGAATCCCAACCGTTCCCCAGTAGGGGTCAAGGTAGGCTTGCTTGCTATTGCCGTCTGTCGTGATCGCCAGTGTCTTACCGTTCGGTAGACGAAGCACGGCGCTATCTCCTTGACCCGGTTTGATGATGGTTCTGATTCCAACCTCGAAATCGTACTGGCGGTAGATCCATTCCCTGCTGCAAACGTTCGGGCTAGAGAGCAATGCGAGTAGTGTCTCATTGAGATCTTCGGGAACCGGCGGCTCGGGAGCCCTGGCCAGCCCATCGAGGTAGGCTGGTTTCCTGCTCGAACGAGGTGCGAGTGGTGCTTCTGCTACAAATCTTGCCGGAGCCTTCGCAACTACCACTTGTCCGTGCCGTATGAGTAGGATGCCGTCTCTCGTGACGTGTCCGATGCGAGAGTAGCCGAGCTCCCACTTGTCAAGAATCTTGGCGAGCTTTTCTTCGTCGGCGGGTCGGACAATGAGTATCATTCTTTCCTGGGACTCGCTGATCATCATCTCGGAGGGCCGCATGCCAGGCTCTCTAGTCCGAAGATAGTCTAGGTCGATCTCCATACCCGTTCCTCCCTTGGCCGCGATCTCCGACAGTCCACAGGTGAGACCTCCACCGCCGAGGTCTTTCATTCCCCGAACAAGGCCCGCGTCAACGGCCTCGAGGACCGCTTCAATGATCAGTTTCTTGATGAACGGATCAGGAACCTGGACAGCGGATCTCTCGGTGTCCGACTTTTCGCTCAGGGTTCGACTGGCGAAGCTGGCGCCGCGAATCCCATCGCGACCCGTGCTGCCACCGACAACATAAACTGAATCGCCAGGGTGACGGGCTTCTGCAAGGACAAGCTTGTTCTTGCGGCCGAGTCCGAGGCAGACGACATCCACCAGACAGTTCCTCTCGAAGGACTGGTCGAATTCTAGTTCGCCTCCTACGGTCGGAACTCCTATGCAGTTTCCGTAAGCGCCTATTCCCCGGACGACGTTGTCGAAGAGCCAACGGCTATGGCTACCGTCGAGACTGCCGAATCGTAGCGGGTCGAGTAGTGCGATGGGTCGAGTTCCTAGCGCGAGGATATCTCTCACGACGCCTCCTACGCCGGTGGCGGCCCCGCCGTAGGGGTCGATGGCGCTGGGGTGATTGTGAGACTCGATGTGTAGCGTTACGACCCAGCCGTCGCCAAGGTCGATGACTCCAGCATCGTAGCCAGGTCCGACTAGGACCCGCGGACCTTTGTGGGGCAGTAGCTTGAGCAGTGGTCTGCTCGATTTGTAGCTGCAGTGCTCGCTCCATTGAGCTTCCAGCATGGCCCATTCGACCTCGTTGGGCTCGCGTCCAAGCTTCTTGACGGCATAACGAATCTCCCCGTCCGTCAGACTCGGCTTTTGGATCTGGATTAAGGTCATTGCGTCTGCTCGCTTGCCCTGTTCATTAAGAGCACAGTTCTGGAGCCCACTATTGCACCAGCAACGAATCCGATGACGAAGCCGAGAATTCCTGCAAACAACGAGCTAACGTAGCCTGCTGTGATTCCCGCGATCAGTCCAGCAAGCACGGCTCGCGGCATCGGGCTAGGCTTCCGAATTTTGTCCTTTGAATCGTTCATTCCGTCATATCCTTCTTCAAGATCAGCGAGAGACCTAGAGCTATCATGACTGCGCCATAACCTGCCGGCCCGAAAGCGCCTATCCCAAAATAGAAGCTAGTGACGGGAAGGCTGATCAGCGATATTGCGCCGAGGATTATCGCAAAAACGCCGAGAACTATGCGCCTCTTGGAACGAGAGGAGTGGCTCATCTTGTGGGTCGACTCTTCTCGGTCTTGAAGAAATATAGAGTAGCGGTTATCAGCGCTCCTCCGGCGAATCCCAGGAAGAAACCTTGCGTTGTGTTGGGAGTTGTTATGAGACCAACAATCAGCCCTGCGATAAGTCCTACAACGATGATTCCAAATATTGATACTCGAGTCCCCTCACTACTTCCCCCAAGAGCTTGCTCTTGGATCTCAGCGAGGAGCGTCTTGTCCAAGTAACGGGGCATCATTTTACGCACCGGCCGCGTTCAATGTTTTCATCATGGAGTCAAAGATCATTCTGCCATCGTCTTGACCCTCTGGTGAAAGAACGCGGAGCGAGGCTCTTTCAGGATGAGGCATGAGTCCCATGACATTTCCTTTCTCGTTGCATATTCCAGCGATGTTGTCTATGGATCCGTTGGGGTTAGCGTCTTCGGTGGGCTCGTTCTCTTCGTTCACGTATCTCATCACGATCTGTTCGTTTCTTTCTAGATCGCGAATCTCGTTGCTGTCAAGATAGTATCGGCCTTCGTTGTGAGCGATCGGAATCCTTAGCGTTTGTCCTTTCTGGGCTAGAGTGGTGAAAGGTGTTCGAGTGGTCTCGACCCTTAACCGGGTCCAGGCACAGACGAAGCGCAGTCCACTGTTCCGCAAGACTGCTCCGGGTAGCATTTCTGCCTCTACAAGTATCTGGAGTCCGTTGCATATTCCTAGAACGGGCTTGTTCTCATCCACGGCCTCTCGGACGACTTTGAGGCTGGGGCTGGTCGCCGCAATTGCGCCAGCGCGGAGGTAGTCGCCGTAGCTGAAGCCACCCGGCAAGACGTACGCATCATAGTTGTCCCCTTTGAGATCCTTGTGCCAGATTAGCTCCGCCTTTGTCTTCTCTACTTTCTGGAGAATTTCTAGCGCGTCTAGGTCGCAGTTGCTTCCCGGGTATTGTATTACTGCGACCCTGCTCATGAGGTTGTTATCCTACGTTTCTGACCTGGCAGGTATGAGCAGCGGGGTTGTATATTCTTAGATCATCGCAAAGTCTCTTGACCAGATCACGTGCCTGATCAGGAGAACTGGCCTCGACGGTCATCCGAAGTAGTTTGCCCGCACGGACATCTGTGACCTGGTTGTAGCCGCCCTTCATGATCAAGTTATGGTGTATCGTTTCGCCTTCAGGGTCTCGAGCTAGGGGCTTGTTCTCAACGATGACCTCGATCACGTGGTTCCGAGTGGACATTTGCAAGTACGACTAAATCCCGAGCGGTATTAAGCCCTTTTTTGACTGGTTTGTGCTAACTAGCTCCGAACCGTTGAAAATCCCGGTTCTTCCTTTCGGAAGATGAGACAGTACTGGTGGTGCCTGTTACCAACCCAAGCATTGTAGACTCCCAGCGGGAGGAGCGTCTTGTCGTCTTGACACCAAACCCTCTCGTCCTTGGGAGTCCATGCGTATGGTTCTTGGGAGAGAATTGAGACCGTGTCGAAGGCTAATGGGTACATTCTGCCTTGAGCAAAGACGTTGTTGGTGATGACGGTCAGGTAGCCGTTGGGCTTCATCACTTTGTAGACCTCGTCGAAGAGGAGCTTCATCGTATTCAGGAAACTTGTGTAATCTTCAATGTTGCCGATCTCTTCAGGATTGTCGCTGTACTCTGTGTCTAGACCCTTCACCACGCGTCCCTTCTGACGGATACTGTTCCTCTTCAGCTGGTTCCAGTATGGAGGAGAGGTGATGCAATAATCAGCAGGTGGAAATCCCTTTTTCTTCCAAGTCTCCGAGAGTTTCTTTGAATCAGCTTGAATCACCTGGGCCCAGCACTGTTTCTTTCTCGCGGGACCGTCGCCACCTCGCTTCCCGTTCAACGCGTCGGCAACGCGTCTCTTTGAGATTTCAGCGTATTTGGCCACAATCTCAAATCCAACTCCGGATCTGCCGGCCCCAACAGCCCCTACGAGGCTGCTTCCGGTTCCCAGAAACGGGTCGATGACTATCTCTCCGCTCTTCGTGAAGAAGAGGATGAACTCTCGAACTAGGGATTCTGGAAAGGAGGCTGGATGCCGAATCTTCTGGTCGCCTCGGGGTTCGGGTCGATGGACAAACCATGATTTCGTGAACTTGATCCAGTCCTTACCGGACAGCTCGTTAAGCTTGTTCTGGCGCGCTCCAGATTTTCCCTTCTCTACATATGACACTCTGGATTCGACAGTTGAGACCAATGCCGTTTCTTGCATTTTCAAATGTCGATTATCTCTCCTCTTATCTCGTCATCTACAGTCAGTCTTCCATAGCTTTTCTTGACCGCAGGGAATTTTCCCGTAGCGCTTCCGGGATTGAACCAGAGAACACCGTCTTTTACCTCGTTCTTGGTCCGATGGCTGTGACCATGCACGATCGCCTGGACATTCTGGAATTTCCGTCGAATTCTTTGTTCGATATTGGTAGGGGATCCGCCTTCAGCGGGATGGTTCACTCCTATCCTAAAGCCTCCAGCTTCAATTGTGTCGATCTCTGGAAGCTCGCGCCTAACTTCTGGTCCATCGATGTTGCCATATACGCCTCTGAGTTTGCCTAGCCTGCGGAGGTCGTCGACGAGCTGTTTACCGGTGAAATCGCCTGCGTGGATAAACAGATCTGCATGTAAGAGTTCTTCCAGCAGTTCGCTTGGGAGGGCGTCTATTGAATCGGTATGGGTGTCGGAGATGACTACAATATTTGTCAAATCATACACCGTTCGTGAACGGCAGGTCTCTAGAGCAGGGTCTACTGTCTTGTCTTAAGCTCTGGGGTTTTGGGATATGATCTGGGCGTTTCCTGATCCAATTGCAGATCTTAAGATAGGAAAAAAAGGGGTGTTTAGACTCGTTGCCTGCGAGCCCTAGAACTACTTCTTGGGTTTCGTGAAGGCAGTGGCGACGGCGATAACAACTGCGGTCAGGAAGAGGGCGCCGCCGATTATCAGTGATGCCGCTTGAGAGAGTGTCTGGTCCGCGGGTAGTGTTGCCGT
>Ga0209156_10001677_pt1:0-7500 | contig 17794 bp, 9 predicted proteins | sample GraSoiAngelo_124_FD_185881 | JGI IMG/M metagenome (GOLD analysis project Ga0209156, IMG submission 185881) | Grasslands soil microbial communities from the Angelo Coastal Reserve, California, USA - 14_0927_05_20cm (SPAdes) (version 2) | ecosystem: Environmental > Terrestrial > Soil >...
GTACTGCTCCGTCACCAGGATGGGCACGCGGAGGATCGCCACGCCCTCGACCAGGAGCCGGCACGCCACGGCCACGCGCTCCCATGCGTGGAGCGCGTTCCGGTAGCCCTCCTGGAAGTCGATCAGGATGAGGAGGGAGCGCTCGCGGTCGAGCAGGGCCGGGTGTCGCATGGTGCCCTCCTGATAGCCCAACGTGTTCGGGCGCGACAATCGTCCTTTACACCTGCGGACCCGCTCGCTAGATCGGCGGCGTGCGCCGCCGGCGGATCGCCCTCGCGCTCGCGATCGCCGCGGCCGTGCTGCTCGTCGCGGTCGTCGCGGGTCCCGGCCTCGTCGCTCGCAGGGTCGCCGCGCGCGCCTCCCGCTCGCTCGGCACCTCGGTGCACGTCGGCTGGCTGCGCTGGAACCCGCTCAGCACACGCTGGACGCTCGATCGCCTCCGCATCGCCGCGGACCGGGGGCCCGCCGCGCTCGTCGCCCGGCGCGTCAGCGCACGCATCCACCTCTGGGACGTGCTCCGGGGCAGCTACCGCGTGCGCGCCCTCGTGCTCGACGGCGCGCGCCTGCGGCTTCGGGCGACCGCCGCCGGGTGGCAGCTCCCACTGCCCGCGGGGCCGCCGGAGGCGGCGGGCGTGCCCTTGGCCGTGCCGAGCCTCCGGCTCGACTGGGGGGCCGCCCCGCGCGCCCGGGTGCGGCTCGAGCCGCGGGCTGGGGTGCGCTCGTCGCTCCGCCTCCGCCAGCTGGAGCTGACCGGCGGGGTCGGGCCCGACGGCACACGGGTTGCGCTCTGGACCCGCGGCCGGCTCGACCGCGGCAGCCTCGCCTTCGCGGGCCGCGTGCGCAGCCAGGGGGACGCGCGCCGCGTCCGCCTCCGGCTCGCCGCCGCCGGCCTCGACCTGGGACGGGTGCTCCGCCTGGCGGCGGACACCCCTGTCGCGGATCTCCGCGGCCGCGTCGACGTACGCGCCAAATACGACGAAGCGGGAGACCGCGCGCGCGCCGAGCGGAGGATCACCGGCAGCGCCAGTGGGCGGGACCTGGCCCTCCGTGCCCAGGGCGTCCCGGGTCTCTGGCTACGCGGCGCCGAGCTGTCGCGCTTCGACCTCGACCTCGGCCGCCGGTCGGTCGCGCTCGGCGCGCTCCGCCTCCGCGGGCCGGAGGTGTGGGTGCGCCGGACGGGCTCGGAGCTGACCATCCCCGGCCTCGCCGCCGGGCTGGCGTCTCCGGCGGACGAGCCGGCCTGGACGGTCACCCTGGCGAGCGCCGACATCGTCGACGGCACCCTCCACCACCTCGACGCGGAGAGCGGCGCGCCGTCGTTCGACGTGACGTGCGAGCGGGCGCACGCGGGGCCTCTCGGCGCCCCGGAGGCGGCGGTGCCGTTCTCGCTCGCGGCCGTGCTCGGGACCGGCGGGCGGGTGTCGGCGACGGGAGAACTCGTCCGTGCGCCCGGCGCGACGAAGCTGCACGCCGAGCTGGCCGCCCTGGCGCTTCCGCCGCTTGCCGCGCTCGCGCGGTCGCCCCTCCGCCTCGAGTCCGGCAATGCGTCGGGGGCCTTCGACATCGCGTACGGGGCCGGCGGCGCCGAGGCCTCCGGGACGCTCGTGGTGGCCGACGTGAAGACCATCTCCCCCGACCCCGCGCGCCCCGAGGACGTGCTCGCCCTGAAGGAGGCCCGTCTGGCCCTCCGGCAGGCGGGCAGCGCGCCCCCGTCCGTCGCCTTCGAGAGGGTCGAGATCGACTGGCCCTATGTCCTCGTCGACCGCTCGGCGGAAGGCATCTTCCCCTTCTCGCTCCTGGCCGCGGCCGCTCCCGCACCGGCCGAGCGCGCTCCGCTCCCCACGGTGCGCATCGACGCGCTGCGCGTGCGTGGTGCGCGCATCGACTTCCGCGACGCCACCCTCTCGCCGCCCTACTGGCGCGCCCTCGCCAACCTGCGGCTGGAGGCCCGCGCCGTGGAGGCGCCGGCGGTGCGCGTCGGCGCGCTGCGCGCGCGCGGCTTGGTCGACGAGCTGTCGCCGCTCAGCGTCGAGGGCACGATCGGCGCGCGCACGCATCTCGTGGCCGAGGTCGAGCGCCTCGCGCTGCCGCCCTTCAATGCCTACCTCGAGGGCGCGTCCCCGTACACCCTCTCCTCGGGCTCGGTCAGCGGCAAGAGCGAGATCACGCTCGAGCGCTCGGAACTCGAGGTGAACAACCAGGTGGTCCTCTCCCGGCTCGGCCTGAACGGCGAGCCCGGTGAGGACTTCGTGAAGCGCCAGCTCGGCATCCCGCTCACCCTGGCGCTCGCCCTGATGAAGGACTACCGCGGCGACATCGCGCTCGGGCTGCCCTTCGGCGGCAACCTGAGTGAGCCGTCGTTCTCGATGCGCACGGTGGTGCTGCAGGGCATCGTGCAGGCGCTGCGGGGGGCCGTCCTCTCGCCGCTGAATGCGCTCGGCCGTGTCCTCCTGCGCGACGGCCGCATCGAGCGGATCGATCTCGACGCCATCCCCTTCCCACCCGGCGCGCGCGAACCGGACGAGGCCGGACGCGCCCGGGTCGCGCAGGTGGCCCGCGTGCTCGGCTCGCACCCCGACCTGGCGATCCGTCTGCACGGCCTCGTGGGCAGCGCCGACGCGGAGCGCCTGCGCGACGAGGCCGCGCTCGCGGCGCTCGGCGATGGGCGCGCGAGCGAGCCGCTGCGGGCGTTCCTCCGTGCCCGCCTGGCCGGCTCGCCCGCGCCGCCGCTCGACGGCGCGCAGCGCGCCCGACTCGACGCGCTCGTGGCCGGCCTTCCCTGGCCGGAGGCGGCGCTCCACGATCTGGCCGTCGACCGCGGTGCGGTCGTCGCAGCCGCCCTCATGCTGGAGCACCACCTCGACGCCGGGCGCGTGTCCGTCGAGACGCCGGCGACTCCTGGACCCGAACGCCTGACCGCCGCGCCGGGCGTCGCGGTCGAGGTGTACGAGCGCTAGCCCGGCCGGCTGGCCTTGTGGCGACCCGCCCGGCCGCGCTAGGAGGCTGTCCGGGACGAAGCCATGCACCGACGTCTCGCCACGGCCGCTGCGCTCGCGGCCTGCCTCGGGGGTGCGGAGGCCGCACGCGCCGCAGCCTACGACCAGCAGTCGCCGGGCATGCGCGCCCTCTACACGGGCGTCGCCGTGGTGGCCAACGTCACACCCTTCGTGGCGACGCTCTACGCGCCGCGCTGTCTCCCCGGCTACGTCGTATGCAAGCTCACCTACGCCGGGTTGAGCCTCGCCGCGGCGGCCGATCAGCTCGTGCTCTCGGGCGGCGGTGATCTCGCACAGACACGCGCCATCCTGCACCGCGGCTTCGCGGGCGACTGGTACCTGACCGGACGCCACGTCGCGGGCGAGGTCGAGGCCGAGCCCCTGCCCGAGCCGCCCGCCCCGGCGCCGGGGAGCGGCGAGGGCGGATGGCAACCGCCGCCGCTCTAGAAGGCTATTCCGAGAGGACCTTCGCCGACTTGATCGTCACGGGGTCCACCGGCACGTTCTGGTGCGGCCCCTTGTTGGCGGTCTTCACCTGCTCGATCTTCTTGACCACGTCCATCCCCTCGACGACCTTGCCGAACACCGCGTAGCCGACCTTGTCGGCCGCGCTCTCCTTGTTGAGGAAGCCGTTGTCCTTCATGTTGATGAAGAATTGCGAGCTCGCGCTGTCCGGCGCGGAGGTGCGCGCCATGGCGAGGGTGCCGGTGTCGTTCTTGAGCCCGTTGCTGGACTCGTTCTTGATCGGCGCCTTCTGCCCCTCTCGCTTCTCCTGCATGTCGGCCGTCAAGCCGCCGCCCTGGATCATGAAGCCCGGGATGACGCGGTGGAAGATCGTGCCGTTGTAGTAGCCCGCCTTCACGTAGTCGAGGAAGTTCTTGACCGAGACCGGCGCCTTGTCGGCATAGAGCTCCACCTTGATGTCACCCATCGACGTCGACAGCAGCACCATCGGATTTCCTTTCCCGGCCGCCGCCGCGGCCCCCGGGAGCCCGAGCCCCACAACGACAATACCCACCAGCGCCGAGCGCCAGAACGTCATCGTCGCCTTCCCCTTCCGTTTCCGTAAAAGAGCGGTGTGTTTCTCTTTCCACAGGCGCCGCGCGCCTGCAAGCGTGGCTCAGTGCGCGCCGTGCCCCGGCGGCATGCGGATCGTGAGGGTGGAGATGGTGCGCGCCAGGTCGCCCCGCACCTCGACGCAGCGCCGGTTGTAGAGGCCGGTCACGAGACGCCGCCAGCGCACCTCGGCGTTCGCCACCAGGTTCGCCTCGGCGTCGAGCGCCAGCGCCTGCGCCACGGCCTCGCGCAGGTCGGGCTCGCCGGCGCCGAGCGGCAGGCCCGCGATCGAGGTGCGACACGAGCGCCCGCTCACCCCGGGGCGGAGGAGCTTGAGACCGAGGCCGGCCGCGTCGGGAGCGAGGACGCCCACGCTGCCGAGCGACGCGCTGCACCCCGCCAGCGCCGCGGCGGCGGCGAGAGTGGCGAGACGGATCATCCGAGCGCGCCCGAGTCCTTGAGCCGCGCGATGTCCTCCCAGCCGAAGCCTGCCTCGAGCAGCACCTCCTCGGTGTGCTGGCCGAGCTCCGGGGCCGGGCCCGCCACCGCGGCGGGCGTGACCCCGAAGGCGACCGGGCTCTTCACGAGGCGGAGGGGGCGGCCGTCGGGTAGCGCCGTCTCGGCGAAGGCGCCGATGGCCTCCGCCTGCGCGTCGTGGCTGACCTCCTCGACCGTCTGCACCTTGCCCCAGTAGCAGTCGGCGCAGTCGAGCGCCTCGGCCCACTCCGCGAGCGGGCGCGACGCGAAGAGGGGATCCAGGATGGCGATCAGCTCGCGGCAGTGCTGGAAGCGCACCGGGGCGCTCGCGAAGCGCGGGTCGTCGACCAGATCCTCGCGCCCCACGGCGCGACAGAAGGCGCGCCAGTGCCGATCCGGCTGGAGCATGACGAGGTGCAGCCAGCGCCCGTCGCCGGTGCGGTAGAAGTTGAAGAGCGGGTTGGGGGCCGCCCGGCGCCCGCCCGGGGTGTGGCAGTAGCCCGTGGTGATCGCGGCCTGGATGTCGCTGGCCAGCATCCACATCCCGCTCTGGAAGAGCGACATGCCGATCTCCTGGCCGACGCCGCTCCGCTCGCGCGCGAAGAGCGCCGCTGCGATCGCGCCGGCCAGGCCGAGCCCCGTCAGGTGGTCGCCCATGCCCGGGCGCTGCGTGGGCGGCGGCCCCTCGGGCTCGCCGAGCGAGGCCATGATCCCCGCCCGGGCCCAGAAGGCCGCGTAGTCGAAGGCGGCGCGGTCGCGCTCGGGCCCCTCGGTGCCGTAGCCGGTGAGGCCGGCATAGACGAGACGCGGGTTCACGCTTCGGAGGGTCGCGTAGTCCATGCCGAGCACGGCGAGCTTTCGGCGCCGGAGGTTGGTCAAGAACACGTCGCTCCGTCCGACGAGCGCGTGCGCCACCTCGCGCCCCTCGGGGCGGCGGAGATCGAGGACGATGCTGCGCTTGCCGCGGTTGTCGAGCTGGAAGGCGGGATTCACGTCGGGCTGGTACGGCACCAGCCCCGTCGCCGCGAGGCCGCGCAGGGGATCCCCTTCCGGCGGCTCGATCTTCACCACGCGCGCGCCCCAGTCGGCGAGCACGGCGGCGGCCGAGGGCACGGCCACCCAGATGCCGAGCTCCAGCACGCGCACGCCCTCCAGGGCTCCCGCCATGGCGGGCGACCCTGCCACGGGCGCGCGCCTCTCTGCAAACCCGCGGCGCCGTGGTACACCGCCGGCATGGCCGAGGACGTCCAGGTGCTCGGGCCGACGTCGCACTACTTCTACTCGCAGCGCCTGAAGCTCCACTACGTCGACTGGGGCAACGCGGAGCGGCGGCCCCTCCTCCTCCTGCACGGCGGGCGCGACCACTGCCGGAGCTGGGACTGGGTAGCGGCCGACCTGCGCCGCGACTTCCACATCATCGCCCCCGATCTGCGCGGGCACGGCGACTCCGCCTGGGCGGTGGGCAGCACCTACTCGATGATCGACTACGTGCTCGACCTCGCCGCGCTCTCGAAGACGGTCGACCTCTTCCCGATGACCATCATCGGCCATTCGCTGGGCGCGCGCGTGGCCCTCCAGTACGCCGGCATCTACCCCGACCGCGTCGCCCGCCTGGTGGCGATCGAGGGCCTCGGCCCCCCGGCGGGCCTCACCAAGCCGCCCTCGGCGGCGGCGCGCATGCTGCAGTGGCTGCGCGAGATGCAGGCGCTCGCGCGGCGGCACCCGAGGCCGTACGCCACGCTCGAGGAGGCGATCACCCGCATGCGCGAGGCCAACCCGCACCTGACCGAGGAGCAGGCGCGGCACCTCACGGTGAGCGGCGTCATCCGGCACGAGGACGGCACGTACGCGTGGAAGTTCGATAACTTCGTACGCGCGGTCTCCCCCTACCTGTTCAACGTCGACGAGGCGCGCGAGATCTGGAGCCACATCACCTGCCCGGTGCTGCTGGTGCGCGGCAAGGAGTCGTGGGCGCCCGACCCGGAAGCCGAGGGGCACGCCGCCGCCTTCCGCCATCCGCACCTCATGACCGTCGAGCGGGCGGGACACTGGGTCCACCACGACCAGCTCGCCGTCTTCCTGCGCGGGGTGCGCCAGTTCCTCGAGGCGCCGTGAGCGGGCGCCTCCGCCCGGCGCTCATGCTGGGCATCTTCTTCGCCGGCTGCGGCCCGCCCGACACCACTCGCATCGAGCTGCGAGCTTATCTCGCGCGCACCAAGAGCTGGGCGCCGGTCGAGGCCGAGGCCAACCGCACCATCACGCGCATCCTGGCCACGCAGTTCGTGGACGAGGCGGAGATCCGCCGGCAGATCGCCGACAGCCGGCCGCGCATCCTGACCCACCTCGAGCACCTGCGCGGCTACGCGCCGCGCTCGCCGGACATCGCCCGCATCCACGCCCGCTACGTCGCCGCCTGGGAGACGCTCCTCGGCGGCTACGACGCCATCGAGCAGGGCTTCTCGAGCGGCGACTACGCGAAGCTGGCGCGCGGCCGCGAGGCGATGGAGGCGTGGCGACGCGAGATCGAGGCGGTGGCCGGCGAGCTGCGCGAGCTGATGGAGCACTTCGGGATCGAGGCGCCGGGCGTGCTGGAGAGCCGCTCGCGCCCGGGCGTGCTCCAGCGCTCCACGCAAAGGACGAAATCGAGCGCGCGGCCCGCCGCCACCGCCTGATACTTCTCCCAGAAGGCGCGATCGACCGCGCGCTGCGCCCGCGGGACCCGGGCGAGCCGATAGCGTCGGTAGGCCTCGGGCCCGCCGTTGTACGCTGCGTAGGTCGCGCGGGCGGCGTTCTCCAGGCGCCCGCTCGCCTCGCGCGCCCCGTAGCGGGTGAGGAACTGGGCCAGGATCTCGGCGCCCGCCCCAGCGTTGTAGGCGATGTCCGACTCGAGCTTCGCGAGGTCGAAGAACCCCCGCCACACGCGCCGGTTCACCTGCATGATGCCGACGTCGCCGCTCTTCGAGAGGAGGTA
>Ga0209156_10001677_pt1:15000-17794 | contig 17794 bp, 9 predicted proteins | sample GraSoiAngelo_124_FD_185881 | JGI IMG/M metagenome (GOLD analysis project Ga0209156, IMG submission 185881) | Grasslands soil microbial communities from the Angelo Coastal Reserve, California, USA - 14_0927_05_20cm (SPAdes) (version 2) | ecosystem: Environmental > Terrestrial > Soil >...
CTGGCAGATCCACACCTCGTTTGCTTCGGTGGCGAGGCGCACAGGCTCGGGCCGGTGCGCCGTCCGTTTCTGGAACCGCTCCTCGAAGAACTGCCCCGCGGCCTCGGCGGCGCGGCGACCGTGAAAGCGCTCGACCAGCTCGGCCGCCAGCGCCTTCTTCGCCTCCATGGGGTGGACGCGTCCCTGGCGCACCCCTTCCCGCCGCTCCGCGTCGGCTCGGCTCAGCAGGTCGTAGTAGCGCAACATGAGGGCGTCGCTGAGCGACATCACCTTGCCGTACATCTCCTCGGGCGGCTCCGCGATCCCGATGTGGTTGCCGAGGCTCTTGGACATCTTCTGCACGCCGTCGGTGCCCTCGAGCAGCGGCAGGACCATGGCGACCTGGCCCGCCTGCCCTGCGTCGCGCTGCAGGTCACGGCCCACCAGGAGGTTGAACGTCTGGTCGGTGCCGCCGAGCTCCACGTCCGCCCGCACCGCGACCGAGTCGTACCCTTGCATGAGGGGATAGAGGAACTCGTGCAAGCCGATCGGCGTACCCGCCGCGTAGCGTTGCTGGAAGTCCTCCCGCTCCAACATGCGTGCGACGGTCATCCTGGCGGTCAGGCGCACGACGTCCTCGAGCGACAGCTTCGACAGCCACTCCCCGTTGTAGCGCACCTCGGTCTGCTGGCGGTCGAGGATCTTGAAGACCTGCTCGGCAAAGGTGCGCGCGTTGGCCTCGATCTCCGCCCGGGAGAGGACCGGCCGGGTGGTGGAGCGCCCGCTCGGGTCGCCGATCAGGGCCGTGAAATCGCCGATGATCAGCACCGCCTGGTGCCCGAGGTCCTGAAACTGGCGCAGCTTCACCAACGGCACCGTGTGCCCGAGATGAATGTCCGGGGCCGTCGGATCCACCCCGAGCTTCACGCGCAGCGGCCTGCCGGTCTGGAGACGCGCGAGCAACTCCTCCTCGGGAAGGATGCTCACCACGCCGTGCCGCAGTGCCGCGAGCTGCGCCTCGGCCGTCACGTGGTCACCCGCTCCTGCACGCGACGGATCGCCGTTGCACGGCCGCTGGCTTCGTCGACGTCGATCAGCGCGCCCTGCACGAGCACCGGGCCCGACGCCACCTCGAAGCGGGTCGGCATCTGGGTGAGGAAGCGGCGCAGGACCTGCTCGGTCTTCACGCCGAGGACCGAGCCCTCGGGGCCGCACATGCCCGCGTCGGTCAGATAGGCCGTCCCCGCGGGCAGGATCGACTCGTCGGCGGTCTGCACGTGAGTGTGGCTGCCGACGACGGCCGACACCTTGCCGTCGAGGAAGCGTCCCATCGCGACCTTCTCGGAGGTCGCCTCGCCGTGCATGTCGACCAGGATCACGGGAGTTTCCCGCCGCAGCTCCGCGACCGCCTGCTCGGCGGCGTGAAACGGGCACTCGGCGGGGCCCATGAACACCCGGCCGATCAGGTTGAGCACGCCCACGCGCGGCCCGGGCCGCTTGGTCGCGTGCACGACCGCGCCCGTGCCCGGGACGCCGGGCGCCAGGTTCAGCGGCCGGAGCAGCCGGCGGGTCTCGCGCAGGTAGTCGAGGATCGCGGTGTGCTGCCAGATGTGGTTGCCCGACGTGAGCACGTCGACGCCCGCGTCGAGCAGCTCTTCCGCGCCCTCCGGGTCGATACCCTTGCCGCCCGACGCATTCTCGCCGTTGGCGACCACGAACTGCACCGCCTCGCGCGCGACGAGGCGCGGGAGGAGGACACCGAGGGCTCGCCGGCCGGGACGGCCGACGACGTCGCCGAGGAAGAGGAGCCGCATCCGTCAGCGCGCCAGGTCGCTCGCGCGCGTCTCCCGGATGACGGTCACCTTGATCTGCCCGGGGTAGGTCATTTCCTGTTCGATCTTGCGCGCCACGTCGCGCGCCAGCAGGGCCGCCTGATCGTCCGGCACGGTTCCCGGGTCGACGATGATGCGGATCTCGCGGCCCGCCTGAACGGCGAAGGATTTCTCGACCCCCCGGAACGAGTTGCTGATGCGCTCGAGGTCCTCGAGCCGCTTCACGTAGCTCTCGAGCACCTCGCGCCGCGCCCCGGGACGCGCCCCGGAGAGCGCGTCGGCCGCATCGACCAGCGGCGCCAGGATGGTCTCGGCGCGCACCTCCTCGTGATGCGCCGCGATGGCGTTCACGATCTTCGCCGACTCGCCGTACTTGCGGGCGATCTCGCCGCCGATGATCGCGTGCGACCCCTCCACCTCGTGGGTGAGCGCCTTGCCGATGTCGTGCAGCAGCGCGGCCCGCCGCGCCTGCTTCTCGTTGAGCCCGAGCTCGGCCGCCATCGCGCCGGCGATGAAGGCGGCCTCGATCGAGTGCATGAGCACGTTCTGCGCGTAGCTGTAGCGGTACTTGAGCATGCCGATCAGCTTGATCAGCTCGGGATGGATGCCGTGCACCCCGACCTCGAGCACGGCGCGCTGTCCGGCTTCGCGGATCGTGTTGTCGAGCTCCTCCTCCGCCTTGCGCACCACCTCCTCGATCCGGCCGGGGTGAATGCGCCCATCGGAGACGAGACGCTCGAGCGTCAGGCGGGCCAGCTCGCGCCGGATGGGGTTGTGGCACGAGATCACGACCACCTCCGGGGTGTCGTCGATGATGAGGTCCACCCCGGTCGCCGCCTCGATGGCCCGGATGTTCCGCCCCTCGCGGCCGATGATGCGCCCCTTCATGTCGTCGCTGGGGAGCGGGACGACCGAGACCGTGCGCTCGGTGACGAACTCCCCCGCCAGGCGCTCGATGGCGATCGAGACGATCTTCTTGGCGC
>Ga0209156_10001681_pt1 | contig 17788 bp, 14 predicted proteins | sample GraSoiAngelo_124_FD_185881 | JGI IMG/M metagenome (GOLD analysis project Ga0209156, IMG submission 185881) | Grasslands soil microbial communities from the Angelo Coastal Reserve, California, USA - 14_0927_05_20cm (SPAdes) (version 2) | ecosystem: Environmental > Terrestrial > Soil > Grasslands...
TCCTCGACCGCTGGGCAGCGGAGTTCGAGCCTCAGGCGGGCGGCTGAGGGAGCTCGAGCTGGCCTTCCGCAGGGCGGATCCGATCGTCGAGGCCGACGCGACGGTCGTCGCGTTGCCGGCGGGGGATCGCGCGACCTTGGGTCCGGGGCCGCGGAAAGTTGACGCGCAGTCCCTGCGCCTGAACCTGGAAGAGCGTCTCGGCATCAGGCAGGCCAGGGAGACGATGTCGACCGAGACTTCGGAACCGGATGCCGGTCGGTGCCGAGGCCCCGATCGCCACCCGGGTAGCGGCGGAAACGATGATCTGCCCACCGTGCGCCGCCGAGCAGACGCGAGCCGTGGTGTGAACGGCCAGACCAATGTACCCGACATCGGTCAGCGTCGGGCGGCCGCTATGGATCCCGACACGGATCCGCACGTCGAGACCCCCGGTCCAGCCCCGGTCGCCGAGCTCGCGCTGGATGGCCACGGCCGCCTCGCTGGCGGCGGCGGCGCGCTCGAAGACCGCAAAGAACTCGTCGGCGCGGGCGTCGATCTCGCGGCCGCCCGCGCGCACCACGGCGGCCCTGAGCATGCCTCTCACGTCGTTCAGGAGGGCGCCATAGCGGTCGCCCAACTTCTGGAGCAGGGTGGTGGAGGCCTCGATGTCGCTCATGAAGAGGGTGACGAACCCGGTGGGAAGTGCCGGGCGACTGGCCGTCGCGTGATGCTTCTCCGATCGCAGCTGGCCGGTGATGAACCCGACGGGCAGGATGCGGTACTTCTTCGCTGCGTTCAGCAGTCGCTTGCGGGCGCGCTCCCGGGCGTCGTCGTTCTCGAAGGCGACTTGATTGAACCGGGCGAGCGCATTCTGCACGTGGGCCTTGTCGTTGACCGGTAGCCGTCGGCGGCCGCGCGAGTCCACGTAGGCGAAGGCCCGGTCCGGGAGGCGGGCTCTCTTGCTGCTCTTGAGCCGGGACATGCCTGAACGATAACCCTTTTCCGGAGCGTCAGGCGAAGTGGCAGGCGACGCGGCGGCCCTCGACCTCGCGGAGCGGCGGCTCCTCCACGGCACACCGCGCCTGGACGTGGGGGCAGCGGGTCCGGAAGCGGCAGCCGCTCGGCACGTCGCGCGGGTTGGGCGGCTCGCCTTCCAGGGCGAACTCCTGCGTGACGCGGCGGCCGCCGATGCGCGGCACCGCCGCCAGCAGCGATTGCGTGTAGGGATGCCGCGGCCGTTCGAACACCGCGGCCGTCGGGCCGAGCTCCACGATCCTGCCGAGGTACATGACCGCGATGCGCGCGCATATCGCCCGCACCACCGCGAGGTCGTGCGAGATGAACACGTACGTGAGCGCGAACGCTTCTTGAAGGCCCCGGAAGAGCTTGAGCACGCTCGCCTGGACGGAGACGTCGAGTCCGGAAGTGGGCTCGTCCAGGATCACGAGGCGCGGCCGCAACGTCAGAATGCGCGCGAGCCCGACCCGGCGCTGCTGGCCGCCGCTGAGCTCGTGTGGGTAGAGGTCGAGGTGCGCGTCCGGGAGCCCGACCGCCGCGAGGATCGCGAGCACCTCGCGCTCCCGCTCGGCCCGGGAGAGCGCCGTGTGGATCTTGAGCGGCTCGTGCAGCAGGTGCACGACCTTCCAGCGGGGGTCGAGCGAGGCGCCGGGATCCTGGTACACGTACTGGAGATCCCTCGCCACCGCGCGCCGCTCGCGCTTCGCCAGCCACCCGATCTCGCGGCCCGCGAAGCGGATGTCGCCCGCGGTCGGCGTGTAGATGCCCATCACCGTCTTGCCGAGCGTCGACTTGCCGCAGCCGCTCTCGCCGACGAGCCCGAGCGTCTCGCCCGGCTGGACCGCGAGCGAGACCCCGTCGACGGCGCGCAGCCAGCCGACGCGGCGGCCGAAGGCGTTGCGCACCGGGAAGTGGCGCACGAGGTCGACGACCTCCAGGAGCGGCGGCGCCGGCGCGCTCACGGGTCGGCTCCGGCGGGCGCGTCGACGGGATGGTGGCAGCGGATGCCGTGGGCGCCGGCGAGCGCGCGCAGCGCCGGCCGGACGTCCCGGCACTCCGCGGTCGCGTAGTCGCAGCGTGGATGGAAGCGACATCCCGAGGGCGGCGTCACCAGGCTCGGCACCTCCCCTGGAATGTCGCGGATCTCGCCGCCGGGGCTCGGCACGCTGGCGAGCAGCCGCCGCGTGTAGGGATGCGCGGGGCGGCCGAAGAAGGCGTCGGTCGGCGCCGCCTCCATCTCCTGCCCGGCGTACATGACCACCACGCGGTCGCAGATCTCGTGCGCGGTCCCGAGATCGTGGGTGGTAAAGAGGACCGACACCCCGCGCTCCTTCACCAGCGCGCGCAGAAGCCGGAGGATCTGCGCCTGGATCGTCACGTCGAGCGCGGTGGTCGGCTCGTCCGCGATGATCAGGTCGGGCCGCGGCAGCAGCGCCATCGCGATCATGAGGCGCTGGCGCTGGCCGCCGGAGAACTCGTGCGGCAGCCGGCGCAGCGCGCGCGCCGGCTCGGGGATCTGCACGGCACGCAGGATCTCCAGCGCCGCCTCGCGGTCCGCGCGATGGCGTGCGCGGGGATAGCGCCCGAGGATCGACGCCGGCCCGCCCCCGTTCCCGGCGCGTGGAGACTTCCACTTCATCAGGTCCATGATCTGCGTCTCGATGGGGAACAGCGGACTGAACGACGTGAATGGGTCCTGGGGGATGAACGTGATCGCCCGTCCGCGGACACGATCGTTCACGGCGGCGGGGTCCTCGCGGAGGAGGTCCGTCCCCTTGAAGCGCACCTCGCCGGCGCGGATGCGGGCGGCGCCCTCGGGCAGGATGCCGAGGATCGCGCGGGCGAGGGTGGTCTTGCCACAGCCGCTCTCGCCGACGAGTCCCACCACCTCGCCGGTCTCGATGTCCAGGTTCATCCCATCGAGCACCTGCGCCGGCCCCCGGTCGGTGGCGAAGTCCACGCGCAACCCGCGGACGGCGAGCAGCTCAGCCATCGCGCGCCGTGCGGCTGCGGCGCAGCCGCGGATCGAGCACATCGCGCAGGCCGTCGCCGAGCAGGTTGAAGCCCATGACGGTGAGGAAGATCGCCAGGCCCGGCGCCGTCGCGTACCACCACGCGTTCGGCAGGAACTCGCGCGACTCCGCGATCGTCCGCCCCCACTCCGGCGTCGGCGGCGGGGGCCCGAGCCCGAGGAAGCCGAGCGCCGCCGCCGTCAGGATCGTGAATCCCATGCCGATCGACGCCCGCACGATGATCGGCGAGGCGATGTTCGGCAGCACGTGCAGCACCGTGAGCCGCCACGGCGAGGCGCCGAGGGCGGCCGTGCTCTCGACGAAGATCTCTTTCTGCAGCGCACGCGTCTCGGCATAGACGACCCGCGCGAACCACGGCCAGTACGTGACCGAGAGCGCGAGGATGACGTTGGGGAGCGACGGGCCCAGCGTCTGCGCGATGGCGATGGCGAGCACCACCTGCGGCACCGCGAGGAAGATGTCGGAGACCCGCATGAGCAGATCGCTCAGCCAGCCGTGGTGGTAGCCCGCGACGAGCCCGATCGGCACGCCGATGGCCAGCGAGGCGCCGACCGCGATGATGCCGATGAGGATGGTGATCCGCGCGCCGAACAGCAGGCGGCTGTAGACGTCCGCGCCCATCCGGTCGGTGCCGAGCCAGTGCGCGCCGCTCGGCGCCCCGAGGCGCTCGGACGGGTGCAGCTCGAACACGTCGTCCGGGTGCGTCGCCAGCACCGGCGCCAGCGCCGCCGACAGCACCAGCAGCGCGATCAGGACCAGCCCGATCAGCGCCGACCGATCCCGCGTCAGCCGCGTGATAACGAACCACACCGCGCTCATGTGGTGCGTTCCCGGGGATCGACGAGGGTATGGGCCACGTCGACGAGCAGGTTCACGACGATGAAGATCGCGCCGGCCCAGACCGTGAAGCCCATCACCGCGTTGTAGTCCGAGCGCAGGATGGAATTCACCGCGTAGGTGCCGATGCCAGGCCAGTCGAACACCGCCTCCGTCACCACCGCGCCCGCGAGCAGGATGCCGAACAGCAGGCCGATCTGCGTCACCGTCGAGGTGAGCGCGGAGCGGAGGATATACTTCCAGACGATCAGCGGGCGCGGCAACCCCATCGCGCGCTCGTAGAGGACGAAGTTCGACTGCATGACGTCGAGCACGCCGGCGCGCGTGAACCGCACCAGCGTGGCCAGCGCCGGAAACGCCAGCGTGGCCGCGGGCAAGGCCAGGTGCAGCAGGGCGGCGCCGAACGTGGCCCAATCCCACGTGAGCGCGGCGTCCACGAGGTAGAAGCCGGTGAGGCTTCGCGGGGGAAAGCCCTGCAGGCGGCCGTTGAGCGGCGTCCAGCCGAGCCGCATCGCGAAGAGGAGCTGCAGCATGATGCCGAGCCAGAAGCTCGCGATGGCGAGGCCGGAGACGGTGACGACGCGAAGGGCGTGGTCGAGCAGCGAGTTGCGCCAGAGGGCGGAGAGGACGCCGAGCGGGATGCCGGCGAGGACGGAGACGACCATCGCCACCACGGTCAGCTCGATGGTCGCCGGCAGGCGGTGCCGGAGATCCTCGACGATCGGACGCCGGGTGAAGAGGCTGGTGCCCATGTCCCCGCGCACGAGCCGCACGACGTAGTCGACGAACTGCACGGGCAACGGCCGATCAAATCCGAGCTCGCGCCGGAGCGCCTCGACCTGCTCGGGCGTGGCCGTCTCGCCCGCCACCAGCGCCACCGGGTCGGCCGGAATGATCCGCGAGATGACGAAGGTGACGACGAGCAGCCCGAGCAGCGTGGGAGCGAACCAGGCGAGCCGGTGCAGCGCGAGCGCGAGGAGCCTCATGGCTCGGCGCGCCCGCGGCACCGGGTGACGGCTACTTCGAGTAATGCAGCCAGCGGATCTCCTGGCCGTTGCCGATCGGGCTGAAGCGGACGCCCTCGAGATTCTTCGCCCACGGGCCGAAGTACTTGGTGTTGTAGACCCACACGCCGGCCGCGTCCTCCACGACGATGCGCGCGGCGTCCTGGTAGGCCTTCTCCCGCGCCTTGCGGTCGGTGGACTTGAGCGCGGCGTCGAGCAGCTCGTCGACCTTCGGGTTCTTGTAGAAGCTCGACGCCTTGAACGTGCCCCACTGGCCGGAGTGGAACATCTCGCCGATCCAGTTGTTGGGGTCCGCATAGTAGGTGCTGATCCAGTAGACGACGAGGTCGGGCGACGTCTCCGGCTTCTTCATGCGCTCGACCATCGCCGGCCACACCTCGCTGGTCAGCTTGGTCTCGAGCCCGACCTTGCGGAGGCCATTGGCCATGACCGTGGCGGCCTGCTCCGTCTGGCTGAAGCCCTGGAGGTAGCCGATGGTGATCGGGCGATCGACCTTGGGCTTTGCCATCGCGAGCTCGGCCTTGGCCTTGTCGAGGTTGTAGGTGTAGCCCTTCACGTCGCGCGGCACGCCCCACATGTTGTTCGGGATGGGCACGGGGTTACGCTCCACGGAGCCGCCGAGGATCTCCTTGTTGAAGCCGTCGTAGTCGAACGCGTAGCTGATGGCGCGGCGCACGTGCACGTCGTTGAGCGGCGCCCGCTGGTTGTTGATCTGGAACATCATGATCCGCATCGACTCCTGCTCGATGATCTTGACGTTCGACGCCTCTCGCAGGCGCTTCACCTGGTCGTTGGGCAGGTAGCCGCCGGTCCCCTGGTAATCGCCCTTGATCATGCCCAGCACGCGGGTGTTGTCTTCCTTCACGTTCCGGAACTCGATCTCGTCGATGAACGTCGCCCCCCACGGCATGAAATGACCGGCGAAGCGCTTGGCGATGAACCCGACGGCGGGGTCGTAGCGGGTGAGCATGTAGGAGCCGGAGCCCGCGTCGTTGCTCGTGAGCCACGCCGCGCCCCAGTCGCCCTCCTTCTCGTGCTTCTTGAGGAGGGCGGAGTTCACCACGTGCACCTCGGGCACGACGGCCAGGAAGATCGCCGCGGGCTTCGTGAGCGTGAACTGGACGGTGTGGCCGTCGAGGGCCTTCGTCGCGCCGGGGGCGAGCATCGTGGCGAGGAGGGCGGCCGCGCCCTTCTTCAGGGCGAGGATGCGCTCGGCGCTGTAGCGCACGTCTTCCGCCGTGATCTCGGCGCCGTCGTGGAACTTGGCCCCGCGGCGCAGCGTGAAGGTGTACGTGAGACCGTCCGGCGAGACGGTGTGGCTCTCGGCCAGCCACGGCTCGAGCTTCGGCGGATTGTCGAGCCAGCGGTAGAGCCCGTCGTACAGGTTGAGGCGCACGGCCACGCGCCCGACGTCGAAGGCCGCATGCGGGTCCATCGTGTCATACGGGCTCTCGTTGGCGAACACGAACCGCGTCTGCGCGGTGGCCGGTGCCCACGGGATCGCCGCGAGCATGCAGAGGACGAGGACGACGGTGAGCCAGGAACGACCGTGGGTCATGCGCAGCCTCCAGGAGTCCCGGAATGTCGCGGGCGCCAGCGATGTGGCGGGATTGTACGGCACGGCTGCCGGCGCAGGCAAGCACGGGGCCGAGCGTCAGCGCGCGCTCGGGATGCCGAGCGTGAAGCCATCCTGCGGCGCCACCACGGGCGGGCCGAAGTAGCCGTTGCGGTGGAACATGCGCACCGGCCCGCGCGGCCGCGCCCGCAGCGCCTCGGTGGCGGCCGCGTCGATCGTTCCGCTCTCATCGATGACCACGCCGTAATCCTCCCTGGCCGCGCGGACCGAGACGAAGCCGCCCACGACGTCGCGGCGGACGCGCTCGAGCGGCCGATCGAAGGGATGGCCCCAGCCGCCGCCGCCGCTTGTGGAGAGACGGAGGACGTCGCCCTTGCGTAGTCCGTTGCCATCGGACATCGGCGCCAGGCGCCGCTCGTCGGGTCGGCCCGGGTTCACGACGCAGCTGCCCGGTCGACCCGCGTGGCCGCCGTTCACGCCGGCGGGTGGGAACAGGATGTTGTCCTGGCGGAGGGCCACGATCGCCTCCTCGGCGGTCAGCTCGATCTCGCGGATCACGCCCGCGCCGCCGCGGAAGCGCCCGGGCCCGCCCGAGTCCTGGTGGAGCGCGTAGCGACGCAGGCGCAGCGGGAAGACCATCTCCATGAACTCGGCCGGGTAGTTCTTCTGTGCCACGTAGTAGATCGCGTCGAGACCGTCCGCGAACGGCCGCGCGCCGTAGCCCACCGCCACGCCGTCGCTGCACAGGAAGAACTCGTTCCGCGCCCGGTCGAAGCCGCGCAGGAAGTAGATGTTGTAGACGGAGTTCGGCGCGGGCACATCGCCTCCGGTGGCGAGCGCCAGGAGCGCCAGGACATTGGACTGTACCCGGGCCAGCGTGTGCGCGCGGTTGCCGAGCGACGCCGGCCAGCGGGGCTGTAGGATGCTGCCCGGCCGCACGAGGACCTCATCGATGGCGTCCTGGGCGCCGTCGTTGAGCAAGATCGTGGGATGGCCCGAGAGAAGATAGATGCCCACGATCAGCTTGGGCACGCTCGGGTGCATGATGAAATTGATCGGCCCCCGGGCCTGGTCATCGCTCGCGCGTGTGTCGAGCGTGATGCGGCCGCCCTCCTTCGTGAGACGCATCCGCACGCGGAAGGACCGGTCGCTCATGCCGTCGCCGTCCACCGCGTCCTCGCTCTCGTAGCTGCCGTCGGGGATCCGGGACTCGAGCGTCTTGCGGATCGTGTCGCGGCACTGCTGCTCGAAGAGCGCCCACGCCGCGAGCACGGTGTCCGCGCCGAAGCGGTCGAACAGCTCCAGCAGGCGGCGCTCGCCGAGCTGGCAGCCAGCCAGCACCGCGCGGATGTCGCCCTTCAGGATCTCGGGGAAGCGCGAGTTGCGAACGAAGATGCGGAAGGCCTCGTCGTTCAGCACGCCCTCGCGGTAGATGCGGACGGCGGGGACGATGATGCCCTCGTGGAAGATCTCCGTCGCGTCCGGCGAGATGCTGCCCGCGCGCATGCCGCCGATGTCCCAGAAGTGGCCCCAGGTTTGCGAGAAGGCGACGAGGCGGCCCCGGTGGAACACCGGCGCCGCGAAGACCATGTCGGGCGAGTGCGAGACGCCGCCGCGCGAGCCGTAGCAGTCGTTGTACCAGTAGAGGTCGCCCGGGCGCATCGTGTCGGGCGCGTACTGCTCGAAGATGATCTGCATGAGATTGCCGAAGAGCGGCACCATGGTGCCGCACACCACGCGGCCGCGCGCGTCGAGGATGCCGGCGAAGTAGTCGTTCTTCTCGCGGATGAACGGCGACATGGCGGTGCGCTCGATGACCGCCTCCATGTGCGCTTGCGCCGCCCGCAGGGCGCCCCGGATGATCTCGCGCGTCACCGGGTCGAGCGAGGGCACGCGCCGCCGCCGCGCGGGTCGGGCTTGGCTCATTGGTTGCGGGGTCCGCGAGGCCGGCGCGCACCCGCGCGGATGACGAGATTGCCGACGCGGTCCACCGTGGCGCGATGCCCGGGCGGCACCACGGTGGTGGTGTCGAGCTGCTCCACGATCGCCGGGCCCGTCACCACGGCACCCACGCCCAGCCGCTCGCGATCGATGCACGGACAGGCCTTCCAGCCGACGCCCGCGAAGTAGACGCGACGCCGGGGATGCTGGGCGGCAGCTGCGCCGCGGCGGTCGAGGGAGGGAAGCGTGAAGCGCCGGACGCGGCCGGCGGCGGCCACGCGCAGCGTGACGATCTCGACCGGCGCGTCGGCCAGCGCGTACGTGTAGAGCTGGCGGTGGCGCTCGTGGAACCGCGCGACGAGCGCGTCCACCGAGAGATCAGGCTCCGGCCAAGGCACCGTGAGCTCGAAGCCCTGGTGGCGATAGCGGAGGTCGGCCAGGCGAGTGAGACGGTGCCCGGCGGGTTCCACGCCCTCCGCGGCGAGCCACGCACGCGCCTGGCCCTCGAGAGCGGCGTACACCGCGCCGACGGCGCCGAGGTCGTAGTCGGGCGGCTTCTGGAGGCTCGTCCGTGCGTAGTCGTTGCGCACCTCGGTGCCGAGCAGCCCGAACGTCGACAGCACGCCCGGGTGGCGCGGGACGACGACCGTGCGCATGGCGAGGAGCGCGGCCAGCTCGGCGCCGTGCAGAGGGCCGGCGCCGCCGAACGGCACCAGCACGAAGTCGCGCGGGTCGTAGCCCCGTTCGACTGACACGAGGCGAAGGGCGCCGACCATGTTGTTGTTCACGATGTCGAGGATGCCTTGCGCCGCCGCCGCGAGGGGCAGTCCCAGCGGCTGGGCCACACGCTCCTCGACGGCGCGGCGCGCGCGCTCGACGTCGAGCGTGATCTCACCGCCCAGCAGGTGCGACGGGATGCGCCCGAGCACGAGATGGGCGTCGGTGACGGTAGGCTCCTCGCCGCCGGCGCCATAGCATACGGGGCCCGGCTGCGCCCCCGCGCTCTCGGGCCCCACCGTCAGCATCCCATCGTCCGTGACGCGTGCGATGGAGCCGCCGCCGGCGCCGATCGTGTGGATGTCGAGCATCGGCACGTGAAGCGGCCAGGCGCCGACGCGGCCCTCGACGGTCACCTCGGCCTCGCCCCCGCGCACGAGACACACGTCGGCGCTGGTGCCGCCGACGTCGACCGAGATCAGATCGGCGAACCCGGCCGCCTCGCCGATCCGTCGCACGCCGATCACGCCCGCCGCGGGCCCGGACAGCGCGGTGTGGATCGCCTGCGTGCGGACGACGTCGGCGCCGATGACGCCGCCGTTGGACTTCATGATCGACAGCGGCGCCGTGATCCCTCGCGGGCGCAGCTCTCCCACCAGGCGCGCGACGTAACCCGCGACGAGCGGCTGCACGTAGGCGTTGAGGACGGTGCCCATCGAGCGCTCGAACTCGCGGAACACCGGCAGCACCTCGCTGGAGAGCGACACGGCGCAGTCGGGGTGCTCGTCGAGCAACAACGCATGGGCGCGTCGCTCGTGAGCAGGGTTGGCGTAACTGTGCAGGAAGCACACGGCGATCGAGTTCACGCCGGCCTCGCGCAACCGGCGCGCCGCCGCGCGCACGCCGGTCTCGTCGAGGGGCTCGAGCTCCTCGCCCTCCACGGTGACGCGGCCGCCGATCTCGAAGATCAGCTCGGGGGAGACCGGGCGCGCCGGCTTCACCCACGCGAACATGTTGGCGCGCCGCGGGATGTCGTGGCGTCCGATCTCGAGCACGTAGCGGAAGCCGGCGGTGGTGAGGAGGCCCGTGGCCGCACCCTTGCCCTCGAGGATCGCGTTGGTGGCGGTCGTCGTCCCGTGCACAACGTGACGCAGCGACGCGGCCTCGACGCCGGCGAGACGCAGCGCCTTGTCGATGCCGGTGATGAATCCGGCGGATACATCGTGAGACGTCGTCGGCGTCTTGGTGACCCAGAGCCGGCCGCTCGCCTCGTGCAGCAGGGCGACGTCGGTGAACGTCCCGCCGACGTCGAGGGCGACGGTGTACCCCATGATCGGCGGCCATTGTCGGCGTAAGGTCCCGACGTGTCAACTCACGGCTTGACAAGTGTCGGCGGCAGGCTGTAAATGAGAAACCCTGTTTCCAGAATGCGTACTCCGACCTCCGCGGTGTCCGGTGCGGCCGTCGCCTCCGTCGCGCGCGCCATGCGCGTGCTGAAGGCGTTCGCGGATCACCCCGGCGGCATCGCGCTCACCCGCCTCAGCGGGGAGCTCGGCTACGGCAAGGCGAGTCTCTCCAAGATCATGTCGACCATGGAGCGTGAGGGCTTCGTCCGCCGGGACGGGGCCGGCCACTTCCACCTGAGCTGGCACCTCCTGGCGCTCGCCTTCGGCCACGCGCAGCGGGTCGGCATCTCGGGCGTCTGCATGCCGGTGCTTCAGTCCCTCGCGGACGAGACCGACGAGCTGGTGCAGCTCGCCGTCATCGAGGGAGACCACGTGCTGTTCGTGGCGAAGGCCGAGGGCCCGGGCCACTCGCTGCGCCTCCTCCCGCTGGTCGGCGTCGTCGCGCCGACGCACGCGACGGCGAGCGGCAAGGTGTGGCTCGCGAGTCTGCCCGACGCTCGGGCGCTCGACGTGCTGCGCCGCCAGGGCCTCGCGCGTGTCACGTCGCGCACGATCACGTCGCGCGCGCGTCTCCTCGCAGAGCTGCGCTCCGTCCGTCGCGACGGCTACGCCATCACCGACGGCGAGCTCGACGAGGGAGGACGCGCGATCGCGGCCCCCATCGTCCATCGGGGCCGCGTGGTCGGGGCCATCGCCGTCTCCGGGCCGTCGTCTCGGCTCCCACTCCCGCGACTGAAGCGGCTCGCTCCGCGGGTCCAGCGGGCGGCCCGCGAGCTGGAGGCGCTGTGGCCACACGAGGTGACGGCGCGGGACTTCGGCCTGGGAGTCCGGCCGCCCAACGGGGACGGGCGCCCCGCGCGGAGGCACGCGTGAGCTTCCAGTACCACGAACCGGTCTCGCTCGCGGAGGCCGTCGACCTCGGCGCGCGCTTCGGCGCCGACGGCCGCTTCCTCGCCGGCGGCACCGACCTCATCATCCAGATGCGTCGCGGCAAGGTGGCGCCGCGCCACGTGCTGAGCCTGCATCGCGTGCCCGGCCTCGACGCCATCGAGCTGAACGGCAGCGTGCGCCTCGGCGCGCTGGTGACCCACCGGGCCATCGAGCGCTGTGCGTCGTTCCAGGGTCGGCTGCGCGCCCTGGTGGAGGGCGCCGAGGTCGTGGGCGGACATCAGATCCGCAACGTGGGGACGGTGGGCGGCAACATCGTCAACGCGTCGCCCGCCGCCGACGTGGTGCCGGTGCTCCTCGCCCTCGACGCGGCCGTCACGTGTGTCGGTGCCGACGGCGAGCGCACGCTGACGCTCGAGGAGTTCCTGCTGGAGCCCGGGCGGACCGCGCGCCGGCCCGGTGAGCTGCTCACGGCCGTGCGCTTCGCCGTCCCCCAGGGGCGGACGGCGACCGCCTTCCTCAAGGCGGGCCGCCGCCGGGCCATGGAGATTTCCGTCGTGTGCGTCGCCGCCCGGCTCACGCTCGACGCGACGGGGGAACGCTGCGTGGAGGCGCGCATCGCGCTGGGCGCGGTCGCCCCGACCACGTGGCGGGCACGCGAGGCCGAGCGGTTGCTGGAAGGGCGCCCGCTCACGCCGGAGGCCATGCGCGAGGCCGGTCGGGCGGCGGCGGCGGGCTGCCGGCCCATCGGCGACGTGCGCGCGTCGGCCCGCTACCGTCGCCTGCTGGTGGAGACGCTGGTCCCGCGCGCGCTGGCCCGCTGCCGGAAACGCGTCGAATGAGCAAGGTGGCCCTGGAGCTCTGCATCAACGGCGAGCGCCACGAGGTGCTGACGGAGCCGCACCGCACGCTCCTCGACGTGCTGCGCGTCGACCTCGGCCTCACCGGCACGAAGGAGAACTGCTTGGAAGCAGAGTGCGGGGTGTGCACGGTGCTCCTCGACGGTCGCGCGGTGAACAGCTGCATCGTCCTTGCCGTGCAGTGTCGGGGCCGCCAGGTGCTCACCATCGAGGGCGTCGCGGAAAACGGCGCGCTCCACCCCATCCAGCAGGCGTTCATCGACCACGGCGCCGTGCAGTGCGGCTACTGCATCCCCGGCATGATCCTCTCCGCCAAGGCGTTCCTCGAGGAGCGTCCCGGCGCCACCGAGGCCGAGGTGCGGGAGATGCTCGCAGGCAACCTCTGCCGCTGCACCGGGTACCAGAAGATCGCCGACGCGGTGGTGGCGGCCGGCCGCGCCGTCGCGGCGGGGAGGTGACGGGGATGGCGACCAGGGCGCTGCACGTCGTCGGCAAGTCGCTCCCGCGGTTCGACGCGCCGGGCAAGGTGACGGGCACGGCCGTGTATGCGGCGGACTTCGCGCTGCCCGGCATGCTGGTCGGCAAGGTCTTCCGGAGCACCCAGGCGCACGCGCGCATTGTGAGCCTCGACGCGGGGCGCGCGCGCGCGCTCCCCGGCGTGCGTGCGGTCATCGGCGCCGCCGACGTGCCCGAAGTGCGCTACGGCGGCGGCCTCAAGGACGAGACGATCTTCGCCGTCGGGAAGGTGCGCTACGTGGGGCAGCCGGTGGCGGCCGTGGCGGCGACCACGCCCGAGGCGGCCGAGGCGGCCCTGGCCGCGATCGAGGTGGTCTACGAGCCGCTGCCCGCGGTGCTCGACCTCGAGGCGGCGCTCGCGCCGGGGGCGCCGCTGGTGCACGAGGAGTGGCAGAGCTACACGGCGATCCCGATCCTCCACCGCGACGGCAACGTGTGCAATCGCGCGCGCATCGTGGTCGGCGACATCGAGCGGGGCTTCGAGGAAGCCGACCGCATCTTCGAGCACCGCTTCCGCACCGGCATGGTCCACCAGGGCTACACCGAGCCGCGGGCGGCGGTGGCCCAGTGGGACAGCTCGGGCACCGTCACCGTGTGGTCGAACACGCAGCTGCCCTTCGAGGTCCAGAACACGCTCGCGGAGATCCTCCAGACGCCGCCGTCGAAGATCCGCGTGGTGGTCCCCGGCATCGGCGGCGGCTTCGGCGGCAAGCTGCGCGTGGGCGTCGAGCACGTCGCCGCGTTCCTCGCGAAGAAGACGGGACGAGCCGTCAAGGTGATCACGACGTCCGAGGAGGAGCTGACCGCGGCCTACCCGCGCCAGGGCACGGTGGTGGAGCTGAAGACGGGCGTCACCAACGACGGCCGCATCGTGGCCAAGGAGGGACGGATCTGGTTCGACACCGGCGCCTTCGCGGGCTCGGGCCCGGGCGTCGCCTCGGTGGCGACCCTGGTGCTGGCGGGGCCGTACAAGATCCCGAACCTGCGCCTCGAGGGGTTCGCCGTCTACACCAACAAGACCAACTGCGGCTCTTTCCGGGCGCCGTCGGGGCCCCAGGCGAACTTCGCCGTGGAGTCGCAGATGGACATCATCGCCGACGCCCTCGGGCTCGACCCGCTCGAGCTGCGGCTCAAGAACATCGTGCGCGAGGGCGACGAGGGTCCGACGGGCCAGGTGCTCGACGCCGTGGGGCTGGAGGAGTGCCTGCGCAAGGCCGCCGCGGCCATCGGCTGGAGCGACCGGCGCCCGGGGAAGTGGCGCGGCAAGGGCCTCGCGTGCGGTTGGTGGACGACCACGGGCGGGTCGTCCGGCGTTTACGTGAAGATCAACCCCGACGGCACCGTCGCGCTGAACACCGGCGCCGCCGAGATCGGCACCGCCGCGCTGACGGGCGCTGCCCAGGTCCTCGCCGAGGAGCTCACGGTCGACCTCGCGGACATCAGCGTGGTGTCGGCCGACACCTTTTCCACGCCGTTCGACTTCGGGGCGCAGGGCAGCCGCACGGCGTTCGCCGTGGGCAATGCCTGCCAGGCCGCCGTCGCCGACCTCAAGCCGCGCATCTTCGCGCTCGCCGCCGCCCAGCTCGGGGTCGAGGCGGAGGCGTGCGTGCTCGCCGACAAGCACGTCGTGGCGGACGGCAAGCGCGTCTCGCTCGCGGACCTCGCGCGCCTGTCGCAGCAGACGGGCGGAGGCCTCATCGCGCAGGGCACGTTCATCGCGCCCCCGACGGCGTACGACGCCAAGCGCGTCGAAGGCCACGTCTATCCGGCCTTCCACTCGCCGAGTTTCCACGCCCACGCGGTGGACCTCTCCGTCGATCCGGAGACGGGCGAGGTCACGCTCCACAAGTATGTGGTCGCGCAGGACGTCGGCTTCGCCATGAATCCCACGTACATCGAGGGGCAGATCGAGGGCGGGGTGGCGCAGGGGCTGGGCCAGGCGCTCTCCGAGGAGATCGTCTACGAGGGCGGCCGCGTGCTGAACGCGAATCTCACGGACTACAAGATGCCGACCACGCTCGACATGCCGCGCGTGGACACCATTCTCGTCCAGCATCCGAGCCTGGTCGGGCCCTACGGGGCCAAGGGCGTCGGCGAGCCGCCGAACATCGAGCCGCCCGCGGCCGTAGCCAACGCGGTGGCGGCAGCCACGGGGCTGCGCGTGACCGTGCTGCCGATCACCGCCGAGAGGATCGCGCTGGGGCTGCGGGACGCGGGATGACCCTTCGGACCGGCCTCCTTCTGCTACCCTCGCGCCCCGTGCCCGAGATGGCGGCCCTCGTCGCGCGCGCGGAAGCGCTCGGCTACGACGACGTCTGGCTCGCCGACGAGCGGTTCTTCCGCGAGGTCTACGCCACCCTCACCGTCTTCGCGCAGTCGACGCGACGCGTGCGACTGGGCCCCTGCGTGACGGACCCGTACTCGCGCCATCCCGCGCTCACCGCGATGGCCATCGCCACCCTCGACGAGATCGCGGGCGGTCGCGCCGTCCTCGGCTTCGGGGCCGGGGTGAGCGGCCTCGCCGAGCTCGGGATCGACAGCTCGCGGTCGGCCACGGCCATCCGCGAGGGCATCGACCTGGTCCGCCGCCTCCTGGCCGGGGCGACGGTCACGCTCAAGGGCGAGCAGATCAGCTTCCACGACGGCCGTCTCGACTGGGCACCGGCGCGCGCGGGCATCCCGATCTACGTCGCGTCCCAGCGCGCGGCGGGCTGCCGCGTGGCCGGGCGCCTCGCCGACGGCGCGATCATGCAGGGGGCGCTCGCGGAGCCGCTGGTGCGCTTCCTGCGCGACACCGTCCACGGCGCCGCCCGCGAGGCCGGGCGGGATCCCGCCCGCATCGAGCTGGTGGCCCGGCTCAACGCCTGCATCCACGACGACCGCAGGGCCGCGCGCGACGTCATGCGACCGACGCTCGTCCGCAGCCTGGCGTCCCAGCGAAAGGATTTCTTCACGTTCGTGACCGCGGGCCTGACCGTGCCGGGGCGCCTCGCCGAGAAGCTGCGGGGCCTCACGTATACCCACGACGTCGCGCCGCTGCGCGCGCTCGCCCCGGAGATCCCGGACGAGTTCGTCGACGCCTGCACGCTGACGGGCCCGCCCTCGGTCGTGGCGTCCGAGGTCGTCAGGCTCGCCCGCAGCGGCATCTCGCAGGTGATGATCTATCCGCTCGCGGTCGAGGGAGGCCCGGAGACGACGGTGGAGCGCTTCCAGCGCGAGGTCATGCCGCTCGTGCGGCGTGAGCTTCACGGGTGACGGTGACCGTGCACATGCACGGCAACCTACGCCGGTTCATGCCCGGCGGCGCCGACCGCCTGGACATGACGCTGGCGGCGGGCACGACCATCGGGGCGCTGCTGGCCGGCCTCGGCGCCGAGCGCGACACGTGGCTCGTGGCCGTCAACGGCGCCACCGCGGAGCGAGAGCGCGTCCTCGAGGCGGGCGACCTCCTGGACTGCTTCGAGCCCGTGGCCGGGGGACGCGGAGAGGCGGCATGACGGTCCGCTTCGTGATCAACACGTTGAAGCCCGGCGTGGAGCCGGCCGCGTACGAAACGTGGCTGCGCGAGTACGACTACCGGGTGGCCAAGACGCTGCCGAGCATCATCAGCTACCGGACGTTCCGCATCGAGGGGCCCATTCACAACGCGCCCGCCGGCGCGGCGTGGCGCTACATCGAGCGCATCGAGATCCGCGACGTGGGCCAGTACCAGAAGGACATCGCGTCGCCGGCGGGGCAGGAGCTGATCCGCCAGCTGTACGAGAACTACTGCGACCGCTCCAAGAGCATCTTCTTCGCCGCCGAACCGATCGAAGACTAGGGAGGCGCACGTGAGCCTGGACCGCCGGTCGTTCCTCAAGATCTCCGCGGGGGCCGCGGCCCTCGGCAGCGCGGGCTTCCGTCCCCTGCTCAGCGACGCGCAGGACAAGCGGACGCTCGTCGTGGCCTGGGACACGGACATCGACACGCTCGACCCCGCGCAGTTCAAGGCGATCGGCGGCTACGTGACCATCGCCAACTGCTACGACACCCCCGTGGCGTGGACACCCCCGTGGCGTGGAAGGTCCAGCCCATCCAGGGCAAGCTGGGGTTCGCGCTGTCCCAGCCCGCCCAGTGGGAGGGCGCGGTGGCGGAGTCGTGGGCGATGGAGCGTGACGGGGCCACCATCGTGCTCAAGGTCCGCCAGGGCCTGAAGTTCCCGAGCGGGCGCCCGGTCAACGCGCAGGCGGTGAAGTACTGCTTCGACCGCGGGCTGCAGTCGCCCGGGTACATGCGCCTGCTCTTTCCCTCGCTCATCGGCGTGAAGTCGCCCGAGCAGTTCGAGGTGCGCGACGAGGACACCTTCGCGTTGCGCATGAAGCAGCCGAACCCCATGGCCATGGACATCCTGGCGCTGTCCAACAACGCCATCATGGATCCCGACGAGGTGAAGGCGCACGCCACGCCGGGTGACCCGTGGGCCGCGGAATGGCTCAAGCGCAACATCGCCGGCATCGGCCCCTACCGCCTCGTCAAGAACGAGCCCGGGGTGGAGATCGAGCTTCAGGCCACCACGAGCTACTGGCGGCCGGAGCCGTACTTCCAGCGGGTGGTGCTGAAGTTCGTGCCGAACGAGACCGACCGCGTGCTGCTGCTCAAGCGCAAGGCCATCGACATGGTGGTGGGGCGGCCGGGCTTGTCGCCCAAGAACGTCAAGAGCCTGGAGGGCGAGCAGGGGCTCAAGGTCTTCAACGTGCCCGACACGACGTGCCACTACCTGGCCATGAACCAGCAGCGGGCGCCCTTCAACAGCGTGAAGGTCCGCCAGGCGATCAACTACGCCATTCCGATCCAGGCCCTCATGCCGAGCGTGCTCTTCGGCTATGCGACCCAGATGAAGAGCCCGCTGCCGCACCTGACGCCGGGCTACACTGGCAACCTCTCGCCCTACAAGCACGACATCGAGAAGGCGCGGCAGCTCATAAAGGAGGCGGACGTCAAGACGCCGATCCCC
>Ga0209156_10001688_pt1 | contig 17762 bp, 17 predicted proteins | sample GraSoiAngelo_124_FD_185881 | JGI IMG/M metagenome (GOLD analysis project Ga0209156, IMG submission 185881) | Grasslands soil microbial communities from the Angelo Coastal Reserve, California, USA - 14_0927_05_20cm (SPAdes) (version 2) | ecosystem: Environmental > Terrestrial > Soil > Grasslands...
GGGGGAGGAGAAGGAGGCGGAGGAGGCGGAGGAGGCGGAGGAGGCGGAGCGGGCAGAGGGGGCCGAGGCGCCGGACGGGGAGGGGGGGCACGCGGCGATCTTTCAGGGAATTACATCGTGTTCGCGCTGCGCCACGGGGTGCCGGTACCTGTACCAGTGAGGACCGGGCTCACCGACCAGGACTACATCGAGGTCACGAGCGGCGGCCTGACGGAGCAGGACACCGTGCTCGTGCTGCCCAGCGCGTCGCTCGTGCAGGCCCAACAGCAGTTCCGTCAGCGCTTCCAGAGCGTCACGGGCGGCGGGTTGCCCGGGCTGCGCCAGCAACAAACGCCAACCACTCCCGCCGCAGGGACGGGCCGAAGAGGCCCGCTGTGAGCCGGCATCTCAGCGTCGTGAGCGCCGTGGTGCTCGCGGGCGTCGCCGCGTGCCAGAAGGTGCAATCCCCGCCGCCGTACTCACTGGTACCGGTCGCGCGGCGCGACATCGTCGTGACGGCCACCGCCTCCGGCGCGATCCAGCCGATTCTCACCTTGAGCGTGAAATCGAAGGCCTCGGGCGAGATCCTCGCGATGCCCGTCCAGACGGGAGACGAGGTCCAGAAGGGCCAGCTGCTGGCCAAGATCGACCCCCGGATTCCCCGCAACAACCTGACCCAGGCGCAGGCAAACGTCGACGTGGCCCAGGCCCAGCTCGAGAACGCCACCGCGCAGCTCAAGCGCAGCGAGACCCTGTACCAGAGCAAGTCCATCACCGAGGCGGACTACGAGACGGCCAAGCTGGCCTACACGTCGGCCAAGGCAGCGCTCGTCACGGCCCAGGCGAACCTGCAGACCGCCAAAGACGCCATGGAAGACACCCAGGTCGGGGCGCCGATTACCGGTACCATCCTCGAGCTGGACGCGGTGCTCGGCACGGTGATCTCGAGCCCGACCAACGACGTGGCCGGCGGCACCGTCATTCTGAAGATGGCGAACCTCGACACGGTCCAGGTCTCCGCGCTCGTGGACGAGACCGACGTCGGCAAGGTGCGGCCGGGGACGGCCGTGACCATCACGGTTGACGCGTACCCCAACCGTCAGTTCGAGGGCCGCGTCTTGAAGATCGAGCCCCAGGCGCAGGTGAATCAGAACGTCACCATGTTCCCGGTCGACGTGAACATTACGAACCCCGGGCACCTGCTCAAACCGGGGATGAATACCGAGGTCGAGATCCACACCGGGGCGCGTGAGGGCGTGCTGGCAGTGCCCAACGCCGCGCTGCGGACGCTGCGCGACGTGGGCTCCGCAGCGACCGTGCTGGGTCTCGACCCCCAGGCGGTGAAGCGCCAGATCGCCAGCGCTCAGCCCGACAGCGGCGGGCCGACCGGGGGCGACACCGCCGTCGGGGATGGTGGCAAGCTGCACGCGGCGGAGCCGCGCAAGGGCGGCGGGACGGTAGCGCGGTCGGCGCCCCCCCCCGCCCCCCCCACTCCGGCCGCCGCGCCGACGGCCGGCGGATCGGACGGGAGCCACGTCGTGTTTGCGCTGCGGCGCGGCAAGATCACCGCCGTGCCGATCCGCACCGGCCTCACCGACCAGGACTACATCGAAGTGACGAGCGGCCTGACGGAGCAGGACACGGTGCTCGTGCTGTCGAGTAGCCCGACGAGGTAGCCATGCTGCTGGGCGAGATCATCGTCGTCGCCCTCGAGGCGCTGCGCGCGAACAAGCTGCGCTCCCTGCTCACCATGCTGGGCATCATCATCGGCGTGGGGGCCGTGATCACGATGATCGCGTTGGGGTCGGGGGCACAGAAAGCGGTGCAGGACCGGATCCAGGCGCTCGGTCCCACGCTGCTCAGTATCTACCCGGGCCAGAGCTTCATGCGCGGCGTCGCGAGCGGCGCGCGCGTCAGCATCACCCTGGACGACGATACGGCGCTCGTGAACAACGCCCGCTACCTGAGCGCCGTCGTGCCGGAGCTGAGCAACAACCTGCAAGTCCAATTGGGCAACCAGAACATCAACGTGACGGTCATGGGCACGACGCCCACGTACGTGCCCATCCATAATTACACCGTCACGGTCGGCCGCATGTTCACCGCGGGGGATGATGCAGCGCGGCGCCGGGTCGCGGTCCTCGGATCGGCTGTCCCGCAGATGCTCAACGCGAACCGCGACGCGATGATCGGCCAGGAGATCCTCATCCGCGGGATCACATTCGAGATCATCGGCGTCCTCTCGGAAAAGGGGGCGCAAGGGTTCTCCAACCCGGACGAGCAGATCCTCGTGCCGCTGCAGACGGCGCGGTACCGTCTCATCGGCACCGACCGACTGCGCGACATCACCGTCGACGTGAACGACGTCGCCAACATGAACCTGGCGATGATCGAGATCGAGCGGGTGCTGCGGCGCCAGCACAAGATCCGCCCGGGCCAGGACAACGACTTCCAGATCCGCAATCAGACGGACATACTCGCGACCTTCCAGCAGACGACGGAGACGTTCAAGTATCTGCTCGCGGGCATCGCCGCGGTCAGCCTGCTCGTGGGCGGCATCGGCATCATGAACATCATGCTGGTGTCGGTCACCGAGCGCACGCGGGAAATCGGCGTGCGCAAGGCGCTTGGCGCTACCCGCTTCAATATCATGTTCCAGTTCCTGGTCGAGGCGCTCGTGCTGTGCCTCGCGGGCGGACTGATAGGCGTGCTGCTCGGCTCGCTCGGGGCGCTGCTGATCTCCAAACTGGCGCAGTGGAACACGCTCATTTCGCCGCTCGCGATCATACTCGCCTTCGTTTTCAGCGCGGCCGTCGGCCTGTTCTTCGGCATCTGGCCCGCGCGGCGGGCCGCGGCGCTCGATCCGATCGTGGCGCTGCGGTACGAGTAAGCCATTGCGGATTGCGGATTTCGGATTGCGGAATTGATCGACTGGCATCGCAGCGGGTCACCTACGAATCGTCAGCTCGTTTGGCCAATCCGCAATCCACAATCTGCAATCCGCAATTTATCTTTGCGCCATGCTCGTCCTCCTCTTCGCCCTTCAGTCCGCCGATCCGCCAACGTACAGCGGCCTCGCGAAGCAGCTCGCCGTCCCGGTCCCCCGGATCGACGCCACCGCGCACGTGGACGGCGTGCTCGATGAGCCGGTGTGGCGGCGCGCCGCGCGTCTGGCCGGCTTCTCGCAATACCGCCCCGTCGACGGCCGGCCCGCCGACGATTCGACCGAGGTGCTCGTATGGTACGCGCCCGACGCCATCTGGTTCGGTGTGCGCGCCCACGAGCCGCACGGCAACGTGGTGCGGGCCACGCTCGCCGACCGCGACAACATCGACGCCGACGACAACGTCCAGATCCTGCTCGACACCTACAACGACCACCGCCGGGCGCTCTTGTTCGCGGTGAACCCGCTCGGGGTGCAGGAAGACGGTGTGCGCAGCGAGGGGCAGGACGCGGGCGCCGCCGGCGGCGGGGCGTCCACCACCGGGCGGTTCGACGGCGTCGTGGACCTGAGCCCGGACTTCGTCTACCAGTCGCACGGGCACCTGACCGACTGGGGGTACGAGGTCGAGGTGCGCATCCCCTTCAAGAGCCTGCGCTACCAGAGCGCCGATCCGCAGTCGTGGGGCCTGCAGGTGGTGCGGGTGGTGCAGCACTCGGGCTACGAGGACACGTGGACGCCGGTGGTCCGGGCGAGCGCCAGCTTCCTGATTCAGGCGGGCAGGCTCACGGGGCTCACCGGGCTGAAGCGCGGCGTGGTCGTCGATGTCACGCCGGAATTCACGTCCAAGGTGGACGGCACGCCGGCCGGGGCCGGCTACGACTACCGCGGCACCCCTGAGCTGGGCGGCAACGTGCGCTGGGGGATCTCACAGAACCTGGGCCTCGCCGCGACCGCCCACCCGGATTTCTCGCAGGTCGAGGCCGACGTCGGCCAGGTGACGGTCAACGAACGCTTCGCGCTGTTCTATCCGGAGAAGCGGCCGTTTTTCCTCGAGGGGCTCGAGCAGTTCGACACACCGAACCGCATGATCTATACGCGGCAGATCGTGCAGCCGGTCGCGGGAACGAAGCTCACGGGCAAGGTGGGCGGCACGGCGGTCGCCTACCTCGGCGCCGTGGACGACCACACCCAGTCGGCCGCCGGGAGCAATCCGGTCTACAACCTGCTGCGGCTGCGACGGGACTTGGGGGCGAGCTCGACCGCCGGCCTCGTGTACACCGACCGCATCGATGGCGACGACTACAACCGCGTGCTCGGCGGCGACGCCATGGCGGTCTGGAAGAAGATCTGGTTCTCCCAGGCGCAGCTCGTGAGCTCGTGGACCAGCGACGCGGACGGCGCGCGGGCCGGCCAATTCTGGGCGGTGACGTTCGCCGACCGCACCGGCCGCAACTACGGCAATCACTTCGAGCTGCTCGGCGCCACACCCCGCTTCGCGACCCGCAGCGGCTTCGTCAATCGGGTCGACTTCGTGCAGGCGCGGCTCGCCAACCGGTTCACGTGGTACGGCCGGCCCGGAGCGCTCGTGGAGCAGGTCACCACGTTCATCGTCCTGTTGCCGCTCTGGCGCTACGACGACTTCTTCCGGCTGCGGGGCATCTTCGAGGGCGGGCCGCAGATGACGTGGACCGCGACGCTGCGCGGCGGGTGGAATCTGAACACCGTCGTCGCCAACGGGGCGCAACGGTTCGCCCGCGAGGCCTACGCCGGCTTCGGCGTGGACCGCACCGCGGACACCATCCCGTTCGCGGTGCCGCACGGGCTGTACAATCTGTGGAGCGTGAACGGCGGCGTGGGCACGCCCAATCGCGCGTTCACCTTCACCGCGAACGTGGGGTACGGCGCGACGGCGATCTTTGCGGAGGCGGCGGCCGGGCGGCAGCTCGTCGTCCAGGCGACCGCCGGCTGGAAGCCCACGCCCGCCGTCCGCATCGAGGGGCGCTGGGCCCATGTGCGGCTCACGCGAGCGCGCGACGGCAGCCGCTTCTCGACGGCGAACATCCCGCGTCTGAAGCTCGAGTACCAGCTGTCGCGCGCCGTCTTCTTCCGCTACGTCGGCCAGTACGTCGCGCAAGACCAGGTGGCGCTCGAGGACCCCCGCACCGGGCAGCCCCTCGTGGTGAACGGGAGCGGAGCGGCGCCGGTCCTGACGAACGACTTTCGCAACGACGTGCTCTTCTCCTACAAGCCGCTGCCGGGGACCCTGGTGTTCTTCGGCTACGGCACGTCGCTCGTCGAGCCGGAGGCGTTTCGCTTCCAGAACCTGAGCCGCGCCTCGGACGGCTTCTTCCTGAAGATCAGCTACCTGCTCCGGATGTAGGCCACTACCCAGCGGCGTGGGCGCCGCTCATCTTGTCACCATGCCCGCGCCTGCCGCACTCACCGCACAGCTGGCGGAGCAGCGCCGCGCCACACAGCGGCAGTACGTGCTGGCGAGCGCGCGGGCGCGCTGGACGCTGTTGGGTGTGGGCGTGGCCCTCCTCGCGGCGGCGCGCCTGGCGCGTCTCGCCCCCGTCTCGTGGTGGCTGATCGTCGGCTGCGCCGCGGTGTTCGCCGTGGTCAACGGCGCGATGTATCGCGTCACCCGCGACACCCCGTTCCGGCCGGGGTACGCCCACGTCAACATCGCCATCGGCTCGGGCCTGATCTCCACCGTGCTGTATGCGCTCGGCCCCACGGGGCACGTGCTGTACGCGGTCTATCTCATCGCCCCGCTCGAGGCGGCCTGGTATCTCGGGCCCACCGAGGCGTGGCAGGCGTTGGCGCTCAATCTCACGGGGTTCGGGTTGGCCACGGCGCTGCGCGCGGCGCTGGGCGATTGGAGCTGGAGCCTGTTCCTCCAAGAGTCGCTCGGGCTCGCGTTCGCCTGCGTCCTGCTGATCCCCCTGCTCACCCGCATCGTGAGCCGCCTGCGTGCGACGCGCGAGGCCCTGGCGCAGGTGGAGCAGGGCGATCTGAGCGTCCACGTAGCGGACCCGGAGTTGGATGAGCTGGGCTCGCTCGGCGCGAGCGTGAACCGGACGACCGAGGCGGTCGCCCAGAGCGTGCGCCAGGTGCAGCAGCAGGCTCAGGAGCTCGCGGGCCTAGCGCAACAGCTCGCGGCGTCGGCGCAGGCGGTACAGCTGGCGTCGCAGCAGATCTCAGGCCTTGCACAGCAGCTGTCCCACGGCACCGCGCGGCAGCGGCAGCTCATCGGTCACGGACGGGAGGACTCGGAGGCGGCAGCCGGGATTGCCTCGCAGCTCCACGGCCGCGCCCAGGAAGCCGAGCGGCAGATCAACGCGGTCGCGCAGCAGGCCCGCCGGCACGGCGCCGAGATCGCGCGCGCCGGCGAGCTATTAGTCAGCCTGGTCGCCCACCTGGACCAGGTATCGCGCGCGGCCGGGACGTTGGAGCAGGGATCTCGTGAGGTCGGGAAGCTCGTCGACACGATCGCGCGCATCGCGAGCCAGACCGACCTGCTCGCCCTGAACGCCGCCATCGAGGCCGCCCGCGCCGGACCGCACGGCCTGGGGTTCCGCGTCGTGGCGGACGAGGTGCGGAAGCTGTCCGAGCAGAGCTCCCGCTCGGCCGAGGAGGTGCGCGCCCGGGTGCGCCAGACCCAGGAGCAGATCACCCAGGTCGTAGCGGCGATGAACGAGGGGCGGCGCACCGCTCAGGGCGTGGACGCCGTTTCCAGCGCCGTGCGGCAGGCGCTCGATGCGATCTTCGCGGACCTGAACGCGACTGTGCAGTTCGCCACCGCGTTCGCCGCAGAGACCGAAGGGCAGGTACGCCGCATGCGCGACGTGGTGCGGCAGATGGAGGAGGTGGCCGGCATCGCCGACTCGGCCGCTCAGGGCGCGGAGCAGACCTCGGCGGTGACCGAGCAGCAGATCGCCTCGCTGGGCGAGCTAACGACTACCTCCCAGCACCTCTCGGTAGCGGCCGCCCGGCTCACCGAGACGATGCAGCGCTTCACCCTCAACGGGAAGGCGTGAGGTGTCGGGGTGGCGGCGGCGCGGCCGCGTCAGCTCACCAGCGCGCCCGCCGGGTGGCGCAGCATATCGGCGTGCACTTGCAGCATGCGGGAGGCCTCGACGCCGGAGAGCCGCCGGGCGTCGTACAAGCACAGGGTGGTCGTGACGCCGCAGCGTCGCGACAGCGCTTCGTAGGCGCGCTCGTAGGCGAGCACGTCGTCGAACGAGCCGCGGCGTCCGAGGCGCCCAGCCGAGACGTCGCCTACGACGTGCAGCTCCCCCGCGACGGCGCGCGCGGCCGTGGCGAACCCCGCTTCCCACCACTCGAGCTGTTCGGCCGGGGAGCGGGCGTAACGCGCGATGACGAGCCGCTCGCTTCGGGCGGCGGCTCGCGTTGCGGGCCAATCGCGGGCGAGCCGCGCCAGCACGCGCACGCGAACCGCCGGCTCCACCGCGAGAAAGCAGGTGCCGCCTGCCGCAAGCCCCTCCGCCAGAAACGCCGCCAATCGCCGCTCTCGCGCCGACCCGCTCGTGTACAGCCCGCACAGGTGCTCCGGTTGGTGGGTCGCCCGGGTGGGCGCGCCGCTCCGCTCCAGGAACGCCAGCAGATCGGCGCGGCGGAAGCGCCGCTCCCGCCGCCCGCCGACCCGGAAGCAGGGCAGCCGGCCCGCGTTAGTCCAGCGGCGCAGCGACATCCGGCTGACGTGCAGGAACGCCGCCGCCTCGGCGATGTCGAGCAGCTCAGGTTGGTGCTGCATGGGCCGTCCGGGAACCGTTCCTCGTTGACGCTGTTTGTATAATAGAGTATATCAAAGATAATAAAAGGGAAAGATGGAACTGCGCCACCTTCGCTATTTCGTCGCTGTCGCCGAAGAGCTCGGCTTCGCGCGCGCCGCCGGGCGGCTGCACGTCGCCCAGCCCGCCCTGTCCAAGCAGATCCGTGATCTCGAGGCCGAGCTGGGAGTGGCGTTGTTCGAGCGACTCCCCCGCGGGGTCCGCCTCACCCGCGCCGGCGAGGCGTTTCTCACCGAGGCCCGCAACACGCTCGACGGCGCGGTCCGAGCCATCGCGACCGCTCGCGGCGCGTCCGAGTCCCGAGCGACCACACTCCACTTCGCGCACGGCGAGCTGTCGCTCTACGCCGCGACCATCGAGAGCCTGCTGGCGACGTTTCGCGCCGCCTATCCTGAGGTGCACGTGCGCGTCTCCAGCCAAACCGACGGGGAGAGCTACCGGGCGCTGCGCGACCGCACGGTCGACATCGCGTGTGTTTTTCTCGCGCGCTGGCCGGTGACAGGCTTCGGGGCGCACCGCCTGGTCGACTGCGCCACGACGGGAGTGCTCCTCCCGGCGAGCCATCCGCTCGCTGCCAAGTCGGCCGTGCGGTTGGCGGAGCTGCAGACACTTCCCTGGCTCCACTCGGCCACGCAGCGCTGGCCCGGTTTCCCCCAGGCGTTCGAGGAGGCGCTGCAAGACCGCGGGCTGCTGCCGCAGCGGCGGCTCGAGCGCCCCAAGGACGCGCCCTCGCACAACCTGCTGATCGCCGCGGGGGAAGCCTGGGCGCTGACGAGCGAGGCGATCGCCGCGCCGTACCTCACGGGCTCGCAGGCGATCGTGTATCGTCCATTTGTCGAGCCCCCGATCCCCTGTTGGCTCGCGCTGGTATGGCTCCAGGACGCGGCGGGACCGGTGCAGGGCCTCATCGACGTGGCCCGCTGCGCCGGGCTGGCGGTGGGAGAGGCCGCTGGCGCCGCGCGACCCGCGGGGACCGGCGAAGCGCTCGACCGCCGTCCCCAACCGACTCCTACCACCCGTGCAATAGCGGCGCGTCGCCGTAGTCCCAAAGCACGAACGCGATGAGCTGCGGATGGCGCGGCTCGGGGCCGACCGCCCGGACTTGGGCGCCGACCGACGCCGCGACATGACCCAAGCGGGATAGCCGCACCCACAGCTGCGGATAGAGCGACAACGCGTGCTCGCCGCCCCGTGGCACCGTCCACCCCGCTTCGAGCATCGGCACCACACGGCCAAGTTCCTGTCCCACCCCCAACCGGTAGGACCATGCCGTGACCCCCTCGGCCTCCTCCCACGAGGCCACGACCTCGCCCTGGAGCACGAGCGTCCGAGGATTGGCGCCGAAGGACAGGAAGGGCTCGAGCTCCCACCGCTCCTGACGCCCCAGCGGGGGGGTCGCTTCCACGCCCAGGCTCGCCAGCGCCCGGCGCTCGAGGCTATGCCACACGTTGTACTTGAGGGCCGCCGTCACACCGTCGAACGGCCGATCGACTGAATCGAACATCGTGCGGGCTTCGCCCTCGATCTGCAGCCGCCGGCCGAAGCGGCGCTCGTAGATGAGCGCCTGTTCCCGCCCGGCCTCCGTCACCACCCATTCGTTCTCGGGGAACGCCTTTTCGACGAGGTACGGCCGTGGGAAGTTGAGCTCGCCGGGCGGCCAGCCGGACTCGCCGCACAACGAGCGGGCGTAGCGGACCACGGCGCGGATCTGGGCCGGCGTGCCGGCTTCTCCGAAGGCCGGCATGTCGAGCGACAACCCGAACGCCGCACCGCCTCGCGTCACGATCCCGATCCAGCGGGCTTCGGGCTCGGCGGTGCTCGCGGCGCACTCCTGTAGGTCGGCGGGCGGGACGGCGAGCCGCGTGCCCGCCGCGGCCCGGCCGCGGCCGTCCGCTCCGTGGCATTTGCTGCACCACGCCTGGTACAGCGCGGCAGGCCCCGAGTCGGCGGGCGCCTGCGCGGCGAGCACGAGGAGGACGACGATCACGCGAGCTGCGCCCGCTGCCGCAGCTCGCCGGCGCAGCGACCCGCTTCGCGCACGATCTCGTCGACGGAAACCGTCACCAGCTCGTGCCCCAGGACGAGAGCGCGGCCGTCCACGAACACGTCGCGCACGTCGCTCGGGCACGCGGCGTACACGAGATGCGACACGGGATCCGCGCCGGGAGGCGTGACGTGCGGCCCGCGCAGGTCCATCACGAGCAGGTCGGCGCGCTTGCCGACCGTGATCGCGCCGATCTCGTCTTCCAGCCCGAGCGCCCGCGCCCCGCCCACGGTGGCCAGCTCGAGCACCTGACCCGCGGGCAGCGCCTCCGCGCCGAGCCGCGGCTTCTGGATCAGCGCGGCGAGCCGCATCTCAGCGAACACGTCCAGCCGGTTGTTGCACGCCGCGCCGTCCGCCCCGATCGCCACCCGGCACCCCGCCTCGAGCAGCTCCGGCACGCGCGCCACGCCGCTGCCGAGCATCAGGTTCGACGACGGGCAATGCACCACGTTCGTCCCCTGGCGCGCGAGCCGCACGGTCTCGTGCTGGTCGACCCAGACGCAGTGCGCCAGCGCCGCGCGCTTCCCCGAGATCCCCACCGAGTCGAGGTACGCGATCTCCTCCATCCCCGTCGTGCGCAGCACGGTCTCCCGCTCGACGATCGTCTCGGCGGCGTGCGTGTGGACCTGCGCGTCGAACAGCTCCGCCAGCTCGCTCGTGGCCCGCAGCAGCGGACCGGAGCAGCTCGGCACGAAGCGCGGCGCGAAGCAGACCCGGAGCCGGTCCCCCGCCGCTCCGTGCCAGCGGCGGGCCAGGCTCTCGGCCTCGGCCAGCGCCGCGTCCGTGGACTCCGCCAGCTCGAGCGGCGCCCCCTCGGGATGCGCGTCCATGAGACACTTCCCCACGACGGCGCGGAGCCCGATGCGCTCGAGCGCCCGGAACGCCGCGTGCGTGTGATGCACCGTCTCCATGTCGAGGATCGCCGTCGTGCCGCCGAGCAGCAGTTCGGCGGCGCCGAGCATCGCCGACCAGAACACGGTCTCCTCGGTGTGCGCCGCCTCGAGCGGCCAGATGCGGCGGCTGAGCCACTGCTCGAGCCGCAACTCGTCCGCCAGCCCGCGAAACAGCGTCTGGCAGAGGTGGATGTGGGCTTGGATGAGCCCGGGCATGACGAGACAACCCGTGCAATCGCGAACCTGGACGGCGAGGTGCTTCCCCCTTCCCTCTTCCCCCTTTCCCGGCCTTTTTCCCGGCCCCTCTACCGCAGCGATGCGTCCGCCGGAGACGACGACGTTCGCCCGCGTGACTCGCCAGCCGCTCTCGTGCAGCAGCACGTCGCCCCCGGCGAGAATCAGATCGGGCGCCGAGGGCCAGGGGGCGCTCAGGTGCTGATCCGCGGCTGCACAGCGGTAGAGTCGTCCGAGATGTCGAAGTAAGCGCGCAGCTCGTCCATCAGGTCGTCGTTCCCGTACACGCCGGTGAGAATGCGCTCCGGTCCGCCCGGATCGATGAAGAGGTATCCGAACGGATAGTCGAGGCCCGACAGCAGGATGGGGCGCAGCTGCCCGTTCGGCAGCGCCGCGTACACCGTGTCGGCATGCGTCGCGAGCAACCGAATGCCGTTGGACTCGAGCGCCCCGGCGACCTGCTCGGTATAGTACTTGAGATCGTCGAACGCCTGCGCCCGGTCGTCGGAGTCCAGCGTGTCGGTCGCGCGCAGCCAAAACAGCACCACGCTCGGCTCCGCGATCACCTGCGGCGCGAGCAGCGCGCTGTCGCTCGAGTCCCGCGGCAGGAACTGGGCGAGATCGACCGAATCGGCCGCGTGCGGCGTCCGCGTGACCCCGCGCGCCTGGCAGGCCGCGACCAATCCGAGGCCGAGCAACATGCCGTACTTCATGAACTGAAATATATTCGAGCGATGAACGTGCACCGGCACCACTGGATCGTGCGGCTGACCCATTGGGCGACCCTGCTCCTGGTCACCGCGATGATCGCGAGCGGGCTGCAGATTTACGAGGCGTACGCCCGGTTCGGGAACCGCGGCGGCCCGCTCTTCCCGAGTCCGTTCGACGGCGCCCAGTTCCCCCAGTGGAGCCGCCTCGGCGGCTGGCTCGCCGGCGCGTTGAACTGGCATTTCGCCCTGATGTGGCCCCTCCTGACCGTCGGCCTGCTCTACCTCGGCTATCTCGTGAAGAGCGGCGAGTGGCGGGCGCTGTTGTTCCGCCCGCGCGACGTGCGTGGCGCGATCGACATGACGAAGTACTACCTCCGGCTGCGTCGGGACCACCCGCCACAGGGCAAGCACAACCCGCTCCAAAAGCTCGCCTACACGAGCATCTACCTGCTCGGCGCGCTCGCCGTGCTCACCGGGGTGGCCATTTACAAGCCGGTACAATTCTCCTGGCTCACGGCGCTGTTCGGCGGGTTCCAGGCGACGCGCTACTGGCACTTCTGGATCGTGTGGATCTTCGTCGCCTTCACGATCACCCACGTGATCCTGGTCTTCGCCGTCGATCCCGCGTCGTTGCGGGCGATGCTCACCGGCGGCTACCGGGGGAAATTCCCGAGCCATGACTGAGCACCGGGCACCGGTATTGGACCGGCGGGCGTTCGTGCGGCTCGGCGTGGCGGGCGGCGCCGCGTCGCTCGTCGCCGCGTGCGGGTGGGACGGCGGCAATGCGGTCCGACCGCTGTTGCTCGACATCAGCCGGCTGAATGACTGGGTCGGAGAGAAGGTCCTCTTCTCACCCACACGGCTGGCCCGCACCTACAGTTCCGCCGAGCGGAGCGCCATGCTGCCTGGCTACTTCATCTCGCGCAGCGTGCCGACGCTCGAGAACCCCAGCGCCTGGCGGCTCCGGGTGGACGGCCTCGTGCGGCAACCCCTCGAGCTCTCGCTCCCTGAGCTGATGGCGATGCCGCGGGTCACCTACACCGTGAAGCACCATTGTGTCGAAGGGTGGTCGGCGATCGCGACGTGGCACGGCGTGCCGGTCTCGGCCGTGGTGCAGCGCTGCCGGCCGCTCGACGCGGCCCGCTACATCCGCTTCGTCTCGTTCGACTCCGACTATTCGAACGGCTGGGACATGGCGAGCGCGCTGCACCCGCAGACGATCCTCGCCTACGGTATGAACGACAACCCGCTCCCGCCGGCGTACGGGGCGCCGTTGCGGCTCTACTCGCCCACCAAGCTGGGATACAAGATGACGAAGTACCTCGTGTCGCTGACTTTCACGGACCAGCGCCCGGGTGGCTACTGGGAAGACCAGGGCTATCCGTGGTTCGCGGGGATCTAGGCTGCCGGCGCGCCAGCGCGAGCGCCAGCCCGATCCCGAGCGCGAGCGCCACCACCGTGCTGCGCCGCAGCGCTGGGAACATCGCCAGCTCGGCATCGCGCGAGCAGTACAACACGAAGCCGCCGTATACGCTGCCGCCGGCGGAGCGGATCGGCCCCGCGAGGCCCACCAGGTGGTCCCCCGCCACCTGCGCCGACAGCTCCACCGCCGCCGAGTCGGGCTGCAACCGGCGCAGCGCGGCCGTGTCCGCGGCGAGGACCGCCCCGATCTCCTCGCGCGGCAGCGTGCTCGCCACGACGTGCGGGCGGTCCAGCGTGTCGAGCGCGAAGAACACGACATCCGAGCCGGTCGCCTGCTTGATCTCCTGCGCCAGCGTGTCGCCGACCTCGTACGCGGTAACGAGCACGCCCTGGGGCGTCTCGTCCGGGGAGGCCCGCAACGGGATCGCCACCGCCAGGGAGAGCCGCTGCGCGCCGTCGTCGAGCCAGGGACCGTCGGCCTGCTCGCCGGAGAGGGCCCGAGCGATGAGCGCACCGCGCGAGAGATCGAGGTCGAACTCCGCGGGATAGTCGGTGCGGGCGACGAGCAGGCCCCGCTCGTTCGTCACCAGCACCCACGACGCGCCCAGCAGGTGCCGGTACGCCTCGGCCTGATCGAGCACGTCGCCGCGCGATCGCTGCAGCAGCCGCTCGCGAAACTGCGGCACCTGGGCGCTCATCCGGCTGATACCGGCGAACGCCCGAGTCCGGCCCGCGAGGAACGACTCCACGCCGCGGCGCCGCTCCAGCAGCCCGCGCCGGATCGACGCGTCGGCCGTGCGATGTGCCTGGAACGACGTGAGGCCGAACGTCAGACCCAGCACCACCACGACGAGCAGCGTCGCGGCGACGAAAAACGGCGCCCCGGCCCGCCACGACGCGCCCGCCGTCCACACCGTGAAGCGCACGCCGTGCGTACCCCCGCCGCAGTCTCCTGTTTCACAGCGACTTGAGGAACTGCACCAGATCCGTCTGTTGCGCGGCACTCAGCCCGAGGCTCAGGCAGGTGTTGTAGTGGGTCACGACGTCGGCGAGTGTCGCGAGGCTGCCGTCGTGGTAGTAGGGCGGGTGGAGCGACAGCGCCCGCAGCGGCGTCGTCCGGTATTTCCCCGTGGTACTGCGCGTCGCCAGCCCGCCGTCGGCGCACACCTCGGCGGGATTGTGCAGGCCGAACCCGGCGTCGGTGTACTGCGGCGGGACGTGACAGGTCGCGCACGTCGCCGCGCCGAAGAACACGGTCCGTCCGCGTGCAGCGGCGGTGGCGTCGAAGCTGTCGGGCGGCGCGGCCGGCGTGGTGAGGCTCAGCTCGTACTGTTGTAACGCGGGGAGCTTGGACGTCACGAGATCCGGATCATAGTGGACGGCGTCGCCAGTGCGGGGGTCCACGAAGTTGCCGTGCCCGTGCATCTGCGTCACGGCGACGTAAGCGTTCCAGTACGGAATGCCGCCTTCGCCCGTGTAGGTCTCGAGGTTCACGCCGGCGAGCCCGTACGCCGGCGGGATGAGCACGGGACCGTTCTGGTTGTCGTGATTCCAGTGCGCGTCGTACTTGCCGGCGCCCCACGAGGTGAGCACCGCGTGGGTCGCCGGGGCCTGCAGCGCGGGTGAAAGCGACAGGATCATGCCCGGGTTCAAGTCGCGGTTCGCCCAGCCGTCCAGGCGGTGACCGATGCCCTGCGCCAGCGAGTTGTCCACCGTGGAGTGGCACAGCGCGCACGTGACGCCGAAGCGCGTGATGGTCTTGGTCGCGTCGACGGTGGCCTGCACGCCGACGACCGCGTTCAGGCTGAGCAACGCGACGGTGGTCGCGGGATCGTCGAGGTTCACCTGCCCCGCCTTGAGCTGGGAGACGAGCCCGGCGGGCAGCGCGTCCACGTCCACCTTCAGGCCGACGCCCAGTGCGGTCTTGGGGCTGATCCCCTGAACCACCTGGTGCATCTTCAGGGTGTCCGTCCAGAAGGCCTCGTCGCCGAAGGTGTCAAACCGGAAGACGGCCTTGCCGTCGGTGAGCACGCCGTCGATGGGCGACGTCACGAGCTTCTCCGACCTGCAGGCCGCGATCGCGGCCAGCCATCCCATCAGCAGCCAGCGTTGCCTCATACCGCACCTCGCCTTCGAAAGGGGTTGCGCGGCCATTTCTATAATAAGCTTACGTTTGTTAAATGACAGGACGCTGCGGAGCGGTATCTTGGATGTGCCGCGCGGACGCTGGATTCAGGCCGGGAGCCGGCCTTTCAGATCGGCGGCGCGGAACGGCCCCGGCTGAGCGATGAGCGCGCGGGCGTGCTCCACCTGGCCCCAGGTATTCCACAGGAGCACCCCGCGCACCCGCCCCGCCTTCAGGTAGTAGACGACGCCCTCACGAAACGGCGTCTTCCAGTCGGCGACGGCTTCGAGGCGCGAGTCGAGCTCCCCCACGGCTTCGTAGCCGAGCTCGAACAGGTCCGAGTAGAAGAACGGCAGATGCGTGTAGGGCGTCGTCCGTCCCGCCGTGTTCTGGCCCGCGATCTTGCCCATCGTGTTGGCGTTGTCTTCGTGCTCCACCCGGAGGCGGGAGCCGAGGGCGGGGTTGGGGAAGCTTGCGACGTCTCCCGCGGCGTACACGTCCGGATGGCTGGCGCGGCAGAACTCGTCGACGACGATGCCGTTCTCTACCAGCAGCCCTGCCTGCTCCGCGAGCTCGACGCTCGGCTGGATGCCCAGGCCGGCCACGACGATGTCGCCCGCGACTTGATCCCCCGTCGTGGTGCGGACGACGCACTTGCCACCGCGCGACTCCAGCCCGGCCATCCCTTCGCCCGTGCGCAGCTCGACGCCTTTTTCCCGGTAGTAATCGACGAGATAGCGCGACAGATCCGCCGGGAAGACGCGCGCCCCCAACCCCGCCTCGGGCACCAGCATCACGACGTCACGGCCCTGCAGCCGCAGCGCCGCCGCGACCTCACTCCCGATGAACCCGCCACCGACGACCGTGAAGCGGAGCCGCTGCTCGGCGAGACCGTGCAGGCGGCGGTAGTCGTCCAGCGTGCGGAAGTAGATCACCTGGTCCGATTGCAGCGGCAGGCGCCGCGGCGCGCCCCCGGTGGCGAGCAGCAGCTTCTTGAATCCGTACGCCGTGCCCCGGTCGTCGGTGACGCTGTGCCCCCGCAGATCGATGCCGACCACACGGCGGCCGAGCTGCAGCTCCGCGCCGGCCTTTGCCGCCGTGCGCCAGATGCCGTCCTCGGGCTCCCCCTTCCACAGGCCCTTCGAAAGCGGCGGGCGATTGTACGGGGGGTGCGGCTCGGCGCCGATCAGCGCCACCGGGCCGGCGGGATCGACCCCACGGATGCCCTCGACTGCCGCATCCGCCGTCATCCCGCCGCCCACGATCACGTACGTATAGTTGCGCATTTCCTTCCCGGGCCCCGGTCTATCGGCAATATACGCTGTGATTACAGACGACAGATTGGTACATTTGTCCCGTGCATCGATCAGAGCTCGAGCGTCAGATCGCCGCCATCGCGTCGCTGGACGAACCGGTCCGGAGGGGTCTTTATTGTTACGTCGCCAGGCGGCGCCGCGAAGTGGGCCGGGACGAGGCGGCGCGCGCGCTGCGCATCTCGCGTCCCCTCGCCGCGTTCCATCTCGACAAGCTCGTAGGGCAGGGCCTGCTCGAAACGTCCTACCGCCGCCTGACCGGACGGCGCGGGCCCGGCGCCGGCCGGCCCGCCAAGCTGTACCGCCCGTCCGCACAGCAGCTCGACCTGACGCTCCCACGGCGGCGCTACGAGTTGGCCGGCCGGTTGCTGGCGCAGGCGCTGACCGAGGGCCGATCACCCGCCGCCGTGCGCGCGCTGCGGCGTGCCGCCCGTGACCTGGGCCGCGGCCTGGGGGCGGACGCGCGCCGGGAGCGGCGCGGCGTCCGAACCCCGCTCGCCCGGCTGCTCACCGTGCTGGAGTGGTGCGGCTTCGAGCCGGTCCGGCGCAACGGCTCCGTGCACCTCGCGAACTGCCCGTTCGCGGCCCTCGCGACCGAATCCCGGGCGCTCGTGTGCGGCATGAACTTCGCGTTGCTCGAGGGCGTGCTCCAGGGTGTGCAGGCGCGAAGCATGCGGGCCGTGCTGGACCCGCAGCCGCCGTCGTGTTGCGTGGTGTTGCGATCTGCCGGCCGGCGCTACTCGCCTTCCGTGAGCGGGCGCTGATGCTTCTCGCGCCGGTGATATTGCTTGGCGTGCCGATGCACCTTGTGCGACGGCGTCTTCAATCGCTCTTTGACGGGCGCGCGCGGGTTCGGCACGCGAACGGTGAGCTTCCGTTTCTTCCGGCTCATGACGCCAGGCGCGCGCGGATCTGCTTCGCGTGATGCGCGCAGTGGCGGACGTGAAAGCGCAGCCACTCGGGAAGCGTCAGATCCCCGAAGGCCGGGTTCTTGACGAACAGGTCGTGACCGCGTGCGGGCAGCAGTTCCCGCTCCAGTGACACAAAGCGGGCGACGCCATCGCGGAACTGCCGCTCCACCGCGCGGGCGTCCGGCCGCTCGGCGGGTTGGGTCGCCGAGGGCGCATCGCGCCCGCCCGGCATCCAGCCGATCTGCAGCGTGAGGAAGTAGCCGAGCCGCTCACGCGCGGTGCGGGCCCGCCGTCGCATCGGCGGCTTGCCGCGACGCGCCTCGAACGTGCGCCCGCTGAGCTCGAGCGAGATCGCCAGATGGTGCACGATCTG
>Ga0209156_10001690_pt1 | contig 17761 bp, 17 predicted proteins | sample GraSoiAngelo_124_FD_185881 | JGI IMG/M metagenome (GOLD analysis project Ga0209156, IMG submission 185881) | Grasslands soil microbial communities from the Angelo Coastal Reserve, California, USA - 14_0927_05_20cm (SPAdes) (version 2) | ecosystem: Environmental > Terrestrial > Soil > Grasslands...
GGACCGCGCTCGCCGCGGCTCCAGTTCGTGAGGGGACGCGCCGGACGAGCTACACGGCGCCGCTGCCCCGCGAGATCGAGACCGCTCCCAACTACGACACGATCCGCGCACGCCCGCGGCCGAGAGCCTGCGGCTCTGGGCCCGCGGTCACGCGGGGGCGTCTCTTCAAGGCGGCAAGTAGACGGAGGGCGCAGCGATTCGCCGCCACCAACCGCGAGATCATGATGCAGCACGTGGTCGACGCCGTGCGCGGCGTGCCGGCCCTGCCGCCGTTCGAGGCCCACCTCGAGGCGGTGAACTGTCATCACAACTACGTGGCGCAGGAGACTCACTTCGGGGCGCGGGTGTTCGTCACCCGAAAGGGTGCGGTACGGGCCGGCCGCGGCGATCTGGGCATCGTTCCGGGAAGCATGGGCGCGCGGTCGTACATCGTCCGCGGCAAGGGCAACCCCGAGAGCTTCGAGAGCTGCAGCCACGGTGCCGGCCGGACGATGTCCCGCACCGAGGCCAAGCGCCGCTTCACGGTGGCCGACCATGCGGCGGCGACCGCGGGGGTCGAGTGTCGCAAGGACGCGGGCGTGATCGACGAGACGCCGATGGCCTACAAGCCGATCGACGCCGTGATGGCGGCGCAGGAGGACCTGGTGGAGATCGTCCACACGCTGCGCCAGGTCGTGTGCGTGAAGGGCTAGGTCTCGAGCGTGCTCGTCATCGACGGCGCGGCCGGGGAGGGCGGCGGGCAGATCCTGCGCACCGCGCTCGGTCTCTCGCTCGCCACCGGCACGCCCTTCACGATCGAGCACATCCGCGGCGGGCGGCGCGAGCCGGGTCTCCTCCGCCAGCATCTGACGGCGATCGAGGCCGCGGCACGGGTCGGTGCGGCCGAGGTCGTGGGTGTGGCCATCGGCTCGCAGGCGCTCGTCTTCAGGCCGGGGCGCGTGCAGCCCGGACACTACACGTTCGCCGTCGGGACGGCGGGGAGCGCCACGCTCGTCCTCCAGACCGTCCTGCCCGCGCTCGTGACGGCGCGAGGAGAATCCACCCTCGAGCTCGAGGGTGGCACGCACAACCCGTGGGCGCCGCCCTACGATTTCCTGGAGCGGGCCTTCCTTCCCCTCCTCGGCCGCATGGGGCCCCGGGTCACGCCCGTGCTCGAGCGTCGCGGCTTCTATCCCGCGGGTGGAGGGCGGTTCACCGTAGGCATCGAGCCGGTCGAGCGCCTGACGCGCCTGGACCTGCCCGCACGCGGGGAGCTACGGGCGGTGGTGGCGCGCGCGATCGTCGCCTCGCTCCCGGCCTCGATCGGGGAGCGCGAGCTGGTCGTGCTCCGCGACCGGCTCGGGCTCGAGCGTGGGGCGACTCGTGTCGTCCAGGATCGCACCTCGCCGGGACCAGGGAACGTCATCATGGTGGATGTCGAGGCCGAGCACGCGACCGAGGTCTTCACCGGCTTCGGTGAACGGCGCATTCGCGCCGAGGCGGTGGCCGAGCGGGTGGCGAACGAGGTCAAGCGCCATCTCGGCGCGGAGGTGCCGGTAGGCGAGCACCTGGCCGATCAGCTGCTCGTCCCGCTCGCGCTCGCCGGCGGGGGTTCCTTCGTCACCCTCCCCCTCACATCGCACGCCCAGACGAACATCGACATCGTGCGGCGCTTTCTCGACCTGACGTTCGCCGTGGAACCAGTCGGCCACGGCGCGGTGCGGGTCGCGGTGAACGCCTAGCCGACCGCCGTCCGCTTCGTCATGACCGCACGCCGACGCCGCGCCGAAGCCGGTTGCTCCCGGGGTAACGACTGGCCACGAAGGCCCTCGTGTCAGTGCCCGGAGCCGTGCCCGCGTACGCGCGGCAACCACCGGGGAACGCGGCGGCAGTAGGCGGCGTACTCCTCGCCGAACTGCCCGCGGAGCGCAGGCTCCTCGTAGAGCACGACGAAGAGGTGGAAGCCGAGCGCCAGGCAGGCAGCATAGGCCAGGACCGCCTTGCTGCCGAGGAAGAGCCCCTGCCCGACGACCATCGAGACGACGGCGATGTAGCCGGGATTGCGCACGTAGCGGAACCCGCCGCTCACGACCAGCCGCTCGGGCGGCGCGATGGGCGCCGGGGTGCCGTGACCCCTGCGGACGAAACCGACGAGGAAATCCAGAAAGACGGGAAGCGCGAGCAGGAGCAGGACGAGCCCGATCCAGCGCACGGGCGCCCACGCGAAGAGCGGCGGCTGGATCCTCCATCCCGAGAGCAGGCGGGGCACCACCACGATCACCGTTCCCGGAACCAGGGCGACGAACACGACCGTGCCGAGGGTCGCGGCGAGCAGGGACCGCTCGCCTGGCCTCGTCACGCCGCGAGCCTGAACGCGCGCGCCGCGTTGTCCCACAGGATCTTCCGCTTGCTCGACTCCGGGATCGGCTGCGCGGCGAGCCGCTCGATCCCCCAGGGGAAGGTGCCGTCGGGGTGCGGGTAGTCGGTGTTGAAGACCAGGTTGTCGTCGCCCGCGAGCGCGAGCACGGAGGGAAGCGTCATCTCGTCGCCGCGGCAGGCGACGAAGACGTTCCGCCGGAAGTACTCGGTGGGGCGCATCTTCAGGTCCGGATGCTCGGCGTTGCCCGAGAACTCCCAGTGCTGCTCCATGCGCTGGAGGAGATACGGGACCCAGCCGGCGTCGGCCTCGACGTGCACCACGGTGAGGCGCGGGAAGGCCTCGAATACGCCGTACCAGATCAAGCTCATCATGGCGCCCATCGCCTCGAAGGGATGCGCCAGGATGTGCCCCGTGGTGTGCGTGTCCATGCGGTCGCCGTAGGAGGGGAGGTGGGGCGAGCCCGAGTCGTGGAGGCAGACGGGCTTCCCCAGGCGCTCGATCTCGGCCCAGAGCGGGAGGTGGTCGCGGTGGTAGAGGTTGCGGCCCCCGATCGGGTTCGGGCGGAGGTAGAAGCTGACCGCCCCCAGCGCCGCCGTGCGCCGCGCCTCGGCGCACGCGAGCTCGACGTCCTGGAAGGGCAGCATCGCCGCCCAGCGCAGGCGCTCGGGGGCGGTGGCCGAGTACTCCGCGCTCCAGTCGTTGTAGGCGCGGCAGCAGGCGGCGAGCAGCGCCGGGTCCTTGAACTCGCGCCCGAGGAGCTGTCCGCCGACGGTCGGGTAGAGGACCTGCACGTCGACCCCCTCGCGGTTCATGTCGGCGAGGCGGCTGGCCGGGCTGAAGCCCGCCTCGCGCGCCGCGAGGAAGCGCTGCATGCCCTTCATGAGGGCGGCGATGAAGTCGGGCGTGTGGAAGGGGTACTTCCCCTCGGCGGTCAGCGGCTCGCCCTCGACCAGGTTCTCGCGGCCGCCGGGCTGGAGCCGCGGGGCGCGCGCGCGGAACTCGGGCGCGATGTAGCGCTCCCACATGTCCGCGGGCTCCATCTGATGGGTGTCGGCGTCGAGGATCCTGCGGCCGTCGCGCATGAGCCACCTCCGGCTAGCGCAAGTATCGTTCAACCGCCGCGGCGAATTCCAGGGTGGTCGCCGTGCCGCCCTGATCGGGCGTGAGCGGACGGCCGTCGGCGTAGACGTGCTCGACGGCGGCCTCCAGACGCCGAGCCGCCTCCGCGCAGGCCAGGTAGTCGAGCATCAGGGCCGCCGAGAGGATGGTCGCCGTCGGGTTGATGATCCCTTTTCCGGCGATGTCGGGCGCCGAGCCGTGCGCCGGCTCGAAGTAGGCGTACCCGGCGCCGTGGCAGCCGCTCGGCGCGAGCCCGAGGCCGCCGATCACGCCTGCGGCCGCGTCGGAGAGGATGTCGCCGTAGAGGTTCGGGAGGACGACGACGTCGAGCGCCTGCGGCTCCGCCACCAGCCGGCGCGCGAAGTCGTCGACGATGAAGGTCTCGAAGCGGATGTCGGGGTACGCGGCGGCGAGGCGAGTCGCAACGTCGCGGAAGAGGCCGTCGGTGCCCGGCAGCATGTTGTGCTTGGTGGCGCAGGTGAGCTTGCCGGGCCGCCCGGCGGCCTTGCGGCGGCGGGCCAGCTCGAAGGCGAAGCGGACGACGCGCGCCGAGCCCTCCTCGGTGATGACCTTGAGGGCGAAGCGGCCGGGGCCGAGGTCGGCGACCGGGCGGCGCATCATCGGGCTCGAGAGCGCGAGCGGGCGGAGCGCGGCGAGCTCGCCCTCCACGCCGACGTAGAGATCCTCCAGGTTCTCGCGCACGATGACCAGGTCGATGCCCTCCGGGCGCGCGAGCGGGCTCCGGTAGCCCGGGAGCCAGCGCGCCGGGCGGACGTTGGCATACGTCGCCTTGCCCCAGCGGAGGTAGAAGAGCGCCGCCGCGCTCCGGCCGCTGGTTGCACCGAAGAGCGCGGCGTCGGAGGCGTCGATGGCGCGGCGGGTGGCGTCGTGGTCCTCCACCGCCGGACGCACCCAGTCGATGGGGAGGCCGAGGCGGTCGACGAGCGCGACCGTGGGGCGCACCGCCTCCGGCGCGGCGTCCTCGCCCTCGATGACGACCACGCGCGCGCGTCCGCTCATCGTCGGCTCTTCGCCGGCGGCTCGTTGGCCGCGAGCACCCGCAGCACGTTGCCGCCGAGGATCTTCTCGACGTCGGCCGGGCCGTAGCCGCGCCGGCGTAGCTCGGCGGTGAGGGCCGGGAGCTTGGAGGTGTCCTCCAGCCCCGCCGGCGTCGCCGGCACCCCGTCGAAGTCGCTCCCGAGGCAGACGTGATCGATGCCCGCCACCTTGGCGACGTGGTCGATGTGATCGACGAGTCGCGCGAGCGGCACGGGCGGCAGCCGGGCCGTCTCCTCGCGCACCGTGCGCCACAGCTCCCTCGGCGGGAGGCCGAGCCCGCGCACGCGCGCCCAGACGGCCTGCTCGCGCGCGTAGAAGTCCTGGTCGAGAAAGGCGGAGCCGTAGTTCACGCACACCGCGCCGCCGTTCCGCGCCACCGCCCGCAGCATGGCGTCGCTCATGTTGCGCGGAACGTTCGCCAGCTCCCGGGCCGAGGAGTGGGAGGCGATGACCGGCTTTCGCGCGTAGCGGATGACGTCCCAGAAGAGCGGATCGGAGACGTGCGAGACGTCGACCATCATGCCGAGACGCTCCATCTCGTCGATGATCCGGCGACCGACGTCGGTCAGCCCCCGGCCGTCGCTGTCGTCGCCCGAGGAGCCGCCGAGCGGGCTCGCGATGGACCAGGTGAGGGTCAGGTAGCGGGCGCCGCGCGCGTGAAACGTGCGCAGGTGCTCGAGCATCTCCGTCTCGCCCCCCGGCAGCAGGGCGTGCCCGCCTTCCACGCCGAAGAGGGCCGAGATGCGCTTGCGCTCGGCGTTGGCCCGGACGTCGGCGGCGGTCCTGGCCCATGCGATCGTGTCGGGGTTCGCCCGGATCATCGCGTGGACGGCGTCGAACTGCTTGAGCGCCTCGGCGTAGTAGCCCTCCGGCCCGGTCCGCCAGGGACCCACGAAGATCGAGAAGAACTGCGCGTCGAGGCCCCCGGCGCGCATCTTCGGGAGATCGACCTGCATGTCGGGTTGAGCCGTGGCGAAGTCGATCCCGTCGTAGGCGATGCGCTGGGTGCAGTCGGAGTGCGTGTCGATGACGATGGCGCGCCGGTGCAGCTCCAGGTCGGAGACGGCGGTCGCGGGTCGCGAGGGGCAGCCGGCCATGAGCAGCAGTGTGCCAGATGTGATGGCGGCGAGCCGCGGCCGGCTGCTCATCGTGGCTCCCGGCTATCACGGGTCGCGCGTCCAAAGCGACCTTGACTCCCCCGCGCGCGGCGCTAGCATTGCGCGCCTTGAGCGCGCCGAACGGCACACGCCGCCGCGTGGTGGTGACGGGGCTCGGCCTCGTGACCCCGCTCGGCACCGGCATCGAAGCGAACTGGGAGAGCCTGGTCGCCGGCCGCTCCGGCATCGGCCCGATCACCCGCTTCGACGCCTCGGCCCTCCCGGCGCGCGTCGCCGGCGAGGTGCGCGACTTCGAGCCCGAGCGCTTCATCGAGCGCAAGGACTTGAAGAAGATGGACATCTTCATCCAGTACACCGTGGGCGCCGCCGAGCTGGCCGTCGAGGACGCGGGCCTGCCGCTGCCGCTCGCCGCGCCGGAGCGGACGGGCGTCATCGTCGGCGTCGGCATGGGCGGCATCTCGAGCGTCGAGGAGATGTACTTGAGCCTGGCCGCGCATACCGTGCGCCGCGTCTCCCCGTTCCTGATCCCGCGCATCATCCCGAACATGGCCTCGGGACAGATCGCGATCCGCTACGGCGCGCGCGGTCCGAACTACGCCACCACCAGCGCGTGCGCCTCGGGCGCGCACGCGATCGGCGAGGCGCTGGTCCTGATCCGCGACGGCCGCCAGGACGTCATGCTGGCGGGCGGCGCGGAGGCGCCCATCTGCCTCCTCGGCGTGGGCGGCTTCAGCGCCATGCGCGCGCTCGCCACCAACTTCAACGACGAGCCCACGCGCGCAAGCCGCCCCTTCGATGCCAGGCGCGACGGCTTCGTGATCGCCGAGGGCGCCGGCGTCCTCGTCCTCGAAGAGCTGGAGCACGCGCGCCGTCGCGGCGCGCACGTCTACGCCGAGCTCGTCGGCTACGGCGCCACCTGCGATGCCTACCACATGACGCAGCCCGCGCCCGAGGGCGCGGGCGCGGCCGAGTGCATGCGCCACGCCCTCGACGACGCCGGCATCGAGCCCGGCGCGATCGGCTACATCAACGCGCACGGCACCGGCACGCCGTTCAACGACGAGGCCGAGACGCTCGCCGTGAAGCGCGTCTTCGGCGCGCACGCGGCGCGGCTCCCGATCAGCTCGACCAAGTCGATGACCGGGCACCTGCTCGGCGCGGCGGGCACGATCGAGGCGGCCTACACCGTGCTCGCGCTGGCGCGCGGCGTCCTGCCGCCGACCATCAACCTCGAGGAGCCGGACAAGGCCTGCGACCTGGACTACGTCGCGCGCGAGGCGCGGCCCGCCCGCATCGACGCCGCGCTCTCCAACTCCTTCGGCTTCGGCGGCACCAACGCCGTGCTCGCCTTCCGGCGCGCCGACACCTAGCCCATGCCGGCCTCGCTCCTCGAGCGCCGGCTGCATTTCGTCGTCGGCAAGGGCGGGGTGGGGAAGACGACCGTCGCCGCGGCGCTCGCACTCACGCTCGCGCGGCGCGGGCGGCGCACGCTGGCGGTCGATATGGAGCCGGGGAGGCGGCTCGCGGGCCTGCTCGGTCGGGAGGCGGACCCGCGCCTCTCCGTCCTCCACGTCGACGGGCGCGCCGCGCTCGAGGAGTACCTGAACCTCGTGATCCCGGTGAAGCGCCTCCTCGCCACCGTCTTCGCCAGCAAGATCTATCAGTACTTCGTCGCCGCCGCGCCCGGGCTGAAGGAGCTGATGACGGTCGGGAAGATCTGGTACGAGGCGACGCGTAGCGAGGGCGGGGGGCCGGCGTGGGACGCGATCGTGGTGGACGCGCCCGCGACGGGCCACAGCCTCCAGTATCTGCGCATGCCGCAGGCGGCGCGCGAGACCTTCGGCGCCGGCCTCGTGCAGCGCGAGGCGAGCAAGATCACCGAGCTGCTGCGCGACCGGCGTGCGACCGCGGTGCACCTGGTGACGCTCGCCGAGGAGATGCCGGTCATCGAGACGCTCGAGATGCGCGCGCAGCTCACGGGCGCCCTCGGGCTCCCGCTCGGCTACGTGATCGTGAACCGGCTCCACCGGCGGCGCTTCGATCCGGCCGCGGTCGAGCGCCTGCGCGCGGCGGCGAAGACGGCGCCCGCCCCCGAGCAGGCGCTCCTTCGCTGCGTCGTCGAGCGGGCCGCCGAGGAGAGCGGGTGGTCGGACATCAACGCCGCCAACCTGGCCCGCCTGCACGCCGGCATCGGCGAGGCGCCCCTCGTCGAGCTCCCGTTCCTCTTCGTCGAGGAGTTCGGGCCCGCGGAGCTGGAGCAGGTGGCGCGCCTGCTGGAGGCCGGGATGGCGGGGGGCGCCGAGGCCGCGGCGCGCCAGCGCTCGAGGTCGTCGTGACGCTGCGCGAGCTGGTCGAGCGGCACCAGATCGTCATCTCGGCCGGGAGCGGCGGGGTGGGGAAGACGACCGTGGCCGCGTCGATCGCGCTCTGGGGCGCGCTGGCGGGACGCCGGGCGGTCGTGATCACGATCGACCCGGCGCGGCGGCTCGCGAGCTCGCTCGGTCTCGAGACGCTCGGCAGCGAGGCGCGCGAGATTCCCGCCGCGTTCTTCGCCGCGCAGGGCCTCGCGGCGCCGCGCGGGAGCCTCGCCGCCATGATGCTCGACCAGAAGGGCGCGTGGGACGCGCTCGTCGAACGCCACGCGCCGGCCGAGGCGCGCGCCCGCATCCTCCAGAACCCCTTCTACCAGCACCTCTCGCAGACCTTCGCCGGCTCGCAGGAGTACATGGCGATCGAGCAGCTCTGCCTGCTGGCCGAGAGCGGCGCCTACGACCTCATCGTGGTCGACACGCCGCCCACGCGCCACGCGCTCGACTTCCTCGAGGCGCCCAAGCGGATCGGCGACTTCCTCGACCGCAAGGTCGTCAAGTGGTTCGTGCGCCCGTACTTCTCGGCCGGCTGGTCGGCGCTGCGCGCCATGAACCGGACGGTGGGTTTTCTCCTCCGCCGCCTCGAGCAGGCGACTGGCATCTCGGCGCTGGCGGAGATCTCGGACTTCTTCACCAGCATGAGCGGGCTCTTCGAGAACTTCCAGCCGCGCGTCGAGCGCGCCTACAAGGTGCTGCGCGGCGCGGAGACCGCCTTCGTGCTGGTGACGGGCCCCGAGGAGCAGGTCCTGGGCGACGCCGAGTACCTCTCGACCAAGATGGCGGAGCTGCACATGCCGCTCAAGGGCGTGGTGCTCAACCGCGTCCACCACGAGTACCGGCCTGCGGGGCGCGGCGCGCGCCGCGGCGAGCTCGAGCCCGAGGACGCCGAGCAGGTGACGCGCGCCGTCGCGACGGCGCTTGGCGGCGCGGCCGGCGAGGCGGGCGAGCTGGCGGCGAACTTCGTCGACTACCAGGCGCTGGCGCGCGGCGAGTCGCTGCGCCTGGAGATGTTCCGTGCGGGCCTCCCGCGTGCCGTGCCGGTCGTGCAGGTGCCGAATTTCGCGCGGGACGTGCACGATCTGGCGAGCTTGGCGGAGATGCACGCGCACCTGTTCGGGGGGAAGGCGGCGGCGTAGTCCGGACGCGAGCCGACTCAGTGCTTGGCGATCAGAGTGAGTTGATTCGCCACCAGGCGCCAACGCCCCTGTTGGTTGACCCACACGCTGATGGAACGGTATTGGCCGCTAGATTCCTTCCCGCTGTATTTCCCCTTCAGTGTGATACGGGCAGTGATGACTGCCGTGTCTCCGTAGACGCGCACGTCCTCATCCTCGCTCGCGACCGACTCGATCTGGGTGTGACCAGACCTGATGTTCTCGAGGCGCTGCTTCTTGGTGAGGAGAGCGCCGTGCGGGTTCGTGAACGTGTAGTCATCAGCCCAGATGTCATCCAGGGTCGTCACATCGCGCTTCGCGAACGCTTCGCGGTATGCACGAAAGCGATCTGCGAGCGCCGGGGGCCCGCTGCGACCGGGTTCCTTGGCCGCTTCCTGTCCAAGCGCGACGGAAAGGAGTACGCAGCTGAGAGTTGCGAGCAAGAGAAGCTGCCTCATGGGTCGCCTCCTGCCGGGCAATTGGGGCGTGACCGAAAGGCCACCCGTCAGACCTCGAGCCGCTGGCGGTTGCCCTGCATACGGCGTGGACAGCGCCCGCGTCAAGCTCAGGTGGGGCTAACAGCTCAGGTGGGGCGGATCTCCGCCGCGTCGTCAGTTGCCCGTGCCCGGCGTGACCCGTCCGCCCCGATGGCGGCGGTAGATCCCGTCCCGCCACGCCCGCAGCGGTGCGAGCACGGGGTCTTCCTCGGGGAGCAACCCGAACATCGCGCGCATGCTCTCGTCGAGCGCGAAGAGCTCGTCGGCCGGAATGCCAATCAGTCCCGCCACCATGCTCGCCACGGTCAGGTCCGCGCGCGTGAACCCGTCGCCGACGAGGTACGGTGACGACGCGACCGCGCGCGCGAGGTCGGCGACCAGCGCGCCGAGGAGCCGCTCCGTGCGGGCCTCCTCCGCCGGCGACCACCCGTACTTGGCGGCGAAGTGGTCCGCGAAGGGCTGCATTCCGCGCGCCTTCCAGCGCCCGATCATCACCAGGCGGGCCGCCGGTGCCATGGTCTCCGTCGCCGCGATCTCCCACGCGCGCACCTGCGCCCGCAGGCGTGGGTCCTCGGGCAGCAGCGCGGGCGACGGGTGGTGCTCCTCGAGCCAGGCGAGGGCGGCGTCGGAGTCGCCTACGACCTCGCCGTCGGCGAGCAGCACCGGCACGGTCGAGAGCCCCGTGGCACGGCGCAGCTCCTCCTCGCCCGCGAGCGGCTGGTACGCCCGCCGCGCGTACGGCACCCGCTTCCACTCGAGCGCCCAGCGCAGGCGCTCCGACCACGGCGAGGGATAGAGCTCGATCAGCGTGAGCTTCGGCATGCGCGCGACCATGGAGCGCGCGCCGAGCTGGGTCAAGACGCCTGCTCCACCTCCGCCTCGAGCGTCCCCCACCGCCGACACTCCTCGCAGTAGCCGCTCCAGGTCGCGACCTCGCGTCGGCAGGCGGCGCAGCGGAACGGCGCCGCCAGGCCGAGGTCGGCGCCGAAGGCGCGCGCGTAGGTCTCCGCCGCGAGGCTCGAGTTGCCGCGCTGCCGGTGCACCTCGGCCCAGAGGACGTGCACGAGGCGGTGGCCCGCCGCGTCCGCGGGGAGCGCGTTCAGCGCCGCCTCGGCCTCGTCGAGTTTGCCGTGCGCGATCAGGTGGCGCGCGAAGAGGAGCGCGACCGCGGCGCTCTCGGGATGGCGCCGGCGGAGACGCCGGTAGAGCCGGGTGGTGCGCTCGGGATTGCCCTCGCTGGCATTCAGGCGCTCGAGACGCTCGAGGAGGACGACCGCCGGCCGCTGGCGCGCGCCGCGCTCCCACACCCGCCGCGCCGTGAAGCGGCGGCCGGCACGCTCGAAGAGCTCGCCCGCACTCACCCACGCGGGCACGAAGTCCGGGTCCTCGCGTGCGATCGCGAGGCAGAGGCGCGCCGCCCGCCGCGGTTCGCCCTCGGCCAGCGCCGCCTGATAGCGGAGGCCCCGCAGGACCCGCTCCTCGCGCGCGAGCGTCGTCGGGTCGTGGACGCGGAGCAGGATCTCGCCCTGCACGGCGAGCGCCTCGGACCAGCGGCCGGCGGCTGCGTGCACGTCGCGCAGGCGGCGCGCGAGGCGCGGGCTCTCGGGGTGCGCCGCCCGCGCGCGCGCGAGCGCGTCGGTGGCGGCGCTGAGATCGCCCGTGCGCTCCGCCGCCTCGGCGAGGAGCACGAGGAGCCGCGGCTCGGGCCCGGTCTGGTGGAGCCCGTCTTCGAGGATCCTTCGTGCCCCGGCGGGATCGTCGTCGTTCAAATGCGCCTCGGCGAGAAGCGCCAGCCGGGTCGCGTCGCTCGGCACGGCGCCGTGCTCGACGCGCAGGAGGTCGCGGCGCGCCTTCCCGTAATCGCCCGCCCACACCAGGTGCTGCGCGCGCGCCATCGCCGCCGCGCGCCGCCCCTCGCGCCGCGCCCGGCGTGCCGTGCGCCAGCGCCGCCAGCCGCGCGCGCCGGCGCGCACGCCGGCAAACGAGCCGACGAGCACGCCGCCGGCCGCGAAGGCGCCGAGGAGCGCCGCCGCGAGCGGCAGGCTCGTGGTGCGCCCGGGGGTGAGATGGAGCTCGACCCCGTCGGGATTCAGGAACGCGAAGTAGGCGGCGCCGAGGACGACCAGCGCGCCGACCAGCAGCCAGAGCCAGCGCGTCATGAGCGGCGCGCCGTCAGCGGCTTTCGGTGCCGGTCTTCTGGCTGCGCGCCTGGCTCTGGAAGGGCTCGGGCAGCTCGACGCGCGGCGCGCGGATCCACAGGCGCTCGAGGTCGTAGAACTCCCGCACCGGTACGTAGAAGACGTGGACCACGACGTCGCCGTAGTCCAGCAGCGCCCACTGCGCGTGCGGCAGTCCCTCGGTCGAGAGCGGCCGCTCGCCGAGCGTCCTCAGGTGCTCCTCGACGGCCTGCGCGATCGCCTGCACCTGCGTGTCGGAGCGGCCGCTGCAGATGACGAAGTAGTCGGCGATCGAAGTGAGCCGGCCCGTCTCCAGCACCACCAGGTCGTAGGCCTTGTGGTCGAGGGCGGCGCGGGTGCACTCGAGCGCCCGCTCCCAGCCGGCGAGACGAGTCAACGCCGGGCGTCCTCCTCGCGGTAGAGCTGGTGCTCGGCGATGTACGCTTCGACCGGCGGCGGCACCAGGAAGCGGATCGAGCGGCCGGCGGCGACGGAGGCGCGGACCCTGGCCGCCGAGATGTCGAGGGCCGTGATGTGCTGGAGCTTCAGCACGTGCCCCGACTGGTGGTGGAATACCCCACTGCCCGAGTCGTACCAGAAGGCCTCCCGAGCCGCAAGGGGAATTTCATCCGCGCCGAGGCGGGCCGGGGCGGGCGGGCGCGTCACGACGACGACGTCGGCGAGCGCGAAGATCGCCGCGTGCTCCTTCCAGAGGTGGAAGTCGCGAAATGCATCGCGGCCGAGCACGAAGACGAGCCGCGTCGCCGCGCCCACCTGGGCCCGCACCGTGCGCAGCGTGTCGACCGAGTAGGACGCGCCGGGCCGCTCGAGCTCGAGACGCGAGACGCGGAAGCCGGGCACGCCGGCGACCGCGAGCTCGACCATGCGCAGCCGATCGGCCACCCCGGCCAGCCGCTCGCCCTCCTTGTGGGGCGGGAGCGCCGCGGGCACGAGCCACATCTCGTCCACCTCCTCCGCTTCGCGCACCTCCTCCGCGGCGCGCAGGTGCCCCAGATGGATCGGGTCGAACGTCCCGCCGAAGATGCCGATGCCGCTCACGCGCGGATCTGACCGCTCCCCTGCACCTGGTACTTGTAGGTGGTGAGCTCGCGCAGCCCCATCGGCCCGCGCGCGTGCAGGCGGTTCGTGCTGATCCCGACCTCGGCGCCGAAGCCGAACTCGTAGCCGTCGGTGAAGCGGGTGGAGGCGTTCACGAACACCGCCGCCGCGTCCACCTCGGCGAGGAAGCGGCGCGCGGCGCGGTAGTCCTCGGTGACGATCGCCTCGGCGAGCCCCGTCGAGTGGCGCGCGATGAAGGCGAGGGCGGCGTCGAGCGAGGGCACGACCGCGACGCTGAGGATCAGGTCCAGGTATTCGGTGTCCCAGTCGGCGTCGGTGGCGGGCTTCAGATCGCCCACGATGGCGCGGCTCGCGGCGTCGCCGCGGAGCTCGCACCTGCGGGCGCGCAGCGCGGCGGCGATCCGGGGCAGGAAGCGCGGCGCGACCGCCTCGTGCACGAGCAGGTTCTCGATCGCGTTGCACACGCTCGGCCGCTCCACCTTCGCGTTGAGACAGATGCGCTCGGCCATGGCGAGGTCGGCGCTCTCGTCCACGTAGAGGTGGCAGATGCCCTCGAAGTGCTTCACCACCGGAATGCGGCTCTCCTCGAGGATGGTGTGCTTGAGCGTCTCGCCGCCGCGCGCGATCACGACGTCGATGCGGTCGTCGCGCTTGAGCAGCCCGCGCGTCACCTCGCGTCCGCCCTCGACCAGCTGCACGGCCGCGGCGGACAGCCCGGCGGCCTCCACCTCGGCGCGAAACGCCCCGGCGATGGCGCGGTTCGTCGCCTGCGCCTCGGAGCCGCCCTTGAGCAGCACGGCGTTCGCGGTCTTCAGACAGAGCGCGGCCGAGTCGGCGGTCACGTTCGGACGCGACTCGTAGATCGAGAGCACGACGCCGATCGGCACGCGCACCTGCGCGATCTCGAGGCCGTTCGGCCGCCGCCAGGCGGCGATCGTCTCGCCCACGGGATCGGGGAGGGCGGCGATCTCCTCGAGGCCGCGCGCCATGGCGTCGATTCGGCTGGTGGTCAGCATGAGGCGATCGACGAAGGCCGCGCTCTCGCCCGCCGCGCGCGCGCGGGCGACGTCGTCCGCGTTGGCACGGAGAATGGCGGCCTCCTCGCGGCGGAGCCGCGCCGCGGCGGCGCGCAGCGCCGCGTCCTTGGCGGCGGTGGACGCGCCGGCGAGCGCGCGCGCCGCGGCGCGCGCCTCGCCCGAGAACGCCTCCACCATGCGCGCGGCCTCGATGCCGTCCATGACGCGCGGAGTCTAGCCCGCCCGCCGTGCCGGTGCCACCAAGGTACTACGTCGTGCCCTGAGCCGCCGTGGGCCCCGCCCCGCCGAGCAGCACGAGGTCGTCGCGGTGGATCACCTCGTCGCTCCCCTTGTAGCCGAGGAGACGCTCGATGTCGCGCGTGTGCAGGCCCTTGATCTTGTCGAGCTCCGCGGCGCCGTAGTTGACGAGGCCGCGCGCGAACTCGCGCCCGTCGGGGCCGAGGCAGCGCACGCAGTCGCCGACGCCGAAGGCGCCCACCACGCCGCGAACGCCCGACGGCAGCAGGCTCCGCCCGCCCTTGGCGAGCGCGCGCTCGGCGCCCGCGTCGAGGTGGAGGTCGCCGGCGGGCTTGAGCGTGTAGGCGATCCAGTGCTTGCGGTGCGCGAGCCGGTCGCCGTCGGCGAGCAGCAGCGTGCCCGTCTCCGCGGCGGGATCGAAGATCGCGGCCAGCACGCCCTCGCGGGTGCCGTCGGCGATCAGCGTCGGGATGCCGGCGGCGGCCGCCGTGCGGGCCGCGGCGAGCTTGGAGGCCATGCCGCCCGTGCCGACGTCGCTCTTGGCCGGCCCGGCGGCGCGCGCCACGCTCTCGTCGGCGGCGCGCGCGACGCGCACGAGCGGGGCGTCCGGGTCGAGGCGCGGGTCGCGCGTGTGCAGGCCCTCGACGTCGCTCAGGATGACGAGCAGGTCGGCCTCGACGAGCGAGGCGGTCAGCGCCGAGAGGTTGTCGTTGTCGCCGAAGGCGAGCTCCTCGACCGCCACCGTGTCGTTCTCGTTGACGATCGGGACGATGCCGAGGTCGAGGAGCGTGCGCAGCGTGTGGCGGGCGTTCAGGTAGCGGCGGCGGTCGGCCAGGTCGGCGTGCGTGAGCAGCACCTGGGCCACGTGCCGGTCGTGCACCGCGAAGGCGCGCTCGTAGGCGGCCATGAGGCCGATCTGCCCCACCGCCGCCGCCGCCTGGCGCCAGTCGATGCGGCTCCGGCTCCGGCCGGAGCCCGCGAGGCGCACCGCGCCGGCCGCCACCGCGCCCGAGCTGACCACGACGATCTGCCGGCCGGCGGCCGCGAGTGCCGCGATCTCGGCCACGAGCGCGCGCACGCGCTCGCGGCGGAGCCCCCCCGTCCCGGCGAGCACGTTGCTCCCGATCTTCACCACCGCGCGCTTCACGCGGCGCAGCAGGCGCGCCTTGTGGGCGTGCTGGTCGTCGCTGGCGAGCGCGCTCATGCGGGCGTTGCCGCGGGGATGGCGGCCGGGGCCGCGGCGCGCGCGGCGCGTACGGCGCTGCCCACGACGCGCATGAGCGGGGCCGCGCCTTCGCCGGTGGCGCCCGAGACGGCGTGCAGCTCGACGCCGCGCGCGGCGAAGGCGCGGCGGGCGGCGGGGAGGCGCGCGCGCGTCTCGGCCAGATCGTGCTTGCCGGCGACCACGATCTGCGGCTTCTGGGCGAGCTCGGGGCTCGCCAGCGCGAGCTCGCGGTTCAGCGCCTCGAAGTCGGCGAGCGGATCCCGGCCGGTCAGGCCCGAGACGTCGAGCAGGTGGACGAGGACGGCGGTGCGCGCGAGGTGGCGGAGGAAGCGCGTGCCGAGGCCGTGCCCGGCGTGCGCGCCCTCGATCAGCCCGGGCACGTCGGCGAGCACGAAGCTCCACTCGTCGTCGAGCCGCACCACCCCCAGGTGCGGCACGAGGGTCGTGAAGGGGTAGTCGGCGACGCGCGGGCGCGCGGCGGAGACGGCGCGCACGAGGGTCGACTTGCCGACGTTGGGGAAGCCGAGCAGCCCCGCGTCGGCGAGCACGCGCAGCTCGAGGCGGAGCGCGCGCTGCTCGCCCGGCGTCCCCGGCTCGGCGCGGCGCGGGGCCCGGTTGGTCGGGGTGGCGAAGTGCATGTTGCCGCGCCCGCCGCGGCCGCCGCGCGCGACGACGGCGCGTTCGCCCGCGGCGCTGAGATCGGCGAGCAGCTCCGCCGTCTCCGCGTCGCGGACCAACGTCCCGGGCGGCACGCGCAGCACGAGGTCCGCGCCGCGCGCGCCGTGCTCGTCCTTGCCCCGCCCGTGCTCGCCGCGCCCGGCGCGCAGGTGCTGGGGGTAGGAGAGGTCCACGAGCGTCGAGAGGCCGGGGTCGACGGCGAGCACGACGTCGCCGCCGTCGCCGCCGTCGCCGCCGTTCGGGCCGCCGCGCGGCACGTACTTCTCGCGCCGGAAGCTGACGCAGCCCCGGCCGCCGTCGCCCGCCGCGACGCGGACCAGCACCTCGTCGACGAACTTCATGTGGCGCGGATGGTAGCGGAAGGCAGGGCGCCGCTCCACGTGGGCCGGAATCGTACCTGGGAGCGGGGTCGGTGAGCGCTCAGCAGCGCGCGAGGAAGTGGCGCAGCTCGTCGCGGAAGCGCTCGGGCTGCTCCAGGTCGGGGAAGTGGCCGGCGGCGGCGAAGTCGACCCAGTCGGCGCGCGGGACGTACTCGAGGATCGAGCGCTTGTCGGTGCGCCGGTGCGTGCGGTCGGCGCCGCCCCAGACCACGAGCGCGGGCTGGCGGACGGGGCCCAGCCGCGGCGCCGGCGTGCGGCACGCGGCCTGGAAGGCCGAGGCCAGGCAGTAGGCGCCGCCGCGCTCGAACGCTGCGAGTGCGGGCGCGAGGAAGGGCGCCGGGTCCGCGCCCGGCGGCAGCGCCGCGCGATACCACCCGCGTGCCACGCGCCGCTTGCCGAACGACATCGCCAGCTGCCCGAGCCACGGCGTCTGCAGGAGCCCGCGCCGATCGATCCGGCGCACCCAGCCGAGCGCCTCGGACCACGCGGGCGTCTGCACGATGACCAGCCCGTTCACCAGCTCCGGGTGCTCGGCCGCGAGCTGCACGGCGACCAGCCCCGCGAAGCACGGGAAGGCGAGGAGGTAGGGGCCGAGCGCGAGGCGCGCCAGCAGGGCGGCCATGCTCGCCGCCTGGCTCGCCGGGCTGAAGTCGAAGCCGGGCGCCGGCCGGGAGAAGCCGAACCCGGGCGCCTCGCAGCAGACGACGCGCAGGTGGGGGGCGAGGAGCGCGATCAGGCGGTCGTAGTGCTCGATCACGTTCGGCGGATCGGGCACGATCACGAGCGCGACGGGGCCCGTGCCCGCCACCCGCACGCGCAGCGTCGCCTGCGGCAGCTCGACGAAGCGGACGCCGTCGCCGCTCGGCGGTCGCGCGCGCCGGTGCGTCTGGAGGAAGGTCTCGAGTCGCGCGGCGGACATCGGGCTACGCCGCGAGCCGCACGGTGGTGACGCCGTTGGCGAAGCGCCGGAAGACCGAGCCCGCGACGCGCTGGACGATTCCCAGCCGGGCGAGCAGCGGCAGGAGCGCGCCCAGGAAGAGCGCGCTCCGCCACGCAGGGCCGAAGAGGAGGCGCGGCGGACCCTGCTGGAGGCGCTGGATCTCCGCCACCTCGGGTTCCCGCTCCGCCACCACGCGCGCCGCCGCGGCGTCGAGCGCGGCGGGCGCCGCGCCGCCGGCCAGCGCCGGGCTGAGGTGGTTCGCGGCCACGAGCGCGTCGCGCAGCGCGATGTTGATGCCCTGGGCGCCGACCGGCGACATGGGATGGGCCGCG